>Ga0315278_10000519_pt1 | contig 34039 bp, 29 predicted proteins | sample YL17G06_0_MG_FD_203880 | JGI IMG/M metagenome (GOLD analysis project Ga0315278, IMG submission 203880) | Sediment microbial communities from Yellowstone Lake, YNP, Wyoming, USA - YL17G06_0 | ecosystem: Environmental > Aquatic > Freshwater > Lake > Sediment | place: USA: Wyoming | collected... | reverse complement strand
AGCGCCTCCTTGACACGGAAAGATCGGGACGACGATAGCGGATCCCTCCCGCTCTGCCAAGGAACAGCATCCCTGCACCTCCGCACCCCGGCGCGGCAGCCGACGAGACGGACGAGAGACGCTGCCCAGCGAAGGTGGGGTGCAGCGAGAGGGAACCCCGCCAGGTCATCGCGGGGACGCTGGGAGGACGGCCGGCCCTGCGAAAGGGGTCGGCCGTTTCCACTGGCCGCAAAGGATCTCGGCAGGAGGACGACGATGAAGGTTGTCGTACTGCATGGAAGTGCGCGCAGGGGCGGCGATTCCGACACGCTGGTCGACAGGTTCCTCGCCGGGATGGGCGAACCGGAGGAGCACGAGATCCGACACTTCTACGACCCGAACGAGACGAGGAGGACGGCGCCGATCGCGAGGACCACGCCCACGAGGGCCCGCGGCGACGGCCGTTCGCGCAGGAAGACGACGGAGTACACCAGGCAGAAGAGGAGCGTCGACCCGCGCACCGGCGCCACGACGCTGGCCGGCGCAAGCTCGAGACTCTTGAGCCAAAGGAGCCAGCCGAGGCCGGCCCCGGCGATGCCGGACAGCGCCACGAAGAAGAACCCACGTCGCTCGACGCGCACAGGGATCCGCCGCCTCAGGAACGGGAGAAGAACCACCGCGCCTAGGCAGCCGGCACAGGCGAAGAGAAGCAGAAGCATCTCCGGCGAGATGCCCTGGTCTAGCGCGAGCTTGGCCGGCACCGTCTCAGCGACTCCCCACAGGACTCCAGTCAGGAGCGCGAACAGGATCCCCGAGCCGCCGCTTCGACGGCCCGTCGTGTCGTTGCGCTCGACGAGGAAGTACGCGCCGACCAGCACGAGACCCGCCGCCAAGGCGAGGTTCCAGCGCAGCGGCTCGCCCAAGAGGACGACGGCCCCGAGGACGCCCCACAAGGGCGCCGTATTGGAGAGCGTTGTCGCCTGGTGAGTCGACGCTCGTTCGATCGCCAAGAGGTAGAGGAAGCCCCCAGCCGTGGCATCGACGACCCCGGCGAGCACGGCGAGAGCCGCCGGCCCGGGAGCCGGCGCCGCGAGTCTGCCAGAGACGAGCGCATAGATGAATGCGAACAGGGCGACGAGTCCCCACCGCACGACGAGGTACGTCAGCCGATCGATGTACCGGATCGCCGGCGTGGCGGCCGTCATGCCAATTCCCCACGCCGCCGACGCGGCAAGCGCAAGCACTAGAGCCTCCGTCGAGATGGCGACCTCCTTGCCCACGGTGGCGCTTCAAGGCCGATGAGATGCAGGAACGATACCTGGGCGAGCCCAGGCTGTCACTCGATGCGCGCCACTCCCTCCTCACGACGCCATCACGGAACCGACACGTCAACTGCGCATGCTCATGGACCTGGAAATCGAGAGAAATGAAGGAGTGCCTAGATGAAACCCTGGATCGTCGTCGGAATGATCGCCGTGGCCGCGACAGCAGCTCTGGCCGTGGGGCTCAGCCTTGCTGCCGGCCCGTCGGGAGCCGCGGACGAAATCCGCGCCGAGCTGATCCCATCCCAAGGAACGGAAACAGCCTACGGAATCCCGCTGTCCTTGACGTCCCTGCCGCAGTTCATCGGCTGGTGGACGACGCTCGTCCCCGCCGCACAGGGCGGGTCGGAGTACGCGGACGCCTTGAAGTCGCTCGTCGCCCCGTGCTGCGACGACAACACGGCCTTCCACTGCTGCTGCGAGACGCAGCCTGGGCAAGCCTGCAACCTCATTCGAAGCGCCCAAGGCCTCGCGGCGCACCTCGTTCTCGAGCGTGGCTACACGACGGGTCAAGTCCGCCAGAGCGTGCTTCAGTGGCTCGAGTTCGCTCGTCCCGACTACTACGTCGCGGCGGAACTCGCCACACGCGGACTGAATCCGGCGAGCTACGGATTGACGACTCAAGGTTCCTGCTATCGCGGACTCTGCGGAGACCCGATCAGCCAGGGCGGCTGCGGCGGGATGAACGAGCTCGTCGAGCCGACGATCGCAGGAGGCAACGCGTAGACGAAGGCACGCGGTTACTCCCACATGTCGCGCATGCGCTGCTGGATGTCCGCATCGGGGTCGTAGAACGACCCGGGGTCGTCCTTCTTCTCCGGCGCCGCTAATGCGACTTCCTCGACGGAGTCAAGCACGTCCTTCGTGAAGAATCGACACAGCTGGGCGTAGCTGTGCCCATCTCCGAGCGCATACCACTTGTGGTAGTAGCGCAGGGGCCACGTAACGTAGAGGTGGTCCTTCGCGCGGGTGAGTGCCACGTAGACGAGGCGCCGTTCCTCTTCGATCTCTTCAGGCGACCCCGTGGCGAGGTCCGACGGCAGGAATCCATCCGCGGCGTGGATGAGGTACACGGCGTCCCACTCGCAGCCCTTGGCCGAGTGGATCGTCGACAGGACGAGCCAATCCTCGTCGAGGTACGGCGAGGCGGCCAGGTCGCTCGTCGACGTCGGCGGATCGAGCTGGACGTCGGCAAGGAACTGCTGACGGGATCGGTATCTGCCCGCGATCTGCTCAAGGCTGATCAGGTCGCGGACGCGGGCGGCCGGGTTCTCGTACGTTCTCTCGAACACCGGGTCGTAGAAGCGCCGGATTCGCTCCACCTGCGCCTCGGGGTTCTTCGCTCCCATCGGGACGAGGTCGTCGAACACCTGGGCGAGATCGCTCAACCCGGCACGCGCGGCAGGAGGCCCGGCGAACGACCGAATAGAGCGCGGGTCGCCGCCGGCTCCGTCGACGTGTTCGACGATGCGCGATGCGATGGTCGGACCGACGCCGTCCAAGAGCTCCAGAAGGCGGAACCACGCCAGTTCGTCGCGCGGGTTCTCGAGAACGCGCAGGAAGGCGAGAAGGTCCTTCACGTGGGCCGCCTCGAGGAACCGCAACCCGCCGTACTTGTGATACGGGATGTTCCGCCGCGCCAGCTCGACCTCGAGCGTGTCGGACAGGTGGGAAGCGCGGAAGAGAATCGCTTGCCGCCGGAGCGGGATGCCCTCCTCGTAGTGGCGCAGGACGCGGTCGATCACGTACTCGTCCTGCTCGGTCGTGTCCTTGCACAAGACGAGACGCGGCAGCTGCTCGCTCTTCCTTTCCGACCAGAGGTCCTTCGTGAACCGCTCGCTGGCCCCGGCAATCAGGAGGTTCGCCGTGTCGAGAATCGGCGTCACGGAGCGGTAGTTTTGTTCCAGCTTGACGATCGTCGCCCCGGGGAACTGTTTTGGGAAGTCGAGCATGTTGCGAACCGTCGCACCGCGGAAGCGGTAGATGCTCTGGGCATCGTCGCCGACGACCATGATGTCCGAACGCGTCGTACGCATTCCAAGCAGGATGCGTGCCTGGACGACGTTCGTGTCCTGGTACTCGTCCACCAGGACGTGGTCGAATCGGCCGCCGATCTCCTCCGCCAGACGGACGTTCTCGAGCAACGTCATCCAGTAGAGAAGAAGATCGTCGTAGTCGAGGACGTTCCGTTCCTGCTTGCGCACGACGTAGCGCTTGAACAGCGCGCGCAGTTCGACCTCCCACTCGCCGCACCACGGGAAGTCGCGTTCCAGGACCGCCTTCAGGTCGTCGCCCGAATTCACGCACCGCGAGTAGACGGCGAGGCACGTCCCTTTGCGCGGGAAGCGTTTCTCCTTCTCGTGCAAACCCATCTCGTGGCGGATGAGGTGAACCAGGCTTTCCGCGTCGCCCTGGTCGAGGACCGTGAAGTCGCGACTGATCCCGACAGCGTCCGCGTACAGGCGGAGCAGGCGATGAGCGATCGAGTGGAACGTGCCTCCCCAGACTCGCCCCGTGGTCGCCGTGCCGCGGGCAACGATCGTCGAGGCCCGTTCGAGCATCTCCTGAGCGGCTCGACGAGTGAAGGTGAGGAGCAGAATCCTCGCGGGATCGACTCCCTGCGAGATGAGATAGGCAACTCGATACGCAAGTGTCTTTGTCTTACCTGTACCCGCGCCCGCGACAACGAGCAGCGGGCCGCCGCCGTGCATCACGGCCGCGCGCTGCTGCGGATTGAGATCATCGAGCCAGGATGCGTTCCCTTCGCCCTTCATGACGAGCAGGGTAGCCGATCCGGCGGACCTCCTCCACGATCTACTTGGCCGCCGTCGCGCCGTAGGCCAAGCCCGATCTCCGTCGGCAGACCGCACTGCGGCTCCGAGGTTGCACTCATCGCGCGGCAGGCAGACACTGTCGGCCATGCAGTACGCCATGAGCGCCGGAGCCATCGTCCTGCGAGAAGGACAGCTTCTCCTCGTTCACCACCGCGGCGAGGGGTACGACTTCTGGCTCCCGCCCGGCGGGCGACTGCGCGGCGCGGAGTCGATCTTCGATTGCGCTGCGCGCGAAACCCTTGAGGAGACCGGACTCCGAGTCGTGCCGCAGCGGATCGTCTACGTGGAGGAGTTCATCGAGAAGACTCTCCACTTCTGCAAGTTCTGGCTCCTCGCTTCGGACCCGGGCGGGGACCCGAGCGTCGCCGGCCGCGATCCGGACGAGGGGTTCCTCATCGATGCGCGTTTCGTCTCACGAGACGCAATGAGGTCCTTGGTCGTCTGCCCGCGCACTCTCCAGGATGGCTTCTGGGACGACCTTGCGAACGGGTTCCCGCACACGCGCTATCTAGGACTGCAGCACATCTAGGGGGGGCACCATGTTCGAGCTTCCGGAGATCATCCACCCAGGTCGACACCTCGGCACGCCGACCGCACAGTCCCAGCACTTGGGGGAATCGCGCTGCATCGATCCGCGGCGCCGGACATGAACGAACCTAGCGTGCAGTTCGAGACGCCGCGGCTCATCGTTCGTGCAGCGACGAGCGACGACGCGTCGTTCATCGCGTCGCTGTGGAGCGATCCGCGCGTCATGCGCCACGTCGGGTTCCCCCGCGGTATTCCGACAGCTGCGGAGGACGTACCGCGACGCATCGAGCGCGGCAAGGGGCTGGACGCGCTCCTTGTCGCTAGGCTTCGCGCAAGCGGAGAGCCGATCGGCCAGTGCATGCTCGGGACGCCCGACTCGTTTGGCGTGTGCGAGCCGGACATCAAGCTCGCTCCTACCTTCTGGGGGCGCGGCTACGGCCGTGAGCTGTGGGTAGCCCTCGTCGATCAGCTCTTCCGACACTCACCGTGCGCCATGGTTCGGGGAACGCCGAACATCGTGAACACAGCGTCGATCCGGATGCAGGAGAGCGCCGGGATGAGGCGAGTCGGCGGAGGTACCTTCGAGTTCCCCGACTCCATGAAGCCCTTCACCGAGCCCGTCCCCTACGCTCTCTACGAGATCACGCGCGCGGAATGGGAGCACCGAGCGCTTGAAGTGAGTCCTCCGACATCTCGGGTCGGTCGGTCGTAGAGCTCCGGTGGGTCTAGCCTCGCTGCTCGGCGAGGTAGTTTTGGATCCCCATCTGCGCAATCTGGTCGAGCTGCGCCTCGAGCCAATCGACGTGGTCCTCTTCGTCGTGGAGGATCTTCTCGAGGAGGTCGCGCGTGCCGCCATCCCCCAACTCGTCGGCGGAGCGAATGTCGTCGTTGTACGCTTTCACGGCGCCATGCTCTGCGGCAAGGTCGCTCTTCAACTGACCGTCCACCTTGTCGCCGATGTGGATCTCCGCCAGCTTGCTGACCGTGGGCTTGCCCTCGAGGAAGAGAATGCGGGCGATGAGCATCTCCACGTGCTTCATCTCATCGATCGCCCGCTTCTCGACCACCTCGTGGAGCTTCCCGTAGCCCCAGTTCGCGCACATCTCGGAGTGCAAGATGTATTGGTTCGTGGCCGCGAGCTCCTCGGCCAGCCGAGCGTTCAGCTTCGCAATGACCTTCGCGTTCCCTTTCATCGCTACCTCCTTCCCGCACAGGACGTCCTATCTGCACCCAGGATAGGGACTCCCGCGGCTGACGACAAACCGTGACCGATGAACCCTAGGCCGCCCTCTCAACGACACACTGTGTGATCTGACAGCCTCCTGGCCCCAGCCGCCGGGGGGCTGTACCGCACCATGGCCGGTAAGATCTTTCCAAGGAGGAAACGCCATGCCGATGCGCCCGTTTGCTCTTCCCCGGGATCTCCTCCCGGCCGCCGACATGCTCGTTCGCGCGTTCCAATATCCGGATCACCCGGAATGGGGCGTCCAATCCGACGAGCAGGATCAACTCGTCGACTCCATCCGCCGAATGTGCCGCATCTGGCCGATCGTGAGGGTTCTTCAATGTGTCTCGCCCGCGCTGCGCGACATTGCACGTGGCTTCGTGTGGGAAGAGAAAGGCGCGATCGGCGGACTGACGATCGCCCAGCGCGAGGGCATGGCCACGGCGTGGTACATCGGCACAGTCGGCGTGCTACCCGAGTTCCGCCGGCGCGGCCTTGCGCGCCAGCTCGTGGTCGCGACGCTCGACATGATGCGCTCGCGCGGCGGGACACGGGTGAAACTTGGCGTGATCGATGGCAACACGCCAGCCCAGGCGCTCTATCGCTCGCTCGGCTTCGTCGAATCCGGCGGATCGACGCGCTACGCGCTCGCGCCTGCCGGCACGGTCGATCGACTTGCCCTTCCCGTCGGCTACGAGGAACTGCCTCTCGCGGAGTTCGACTGGCGCACGCGGTACGAGATGGACAAGCGGATCGTCCCGGCCGATCTCCAGGAGTTCGAGCCGATCGTCCCCGGCCGCTATCGCACGCCGTGGCTGATGCGCGCCCTCGCCCCGCTCTTCCGGTTCGCCGAAAGCTCGCGGGACCGCGATGTCGTGGTTCGCCGCGTGCGCGACCGAGTTGTCGTCGGGCGCGCCGGGTGGTCGGTGTCGAAGAAAGGGAAGGGAACGAACTCGATCCGAGTCCGCCTCGATCCCGCGCACGCCGGCCTCGCTCCGTACCTCGTGCGGCGGGCACTCGCCGAAGTCCTCGCAAAGAGCCTGGCTCTGCGCGTCGATCTCTTTGTGCCGACGTGGATGCCCGAAGTGGCGCACGAGGCCGAGGCGTTGGGCTTCGTGAAGCGCACGTCGAACAAGATGATGGGGATGAAGCTCTAGCCGACGGGCCTCCACCTTGGCGCGTGCCATGCGCCGCAGGCTCGGGCGGGTTGCTGGGCGCCCGCCGTGTCGATAGAGTGGCCTCGAACCGCCATGGCCAAGAGACTCTCCGTCATCGACGTCGACCGTTGCGTCGGGTGTCAGCTTTGCATCTACGCCTGCGCCCGCCGTGAGGGTCACGCGGGAACGAACGGCGCGCGCATCGACGTGCGGTCCGCAGGTGGGATGCGGCGCGGGTTCGTCGTGATCGTCTGCCGCGCCTGCGACGATCCCCCGTGCGCGCGAGCCTGTCCGACCGGCGGGCTCGTTCCGCGAGACGGCGGCGGCGTCCGTTTGGCCGTCGCCCTGTGCAGCGCCTGCGGCGCGTGTCGTGAGGCGTGCCCGTTCGGCGCAATCCAGGGAGATTCCGCAGGTCGCCCACTCGTCTGCGTCTATTGCGGCACCTGCGCCAGCTACTGTCCGCACGGCGTTCTCGCCCTGCAGGAGATCGAAAGGGGGACCGATGCTGCCCGGTGATCCCCTCTCCCGCGTCCTCACCATCGACCTCTCGATGCAGCGTTTCGAGATCGCGGAGCGTCGGGATCTCTTCGAGGCATCGCTCGGCGGGGCCGGTGTCGCCGCCCACCTTCTGGACGAGGAGTGTCCGCAGGGCGCCGATTCGCTCGGGCCGGACAACCCGATCATCTTCGCGGTCGGGCCGCTCGTCGGCCTCTTCCCGCTCGCGTCGAAGACGGTGGCGATGTTCAAGTCGCCGCACACGGGCAATCTCGGGGAGAGCCACGCCGGCGGCCGCAGCGCAACCTCCATCCGCCTCGCCGGATACGGCGCCATCGTCATCCGCGGCGCCAGCCCTTCGCCGACCTATCTCGTGATCGACGGGGACCGCGTCCACTTCCGCGACGCGTCCGCGCTGTGGGGCCTCCAGTCGAGTGCCACCGTCGGCCGCGTCCTGCGTGAACGGGAGGCCGGATCCGGCCACCGTTCCATCCTGCGAATCGGCCCAGCCGGCGAACGCAAGGTCTCGTACGCCTGCGTGATCACCGAGACGTATCGCCACTTCGGCCGTCTCGGCCTCGGCGCCGTCTTCGGCGCGAAGCGGCTCAAGGCGATCGTCATTGCCGGCCATCGCTCCTTGCCCGTCGCCGACCCGGTCGGATACCGCCGCGTCTACGACGCGCTGTACGAAGCGGCGACCGCTTCCCCGGTGATGAAGAAGTACCACGATCTCGGGACGCCGATGAACGTCCTCCCGCTCAACGAGCTTGGCGCCCTACCAACGCGCAACCTGCGCGAGGCGCGCTTTGACCGCGCCGCGGCCGTTTCCGGCGAGGCTCTCGCCGAGGGCTTCCTCGGGCGGCGCCTCGCGTGTAGCCACTGCCCCGTTGCGTGCATCCACCTCGCCGCCCTGCGCACGCCCCACCCCAACGAACCCTACTTCTACAAGACGTCGATGCTCGGCTACGACTACGAGCTGATCTACGCCCTCGGCAGCGTGCTCGGCATGGGGGACCCCACAAGCCTGCTGCTCTTGATGGACGAGGTGGAAGCGCAGGGTCTCGACGCCATTTCAGCCGGAGTCTCGCTCGCCTGGGCGACCGAGGCGCGCGAGCGCGGGCTGGTGTCGGAAGAGGATCTGGACGGCGTCCGCCTCGCGTGGGGCGACGGGGTCGCGTACCGAGACGCGGTGCGGCGAATCGTGACGCAGCCGACCGACCTCTACCGCGCGCTTGCCCGCGGCGTCGCTGCGGCCGCCGCGGCGTACGGCGGCGAGGACTTCGCCCTCGCGTTCGGCGGAAACGAGATGGCCGGCTATCACACCGGCCCAGCCGGCTACCTCGGATTCCTCGTCGGGGCGCGCCACAGCCATCTCGACAACGCCGGCTACGCGATCGATCAGAAGCGCTTGGCTGTCGGGGCAGCTCCGACCGCCGAGGGCCTCGTCGACGAGATCGTGGCCGAGGAAGAGTGGCGACAGGTCCTCGCGAGCCTCGTCGTCTGCTTCTTCGCTCGCGGTCTCTACACGCCGGACGTCATTCGCGCCGCCCTCGCCTGCGCGGGCATCGAGGCAAACGAGGACCGACTACGGCACATCGGAGCAGACACCCTGGCACGCAAGTGGGCGTTCAAGGCACGTGAAGGCTTCGCCCCCGCCTCGCTGCGTCTGCCGGACAGAATCTTCGAGACCCCGTCGCCGTCCGGCCCGGTCGATCGGAGCACCCTGGAGACCTATCTGCGCCACTTCGCTGCGCGGACAACCGAAACGCCGCCGTAGCGCGCCGGGCGTCCTATGGGACGACCAGGCGATCAAGCCGGCCCGGGTTCGCTCCGTTCGGATCCGCGACCCAGAGGTAGACGCCGTCGAAGGCAAGACCCGCGGGCGTCGGTCCCGGCGCGGCCGCCGACGCCAGGACAGCGCCCGTCGCAGGATCGACCCGGTACAGTGTGATCCCGGCGCTCACCCAGAGCGCACCGTTCGCCCACGCAAGCCCCGTAGGAGCCACAGGCACGATGCCCCGCGGCCCGACCGACGCAGTCAGAGAGCTTGGCGCAACGAACGAGCCAAGAACCGCGCCCGAGAAGGGATCCACCTTGAGAATTCGCCCCGTCCTCAAGTCGCTCACCCACAGCGCGCCGCCGCCGAAGGCAAGCCCAAACGCTGTGAACGCGTCGCTGTCAAGCACGGCGAGGACGTGGCCGGGGTCGCTCGTCGGCACGTTCGGGTTCACCTCGTAGATCTTCCCGTCCGAGATGCAGGCCACCCAGAGCGCGCCGTTACCCCAAGCAACGCCTGCCGGTGTGCCGGCCGGGTTGGGCCCAGGGATGATGTTCTTCGCGTCCGCATCGAGGATCACGATGGATTCGCCGGGCGCGTCGAACGATGCGAGGATCTGGCCGTCGCTCGGGCGGATCCTGTAGATGCGTTTTGTCGTCGAGTCGCTGACCCAGAGCGAACTGCCGTCGTGGGCGAGGCCGACGGGATCACCGCCGGGTGCTGCGAGCGTCGTCACGACGCCCTCCACTGTCACCGAATGTGTCGCGCTCGCGCTCGATCCGTCGTTGTCGACCACGGTGAGCGTCGCGACGCGGTAACCGGGAGTCGAGTACGTGTGGCTGATGGGCGCCCCGAGGTCCGTGCCTGTGGCTGGCGGCGTGCCGTCGCCGAAGTCGAGGCTGAAGGAAACGATCGACCCCGTCGGCGCCGGCACGATGCCGGCCGGGTCGAACGAGGTCGAGAGGCTGAACACTACGGCCAGAGGAGCGGGGCCGTGGTCGGGCGTCACGTCGAGTCGCGCGACCGGAGGCGGGTTGACGGCTCGGACGACCGCCGTGGCTCGGCTGGAACGCCCGTCTGACGAGAAGACGGTGAGGGTGACGAGGTACGCGTCGTGCTCCGTGTACGTGTGGGTCGGAGACTCGACCGTCGACACGTTGTTCGTGCCGCTGGCCGGATCGTCGAAGTCCCACGTCCGCGAGGAGACTGGTCCCAAGGACGCATCGTAGAACTGCACGGAGAGCGGAACGTACCCTGTCGCCGAGTTGAGGACGGAGATCCCAGCCTCCAGAGGCCAAAACTCGTCGCATCCGCCGAGAGCCAACGCCGCAGCCAAGAGACCGAACCCAATCAGCGCGCACTTGAGTCTTCGCATCGCATCCTCCCCATGGCGACGCCTCGCGCCGCCATTTGGACGTACAACTGCACCCCAGCCGCGTTTCACGAGATGCGCCGATTCCATGACATGGCACAGCGTCTCGCCCTTCGCAGCCACGTCCTAAGACTACAGCGATCGCCGCAAGGAACCGCGTCCAGAGCGCGCACGTTGCCGCGGACGTCGGACAGGATGGCCATCGGCTCCTTGTCCACGCGAGTCATGCCTCCCGAGTGCGCGGTTACGGCACCGCGCCGCCCCTACCGCCGGAGAACGTTCTCGAGCGCGGCGACGAACCGCTCGTTCTGCGGCGGTGTCCCGATCGAGACGCGCAGGCACTCGGGCAAATCGTAGCCGGCGCACGGACGAACGATGACGCCTTCGCGCAAGAGTCGTTGCTGGACAACGGCGGCTTCGGGTCCGATGCGAACGAGGACGAAGTTCGTATGACTCTCGGCGAACTCGAGGTTGAGGCGCCGGAACTCGCCGTACAGGAACTCGCGCCCCTTCTGATTCTCCGACACCGTGAACCGCACGAACTCGACGTCACCAAGCGCGGCGATCCCAGCCGCCTGAGCGACGGAGTTCACCGTGAACGCCGGCTTCACCTTGAACAGCGGCGCGAGCGTCTCGCGATGGGCAAACCCGTACCCGAGTCGAATCCCCGCCAACCCGTATACCTTGGAGAACGTCCGCAAGACGAGCACGTTTCGCCTGCCCTCGCGAACGTAGCCGAGGCTATCGGGGAACTCGGACGAGTCCACCATCTCCGCGTACGCCTCATCGAGCACGACGAGCGCACGGTCGGGAACCTTCTTCAAGAACCTTGCAAGCTCGGAGGCGCTGACGATCGTTCCGGTGGGATTGTTGGGATTGCAGACGTAGACGATGCGCGTGCGCTCGTTGATCGCCCGCGCCATGGCCTCGAGGTCGAGGCGATAGCCCGGCCCAAGCGCCACCTTCACCATCTTGGCACGCATCGCGCTCGTGTAGATGTCGTAGATCGGGAACGACGACCGGCTGGCGATCACTTCGTCGCCGTCATCGAGGTACGCCATGGAGAGCTCGAGAATCAGGTCGTCGGCGCCGTTGCCGACCGCCACGTCGTCGAGCGAGAAGTCGAACCGCTGTGCAATGGCCGTCCGTAGGTCATAACTCGCGCCATCGGGGTAGATGTTGGCCGCATCGAGCGCGCCGCGCATGGCGGCGAGCGCCTTCGGCGAAACGCCGAGCGGGTTCTCGTTCGACGCGAGTTTGATCACGTCGTGAATGCCGAGTTCGCGTTCGACCTCGCCGATCGGCTTGCCCGGGACGTACGGCTTGATCGAGTCGAGACCCCGCTGCGGACGAAGCGACATGCACACCCCCTACGCGGTTCCTTCGTTCTCGCCGACACGGTCGGGACGGTTGGCGCTCGCCGCGCTGCCTCCGCCAGCATCGACGACGACGACGCGAACGTCGCCAAGTATAGCCCGGGTCCCATGCGCGAACACGGGGTTCAGGTCACGTTCCAGCAGATTCGGGGGCACGAGACGGGGGCTGCGAGGTGCGGGCGATAGGGGCAGCGAGTCCGACGCGAGAGGCACAGCCCGCCACACTCTGTCGGCCAAAGCGCAGCGCGGCAACGTTCGTCACGCTCGCACGCGGCCAGCGGGCAGCGACGGCCTGCTCGACGCGCGCTACGTCAAGCACAGTCGCCAAGGCGGGCACAGCGCACGCCGCGCCAAGCGCCACGACGTTGGCCGGGGCACGCCGGCCACCGATCGCCGGCATCTCTGCCGGCAAGAGAACGATCGCGTGCGCTCCGGCCGCCTCGATCGCGCGAACCACGGCGTCGCGCTCCGGGTAGGTCGCCGCCCCGAGCACGACTCCCGTCGGCGCCCAGACGTCGTCGTACAACACAAACGAGCCACCTGACTTGACGAAGCGGATCCCGCGCAGCGCCTCCGAGCGCTCCATCGCCACGACGAGGTCGGCGCCTCGGTCACAGACGCGCGGCCCTACGCCGTCGGCGCCAAGGCGAAGCTCGGCCTTAACGAACCCGCCACGCTGCGCCATACCCTTGGTCGGCGCAAACGAGGCCGGGATGCCGGCATCGAGGGCGGCATGCAGCAGAACCTCGCCAATCGTCAGAATGCCCTGCCCCCCGACGCCGACGAGGACGATGTCACAGGGGGCCACACGACGTGTCATCTTGGCCCCCTTGAGAAGCCGGCGTCAGCCGGCCTTCTCCCTAGCGACTGCCGCCGTCCGACACGGCAGTCGCCAGCGACTCGGTCGCCAGCAGCATGGCTGCCGGCATAGCCGGGAGCAGCTCTAGGCGTGGCGCGATTCGGAGTCATGCGTTCCCACTTTCGATCGCGAGAGCGTGCTTGGGGCAGACTGCGACGCAGAGCCCGCAGCCATTGCAGGCCGCGGCATCCACGACGATTGCCGCGGCTTGGGAGAAGCCTCCGGCGGTCGGCTTCTCCTGTCCGTTCTTGTCTCTCGTGATCCGCGCCGCCGCGGCGGGAGCGGTCGAACCGCCCTGGCGGTTCGACCCTAGCTGTCCTGCACTCGGAAGACTGAGTGCCGGACAGCCAGTCACCTTGATGCACTGCTTGCACAGGACGCACTTCGCGGCGTCGAGCCGGATCTTGCCAGCAGTCACCCCGCGCCGTCGCGCCTGGATCGCACACTCGCGCCGCACGAGGAGGACGCGAACGCCCGCGGGCTCTTGCAGGAACTCGGTGAGGAGCGCCGTCGTGCCCGCGAGATCGTACGGGTCAGCGATCGCGAACCGATCGACCCCGAGCGCGGGGATCAGCTGCGCTAGGTCGATGCGCCGCCCGCCCTTCTGCTCGGCTTCGGCGGTTCCCGGATTCACCTGCATGCCCGTCATCCCCGTCCAGCCGTTGTCCATCACCACGATCACGAGCGGCACTCGATGTTGCACCGCGTTGAGGACGCCGGGGATCCCGCCGTGGAAGAAGGTCGAGTCACCAATCGTCGCGATCACCGGCGTCTTCATCCCCGCGTGGACGTAGCCCTGAGCGAGGCTGACGCTCGATCCCATCGACACCTCGTTCCAGAGGAGGTTGAACGGCGGGTTCATCCCGAGGATCGTGCAACCGATGTCGCCGGTCACCATGACCTCGTCCTTCTTGTAGCCCGCCTTCTTGATCGCCGCCTCAATCGCCATGTACGTCCCGCGATGAGGGCATCCTGCGCACACAGTGATTGGCCGCGGCGCGGCCGATTGCTCGTAGCCTGTGGCTTGTAGCTCGTGGGGAACGGCCGCGTTTGAAAGACAAGCATGTGGGACGCCGGGGCCGGCGTTTCCTACATGCGACGGGCCACGCGCTACAGGCTCGTCGCCCACGCGCCACAGGCCACAGGCCACAAGCCCTCTTCGGATCTCATCCAACCCATACTCCCCCGATCGCGACAGCGTCCCATCGAGCTTGCCGACGACACGGCCGGCGAACCCGACGCGACGTGCCGCGATCAGCACTTGGCGCTCAAAGTGAGCCTCGAGCTCTTCGAGGACGAGGATCGAGTCGCAGTGGCGCAGGAGCGTCTCAACCTCGTCGGTTGGGAAGGGAATGGTCGATGCTGCGCGCAGGATGGAGACCTCGTCGTGCGTCAGGCCTGCCGCAGATAGAGCTTCATCGAGATACGCCGCCGGGGCGCCCACGACGGCAATGCCGAGGCCGCCCTTCTTTCCGAGGCGGAGCTGGTGGAGTCCGCGCTCGTGGAGGAAGCGCCTCGCTTCCGCGAGGCGGACGAGCAGCGCCTGGTGCTGACTGAGGCAGATGGCGGCCCCGGCCTTGGTGTACTTCGCGATGTTGCGCTCAAGTATCGCGGCGCCGGATTCGGCCACCCCCGCGCCACCAACAGATGCCTCACCCGGCGCGATATCCCGTTCAAGGATGACGTCTCCGGAAGGCGAAAGCTCGGCGGTCTCTTCTATTTCGACGATGGAGTGCGTCAGTGCCACGGCCGTTGTGAGGCGCAGGAAGACAAGGCCGCCGATGGCCTCGGATAGGTCGAAGGCGACCTGCGTGAGCTGGTAGGTCTCGGCGACCGAGGAGGGCTCGAGCATTGGCGCGTCGGTCATGAGAGCGAAGCCGCGCGTGTCCTGCTCGGGCATCCCGGCCGACACGCCCGGATCGTCGGCGACATAGACGACAAGCCCGGCGTTCGTCCCGGAGTAGGCGATCGAGATGACGGCGTCATAGGCGACGTTGAGGCCCGACATCTTCATCGTCGCCAACGCGCGCCGTCCGGCCCACGCCGCGCCGGCCGCAATCTCGAACGCCACCTTCTCGTTCGTTGACCACTCGACGTGCCGACCCGGCAAATCGCGAGCGAGCAAGCTCGCCAACGCCTCCGTCGACGGCGTGCCCGGGTAGCCCGTCACCACGCGCACGCCAGCGCGCAGAGCCCCGAGTGCGATCGCTTCATTCCCAGTTAGGATTCGCTTCATGTCCTATCACGACCGCATGGATTATCGGACATCGGCGTGTCGGCGTCACGCCTGAACCCGAATCAGGAGAAGCAGCCTTGCCACGCAGCTTCTCCTTAGCTGCTGAGCACGAAGAGTGCAGCTCAGCGGCCAGCGCCGGAGCTTGTCTCCGACGTTCGTGCCGGGAGCTAGGTCTCCGACGTCTACGACAGGAACCCGGTCAGGAGAAGCCGCCATTCACCAAGGCTTCTCCCTAGCGGCTTGACAACGAGAACCGTCGAGCCGCCTCGCACACAAAGGTGGTGCGCTCTTTTGTGAGAACCGAGCGTGCGCGCCTACATAGAGGAGCGCGTGGCACTCTCTTCTTAACCCCGGGTGCGACGCTACATCCATAGCGACGTCGCACGCAAGGTGCGACGCTACAGTGACCCTGCTGTCCTTTGCGCGCTTTGCGCTCTTCGCGTGATGCGGGCAGTCCGTTACCAATGCGGATCGGGGCGCACGACGTCCTTGCCCGCATCGGCCGCGGCGATGACTTTCTCCGGCGTGAACGGCAGGCTGAAGATGCGCGCCCCGCATGCGTCGGCAACGGCGTTTGCCACGGCCGGCGCCGCCGGCGTCAGCGCCGGCTCGCCGATGCCCTTCGCCCCGAACGGCCCGACGCCGGTCCCGGACTCGAGCACGATGACCTCGGTGGCTGGGAAGTCACACGAGGTTGGGATCAGGTACTCAGCAAGCGACGGCGTCTTCGTCATTCCCTTCTCGACGACGTACTCCTCCATGAGCGCATAGCCGAGCCCCTGGTGGCTGCCGCCCGCGATTTGGCCTCGTACCGCGGCGGGGTTGATCGCGCGTCCGACATCGTGGCACGCGACGCTCTTCAGAATCTCCACCTCTCCGGTCTCCGTGTCCACGGCGATTTCAACCGCGTGTGCCCCGAAAGTGAAGTCTGGCCAGATGTCGCCCTGTCCGGTCTCTGGGTCGAGTCCGTCGGTGAACGGCGCGTTGAACTGCGCCAAGTGCGCGAGAGGCAGCCCCTCGGAAGCACAAAGCGCTGCGACTTCCGCTAGAGGTATCCCGGCTCCAGGCTCACCCCGACGGCCAGAAGAAGCCGACGCCGTGCGATCGTCTTCTTCCAAGCTACTCGACAACGAGGATCGTCGAGTAGCCACGGCCTCTGGGCTTCCAGTTTCCTGGTCTCGAGACCGCGGACTACGGACTATGGACGCTCTGCCTCCGTCCAGCTCGACATCCTCGGGCGACACGCCGAGCATCTCGGCCGCTTTCTTCACGAGACTGGCACGCACGACGCCGGCCGCCTGGAGGACCGCGTTTCCCGACATGTAGAGCTGACGCGTCGCCGTCGACGTTCCGGCCAGCGGCGTGAGCGCCGAGTCGGTGGTGTAGATCGACACGCGTTCGAGCGGTACGCCAAGGACCTCAGCTGCGATCTGGCAGAGCGAGTTCGACTGCCCGGCGCCGATGTCGGGCACGCCGCAGCGGATGACGACCGTCCCGTCCATCTCCATCCCCACCCACGCCCGCGACGTGTCGTGGAACCAGGTGATCCGGCCGTAGCTCTGGAAATAGGATGCGAACCCGCGCCCCACCTTGCGCGTCGGCGAGGCGGGCGTGCGGTCGCCGAGCGCGGCCAAGGCGCGCGTCGCGCACTCCTCCGACCACGCCGCCGAGCGAATCGCCTGCCCGGTCGCCGTCGTGTCGCCCGTCTTCAGGTAGTTGATCCGCCGCAGCTCGAGCGGATCGATGATTAGCGCCTTCGCGATCTCGTCCATCTGCGACTCGTAGGCGAACGCCGCCTGCGGGCCGCCGAAGCCGCGGAACGCACTCGTGAACGGCTGATTCGTCGCCGCGGCCACCGAGTCAATCTTGACGTTGTCGATCTTGTATGGCCCGGCCGCCATGCCCGTTGCGTAGAGGAGGACGTAGGGCGTGAGATAGGGGTACGCACCCGAGTCCGCGAGCATCGTGATCTCCGCCGCCGTGATCCGCCCCGTGCGCTTCACGCCCGTCTTGTGCGTGATCTTGAATGGGTGGCGCTTCGACGTCGCGAGGAACGACTCCTCGCGCGTGTAGACGAGCTTCACCGGCCGCCCGGTCGCGCGAGCAAGGAGCGCGAGGAAGATCTCGACCGTTACGTCCTCCTTGCCGCCAAAGCCGCCGCCGACCATCGTCCCGATGACGCGGACCCGGTTCTGCGGCACGCCGAGTGCCTTCGCCACCGTGCGGAAGTGCTCGACGACCTGCGTACAGACACGAATCGTGATCACGCCCTGCTCGTCGACCCACGCCACGCCGGCCTCCGGCTCGAGGTAGGCGTGCTCGACAAACGGGACGAAGAACGTGTTCTCGACGATGACGTCGGCCTGCGCCATCCCCTTCTCGACGTCACCCTTCCGCACCTGCCAACGCGCGACAACGTTGTCATCTCCGGAGACCTTCGGGGCATCGGGTTGCAACGCCTCTTCGGGGCAGAACACGCCGGGCAGTGCCTCGTACTTGAAATCGATGAGCTGCAAAGCAGCTTCGGCGACCTCAAGCGTCTCGGCCGCGACAAGCGCCATCGGCTCCCCGTGAAAGCGAACGACGTCGATCGCGAGGACGGGCGCATCCGAACCCTTCCGCTGCGCGCGCCCAGTCTGCCCCGGCAAGTCCGTCGCCAGTCTCGCGTTCGGCAGGTCGGCGCCCGTCAGGACGCAGACCACGCCGGGGAGAGCGCGCGCCTTCGAGACGTCGAGACGAACGATTCGTGCCGACGGGACAGGGCTTCGGAAGACCTTGGCGTGAAGCATGTTCGGCATCGAGAAGTCGCCTGCGTACACCGTCGCGCCAACCGCCTTCCCCAGCGCGTCAACCCGGCGGAGAGGCTTGCCTACTTGTTTCAATAGTGGGAGGTGGTGAGCGGGAAGAGGCTTAGGCTGAATGCGATCAGTCATGGCCCACCTCACCCGGAGAACGCGAACCATCGTGCGAGCGTTCTCCTGTAAGCGACGCCTGCGGCGTCGCGGCAGTCACGCGATCGCTCATCTCCGCCCCCTGTCCAACTTCGGATCCAGTTGGCGGTCGGGAGAATGCGAACAGCCGTCCCCGCATTCTCGTGTAAGCGATGCCGTAGGCATCGCGGCAACAGCAAGCCGTTCAGCTTGCAGCCTTGAAGCTGCAAGCTGAACGGCCTCAATGATCTGCCCGTACCCCGTGCACCGGCAGAGGTTGCCGGACAGCGCCTCGCGAATCTCGGCCTCGCTGGGATTTGGATTGCGGTCGAGGAGCGCCTTGGTCGAGATGACCATCCCTGGCGTGCAATAGCCACACTGGACGGCGCCCGCGTCAGCGAACGCTTCCTGAATCGGATGAGGCTTGCCCAGCGTTCCGAGGCCGGCGTTCGTCACGATCTCCGCTCCGTTCGCCTGCCAGGCCAGCACCATGCAGCTGTTGACGGCCGTTCCGTTGAGCAGCACGGCGCACGCGCCGCACTCGCCGATCTCGCAGCCATTCTTGACGTCGGTGTAGCCGAGGTCCCGGAGCGCCTGAAGAAGAGACACGTTGGGATCGAGCGCAAGCTCGTGCTGCCGTCCGTTCACGCGAAGCACGGTCTTCTTCTTAGGCATTCGACCCTCCTTGTTCGAGCGCACGGGCGGCCTCAGCGAGAAGCCGGCGCGCGAGCCCCTCCACAACGCGCAGCTTGTACTCCGACCCAGCGCGCGGCGCGGCCGCCTTCGCCGTAAGAGCTGCCGCCGCGGCGATCACCTCGGGGATGAGCATCTTCCCAACCAGGGCCGCTTCCGCGGCGCGGGCTCGCACCGCGGCCGGAGACGCTGCGGCAATCGCGATTCGCGCGCTCGTACAGCGCCCGGTCGCGTCTCCGTCCAGCATGACCGCCACATCCACCTTCGCCATACACGAAACCTTGCGCAGTCCCATCTTGCGGAATGCACCCGTCGCAGTGGCCGACGGAATGCGGAACCTCACCGAAACAAGAAGCTCGTCCGAACGCCGGATGGTGGAAAACGCGTTCACGAGGAACTTCTCGAGCGGAACGCGCCGCATTCCGCGCACGCTGGCCAGCTTCACCTCAGCGTCGAGCGTCAGGAGTGCAGGCGCGGTGTCGGAGCACGGCGCCGCAGTGACTAGGTTCCCGCCCACCGTCGCGCGGTTGCGGATCAAGGCGTTGGCGAAGCTCGAGCAGGCTTTGACAAGCACCGTCGCGTGCTTCGCAAGGATGGGGCTCGCAAGCATCTCGGCGATCGTCGTGGCCGCGCCGATGATGACTTCGGTGTCCGTGACCTCGATTCCGTGAAGGTCACGCAGTGCCGCAACGTCGACCACCATCCGGGGGCGATGCGTTCCTGCGCGCATGTCCACGATCAGGTTCGTACCCCCGGCGATCGGCGCGGCATCCTTCACCTCGGAGAGGATCCGCAGAGCCTCCCCCAATGTCGCAGGCTGAACGACCTCGAACTGCGGTAGGCTCATCGCCCCGTCCCCCTATCTCGTGCCGTACTCATCCCACCTACAAGCTGCGCCATGGAGCTAGCCCAGGAGAATGCCCCCCCTGGACTGGAGAAGGAGAACCACTGGCCCGCTCCTTCTCCCTCGCCGTGCGGCATGCCGCACGGCCGTGCCCCTAGGGTATGCCAGCATGCCGGGAAGGATCATGCGCCCTCCTCCCCGGCCGCTCGCAAGATCGCTCGCGTGATGCTGGCATAACCCGTGCACCGACAGTGGTTCCCGCGCAGGTAATCGCGGATCTCGTCCTCGGTCGGCTGCGGGATCTCCTCGAGCAGCTTCTTCGACATCATCAGCATTCCCGACGTGCAGTAGCCGCACTGGAACGCGTCCTCGTCAATGAACGCCTGCTGGAGCGGATCGAGCGTCCCGTCCGGCGCGGCGAGCCCCTCGATGGTCCGAATCTCACACCCGTCGGCGGCGACGGCCAAGACGAGACACGCGAGCGCCGGCCGGCCGTCGAGCCACACCGTGCACGCGCCACACTCGCCGACGCCGCAGCCGTACTTCGAACCCGTCAGCTCCAGCCGCTCGCGCAGGACGTTGAGCAACAGCTCGTTCGGCGCCACGTCGATCTCCATCGCCTCGCCATTCACCGTGAGAGAGATCACGACTGATTCATCTGCATCCACCATGAGCGAGGGGAGAACGGGCGCAGCCCGTTCTCCTGTAAGCGTTGGCTTCTCCCTATTGGCTTGCCTACTCGAAGCCAACGCGGCGTCGACAGACAGCGTCGGGAGACCGCAGAGAACCGGCACGCCCGGTGATGTCGCCGGTTGTCGTGTAAGTGTCGGCCTGACCTCTGTTCCTATTCTTGACCAGGCCGACACGACAGCGTCATGGACCAGCGCTACAGCTGCTTTTCGCCGGTACTCCGCCGTAGATCGCACGTCGTCAATCGGCTGGATCTCGCCAGCCGCCGCCTCCGCAGCAGCCAGCCGTTTCGCGTCCGTGATCGTCTCCTTCGACAGCAAGAGCTCACCCTTGCGCGCTCGCAGCACGGTCGGGCCGACTGAGCCGAGTTCGATGCGTGCCGACGCGCAGCGCCCGGCCTCGTCGCGCGTCAGGCGCACGGCGACGTTCACCTTGGCGAGATCGGCGCGCACGCGGCCGATCTTGAGGAACGCCGACGCCGCAGTGCCGACACTCTTCGGCAGCCGCACGCCGGTCAGGATCTCGCCGTCGCGCAGCCGCACCTTGCCCGGCCCGGAGAGAAGATCGCCGAGCGGCACGACGCGCTCGCCCGTCGCGCTCGCAAGGATCGCTTCCGCGCCGAGGACGAGCAGCGCCGGCACCGTGTCCGACGCCGGAGAGCCGTTGCAGATGTTGCCGCCAAGCGTGCCGCGCATCGCGATCTGCGTCGAGCCAAAGGCGGCCGCCGCCTCGGCAAGCGCCGTGTACGAAGTCCAGAGTAGGTTCGACGTCGCAAGCGACCGAATCGGCGTCAGCGCACCGATGCGGACGCCCGAGCTCTCCTCAGCGATTCCCGCGAGCCAGGGGATATGTGTGATATCCATCACCTTGGCAGGCTGTGCCTGCTGCTCGAGCTTCATGTCAACGAGGACGTTCGTGCCGCCCGCGAGAATCCGCGCGTCCGAGTGCTCCTTCAGCATCGCGAGCGCTTCCTTCAGCGATGTCGGCCGCAGGTAGTCGAAACGGTGAGACAGAATGTGAGAGTTCGTTGGGTTCGTGGGGTTCGTTGGGTTCCGAGAGGCGTCCGAGGTTCGCGGTTCGCGGTTCACCGTGACACCCCCTTCTGCTGGAGGGCACTCAGGATGCGTTCCGGGGTTATCGGGAGCTCGAAGAACCTGAGCCCGATGGCGTTGGCAATGGCATTGCCATAGGCCGCGGCGACGGGGTTCATCGCCGCCTCGCCGATGCCTTTCGCCCCGAACGGACCCGTCGGCTCGTAGGTTTCCGCGAAGTAGGTCTGGAGGTTCTCGACCCGCGGGCTCTCGTCAAACGCCGCGATCTTGGCGTCCATCGGGAAGCCGCGCGACGTGAGTTGGCCGTCCTCGCACCACGCGCAGCCCTCGATGAGCGCGTAGCCCACGCCCTTCGACAGGCCGCCCTCGAGCTGGCCTCTGGCCATCGCCGGGTTGACCACCGTGCCGCAGTCTGCGCCGAGCGCCGCGTTCACCGTGCGCACCTGGCCCGTCCACGTGTCAACCTCGACCTCGAGGAATACCGCCACGTAGGCTGGCGGGCAGCTCGTCGGCCGATAGCTCTCGACCGCGGCGATCGTCTTCCACGATTCCGACCAGCAGCGCGTCGCGATGTCCTTCAAGGACATCCGCCGATCGGGGATCGACGGCGCGTAGACGACGCCCTGGCCAAGCTCAGGATCGAGTCTGAGGTCGAGCGCGTCGGGATACATGTTGAGGAATCTGGCCGCCGTCTCGAGGATGTCCTTCCGCACCGTGCCCGCCGCCTTGACCGCTGCCCCGCCGCCGGCGTAGACGCCGCGCGTCGCGTGCGTGACGCAGTCGTAGACCGTCGTCGTCGTCCCGACGTCGGCCACGTTCACGAGATCGAACGGTACGCACAACGCCTCGCCGACTAGCTTCGCAACCGCTTCGAGTGTCCCGCCGCCGTGATCCATGAGCGCGGTCACAACGTCGACCGAGCCGTCGACGTTCAGCTTGACGAGCGCGCCGGAGAAGTCGATGACGTCGCCCGGCTGCGGCGCCCCCGCGCTCGACGTATGAAACCCTCTGGCCATACCTATTCCCCGACAGAATCGCTCACCGTCCGCGCGATTCTGACTAGCAATGCCGCAGCATTGCCGCCGCCCTGACCACCCAATCCTCTTGGCACCTTCGTCAAGCAGCTGGGGCACTCCGTCCGAGCGCACGATCGACTTCACCTGCGGCCCCTGGCCCCAGAACGTGTCGCCAAGACCGACGTAGTTCTTCTTGCGCAGCTCGATCGGGTCCATGCCCAGCTTCTCGGCCAGGATGTCGATCAACTGCTCCGCGGCGAACGTGACCTGCGGGTTCCCGAAACCCTGCATCGCGCAGGACGGCGCCTTGTTCGTGTACACGGCCGTGCCGCGGTAGCGGATGTTTGGCAGGCGGTAGAGCGACACGAGCCAGCCGACGGCTACTCCAAGGAACGAGTACGCCTGGATGTTGTGCGCGCCGATGTCGACCGTGACCTCCATCTTCGCGCCGAGAAGCGTCCCGTCCTTCTTCGCTGCGAGCGCAAGGTCGATGCGGCAGCCATAGCGCGAGTGATCGTGCGCGTCCTCCTCGCGAGTCAGCGTCAGCTTCACCGGCCGACCGCTCTTGAGCGCGAGCGCGGCGCAGATCGGAATCGGCGAGTTCATCTGAATGCTCGACCCGAACGTCCCGCCGATCGGCACCCGGCGCACGTCGATCTTCGAGAGCGGGATGTCGAAGATCTGCCCGAGAATGATGCGCACGTTGTGGATCGACTGCGTCGTCGGCCACACCGTGAGCCCGCCGTTCGGCTCCGGGCGGCAGACGGCGGACTTCGTCTCCATCTGCGCGTGGTAGACCTTCGGCAGGTCGAACACCTCGCGCACGACGACGTCGGCATCCTTGAACGCCCTGTCCGCGTCCCCCTCGTCCACCGTGCGTGCGCAGGCGATGTTGTTCTTGATCTCGATAACCTCTTCGCCCCACAGGATCTTGTCGTGGATCCTCGGCGCGCCCGGCTTCATCGCCTCGAACGCGTCCGTGACGACGGGGAGAACCTCGTACTCCACCCTAATCGCACGCAGTGCCTGCTCGGCAAGCTCCTCCGTCTCCGCCGCGACCGCCGCGATCGCGTCGCCCATGCGTCGGGCCTTGTCGTAGAGGACCTGATGGTCTTTGTGGAGCACCGGCGGGATCGTGATGATCCGCTGATTGAACTTCGCTTGCGGAACGTCGGCGAACGTAACCACCGTCGCCCCCAGTGCGACAGCGGCCGACGCGTCAATCGACTTCACCATCGCGTGGGCGTAGGGACTCCCGAGGATTCGGCCGTGCAGCATGCGGGGCAAGTCAACATCAACCGTGTAGCGTTCCGCGCCAGTAACACGAGCAATGGCATCGGACCTTGGAAAGTCATGACCAACAAGGTCAAACTGGCTCGCCACGCTACATCACCTCAGACAGAGGAATGCGAGTGCAGCGAGCATTGCTGCTAGCTACTCCAGAGGAGTAGCCATCCACCGTGTAGCGCTCCTGCCCCGTTACGCGGGCGATCCCGTCTTTGCGGGCAAAGTCGTGCCCAAGGAGTTCGTGCGTCGGTCTGCTCGTCATCATCTCCCCAATCACGATCGGGTTCCCTGCCCTGATTGTGCAGCAACGCGGGCGGGAGGGCGAGTTCTCGCAGCGTGGCGGGGGACTGTTCGCCTGCCTGACCCGCCGCCGGGAAGTCCTTCGGGGCACTGTCGAGTGCCTGTCCGTGTGCGGCCCGGATGGATGCAGCTCGACGCTCGTCCGGACATTCTATGATCATGCTTGTCGCTGTAGTAGTATCCGACTCAGTGGTTATGACTCGGTTATGTGGCACATCCCCGCACGACCACCATTGCCGGGAGGCTCAATGCCGAATAGCGCACTCGACGAGGTCGGTCTCTGGACCGAGATGAAGTTGGACATCATCAGGGACTACTCAGCTGCCTACTCGAAGATCCTCAGCAAGCAAGGCACAAAGATAAGGCACTTCGCGTACATCGACGGGTTCGCAGGTCCTGGGCACCACGTTTCGCGCGCCACGAAGAAGGTAATCGAAGGAAGTCCAGCGATCGCTCTCGGACAGAGATTCGACCACTATCACTTCATCGATCTGGATGGAGAAATGACTAGCCTCCTGACGAACCTGTCCGGAGCCAGGACCAACGTGACCATCTACACTGGAGACTGCAATAATGTTCTGCTGCAGGATGTGTTCCCCCAGTGTCGCTATGAAGACCGACGACGCGCGCTTTGCCTCCTTGACCCGTACGACCTGAACCCTTCATGGGAGGTGGTCCGCACTGCAGCAGCCATGGGCAGCATCGAGGTAGTCGTGAACTTCATGATCATGCACGCAAACCGTGACGTGCTCCTGAAGACTGGATGGGAGAATTCGAAGCCGGCCGAGATCGCCAAGATGGATGCGTTCTGGGGAGACGAATCGTGGCGAGAAGCAGCATATAGGACCGAGCATGACCTCTTTGGCGAGGTCCGAAAGAAGACCCGAAATGAAGATCTCGCAGAGGCGTATCGCTCACGGCTCATGGATGTGGCCGGCTTCAAGTACGTGACAGAACCGTTGCCGATGCGAAACAGCAAGGGCAACATCATGTACTACTTGTACTTCGCAGGCCCCAACGAGGTAGGCTATAGAATCGCGACAAGCATCTTCGACAAGAGAAGGGTGTAGCTGAGATGGCCGATAGATCAGGAATCGAGTGGACCCAGGCAACCTGGAATCCTGTGACCGGATGCTCGAAAGTCAGCCAAGGTTGCCAGAACTGCTATGCTGAGCGCATGGCGCGCCGCCTGTCTGCAATGGGGCACCCTAACTACCGGACTGGATTCAGCGTCGCGCTACACCCCCAGATGCTCGAGGCGCCCCTGCGCTGGAGACAGTCTCGGTTGGTCTTTGTGAATTCCATGAGTGACCTCTTCCACGATGATGTTCCTGTCGCATTTATCCAGCAGGTGTTCGCAACGATGTGCCTCGCCCAGCAGCACACGTTCCAGATTCTGACGAAACGCTCCGACCGTCTTCTCAAGTTGGCGTCCCAAGTCGCATGGCCCGCAAATGTGTGGATGGGCGTCAGCGTCGAGAATCAGGACGCGACACGCCGAATAGACGATCTGCGTCAAGTGCCCGCCGCCATTCGCTTCCTATCGCTCGAGCCCCTTCTTGGCCCACTGGACAATCTTGACCTGAATGGAATCCACTGGGTAATCGCGGGCGGTGAGTCTGGGCCAGGTGCCCGCCCAATGGATCCTGCCTGGGTGGCACGTATTCGGGACCAGTGTGCCTCGCGGGGGGTTCCGTTCTTCTTTAAGCAGTGGGGTGGCGTGTTCAAGAAGCGCAACGGGCGCCAACTCGATGGGCGGACATGGGATGAGCTCCCAGAAGTGGAACGCTCGTGGGGCACCCGACGTGCGCAGACCCTCCATGTGCTGCAGTCTCCGCGTCAGAAGGATCGTAGTGCCCGGAGCATTGCCATCGCGTGACCTGCTCGCTGCTCCCCGGCCCTGCGTAGACCGAGTGCGCTGCCTCAATCACCGAACTGCACTGGCAGGCCAAACTGGAGCACTCTGATCTCCGAATCAGGCAACTCCACGTTGAGTCTTTCCTGCAGCGCACTCGCCGCTTCGGGAGTTCCGGGGACACAATACCGAACGCCGCGTCGGTCGTACTTCGATTAGGTACTGTGTCCCCGGAATCCCTGCAGCGTAGATTGGCGAGCAGCGCCCCGTATAATGGGCGAGCGAAGGCGGGTGACCAGGAATGGCAGTGGAACGTTTCGCCGAGCATGCTCCCGCATGCGAATCTCAGTACAGGCAGTCTCCCTTTGGGATCGAGGTCACGGTCACTCCAGGAACGTGGGATGTCCCAGCCGGGAAGACGGTAAGTGTCACGAGAGTAGATCGGAAGGCAGGCACGGCGGTGTACCCTGCTGGCCGAACGAGCATTGTCACATCACCATGGGAAGCGCGGAGCCAAGCCCCCTAGTTGCACCCACACCGTGCACAGCAGGACTTCGGGGGCGGGTCGTGACTCCTGAATCAGCCGGTTCGTCTCTCGAATCGACCCCGGAAGAAGAGAAAACCAGAACCGCACTGATAGTCGGCACCCGCGGCACGTCGGCGAACGTGACCACCGTCGCGCCCATCGCAATTGCCGCCGAAGCATCGATCGACTTCACGATCGCATGAGCGTAGGGGCTACCGAGGATCCGGCCGTGCAGCATGCGGGGGAGAACGACGTCAACTGCGTAACGTTCCGCGCCGGTGACGCGCGCGATTCCATCCTTCCTGGCGAAATCGCGCGCAAGGAGTTGGAACGCGTGTTTCTCAGCCATTTCCAACTCCTTCCGGGCGCAGACGAGCGAGGGTGCCGCCGAGTCCGTCCCTAGCTGCAGCGCACGAGCCTGTCAGGCGAGGAAGCACGTAGCCGCCGTCCTTTCGCAGGTGGTCATGGTCTACGAACTCATGTGCCGGCTTGCTGGTCATCCTCTCCCTCATCACGGCTGGTTCTCACCGCGCTCTGATTGTGCAGCAAGAGGGGTGGAAGGGCGAGCAGACTTCGTCATTCACCCCGGCTGGCGCCAGCCGCCGGAGCATGGTCATTACTGCATCAGGAGCTTGCTCACCGACTCCCACACATGTTCGCCAGTCTGCTGCACACTGCCTGGTGGGACAACATCAACCTGCAGCGGAAGCAGTGAGTGCCTACACACATCAAGGTACGCCGCGCGATGCTTCGAGAGAAGCTCCAGGCCCTCATATTCGCTGAGTTCTCCTTGCAGTCTGTCTGCTCGCTTCCGCAGTCTCTGGAAAGCCTCCTCAGGAATGGCATCCAGGAGAAAGAGTCGGTCGAGTGGCGGCATGGATCGATGACACAAAGCAACGAACTCCCTGCTGAGCACGCCACTTTCCTGGTACACAAGCGTGCTGATGTACGAACGACTCGAGAGAACGACTGCCCCGCGATCGAGTGCGGGGAGGAGAGTCTCACCCACAAGATGTGTGCGGGTCGCCAAGAGCAAGAACACCTTCTCGTCGGAGGTGGCATCCCGCCCCCCTGTGAGGCTCGCCCACACGCGCCGCAGCGCTCGGTACGGATCAGGAGGCTCAGCCACTTCGACAACATCACGGCCAAGTCCCTCAAGTCTCTCCCTGAGCAGCCGCATCTGCGTGTTCTTGCCTGACCCGCTTATCCCTTCGAAGACAATGTACGCGCCCTGGCGCGCGAGACTCCGGAGTTGTGGAGTCTGACCCAGTTCCTGCAGGAAGAACCGCACATCTGCCATTCGGGTACTGGCATAGCGTCTACTCTCTGGGAAAACGAGGGCCTCCGCGCGCTCGCACATTCCACGCGAGAGACGTCGTGTTGCGCCCTCGACTCCCCCACCGGATTCGCCGGCCCACATGCATGACCGCAGGATCCCCCATGCACCGAAGCCCGCCAGGAAATCCGCGTCCCTCACCACTTCCGCTTCCAGAGAGCGGGGGCTCCTGGAGATGTCATCGTGATCTTCGATCACATCGATCACGCGCTGTGCTGTCTGGTATTCGACCCCGACCTCGTCGAGAATGCGGCGCGCCAGCCTACACGACTCAGTGACGCTTTCTCCGCCATGCTTTGCTGGATCCTGTCGACCCAGGTCATGCAGCCTCACAGCCAGGGTCACGACGAGTTGGTCACCGCCATACCGCAACATGAGTTCCCGCGCGAAACCAAGCACGCGATCTGTGTGGAGACGGTCATGACTCGGGCTCTCGCGGCAGTCCTGTAGCTTGCCAAGCAACTGCCTATCGAGACGTTCCACTTCCTGCGGCAGCTCACGCATGAAACCTCCGACCTGGCGATCCCAGGCTTTCTAGATCGCGGTAAAGCGCGTACTTGAACGTCAGCGCTGTCGCAGGCACAATCGATGCGAAAGGGTCTCTGTTGTAGTCAGCAAGCGTCTTGTACCTGTATTGCCTCCGCTCTTCATCCTTCAGAGGCTGCGTGTCATGTACGGCTACGCTGTCCCAGCTCGACGAGTAGGCTATCGGTGGGTATTGCGCAGGGGCGACGGGGTTGGGTCTTGCAATCACGCATACTTCGTAGTAGTCTGAACCCATGGCTCGCCCGCTTCGCATTGAGTACCCGGGGGCTCTCTACCATGTCACCTGCCGCGGGAACGCACGTGGCAAGGTCTTCCTCATCGATCCCGATCGAGAGTTCTTCCTTCAGGTTCTGGCGCAAGCCGTCGAGAGGTTCAACTGGCTCTGCCATGCGTACTGCTTGATGACGAACCATTACCACCTACTCGTTGAGACGGTTGACCCGACGCTGGCGCGCGGCATGCGGCAACTCAACGGTGTCTACACGCAGGAGTTCAACCGCAGGCACTCGCGAACCGGTCACGTCTTCCAGGGCCGCTACAAAGCCATCCTCGTCGAGCGCGATGCGTACCTGCTGGAGTTGGCAAGGTACGTTGTCCTGAACCCAGTGCGCGCCAAGTTGGTGCGCAGAGCACAGGACTGGCCGTGGTCGAGCTATCGCGCCACGGCTGGATTCGAGCCGGCGCCATCACTGCTCACGACCGACTGGATCCTGGAGCAGTTCGGCTCGTCAGCCAAGAAGGCGCAGGCGACCTACCGCAAGTTCGTGTCAGCAGGCCGAGGCGTGACCGTTTGGGAGAATCTGCGCGGGCAGATCTATCTTGGCAGTGGCGAGTTCATTGAGCAGCACGCGCCGGGCAGCGGCAGCGGCAGCGGCAGCGCCAGCTTACCGGAGATCCCCCGCGTGCAACGCCTGGCCGATCGGCCCACGCTCGACACCGTCGTCACGAGTTCGAAGGACGTAGCAGGCGTCGCCAAAGCGTATCTCGAATACGGCTACACGATGAACGAGATCGCCGCGCACTTGGACGTGCACTACTCAACGGTCAGTCGCCGGCTACGTCAGTACAAGGCCGGGCAGGATCATGTTACTTGCATGATTGCAAGACCTGACCCTCCAGTCTCCCCAATTCACACGGAACGACAAGGCCAATTCCTCGCCTACATCCATCAATACGGCATCTTGAACGGTCGTGCTCCGGCTGAAGCCGACATGCAGCGATTCTTCCAGACCACGCCGCCGAGCGTGCATTCGATGGTGCTCACGCTGGAACGGCGGGGTTTGATTCGGCGTGTGCCCAGGCAGGCGCGCAGCATTACCCTGAGCGTTTCGCCCGAATCATTGCCCCCGTTGAAACCCGCCGCGCCTCGCCCCTCTAGGCCATGACACAGGCGCAACGTGTGGGAGAACCTCCGCGGGCAGATCTGCCTCGGGAGCGATGAGTTCGTCGAAGACCTCGCGCTCGCGAGCGCCTCGATCGCCGAGATCCCACGGGCCCAGCGTCTCGCCGCCCGCCCGCCGCTCTCAGCTCTTGTCACTGACCCGAAGGACGCCGCCGGCTTCGCCCTCGCGTACCTCGCTACACCCAGCAGGAGATCGCCGCCACCTCGACATCTACTACTCAACCATCAGCCGGCGCGTCCGTGCGGTCCGTCCGCAGCGCCTCCGCAACGTGATGCGCGATGGCGCGACCTAGCTCCATCTTCTCTCCCGACTGGGGGTATCATGGCCACATGGATGTGGCCCAAGACTCCATGAGCACTGGCCCCGCGGCCTTCAGTGGATGCCGGAGCCATCCTGCTCCGGCATCGGGATGGTGAGACAGACATGAGTGCGAGCATCGGGATGATCTTCCGTCTCTCTGTCAAACTAGGCAAGAAGATTCGTTTCGATTACGACCAAGCGTTGCCGCCAAGTCCCAACCCGCTCTTGGACTGGTCAGCGGACCTTTTCACCGCGGATCGAACGCAGTACATCCTCGTCACGAACACAGCATCGCTGTACTCCTTGGTGATGTACGGAAAAGGCATGACCGACGAGACGCGATTCCTTGGAGACACCATCGCCGCCATGCGGGACGTCATGAGGGCCGATGGCTTCCTGCCCATCTTCGAGAGCGCGATCGATCCTTCGTTCTACCCGGCGGCACTGGCCAAGCGCGAGAATCGGAGCGTCATCGGCTCGATGAATGACTTCATCTTCCAGGCCCGTCTCCGGCTTGCGCGCCAAGACATCTCACCTTACGGCATCTCATCTTTCCTCAACAGCACACTGATGTCGTACATCGACTACAGGCCCCCTCGGGAGGAGTTCCAGAGCATGGTGCGGGAGTACCTGGCCCGCCGATGAAGATCCAGGGGGCGACGGGGTCTACCATCGGATTCCGTATGGGGGTGACGGGGGCGGCTCAGCGCAATGAGCCGCTTGGCTGTTGCTGCGCAACTGCTGGCCCTTGCTCGACTCTGAAATGCCGCCCCCGTCATCTGTTCCATCCAGGGAAGTCCAAAGGGTGACGGCGGGTTCCTCAGCCTCGGCTTCGAGGCCGCGACGCCTGCGGTAGTGAGCGCCCCTGGGTCACGGTTCCCGCGAGTGAGTTCCGTCTACGCCGGCGCCCCGCCAGGCGGGACGAGGTAGGCGGTCAGGTCGATTCGCGACTCGCCCTTCTTTCTGTGCAGGATGAGCTGTCCATCTTCGCGGTAGATGACAACGTGCCAGTAGAAACGATCCTCTCCTTCGGTGACCCATAGCCCGTCAATCCACGTACGGAACACCGCGAAGGGGATCAGTAGAAGACGCTCGGCGGATCCACAGCCGAAAGCTGCGTAGCCGGACTCGGCGGTCTCGAGGAACTCCTTCTGGTGTGGATGAAACGCAAACCAGTAGTTGGGCTGAGTGTCCGGGTCATGCTCTTTGGACACCGCGCAGTTCACCGCGATCCGCCCGTCGGGGGTGGAGTACTTCGCTCGGGATCGCTTGACGAGGTTGACCGCGAGATGCGCGGTGATCCGATCGAGACAGCCCTCGTGAAACGCCACGGGCACGAACTTCGGCTGCTTGGCGGGAGCTGGTCCCGGCTCTTCTATCTCTGTTGCTTCCTCCTGCTGAACTTCCTCAGCCGTACTGAATAGGACTTCTACGATCTCATCCAAGCGAGTGAACTCGCGCGGAATGAGGATCTGGTGAATCCTCGATACGAGCTGGGGGTCTTCGACCTCCTCTTTGAGTTCGGCAAGGGCAACTAGAGCGTCCACACTGATGATCCGCATGCTCCAAGCATGGCGTGACCCGCGTATCTGGGCCTCGAGATCACCGGTGTCCTGACGCCCTACGACAATCAGAGCCGATGATCTGTCCTCGGACGCGCGTCCTTCGTCGACAAGGGCCTTCCTGTACGCAGCGATCCTCTCCAGATCGATGCGATAGGCATCGGTAGTCTTGACTTCGACGACCAGAGAGTGCCCGCCAGGGAACGTCCACAGTCCGTCGTGACCAATTCGCCCTGCAGTACCTCGGTATCGGCCAGGCTCAACGCGCGCGCCCAAGCGAACGCCGACCTCGTTGATGACATCCTGGAGCGCGAACCCGCTATTTGGAAACGATTCGACCAGGCACTCAGAGGCATACCGCTTCAAGAGCTCCGTTGGAATGTGCGAAAGAAAGGCTCTGAACTCGGACGAGCCAGGGCCGCCATCAAGTAGCTTGCCGTCGCCTGCGAACGCGATGAGCTGTTGGACATGTTTGTCTCCAACCTGTTCACGCGCGTTCAACCAGAGATCAAGGAGGGCCATGGACGGATCGTAGCGTTTCCCCTACTCGCCCGTCTAGCGAGGGCGGCGGCAGGGTCCAACCTTGTCTCTTGATATCGCAGGCTCTTTCCGCCGAGCTACGGCGTCGCGGCTATCCCGTACGGCGTCGGATCGACAAGCTCGGGAGTGCCGTCGCCGTCAGTGTCGGTCCACCCGAGGAAGAGAGCCGGGATCTGAACGGAGCCGCAGCAATCCGACGCATCGACTCGAGTCCCCTCCGTGCAGGGCCAATCGTGCGTACCGGGGTACCCGAAGTGATGGAACACTTCGTGGGCGAGGAGCGTGGTGAGGAGTCGGCTGTCGTCACCGAAGAGCTGGGAGCGGTCATCGATCCCGACCCAGATGTCGACGCCGGGGTCTGCACAGGGGCAGCAACCGGAAGCGAGGCCGAAAGTGTCGAAGCCGTCGCGCGTCACGTACGCGTGCCGCGCGGTGTTGGCTGCATCGAGGTCGACGATGGTTACGAGCTGGTAGCCGGCGGGATCGAGCCCGGTCAGCGCGCGGATCGTGGACGGCGAAAGGAAGAGGTCGTCTCGCCCCGCAGGAGGCTGGATCACGACGCCGCGCGTTTCCATCTGCAGAATGGGCTCTGTGGAATTGGGACCTCGCGTGTAGCCGGCGTAGATCTCGTTCAGCCTGCGGGTCGCGGCGTCGAACGCGGCGAGCGCGTCGGCCGCCGTCACGCCGAGGTTCCCGTAGTCGATGAACACAGCGAGGAGCGTGAGAACCCCCTCGGGGCGGCAGATCGGAAGGGTCTGCGTCTTCGTATCGGCTGCACGCCCGACCGGGGCGGACCACGACTCATCGTGGCCGTCGGGGAAGAGGTCGATCTGGTAGAACTGCGAGCCGATCCATGCCGTGCTGACCCACGGGTCGGTGAAGACTCCGTAGCGTTCCTTCCGCGCGAGGGCGGGCGCCGCGAGCGCGATCCCGAACCGCTCCTGATACAGAGCGACGATCCGCGCCGCCGCTTCGTCGCGGGAGGGAGGCGCCGCCGGCCGCGGCAGGGCCGGGACGCCATCGACCGTGATCGCGATGCGCGCCGAGGCGTAGCCCGATTTATCGGCGGTCGTGGCGCCGGCGTCGAGCACGTAGGCTCCGGCGCCCCACGCCGGGACCCAGGGCACGACGACTTCGAACGGGGTCTCGCCCGCCAGATTGTCGATCGACGCCACAGAAAGCTCGTCCGCGGAGAGGCCGATTCCGAGAGAGACCGGACCGGTCACCCGAATGCGAACGGAAATGGGGAGCGGTTGTCCGGATGAATCGAGGCTGCCCGCGATCACGTCGCCATCCGCAAGCCCGACGAACGCGATCTCCATGCCGCCAGCGCTCTCCGCAACGCATCCGCCCGCGACGGCGAGGACAAGAAACCCCACTGCTACGGCAAGTCTCCCGCGCATAGACCTCCCTCTTGCGGCTCGTCGGCCGCAGCGAATCGCCCCAGTCTCCCAGGAACGTTCGATCTTGTGCCCGACAACCGCGAACGAACCCGCCGCCTTCTAGCAGTGTAGCTCCTCCGACTCCGCAGGGATGGCTCCTGACGGGCGGCGGGGTCAGGGATGGTTTGCACGGGCGGCGGGGTCTACCATCGAATTCTGTGCAGTGACGGGGACACCCCCGGCGCGGTAGACTGACCTCGACGGGGGTTCGTGTCTGGCTGCTTGCGACACAAGCAGGTTGGGGGTCCGCGGGCTCTTCGGAGACACCGCTCGATTCTGAAATGCCGCCCCCGTCATCTGTGCCATCCAGGAAAGTCCGAAGGGTGATGGTGGGCTACTCAGCCTCGGCTGAGTAGCTTGGGAGTTGCTGCGCAACTCCTTGACCGATGTGGCTCTTTGTGCCGGGACCACATCCCGTGTGCGGACAACTGCTAGCAGCCTGTTGATTTTCACTTCCTGCCCCGACCCTGGTAGGCTGTCGCGGACCAGAGGGGGAGCTGACGATGTCGATGGGACGGCGCGGAGCGAGTCAAGGGTCGATGTGGATTGCCCAGAAC
>Ga0315278_10000518_pt1 | contig 34041 bp, 30 predicted proteins | sample YL17G06_0_MG_FD_203880 | JGI IMG/M metagenome (GOLD analysis project Ga0315278, IMG submission 203880) | Sediment microbial communities from Yellowstone Lake, YNP, Wyoming, USA - YL17G06_0 | ecosystem: Environmental > Aquatic > Freshwater > Lake > Sediment | place: USA: Wyoming | collected... | reverse complement strand
GTTTTTTTGGTTGTTTGGGTGGGGTTTTTTTTTTTTTTTTTTTGTGGGGGGGGGGGGGGGGGGCTAAACAAACACCCCCCCCCCCCCCCCTCCGGCGGCCAGGGAACCCTTTTGAAAAAGGGTTCCCTGGACCCTCCCAAAACTTTTATTTATTTCTTCTCTTTCTTTGCCCTGAATTCTTTGGCCGCTTTGATAAATGAAACAAACAACGGGTGCGGCTGCAATGGGCGAGACTTAAATTCCGGGTGAAACTGACAACCAAGAAACCAGGGATGACCCGGCAACTCTATCATCTCCACCAAATTCCTTTCTACATTCTTGCCGCTGATAACCATACCGTTTTCTTCCAACACACTCTCAAATTTAGGATTGAATTCATACCGGTGCCGGTGCCGCTCAAAAATTTCATCCGCCCGATAAATTTCCCGGCAAAAGGTCCCTTTCTTCAATGAACAGGAAAATTGCCCCAACCGCATATTATGACCCAGATCTTCTATATTCACCAGTTCTTTCAATTTTAAAAAGACTTTGTTTTCAACCTCTTTCTCGGCAATCTCCATGGAATTGGCGTCCTTAAGCCCAGCCACATTCCTGAGATATTCCACGGTAGCCACTTGCATACCCAGGCAAATACCAAAATAAGGAATTTTATTAAGGCGGGCATATTCCGCGGCCCGGATCATCCCTTCAAAACCCCGCTGCCCGAATCCCCCAGGCACCAGTATGGCATCGGTGTTTTTAAAAACCTCATCCAGGTTGCAATCCAGGAGGTCTTCCGATTCCACGCTCTCTAAAACCACTTTTACATCATTCTCAACCCCACCGTGGCAAAGGGCTTCAAAAAGACTCTTATACGAATCCCCCAATTTCACATATTTACCCACGATGCCGATGACCACTTCGCTCTTTAAAGCGACGCTCCTGGAGAACCATTTTTCCCATTTTCCAAAGTCATCTTTACGCTGCTCCAGGCGCATTTTTCTTAAAATAGAAGCGCCCAAACCCTCGTTTTTAAAAATCAACGGGATTTCGTAAATATTGCTGACATCTTTGGCGCTGACAATATCCTCGAACCTGAGGTTGGTAAAAAGGGCCAGTTTCCGTTTAATATCATCCGGGATAGCGGTTTCCGCGCGGCACAACAATATATCCGGCTGGATACCGATCTCCCTGAGTTCCTTGACGCTGTGCTGGGTCGGTTTGGACTTTAATTCGCCGGTGGTTTTCATGGTAGGGACCAGGGTCAGATGAATAAAAATTCTATCCTCCTGGGGCAGCTCCAGGCCGATCTGGCGAATAGCCTCCAGGAAAGGCAGACTCTCGATATCGCCCACGGTGCCGCCGATTTCCACCAGGATAAACTCATATTTCCCCTCCATCTCACGGATAGCACCCTTGATTTCATCCGTCACATGGGGAATGACCTGGACGGTTTTCCCCAGGTAATCGCCGCGGCGTTCTTTCTGGATAACCGTATCATAGATCCGGCCGGCAGTCCAGTTGTTCTTCTGGGAAGTCCTGGTAGTAGTAAACCGCTCGTAATGGCCCAGGTCAAGGTCTGCTTCCGCCCCGTCGTCGGTCACAAACACCTCGCCGTGCTGGAAAGGACTCATCGTGCCGGGGTCTACATTTAAATAGGGGTCTAATTTAATAATAGTAATCGTATAACCGTAAGATTCCAATATATTACCGATAGAGGCCGCCGCGATCCCTTTACCCAGGGAAGATAAAACGCCGCCCGTTATAAAAATATACTTCGTTCTATTCATGGTTCTTATTTTCCTCTTTTTCTAATAACATCTTCTCAATGCGCTGAACATCCCCCGGTACATCGACGCCCAACCCCCGGTATTTACTCTGCATAACATCGATGGGAATCCCATTTTCAAGGAACCTCAGTTGTTCGAGTTTTTCCGTTTTTTCCAAGGGGGATTTGGGGAGTTTTATAAAAGTTTCCACTGCCCCTTTTAAATAACCATAGATGCCGATGTGGTGAAAAAAACCGGGAAAGTCTTTTTCCTCCACGAACGGTATTGGGGACCTGGAAAAATAGAGCGCCCGGGAATTGGCAGCAATGACGACTTTAACCACATGTCGCGATAAGTAATCTTCGTAAGAATTATTGTAATGATAAGCGGTCACAACTTCATGCCGGCCGGTTTCCAGGCGCTCAACCAATTCCCGCAGGAGTTTTTCCGAGATAATCGGTTCATCGCCCTGGATATTGACGGCGGCGTCGAAATCGCGGTGTTCGAGAACTTCCCACAGCCGTTCGGTGCCGGAGCCATGATGGGGGGAAGTCATGACCGCGTGTCCGCCGAAACCTTCAACCACATCGGCAATACGTCGATCATCCGTAGCCACGATGACATCGGAAAATTTCTCGCACCGGGCCGCCTGGCAATAAACCCGCTCGATCATCGGTTTACCGGCGATCAGGACCAGGGGTTTACCTATAAAGCGGGTGGAATGATACCTTGCCGGGATAATGGCCGCTATTTTCATGGTTTCTTTCATTAATCGAAAGATTTTACAACGATTTCGTTGTCGTTGTTCTCTCGGCTTTCTTTGCTTTCTTTGCTTTCGAGTGCTTTGAGTTCCATCATACAGGAGCCCTGGAAGAAAGCCCCTTCTTCGATGATCAATTTAGGGGTGACCATCTGGCCGATAACTCTTCCCTGCGAAAAAATTTCGATTAATTCCACAGCTTTCAATGTTCCTTTTACTCTTCCATTTATGGAAATGTGACCGACATCGATATCCGCATCCAATTCCCCTGTTTCGCCAACGATCAGGGAATTGCCGGCCAGGATTTTGCCTTTGAATTTGCCGTCGATGCGAAAAGAATCTTTAAAACGGATATCGCCGTTGATCTCTGTTTCTTTGTCTATAAATCCACTTACCTTTCCAATGGTTTCGTTTCTTACCATTTTTTACTCCTTACTCTTCTTTTTCATTAAATAATAATTGATAGACTCTATCGAATTCTTCCACCTGGTTGAAATAGATTTCTATTTTGCCGGCGCCTTTTTTTGAATAATGCAGTTTCACTTTGGTAGAAAATTTCCTGGACAATTTTTCTTCGGTTTTGACAACATCGGGGTCTCTTTGAAACGTTACAGCGCTCCTTTGGGTATGGAAGTTCTTTACCATGGCTTCTGTTTGTCGTACGGAGAGGTTGTTTTTCAGTATTTTCGATAGGGCGGTGAGGATATCGGTGTTATCTTCCAGGGCAAGAATGCCGCGGGCGTGTCCCTGGGAAATGGCGCCGGAAATCACGCTTTGTTTGACGGCTTCGGGTAGTTTCAGCAGTCTCAGGTAATTGGTTAAGGTGCTCCTGTTCATGGCCAGGCGTTCGCCGGCCTTTTCGTGGGTCAGGCCCATTTCTTTTATCAGGAGTTCGATGGCTTCGCCGATTTCGATGGCATTGAGGTCTTCTCTCTGGATATTTTCCACCAGTGCGCCGACAATAATTTCATCGTGGGTGATATCCCTGACAATCGCCGGGACTTTACTCCATTTTAGATATTGGGCGGCGCGCCAGCGGCGTTCTCCCACCATGAGATAATATTTACTATTATCTTCTTTATCTCGATAAACCACCACCGGTTGGATCATGCCGGCTTCTTTCATGGAATCCGCCAGTTCTTTGATTTTCTCGGCGCTGAATTTTTTACGGGGTTGATAGGGATTGGGATATATGGCGTCGATATCGAGTTCCATCAACCCGTTTTCAGCGGCCGTGGGAACGGGCGACGGTTTGTTGGCAATGATGGCTTCGATTCCTCTGCCCAGGACTTTCCGTGTCATTGATTCAATATCTCCTTTGCCAGCGCCATATACGCCTGGGAACCGGCGGATTTAATCGCATACAATTGAATGGGTTTCCCGAAACTGGGTGCTTCCGAAAGCCTGACATTCCGGGGAATAATGGCGCTGTAGACTTTGGCGCTAAAAAATTTCCTTATCTCTTCTTCCACCTGCCTGGATAAATTAGTACGTTCGTCGTACATGGTGAGGAGGATTCCTTTAATTTCCAGGGTGGGATTGAAATTCTCCCGCGTTCTTTCGATGGTATCGATCAAATCGGATAAGCCTTCCAGGGCGTAATATTCTGTTTGAATAGGAATTAAGACGCTCTTAGCGGCCGTCAGGGCGTTAATGGTAATAATGCCCAGGGAGGGGGGGGAATCGATAATGATGTACTCGAATTGATCTTTGATTTGGTCCACGACATTTTTCAAGTAGAGGTGATTATCGTTTTCCGTCGCTACTTCCAGTTCAAAGCGGGCGAAGTTCCGGGAAGAGGGGAGTACTTTTAAGAATTTTAATTCATAATCCAGGATGGCCTGTTCAACAGGGATTTTCCCTTCGATGACGGCGTAAATATCATTCTCGATTTTCTTTTTATCGATGCCCAGCCCGGTGGTGGTATTGGCCTGGGGATCGATGTCGATAATAAGAACCTTTTTCTCGGCTATCGCCAATGAAGCGCCCAGGTTAATGGCGGTGGTGGTTTTTCCTACGCCGCCTTTCTGGTTGGCAATGGCAATAATTTCGCATTCTTTTTTCATAGTGGTGTTATTCGCATTACTCACGGTCCGTTTTCTCCATTTTTAAAATTTTAAGATAAGTTCGTAAGGGAACATTATAAATTTTTTTCTTCACACTTACCAGATGTTTTTCATTTTTTTTTATTTTATTTTCAGACGTGATGATAACGGCTTCTTTTACCAGGCCTTTTTTGACGAAAGAAACCAGGGGCGCAAGGTTTGGGAAGCCGCGGGCGATGAGCGAGCAGGGTTTTTTGTTTGCCTTTTTAAGGTATTCCTCGAGGCTGACGCCCACGATTTCGACGTTGGCGAGGTTCATGCGGTTTTTTACTTCCGTGAGGAAGGAGCTTTTCTTTTGTTTGGGTTCTACCAGGATTATTTTTTTATTTTTATTGATAATGGCGATGGGGATTCCCAGGAGTCCGTTGCCGCTGCCGGCGTCGATGACGGTCTCAAAGGATATCAAGTCATTCAAAAGGATTGTTTCGTCCAGCAGTTGGTTTAATTCATGGTCGGATATTTGTCGTGAAACCAGGTTTATTTTCGTATTGGCTTCCCTGAGGATTGCCGCATACTCTTTTATGCTATTCATAGCTTCTCTCACAATATCTTTCATTGCGTCTCCTGTGACCAACCCCTTAACAAAAGTTTTTGGGGGTCAAGGCCCCTTTTTTCTAAAAAGGGGCCTTGATTCGATTGTTTCACGTGAAACAATTCCAATCGAATGTTTCACGTGAAACATTTTATTCCTTTTTGCTTCTCACAAACAAGTAATACAGGGCGGACAGCACCCATACGGTCACCACGAATGGAGAATATTTTTCAAAATCAAGGATCAATAGATAGGGGGAAAACACCATTACTATGATTACCACGACTGCCATTATTTTCACAAACATTTTTTTCACTTTCAAAGGGATGCTCATTAACCACTCCTGGCCTTCGCATTTCCGCATTTTTTTTATTCGCAAGTACTAAAGGCCTTTTGTAAAGTTAATAAATAAATTAAAAAAAATTTTTTGTCAAGACTTGACAACGCATTTCTTTTTAGTTACTATAGGCCCGTACTTATACCTGGAAGGGAAAGCTTAAAATCAGGGTTGTGTATGTGGTAAGTAGAAGAAGTTTTCCACAATTGTTAATATCTTTGTGGAAAAATTCCTGTGTTTCGGATTTGAGTAGGCGTGGTTATTGATTTATGGAACTGGATGAAAAACTAAAATGGACGATTTTGAACTGGTAAAAAATTATCTTGAGAAAATGTTGGGAAAGCAGACATTCGATGACTGGATTTCACCGCTTACCTATATAGGTACGAAAGACGATATCGCTTATGTGGGGTCGCCGGACCGCAAGAGGAATACCTGGATAAAACAAAACCTCCTGGATAAAATCAATAAAAATACAAAGGCTGAATTCAATCTCATCCTTAAACTGGTTTCTTTTGACGACACCGATGAGACGCCTCCACCGGATGAAGAAAATAATAAAGACAACAATAAGAATTCGACCTGTGACTCAAACCTGAAATTCAGATACACTTTTGAAAATTTCGTACAGGTGGATCAAAATCGTATGGCATACTCATTTGCCCACAGCGTATCCGAATTCCCTTCCAAATCTTACAATCCGCTTTACATATACAGCGATGTCGGGTTAGGGAAAACCCACCTGATGAACGCCATTGGCAACCGTATCCAGCAAAACAATAAAACCATGAAAGTGATTTACTGCACCAGCAGTGAATTCATGAATGAGTACGTTGAATATAACCGGCTTAATAAGCGAACGGAATTCATTCGTAAGTATACGTCCGTGGATGTACTTCTCATCGATGATATTCAATATATTACCAAATGGGAAGGCACCAGTGAACAGTTCTATTATATCTTTAATCAATTAAGGGAATTGGATAAACAAATCGTACTGTGCTCGGATAAACACCCGGATTATATTCCCAACCTCGAACACCGAATTAAATCGCGTTTCGAATGGGGCGCCGTGGTTGACATCCTCCCTTACGACCTGGAAGGACGCATCGCCATCCTTAAAAGCAAATTGGCGGAACGAAAAATTATGCTGAAAAACCATTTTGAAATCCCAGAGGAGATTCTATATTATATCGCTTCCTCCATCAAAGATAACGTAAGAAAAATGGAAGGCGCTTTAAATCGCTTAATCGGTTATGCGGACCTTAAATTCCCCGATCCCGATACAGAAAGTAATAAAATTACCCTCCTGTTTGCCAAGGAAGCTTTAAAACCGATTATTTCCTTATCAAAAAAAAATGTGACCATTGAAAGTATCCAGGAGTATATTGCCAAAGAATTCAAATTTTCAAAATCCGACCTGGTTTCAAAAAGTAATAAACGTGAGATATCCAATCCCCGTCAGATAGCTATGTACATCACCAAAAAATTATTAACCAAAACCTCACTCCAGGAAATCGGCGACAAATTCGGCGACAAACACCATTCCACTGTGCTTCACTCTATTAATAAAGTAGAAAATCAAATCGAAACAGACTACGAATTTGCCAGGCAAATCGATGCGTATATCAAATTCTTCGAGGAATAGGTAACCGCGCGGCCTCCTTTCCACCTTTCTATTTTTCCACCCTTCTATTTTTCCACAGATGTTGAAAACTTTCTCCTTATTTTTAAAAAACAAAGTTTTCCACAATGATTAAAAGTTTTCCACATAGATTTCCGACCCCCCATGGATGAAAAGACAACGATTTATAAATTTTTCCACTTTTTCACAATACCTTCTTTCTTTTCTTTATATATTATGATATTATCTTATATATAAATAATAAATAATAAGAGGTTGAAAATGAATATTTTTGTGGAAAAGTCTCAATTTGCAGAAGAGTTAAGGCTCTTCCAGGGAATCTTTGAAAAGAAGTCATTGATGGACATCTTACAGAATATCAAGATTACGGCCCTGGAAAACGGCGACCTGGAATTGGTCGCCACGGACCTCGAGATCGGTTTGTGCTCCTCTATTTCAGCAAATGTCAAAGAGCCGGGCACTTTCACGGTTAACGGCAAGGATTTGTATGAACTGATTTCCAAAATGCCCGAAGGCGCTGTGGAAATCTCGGAAAACAACGACCTACAGGTGGTCATCTCCAACGAACGCAAAACCAGCAAGTATAAGTTATTGGGATTACAATCCTCGGATTACCCCCAGTTGCCGGTTTCCGATTTCTCCGCCTCAACCAAAATTTCCATGAAAAAATTCACCTCCATTATTAACAAAAGCTACTACATCATTTCACCGGAGATGAAATTTAACCTGGGCGGGGCATTGTTGAGCATCGCTGAAAATAAATTGGAAATGGCCGCCACCGACGGCCACCGTTTGGCCTACCTCACCTATATCTTCGAAGGCTATACGGCGGAACCGCTGGAATTTATCGTTTCCCGCAAAACCCTCCTGGAATTGACCAAAATCGGCGAAGAAGGCGAACTGGAATTCAGCTATGATAAAAACAACCTGTTCTTCAAATACAAAAACAGGATATTATCCTCCCGCATCATCGACCAGAAATTCCCCAATTACAAGGCCGTTATCCCGGAAAAAACAACATTTAAAGCCATTATTAATACGGAAGAACTCCTGCAAACCCTGCGCCGGGTGTTGATTTTTAAAACCCGCAATAACGGCGTCTTTTTCAATTTTTCCGAAAACAAACTGGTCCTGGAAAGAACCACCCCGGAAAAAGGAGAAGCCCATGAAGATTTCGCGATTCAATATATCAACCAACCCATCCATGTGGCTTTTAACGGGAATTTCGTGATCGACTTTCTAACCCATATCGAGACAAAAGATATCGAAATCTGTATGAATGACAGCGAAAGCTCTTTTGTGTTTAAGCCGCTGCCGGATACGACGGAAGGGGATGTCGATTTTATTTACGTGGTCATGCCGCTGAACATTTGAGGTATTTAAACAGCCGGTTTTCTTATGTCTTGCATTGCGGCGTGCGGCGTGAGACGTGCGGCGTGCGGCTGAAAAAGGTGGAGTTTGATCATAAAAAACCTTAAGATTATCGGTTTCAGGAACCTCCGGGACCTCCAGGTCTCTTTTTGTAAAAACAAAAACCTGATCCACGGCCTCAACGGCGCAGGCAAAACATCCATCCTTGAAGCCATCTTCCTGCCGGGTTTCGGCAAGTCCTTCTTGAATGTCAAAAAGTCGGAGATCGTTAATGATAACTCCAAATTCTTTTCAACCCGGCTTTGCGCCGCCGATGTGGGCGTCGCTTCCCACATTTTGAGCGAGACCGTCCCCCGGCATGAAAACGAAAACATCATCAGCTCCCATTATGAAACCATAAAAGGGAAATTTACCCTGCTTTTAAACGAGAAAAAAAGTAATATTTTCGAAATCAACCGCTATTTATACCCCCTGTTGTTCTCTTCGTCTAACTATAACCTCTATATCGAAAGTAGAACCCAGATCCGGAAGTTGATGGACCGGTTTATATTCGGCATCGACTCTCTTTACATACACTACCTTTTGAGTTATAATAAGGCCCTAAAACAGAAAAATTACCTGTTAAAGAAAAAGCAAAACCTGGATGAGATTCCCAGTTGGAATAAAATACTTGCTGAAATGTCTGAAAAAATAGTCGGTACAAGGATAAAATTTATAGAGATGCTTAATACGGAAATTAAAAATAAATTCGACAGGGACCTGGCCATAGACTATAGGCCTTCTTTCACCCACATTTCCACCACTGCGGATATTTCGCAAGGATTTTTTTTAAGTCAACTGGAAAAACTGCGGCAGTCGGAAATTATACAAAAAAGGTCGCTGCGGGGACCCCACCTGGACCTTTTCGAGACGCGCTTGAACCGGAAAGATTTAAGGTTTTATTCTTCCGGCGAGAAAAAGATTAACCTGCTAATGTTGTATATCGCCTTTATCCAGTTATTTAAGCGGTTGAAAAACGAATACCCCATTTTCCTGGTGGATGACTTCGATACCGCCATCGATGATCGAAACATCGATTTTTTGATCGAAAACTATCCCGATTTGCAGGTAATCGCCACCTCGGTAAATAAGAACGACCGTTTCGACCATTTAATCGAATTAAAAAAGGAGAATTAAAAAGTGGCTGAGCAATCAAATACCATTGCGGGACTCCCGGATGAAAATATGGAAAATATTCAAAAAAACGCTTCCGAATATACCGCCGAAAGTATAAAAGTACTGGAGGGACTCGAAGCCGTTCGGGTGCGTCCCGCTATGTATATCGGCAGCACCGGCTCCACCGGTCTTCACCACCTGGTCTATGAAGTAGTGGACAACTCCATCGATGAAGCCATGGCCGGGTATTGCACCAATATCGACGTCATCATTCATTTCGATAACTCCATTACCGTCATCGATGACGGCCGCGGCATCCCCGTGGATTTTCACAAAGAAGAAGGAAGACCCGCCGCCGAAGTAGTAATGACAATGCTCCATGCCGGCGGCAAGTTCGATAGGAATTCCTATAAAGTATCGGGCGGACTTCACGGCGTCGGCGTCTCCGTCGTCAACGCCCTCTCTTCGACGCTGGAACTGGAAATAAAAAGAGACGGCCATATCTTCCACCAGCGCTATGAAACCGGTAAACCCGTGACCGAGTTTAAACAAATAGGAAAAACCAACAAACGGGGCACGAAGGTCACTTTCTGGCCGGACGAAGAAATCTTCGAAACCATGGAATTCGATTACAGTATCCTATCCAAGCGCTTGAAGGAACTGGCATTTTTAAACCGCGGCCTGACCATTACCCTCATGGATGAGCGGAAGGACGAAGATCCCAAAGAAACATTTCGTTATGACGGCGGCATCGTCGAATACGTATCATACCTTTGCGGGAGCAAACAAAAGGTCCACGAAAACCCCATCTATTTAGTTACCCGGAAGGAAGATTGCGAAATCGAGTTGGCCTTTCAATACACCGATTCCTTTAACGAACTGATGCTCTCCTTTGTCAATAACATCAATACCATCGAAGGGGGCACCCATCTTACCGGGTTCAAAGGGGCCCTGACCCGTACCATCAATGCTTTTGCCCAGGCCAACAACCTGAAGAAAGATTTCAAAGTAAGTTTTTCCGGCGAGGATGTCCGGGAAGGATTGGTGGCGATTCTTTCCGTTCGTATCCGGGAGCCCCAGTTCGAAGGGCAGACCAAGGCCAAGCTGGGAAATTCCGAAGTAAAAGGCTTTGTGGAATCCTTTGTCAACGATAAATTAATGGAGTTTTTCGAAGAAAATATAGCGGTGGCCAGGGCGGTCATCGGCAAGTCCCTGCTGGCGGCCCAGGCCAGGGAGGCCTCCCGCAAAGCCAAAGACCTGGTGAGAAAATCAAATTTACTGGAGAACACCACCCTACCGGGAAAACTGGCCGACTGCCAGTCCCGGGATCCAAAGAACAGCGAGATTTTCGTAGTAGAGGGCGATTCCGCCGGCGGCTCTGCCAAACAGGGGCGCGACCGCCGCTTCCAGGCCATCCTGCCCCTCAAAGGCAAAATCCTCAACGTCGAAAAAGCCTCCACTTCCAGGATGCTGGAAAACATTGAAATCAAAACCATTATCGCCGCCCTGGGAGTAGGCATCGGCGAAGAAAGTTTCGATGTCGAAAAATTAAGATATCATAAAATCATTATCATGACCGACGCCGACGTGGACGGGTCGCACATCCGGACGCTCTTAATGACTTTCTTTTTCAGGAACATGCGCGCCATCATCGATAGGGGGTATCTTTACCTGGCCCAACCCCCCCTCTACATGGTCAGAAAAGGAAAATCCAGCACCTACCTGAAAAATGAAAAAGACCAGGAGAATTATCTATTGGAAAAAATCGGCGAAGACGCCGTAGTATACTTAAATGGAGATAAGAAGGAGTTTTTAGACGGCGGGAAACTCAAAAAATTTATCCAGTTGATCAATACCAGGGATTCCTTTATCGATCGCATCGAAAAAAGGGGCATGCCCCGGGCGTTGACCACCCGGCTGGTGGAATGGATTCGTAATGAAGAAACCTTCAAGGATGAGCAAGAGACCGAACGGATTGCCGAACTGATCCGAAAAATAGAATGCTGCCGTTCCGTCACCCGGCAATTCGATGAAGAGTATGATACCTATACCCTGGATATCGAATATGAGTTCAACGGCATGATCCAACATCGTTCCATCAACTGGGATTACCTGACCGGACCGTTATTTTCGAAAGTCAACGAGGCCCACGAAAAATTGAAAACATTTCCCGCACCCCCTTATACCGTTGGTATCGGCAATGAAGAATTCGCGGCCCCCACCCGGAAGGAACTGGTTACCCTGTTGTTTGAAAAAGTAAAAAAAGGGTTGTATATCCAGAGGTATAAAGGTCTCGGCGAGATGAACCCCATTCAGTTGTGGGAGACCACCATGGATCCCCAAAATAGGACCCTTTTAAAAGTCAATATCAATGATGATCAGAAAAGTGAAATAATATTCGATACCTTGATGGGAAGCGATTCTACAAAACGAAAGGATTTTATCCTGGAGAACGCGCTGAATGTCAGGAACCTCGACATTTAAATTTACAGAGCAATGAGGACAAATAATGGACAAGGAAAAAGAGTTTGACGAAACCGATCAAGACCCTGGAGATGAAATAGAAATTACGGAAAACACGGGCGCCGACAGCGATCATGATGAAGCTATAAAGTTTCCCGGCAAAATAGAACCGGTTTCCATAGAAAACGAGATGCAGACCTCCTATCTTGACTATTCCATGAGCGTCATCATAGGAAGGGCCATCCCGGATATCCGGGACGGCCTCAAGCCCGTGCACCGGCGCACCCTTTTTTCCATGCACCAGACCGGGACCCATTACAACCAGCCCTATAAAAAATCCGCCCGCATCGTGGGCGATGTGATCGGTAAGTATCATCCCCACGGCGACGCCGCCGTTTACGATACCCTGGTGCGCATGGCGCAGGATTTTTCGCTGCGTTACACCCTGGTGGACGGCCAGGGAAACTTCGGCTCCATCGACGGCGACCCCCCGGCGGCCATGCGGTATACCGAAGTCCGCCTGGCAAAAATCGCCAACCAGTTGTTGACCGATATCGATAAAAATACCGTCGATTACCAGCCCAACTATGACGGCTCCCTGGAAGAACCGGTTATTTTTCCCTCCTTGCTGCCCATGCTGCTGCTCAACGGCAGTTCCGGCATCGCCGTGGGCATGGCCACTTCCGTCCCCCCCCATAATTTAAAAGAATTGATCGCGGCGTTTATCTATTTCGTGGATAACCGGGAAGCGTCTATTTCCGAGCTGGTGGATATCCTCAAGGGGCCCGATTTCCCCACCGGCGGTTTTATTTACGGCCAGGATTCGCTGCTCAGGGCCTATGAAACCGGAAGGGGCACCATTATTGTCCGGGCAAAATACCATATCGAAACCGATAAAAAAGGCAGGGAAAAAATAATCATCGATGAAATCCCGTACCAGGTGAACAAATCGAAAATCCTGGAAACCATTGCCCATTACGTAAAAATTAAAAAAATAACCGCCGTCTCGGATTTGCGAGACGAATCCGACCGCGATGGCATGCGCATCGCCATCGAACTGAAACGGGATGAAATCCCCGAAGTGGTGGTGAACAGTTTGTTCAAATACACACAACTGCAAACTACTTTTTCCATTAATTTACTGGCCATTGCCAATAATCAACCCAAACAATTCAATCTTAAAGAGTATTTCAACCATTTCCTGGGGCACCGGAAAGAGATCATCCGGCGCAGGTCCCTCTTCGACCTGGATAAGGCCGAGAAAAGGGCCCATATTATCGAAGGGTTAAAAATAGCCCTTCAAAACCTGGACCTGGTTATCAAGATCATCAGGGGTTCGCAAAATAGGGCGGACGCTAAAATCAATTTAATGGCCCAATTGCCGCTAACAGCCGTCCAGACCGACGCCATACTGGATATGCAGTTGTACCGCTTGACCGGCCTGGAAATCGATAAACTGGAAGCAGAATATGCGGAATTGTTGAAATTAATCAATTATTTAAAGGAACTACTGGCCAGTGAACGCATGATACTGGGCGTAATTAAGGAAGAATTGCAAAGCGTCAGCCAGCAGTTCGGCGATGAACGAAGAACCGTCATTATCCAGGAAGAATTAAACGATATCGATAAAGAAGACCTGATCAAGGATGAAGATTTCGTGATCCTGTTTACCCAGAAAGGGTATATCAACCGCACCACCCTCAGCACCTACAAGACGCAGAACCGCGGCACCACAGGCAGGAAAGGCCTCAGCCTGAAAGATGAAGATGTCATTTCCCGCGTGTTTGTCGCTTCGGCCCACGATTATATCCTGGTTTTTACCGAAAAAGGCCGTATGTTCTGGGAAAAAGTATACGATATCCCCGAAGGCGAGCCGGCCGGCAGGGGAAAACCCATCAGCCGGCTGATCGGCATTACCGAAGACGAAAAAATTTGTTCCGTCATCAAAGTCAAGGAATTTGCCGCCGATAAGTACATCATGCTCTTTTCCAGGCAGGGATATGTCAAAAAAACCGCCCTCTCCGCTTTTTCCAGGCCCAGGGCCAACGGCATTATTGCCGCCGACGTACGAGAAGGCGATTCGCTGATCGAGGCGCAGATCACAAGCGGTGAAAACGAAATCATCCTGGGCACCAGCCTTGGTAAAGCCATCAAATTCGATGAACATGATGTCAGGGAAATCGGTAGGACCGCCCGCGGCGTCATCGGCATTCGCCTGGGTAAAGGCGATTTCGTGGTGGGCGCAGATTTTATTACCCCGGAACATAAATATATCTTAACCGTCACTGAAAACGGCATCGGGAAAAAATCGGAACTCTCACTCTACCGCCTGCAAGGCAGGGGCGGTAAAGGCTTAATCAATATTAAAATAAATGAACGACTGGGAAAAGTCATCGGACTCGTAACCCTGGACGATGATTCGGAAATTATTTTATCTTCCATGCAGGGCAAGCTAATCAAGCAGAGGTCTTCCAAAATCCGCGCCCAGGGAAGGGCCACCCAGGGGGTCAAGATTATCAATCTTAAAGAGGATGATAAATTGGTTTCATTGGAAAAAGTGCGGGCCCAGAATGGGAATGGCGACCAGGACGGCGACCATGATGAAGACCGGGAAACCGACAGCATTGAAACAATAGTGGAAGATGTAGAATTAGAAGAAGTAGAATTAGAAGAAGTAGTAGAAGAGGAAGAAGTAGACGAAGAAGTAGAAGACGAAATAGAAGAAGAGGAAGATAAAGAGCAGTAAAAATGAAAGTACGATTTGCCCCTTCCCCAACCGGCCATTTGCATATCGGCGGCGTGCGCACCGCCCTTTTTAACTACCTGTTCGTCAAAAACCAGGACGGCCAATTCGTTCTCCGCATAGAAGATACCGATGTCTCCCGCTCATCCGGGGAAATGGCCGAAGAGATACTCCAGGGCCTGCTGTGGCTGGGCATGAAATGGGATGAAGGACCCATTTACCAGTCCCACCGCTTTGAAAAATACCGGGAAACAGCCGCCCGCCTCCTGGAAGAAGGCAAAGCGTACCGCTGCTTTTGCACTCCCGCCGAAATCGAAGCAAGAAGAAATTCCCCAGGCATTGAAAACGCAGGAGGCGCAGAAAACGCCGGCGAAAAAATTTATAAATACGACCGCCTTTGCCTGGACTTGACCCATGAACAAATCCAACAAAAACTCCGGGAAAAAATCCCCTACGCCATTCGTTTCTTTATACCACCAGGGAAAACCTATTTCAAAGACGCCATTCACAAGGAAATGGAGACCGCTAATTCCGAGCTGGAAGATTTTGCCATACTCAAGTCCGACAATTCTCCAACTTATCACCTCTCCGTCGTTGTCGACGACAGCGATATGGGCATTACCCACGTCATCAGGGGAGACGATCATCTTTCCAATACTTTCAAACAGGTACTGTTGTTCAAAGCCCTGGGCTTGAACCCGCCCAAATTTGCCCACCTGCCCCTGATACTGGGACCGGATAAAAAAAAATTAAGCAAACGCCAAGGCGAAACATCGATCCTGGAGTTTAAGAAAAACGGCTATCTGCCGGAAACCCTGGTCAATTACCTATCGCAATTATCATGGCTGCCGGCCGACAGCAAAAAGATATTTACCATGGAGGAGCTGGTAAAACAGTTCAACCTCACCAAATTATCAAAAAGCAGCCCGGTTTTCGATTACGACAAATTGCGGTTTTTGAACGGCCGCATCATCCAACTAAAGGAAGCTAAAGAACTTTATCGACTCCTGGTGGAAAACCACCACTTTATGAATGAATATAACGCTGTCCCGACAGAGAAAAAAATCGCCCTCACCCACCTGGTTAAACCCAGGATGAAAACCCTGGTCGATTTTGAAGCTAAGTTCGCTATATATTTAAAAGGAGAATTGAATTACCATAACGGCGACCTGGAAAAATTAAATGAAACCTATAGCAATACCGATATGAAGGGGTGTTTAAAACTGTTGCTCTTAAGGTTGGAAAACATTGACGGGTCGCGCTTTGGCAGTGCAGATATCGAAGCGGAACTCAGGGCCTGCGCCGCGGAAAACAACATGGACGCCTCCGCATTGATTCACCCGGCCCGGTTTGCCCTTACCGCCGAAGCCGTCAGCCCCCCCATATTCGATGTATTTGCCTTCTTCGGCAAAGAAGAGTCCATCAAGCGGATTAACCGATTCATCGATTACCTGGAGAAAACCGATGCCTGATGGTTCTGTGCCTTCGGCGACCAGAAACCTTTTTGAAAAAAGGTTTCTGGACTTCCCAAAACTTTTGTCAGGGAGATATAAGGATGTTTTTTCCAATTAAAGATTATAACCCTACCCGGGGAACCGCTTATGTCACCATCCTTTTGATTATTATCAATACAGGCGTATTTCTATACCAGGGCGTTTTTAGTCAAAAACTTTTTGAAATTAATATCGCCGAATCCGCTATGGTGCCTTACGAAATTACCCACCAGGAAAACGTCAACATCCCCCTGGGAACCGACCGCTTGGGAAGAACGATCGTTTTACAAAGAGATATCTCACCCCTCCTCAGCATAATGACTTCCATATTTATGCACGGCTCCTTCTGGCACCTCTTCGGCAATATGCTCTTTTTGTGGATATTCGGCAACAACATCGAAGACCACCTGGGCAAAGTGAAATTTATATTTTTTTACCTGCTCTGCGGCGTGGGCGCCAGTTTGACGCACGTGTTGTTTCACATGAATTCGCTGTCGCCCGTCATCGGCGCCAGCGGGGCCGTTTCCGGCGTAATGGGCGCTTACCTTATATTATATCCCCATGCCCGCATCCGTACCCTGGTATTTATTTTTATACTGGTTACGTTTATGGATCTGCCCGCATCGCTATTTTTAATCATCTGGTTCATCTTTCAATTTTTTTACGCCGGCGCCAGTTCCGGCGTCGCCTGGATGGCCCATGTGGGCGGGTTTATCATAGGAATCATCCTCATCAAATGGATGCGCAATAAACAAAAACCCATTATCGAATTTATACCATGAAAAAAAACGTTAATTAAAACAAGGAGGCCAACCCATGACCGATAAAACGAATGAAACTGAAAAAACGTCCGCCAATTTTATTAAAACGATTATAGAAAAAGATTTGCAGGAAAACAAAAACAACAGCCGCGTACATACCCGGTTCCCGCCCGAGCCCAACGGTTACCTGCACATCGGTCACGCCAAATCCATTTGTCTCAATTTCGGACTGGCAAAAGAATACAACGGCCTGTGTAATTTGCGGTTCGACGATACCAACCCCACCAAAGAAGAAGAGGAATACGTTCAATCCATCAAGGAAGATATCCGCTGGCTGGGTTTCGATTGGGGCGACCGTGAATATTATGCTTCCAATTATTTCGAGCAATTGTACCAATACGCAGTCCGCTTGATCGAAGCGGGCAAAGCCTACGTTTGCGACCTTACCCCGGATGAAACCCGCGAATATAGGGGCACCCTGACCCAGCCCGGTAAAGAAAGTCCTTTTCGGAACCGTACCGTCGAGGAGAATCTTGACTTATTGGGGCGCATGCGGGCCGGGGAATTCCCGGACGGCGCCCGCACTTTGAGGGCGAAAATCGATATGGCCTCTCCCAATGTAAATATGCGCGACCCGGTTATGTACCGTATTCTTAAAGCCCCCCATCACAGGACCGGCGATAAATGGTGCATCTATCCGATGTACGATTGGGCCCACGGCCAGTGCGATTCTATCGAAGGCATTACCCATTCCATTTGCACCCTGGAGTTCGAAGCCCACCGCCCATTATACGATTGGTTCATCGACCAATTGGCTATATTTCATTCGCGGCAGATCGAGTTCGCCCGGCTCAACCTTAATTATACCGTCATGAGCAAGCGGAAGCTCCTGGAATTGGTGGAGGGCGGTTATGTCAACGGTTGGAACGACCCGCGCATGCCCACTATTTCCGGTTTAAGGCGGCGCGGGTACACACCCGAAGCCATCCGCGAATTTGCCGAACGCATCGGCGTGGCAAAAGCCGACAGCACCGTGGACATCGCGCTGCTGGAGCACTGTCTCCGGGAAGATTTAAATAAACGCGCGCCGCGGGTAATGGCGGTTCTGGCGCCCCTGAAAGTGATTATCGATAATTACCCCGAAGGCCAGGTGGAATGGCTGGAGGCTGAAAACAATCCGGAAGACCCCGCTGCCGGCTCACGGAAAATTCCTTTTTCGCGGGAAATTTACATTGAGCAGGATGATTTCCGGGAGGACCCGCCCAGGAAATTTTTCCGTTTATCTCCCGGCAAGGAAATCCGGCTCAAGCACGCCTATTATATTAAATGTGAGCGGGTAGTAAAGGATGAGAAAACCGGCGAGGTTATCCAATTGCATTGTACTTATGATTTGCAGAGTCGCGGCGGGTGGACCAACGACGGGCGTGTGGTTAAGGGGACTTCGCATTGGGTATCGGCGGCCCATGCCGTGGATGCTGAAGTCCGGTTGTATGAGCATCTTTTTAGCAAAGAGGACCCCGGGGATGTCAAAGATGGGGCCGATTTTAAAGATAATTTAAATCCCGATTCATTAGCGGTGTTGTCCGGCTGCAAAGTGGAGCCCGGTCTGGTAGAAGCTAAAGCCGGCGACCGTTTCCAATTTTTGCGGCAGGGCTATTTTTGTTTGGACCCGGATACAGGGGCAGGGAAACTTGTCTTCAATCGCACAGTTTCGCTGCGGGACACCTGGTCCAAAATAGAGAAGAAAACCCAGGAATAAGAACCTTGTAATAACTAAAAGTTTTTTAGGGGTCCAGGGGGCGATTTTTCAAAAAAGCCCCCTGGCCGCCGGAGGCAAAAAAAACATGCCTGAGCAGAGGAGAAAATATCGACGTATAAAAGTCAGTAACCTGGCGAAGCTCAATAACTCCGATTGTTCGATTCTCAATATCTCCAAAGAAGGGTTTTTGCTATCCACCGGTAAGCTAAAAGCGCTGCCGACGGGGAAAGAAGCCGATATTCAATTGAAGATAAAAGGAACCTGGGTGAATATAAAGGCGCAGGTCATGTGGTCAATGAAAGACATCGCTTCAAAATCCGTTTCAATGGGCTTTTTTGTCACCGGTGCGCCCCCCCAATACACAGAATTCGTCGCGAACCTCTATTTCGAAGTTAACGAAAGGTAGATTAAATTTTTTCATCCAGGACTTTGCGAATGGCGGCGGCCAGAGTTTGTTTATTCACCGGCTTCATGAGAAATTCCTTGATCCCGATGGTTTTTGCCAGGTTGGCGTCTATAAATTCGCTGAACCCGGTGCAGAGGATGATGGGAATATCCGGCCGGATTTTTAACGCTTCCACCGCCAACTGGGCGCCGGTAAAATTGGGCATGCTCATGTCGGTGACGATAATATCGAAATCAGCCGGGTTCTTATGGAAGACGGTCAGGGCGGTGGTACTGAGGTGGGTGGAAACCACTTTGTAATGGAGTTTTTCCAGTATCTGGCGGTGGGATTTTAACAACTCTTCTTCATCGTCTACCAGCAGTATCCTTTCTGTTCCCAGAGGCATTGTTTCAAAGTCTATTTTTTCCGGCGCTTCGATGGAATCGACGATAGGGAGCCAGACGTTGACTACGGTTCCCTGGTGGAGGCGGCTGTCGATGGCGATATTCCCATTGTAATTTTTCACGATCCCATGTACTACGGCGAGGCCCAGACCGCTTCCCTGGCCGGGCGGTTTAGTGGTAAAATAGGGATCGAAAACCCGTTCCAGGATGTTGGGGGCGATGCCGTGCCCGGTGTCGCTGACGGTAACCCGGACATAGGCGCCCGGTTTCATGATTTTAAAAGCGACGAAATCGCCTTTTACAGGATCGAATCCCACAGCGGTGGTTTGAATATCCAGGCTGAGTATCCCCTGGTTTCCGCCCATGGCATGGAGTGCGTTGGTGCAGAGATTCATAATCACCTGTTGAACCTGGCTGGGAGTTCCTATGATCACGTTGGCCTCTTCCCCGATATTTTGGCGGATTTCGATATTGGCGGGGAGAGTGGAGCGGAGTAATTTAAGCGTCTCTCTGGCAATGGCGTTCACATTAATGGGTTTTCGTCTCTCTTCTCCCTGGCGGCTGAAGGTAAGAATCTGCTGAACCAGGTCTTTGGCGCGGCCCACTGCTTTCAGCAAGCTTTCGATATTCTCACGGAGGGAGTTCCCGGGTTCTTCCGGCAGTTCCGATAACGATAACTCGCCATAGCCCAGGATAACCCCCAGTATATTATTGAAATCATGGGCAATACCGCCGGCCAATGTGCCCAGGGATTCCATTTTATGGGCCTGGCGTAATTGTTTCTCCAGCAGCAGCCGTTCTTCTTCGGCCCTTTTTTTCTCGGTAATGTCATTAAGAAGCGTCAGCAGGTAAGCCTGGCCGCGGATATTGATGGGTCGAGCATTGACGTTATAAACCCTGATCTCGCCATCCTTTCGCCTGTGGTAGGTTTCAAAGGAATCCTGTCCTTTTTCGACGGTACAGCGGATTTTGTCTATCATCTCTGCCATAAGTAAGAGAATAATCTTCCATTTTTAATTCCCGGAATTCAGCGGGGGTATACCCCAGGCTGTCGCAGGCCAGTTGGTTGAACTGGACCGGCAAACGGGTTTCCGGGTCGTAGAGAATAATGGAATTGGTGGACTGTTCGAACAGGGCGCGGTATTTTTCCTCTTCCTCCCTCAGCCTGTTGGCGGACTCCTCCAACATGGTTATATTTGTTTGCAGTTCCTTGTTTTTGTCTTTTATGTTGTGGTAGAGTTCGAAGCTTTCAAGTGCATTCGAGCAGGCGATGATGGTGATTGAAAAAAGAAAAAGCGAGAGGTCCGTTATATCCTCATCGGGCGACGCCAGTACGCCAACAAATATGCCCCGGGTACGCGAGGGGGTATTGAGGGAATGGAGAACGATTTTTTCTGTTTTGTCGATGGAGGTTACAATGACAGGTTTGTTTCTGCGGCGGGCCCAGGCGAAGGTTTTATCATCGATGAGGGCGTCTACTTCGCGGTTGATGGCGGCGGCGGCGTCCCCGGGTTCGGTAAAAACCAGGTAAAAATCCGAATTGTACTCGTTCACCAGGTAAAAGGCAATGATTTTAAAATCCAGCACCCGGCGGACCCTGTCATGGGTTTGTCGGAGGATGATTTGCGGGTCATCGATTTTGTTTAAACTGTTCTGGAAATTACCCAGGTCGGAGGCAAACTCGAAGGCTTCCAGCACGGCCCGTTTTTCTTTGTCCAGGTATTCTACTTTTTCTTCCAGTAACTGGATTCGTTTTTTATTGTCCATTTTATTACCGTTTTATATTGCTGTCCGGGTCCAGGTGAAAGATGTTCAGGACTTCTTCCACCTGCCGGTCGAATTGTTGTATGCAGGGCATTAAGACGCTGGGTGAAAGTTCCAGGACGTCCCAGGTTTTTTTATCCAGGGGGGGGATGAAATAATTCCCACTGGAACCGAAGCGCATGGCCGAAGCCAGGACATCGGCCAGTAAAAGAATGGCGGCCTCCACCGGTTTCTGGCAGTCCAGGGGGGTGTGATGGCACTTGATTATTTGCTGCAGCGATTTGGGGAAATTCCATTTTTCCAGTAACAGGCCGGCGACCTCGGCGTGATCGTAGTTGAAAACCTCTCTTTCCACCTGGAAAAGGGGAACCCGTTGGTTTAGCGAGGTTTGAATGGCGAATGCGGCGGTTTTGGGGAACGCTTTAAAAATAACCAGGCGCCCGATATCATGGAGCAGGCCGGCGATGAACAGGTCATCTTCAGAGAGGCCCGCTTTATGGTGCGCCAGGAGCCGGGCAAAGACGCCGGCGGCCACCGAGTGCATCCAGAATTTTTTCATCTCCACTATTCCCGGGGGAATATTTTTAAAATAGCGGATAACTGAAATTCCCATTACCAGGGCGCTTAATTCATTGTTGCCGATCAGGGAAATGGCCCGGATGATGGAGCCGACTTTGGAAGGCAGCCCGTAAAAAGCGCTGTTGACAATTTTCAAAAGGGTAGCGGACAGACCCGGATCATTGCCCACCACTTCCGCCAGGCGCGCGGCGCTGCCCCGGGTATCGTTTATTATCGAGACGATCCGGTGATATATATCCGGGAAAGAGGAGAGCCGGACGCTGTTATCCACAAGGTCCCGGGGCGGTATTATTTTCTCTTGCTGCGGTATTTTGGACGCTTTGAAATAATATTTTTTTTTATCCTCTTCCATCAGTTTCGCCAGCTTGAGGGCACCGAAGTCGATTTGTTGGGCCAGGCGTAAAACGCATAATCGTTTGATTTCTTCCAGGGCCCCGTGTTTATCGTCGTCGTCGGCGGGAACGCTGAAAAGCGAGTCCACATGCGCTTGAATTTTCGGCAGCAGGTCCGGGTCGATATTAAGAAACTCTTCCCGGACCGCGTGTTCCTGGTCCATTCCTTCGATGTCGGCGGATGTAACGCCCCACATTTTCATAATGCGGATGTGTCGCGCTTCGATTGCTGTCCCGCGGCCGATAAGATACCGGCCAAAGGGGTCTGCCAGGTCGCTGGCCAACACCATCCCGTTTTTTAAATATCCAACATTAATTTCACCCACGTCTCACTCCAGTTAGATTTTATTATAGATCTATTTTATCAAATTAGAATAAAAATCTCAAACCGAGAATTTTTTTTTTTAAATATCGGGGGTGAAAGTTGGATGAAAGTGAAGGGTTATTTGTTATTTGAAATTATAGGGGCGACATGCCGACGTGCTGACGCCGTGACGTACGCCCCTATTTTGTAATCTATTTAAAACTTCTTTTATCTTAAAAAGAAGTTCACGCCCATGGTAAAGGTGACGCCGCTGAGGTCCAATTTGTCGAAACTTGCATCAAACAGGCCGGATAATTGACCTTTTAAATAGGTGTATTTGGCTTCGAATTGGATGCCCATCGTGCGTTTGAACCTGTAAACAAAACCGGCCCTGGCGTTAAAGCCCGGGGTAATGGTCCTGGTATAGGCTTCGCCTTCGTAAATGGAGTAATCATCGAAATCGATGAATTCGCCGCCCTGGATATATTTCCAGAAGTAAGCGCCGACGCCGCCGCCGATGTATGGGTTGAAGACATTCCGGTATCCCAGGGGATAAAGTTTGAAACCGGCTTCAAAGGATGTGATGCGCAGTGAAAAGTCCTGGTTAATGGGGCTGCCGTCCTCGTGTTCATAGTCCCGATAGACTGAAAATATGTCCTGGTTGTAATAGCCGCTTTCCAGGGAGCCGGTAAAATATCGGCCCATTTCCATTTCCAGTTCCGCCCCCCAGTACACGCCCAGCATATCTTGTTTATCGAAGGCCAGGTCGGCCAGGTTCTGCGCCCACAACTCCGACTCCATGGCGGGGTAAAAACCGCCGACCTTTAGATTTAAACTTTGTCCCTGCAAGTTTAACGGCGAGGTCCCTACCATTAATACTGCTATTGCCAATACGATGAATCCTATTTTTTTCATTTTTTCCTCCTTAAAGAAGAAATGCAATTTTAATGCCAGTGATTGCCACCGACAGATGTCCTATTTAAAGGACAATACGTCATAAAAATTTTTGCCACCAAGGCACAAAGGCACAAAGGAACACCAAGAGTTTTCTTATTTATAAATTCTTGGCGCCCTGGCGCCCTGGTGGCTATGTTCATTCTAATTTAAAGCGCTGATGATTTTGTCTTTTTTGGGAATGGAGTTGAAACGTTTGACTTCTTTGCCCTGTTTGAAAATGATAATGGTGGGAACTCCCAGGACAAAGAGTTTTTGGGCGATTTCCATATTCTCCGTTATATCCACTTCATAAGCGGCGATATTGCCGCGGCCGGTTTGTTTGAGTTCTGATAGGATTTCTTCCAGCAGGGGGGGGACTTTTTTGCAGGGGGCGCACCCCGGTGCACCGAAATCCACCATGAGAAATTCCGCGGCTTTTAATTTATCTTCAAAATCAGCGGCTGATTTGATTTTTTCCATTAATTTTCCTCCAGCAGTTGCTTAATTTTGTCTTCTATAAATGCTTCTTGCCCGGTTCCTACCAGGATATGGGCTACCTTCCCCTTTTTGTCGATGAACACCATGGCGGGAATGTCTTGTATTTTGTACCTTTCGGAATTGGCGGCTTCCACTGAAACGGCGATCGGGAAAGTCGCCCGGTAGCGGGCGATAAATTCCTTTATTAAAGCGATTTCATCCGTATCGGCCAGTAATCCACGGTCGCCGGTATCGTCTTTGTAGGCGCCGTATAATTTCGTAAGGCCGATAATGACCAGGCCTTTATCCTTATATTTCTCATACAGTTCCGCCAGTGCGGGGATTACCCGGCGGCAGGGGTTGGACCAGGGGGCCCAGAAAGCAATCAACGCCACGCGGTCCTTTAATTGCGCCGGATCGATGGGAATACTGTTGAGCCATGTTTCCGCGTAGATGGGAGGCGCGGCGTTTCCTATCAAGCGCAGTTGGGTCAATTCCGCTTCCCATTTCAATTTTTTATCCCGGTCCGGGGTTTCCGCGATGGCCTTTTCCAGCATGTTGACGGCAGCTTTCGGGTCGTTTTTCCTCAGGGCCGCAAAAGCGAAAGCCCGTTGTACATCGGCGGTATAGCCGCTGAGTGAGCGGGGGATTGCCGGGGAGTCCAGGAATTTACGCCCATACTCTTCATTCACGCCGGCGTCCCTGGAATAGAGCGCAAAATACAAATAAGCGCTTAACAGTTCCAACCCCGGTTCTATTTTATCCTGGATTTCGCGAAGAAGAGTGAGGGCTTCGCCCGGTTTTTCGCGGTAGATCAGGATTTGCACTTTTGCCATTTTGGCTTCATTTATCAACGAAGAGTCTTCTTCGATTAACCCGTTAATTATTTGCTCAGCGTCGTCAAACCGGGAACATTCGATGTTTAATTTACTTTTCAAAAGTTCCGCGGCGTCGCTGGAGACTTGATTGCCGTATTTTTTCAGCAATTCCGCGCATTCGTCGGCCTTTCGATAATAGAGGGCTTGATCCTGTTCCCTGGAGTTTGCGGACGACACATTTTCTTCGTATCTACTTTTAATAAGAGTATACTCATCGGAAAATTTCTTAAGAATCTCTTCTTCTTTTCCCGCCTGGCAGGACAGTGCGAATAAAACGACAGTGAGTATTAAAACAAGTTTCCTGGACATATTTTCTCCTGTGCTCTTGATAAGCTGGCATTATATCACACTTTTTTCCCGCGGGCAAAAATGGGATTGAGTGAAGATAGGGAGTTTTTGAAAAAAAATAAAAAAAAGAGCTTCAGGGGCTTGACAGGAACAAATTTGTTCTCTATAATCCCACAATGCTCAAATACGACACGAATTACGATTTGTTGGCACTTCCCGTGAATCAAAAAAGGTTCGCTGGAGTATCGCTATGCATTTTTAAAGTGAAAAGCAAGGTTTTTCGTCATTATTCACCCTGTTACCGGGTCGATTCCCGGTCGAATGTTTCTTTCGGTTGGAGATTAACGGTAAAACTTCAATTAGTGGATGTTTTTTCGGTGGAGGAGGTATAAATGCGGGCTGGAGAGATAAAAACACGAAAAAAGACCGGGAAAAAGCGAAATGCCGGGCAAAATTCTACAAAACATTCGAGCAATTCTGATCGCTTACACGCAATTCGACAAAAAATTGCGTCTCACCAGGTGGCTGACATTTATCCGCCGCGAATGATACCTCCAGCGTCGTCGGAAGTGATTTCAAGTGCTGAAAAATGGAATATTCCAGGTCGCGGCGGACTTTTTCAAGAAAAAAATGTTTCCTACCGCTTTTTATGGAGTATTCAAGCAAAAAAAATCCGTGCCGCCGCAATTTGGCGATCGTTTCACCGGGAAAAATGCCCGCCGTCACGATTATGGGTTCTTTTTCTATTGAAAACCATAAAAAACATATTTTTTGGGTCTTTGAGGGGACAAAGGCAAACAACGGGCGGGAAAGGATGATGGCAGCGCATTTCAATAATTACACTAGAAGGAGATAAACAAAATGTCAACAACAAACGATGATTTAGCAAAAACCGAAGTAAAAGCAACAGGAACAGCGGGAGAACCCCCGGTTCCGGAAGAGACAGAGGAAGAGAAAGCCAGGAGAGTTCACACGACTTTTGCGCGGAGGCTCACGCAAATGCGGGAAATTGTCGATCTATCCTTAACAGATCCGACATTAAAACAGTATGCACTCGACTATGGTTATAGTCCTGAGCGTATTGGGGTAGGCAAGACGTTGTATGATGAGACCGCCAGGTTATACGAGAACCAGAAGACCAAGTTGGCTGAGTGGAAGGCAGCCGTATTCCGTTTCAATGAAAAGAGAGCGGAGGCGGATAAGACAGTAATGCGTATAATCGAAATCGCGCGGGTAGCTTTTAAGAACGATCCGGTTACCTTTGAAGCGTTAGGGCTTAAGGGGAGGCGTAAGCAGGCGTATGGGGACTGGGAGGTGCAGAACAAATATTTTTACAACAAGATACTTTCCATGCCCGAAGCGATAGTGCAAATAGCGACTTACACGGTAAGCCAGGCCGAGATGGAAGCGGGGCAGCAGCAGTTAATGGAGGTTATTGCCTTGCACCCCGAAGTTCTGAATGCGAAAGCGGAAGCGCAGCATGCGACGGAGTTGAAAGACAAGGCCTTCAGGAAATTGAAAAAGTGGATCCGGAAGTATCTCAATGTAATGAAGGAAGCGTTGGAAGAGATTCCGCAGATGAAAGAGAAGTTGGGTATAATAACGCCTGAGGTGGTTTAACCGTTTTGCCGGGGAATACCCCGGCGGGATGAGCAAACAGCGCGCAAATTGGTAGGGAACAGGCGCCGCCTGTTCCTTCAAATGCGCGTTAGAAAAGGCGCTGCCTGTTCCTTTAAATGCCTTATTGGAACAGGCAGTGCCAGTTCCCTACTATTTTAAATATCAAAACATCCATGACTTATCGGAGAGTCCTATTATTTCTCTGTGGTTAAAATTTGCAGCAGGCGTTTCAAAACTGTCCGCAGGACGCCGCTTGACTTACCATAAATTTGACTGTCCTTTAATCCCCTTATCCCCCACCTCTTTCCCACCCCTTGACAAATAGAGATAATTCCAATAAGATAAAACCATGGCAAGAAAAAAAATACCGAAAAATAAGAAAGTATATCGCCCACCGGTTCGAATCTTCGAGGATTCGGGCTCCGTGGTTCCTAAAAAAGCCTATTATACCCAGTTAGACAATGTAACCAATACAAAAAAACAAAATTTTAAAACCATGGTGGACCAATGCAGGTACTTCTCCATGTTTGCCCCAAGACAAAGCGGCAAAACAACTTTCCTGGAGGGCATTGCCAAAGAATTACAAAAAGAATCGACTTATATCGTTATACTATTATGCTTCCAGAACCTTAACAATGTCACTAAACAAGAATTTTACCGCGAAATCGAAAAGGAACTTTATACCCAATTAAAAAATCGGCTAAGAGAAGTTCACTGTGAAAAATGCCATATTGTCGAGGAATTTCTTGAAAAATACCGTTTAACCAGTCACCTCTCCTTCATGGAACTATTCGAAGAATTGAACCGCATCCTCGAATTTAAAAAGATTGTCGTTTTTATCGATGAATTTGACGGCATTCCCCTGGCAGAATTGGAAAATTTTTTGACCACCTTAAGAAGACTATACCAGAAATACAAAAGCATAGACCGGAAAGCCCTTTATTCCGTCGGCTTGATTGGCATCAGGAATATAACCAAACTTATCGTCGGGGGTGTATCTCCTTTTAATATAGCGGACCAGGTGGACTTACCTCCCTTTTCTTTAAAAAATGTCCTTGATTTGTACTCTCAATACACGGAAGAGACTAACCAACCGTTTACGGAAGAAGCAGTGAAAAAGATTTATGAAGAAACCGCCGGGCAACCCTGGTTGGTTAACCGGTTGGGAACAATCCTGACCGTAAATGTGAAGCCGCAAACCACAGCCGCTATCGATGTGCAGGATGTTGAAAAAGCGATTCAAATCGTATTAAAGGAAAGGAATAATCACTTCGACAACCTGTATGAAAAAGCCAAACTCTATAAAGAAACTTTTGTGGAGATCGTTTTTGATCATGTAGAGTATGATCCTGATGACGAAGATCAGACCTGGTTGGAACAATATGGGCTGGTAAAGAAAAAAGATGAACATGCCCAGGTGGCCAATAATATCTATAAGATCAGGTATCTTAAAACTTTTTTTAAAGAAGTAAAGGCTAGTGAGGAATTAACCCTGCAAGAATATTCCTTACCAGGAGATACGCTGGACATGAAACGAATACTTCTCAATTTTGGAAGCTATATCTCCCAGATCGGTGTTAGAGCTTTCTATGCCGAGGAGAAACCCTATGAGAAGACCGGGCAATTTCTTCTAACCGCCTGGTTGTACCAATTTGTAAGAGGAGAACATGGCGATCTCCGTTATGAAGTAGCCAGCGGCCTGGGAAGAATGGACATTATCTTGACCTATAAAGGAAAGAAATACATAATCGAGACCAAGGTGAATAATCACGATGATGTAAGGTGGATCATAGAGGAAGGCGTTCGTCAGTTGACAGGTAAGTATTTAGCCACTGAGGGCACCAGTGCGGGGTATCTCGTGGTTTTCGATACGAAATCACCTGTGGGAGTTGTACGGGAACCGCAAAGTTGCCAGGTAGGAGAGAAACACGTGACCACTGTTATTATTGCCATTGGCAAACCTTTGTGAGGGACCCTGAGAAAGGAAGGTTTGCGGCTGACAGACGGTCTTTTCTTTATTTGAAAATTTCAAGTCAATTCGTTATAATATCCTCATGGCTATGAAACGATATAAAATATTCCTGGCTTCGTCCGGGGAATTGTCCCTGGAACGGAAGGAAATCGCCTTAATGATCGCCCGCCTGAACAACAAATGGACGGATGAAAAGGATGTTTACCTGGAACTGGTGGTGTGGGAAGACCTGCTGCACAGTTTCCGGGAAGGCGGCGAACGCATCCAGGATTATTTCAACCGGGAGATGCTGAAATGCGATATCGTGATCGCGCTTTTTTACCGGAAAGTGGGGCAATTTACCGAAGAAGAGTTTAAGCTGGCTTATAACAGCCTGAAAAATGGAAATAAACCCCATTTCCTTTTGGTATATTTCAAAAGCGGCAGCGTCCCCATTGAAGAAATCGATGAGGAACTGCTTAAGATCGGCAAATTAAAAAAGGAAATCCAGGGCTATGAACAGATTTACCGGTCTTTCAATACCACGGAGGATTTAATCCTGAAACTTCAGCATCAATTGGAGTTGGTGATTTCGGAGGAGCAGGACAAAGGGGCGGCGGAAACCCAGGAGGAAAAAGAAGAAAAGGCGCGAAACGATTTTGAAAACTATAAGCAGCACCTGTCGCAAAAGTTCAGGTACCTGGATTTCACCGGGTTAAACTCCATTTTACAAAAGCCGCTGGAACTGGAAAATATCTATGTCAACCTGCGCGCCATCGAATCATTACCCATTGAACGATTCCGGGACATTAAAGATTTTGAGCGGCTGGCGTTGGCGGTAGAGAAAGAAAATAAACCCAAAAAGAAGGATAAGGATTTCGTAACCCTGTTTAAAAGACTGTATCGGCAGAAACAAAAAGAGCGGCAGGCATTGCGCATGTTGATCCTGGGGCACCCGGGCAGCGGTAAAACCACGCTGATGAAATGGATTGCGCTGCAATGCCTGAAAACAGGGGAAAATGTATTTTTCTCCTTATTCACACCGGTATTTATTTCATTGAAAGACCTGGGCCGGGACCCGGATAACACGTTCCGTAAAAAGAACATCGTCAACCTGGTAATCGATCACTTAGAAAAAGAGAATATTTCAGCGGCGTCATTTTTAGATGAGCAAATGAAAGCAAACCGGCTCCTTTTCCTGTTGGACGGCCTGGATGAAATCGGGGACGAGAAAATCCGCCGGGAAGCGATCGATTGGATTCAAAAGCAATATATCTATAACAATTCACTCATTGTAACGTCGCGTTTTTCCGGCATTGATGAAGCGGAGGGATTAAAATTTCGTGACGAAATGCCGGTTTTCGAAATCCGGGATTTCGATATGAAAGATATCGACGCCTTTTTGCAAAACTGGTACAGGAATGTGGAGATTGCCGTGGCGGGTGAACGGGATATGCAGAAAGCCATCGAAGAAGGGGATAAAAAGCACCGTGAATTAATCGCGATTATTAGGGATGATCGACATAAGAGTCTCCGGGAACTGGCGGTAAACCCGTTGTTATTAACCATTATTGCCATTGTGCACCGTACCCGCGCTGTGCTGCCCAGGGACCGTCATAAATTGTATGAAGAATGCCTGAAGGTGATGATCGAATTATGGAACTTATCCAACCGCAAGATCGATGTCAGTTTTTCCTTTGATAACAGCATGTCGCTTCTTTCCATGATTGCCAAACGTTTAATGGAAACCGAACGCCGTGAAATGGATAAAAAGGAGATCGAAGAGTGTTTGCCTGAAACCATCGAAAACCGGCCGCGGGATTTCTTTTTAAAGGAAATGGTATTAAAAGCCGGGCTGTTGTACGAATCCGAAGGGAAAATCGGCTTCTTGCATCTCACCTTCCAGGAATACCTGGCCGCCCGTTATTATGCAAAGAGCAAAGACCAGAATGAAATCCTGGCATATCGAGAAAAAGATTACTGGACCGAAACTTTTAAGCTGTTTGTCAATATCGCCAATGCCCACCTGTTTTTCAAAGAAATCATCGCCAACCTGATGAAAAAAGAGTACTGGCAGCAAATGAACCTCTGGGAAGATTGTTTAAAGGAAATCGTCGAAGAGAAGACCCGGGAAGAAATCGAAAAAGAATTTGCACGGGAAATTTTAAACATACTACCTCGAATCGAATATAAAGAAAAAAATGAACCCCAGATTATCCAATTGCATGTCCATTATCCTTTATATAAATATGCCGGACACTTTGTTAAGAAAGGCTGGAATCTATTTAATCATGCCTTGCACCCCTTTGTCCGGTCGGTGGGGAGTTCGATTTTAAACCAGGCAGGCAAGGAAGTTCAGGCAGAATTAATCGAAGCCTTAAAAGCCAGGCTAAATGAATTTGAGAAACAGGAAGTGCAAGCTCCCGGGCAATTATTGGATTTTCTCTACCGGGATAATAATAGTTTTTTGCTCCTGCTTACTGGCAGGAGAAACGTGCGCGATTTTCATTTTGCGCTAGCAAAATTAAAATCATGCACGTTTTTTATAGTATACCTGGACCTTCTGGATTTCCGAGACGTCCTGAACCTTCTGGACCTCCCAGACTTCCTGAACCTCCCAGACCTCCCAGACCTCCTAGACCTCCCAAACCTCCGATTCCTCCGATACCGCCGATACCGCCGAGACCTCCCAAACCTCCGATTCCTCCGATTCCGAGACCCTCAAGACATCCTAGGCCTCCGATACCTCCTAGACCAATTTTTAGAAAAATATAAAACCGTTATCGAAACGCATAACCGGGAGATCGTTGATTGGGCGGATAAGGCCATTGAAAAATTGCACGGCCTGTCGGATAAAGAATTATTAAAGTACTTCCCCGGCACCACCAGAGAAGAATTGAAGGAGTTCAGGGAAAACGGAAAGCAGGAAGGTTTAAGCAGCCATGAAACTCCCGACTGAGAAAAAAGGAATATTGGAGTTCTTCGGTATCGATGAACCCTTTTTTAAAACCTCGGAACTAAAAGGAAAAGACCTTCAACGTTTTGTGGATAGAAAAGACGAATTGCTTGATCTCAGGACCGCCCGCGATTATAAACAAAATTATGCACTCATCGGCGAATCAGGAACAGGGAAAAGCTCCTTGCTGTTAAAATTTCAGCAGGAAATAAATGAGGAGTACTATACCGATTACATCTATTTCTCAATGATTGCCGGAACCGATAAAGACATGAAAGAAAAATTCTTCCGAGATATATTAACCAGGCTGCTGATCCTCATTATCGAAAACGACCAATTACTGGATTGCTTTGACCCGAAAGAAATCTATTTTGAAAATACCCGCTTGAATTTTTCCATTTCCATCGAAGACCTCGTAAAAAAGCACGTGGAAATATCACCGGAACTCGAAGCTAATTTCCATAACCTTCTGATGGGCTCAATTTTATCCGGAAGACTTGCCGATAAACTCCGGGATAAGGCCGGTAAAGTAAGCCGGGAATCGTTAACTCCTTGCTATACATGCCATACTGAATTAACACTGCGAATGACCATCGGTAAATTAACACAAAAACTGCCTTCGCCCGTGGTACTGTTTATCGATGAAATGGACCGCATCATTAAAACCGTGCGGCCAAATGAAAACTGGATGGACGAAGTCATCAAACTTCTCCGCTTCGCTTCGGAAATCATGACCAACGATAACCTGGTATTCATCTTTGCCCTTCAACCCGAAATCCACGATATATTCGTAAAAGCAGACAGGGTAGAGGGAGACGATTCGATATTGCGATATGTGCCCGCGTTTAAGAAAATCGAAGGGTTCGATATGGAATTTGCCATGGAAGCCGTCGTGGAATCCTTGAAATTCTGTGGTTACAAAGGCAAACCTGGAGATTTATTTCAAGGAAATGTCATTGAAGTCGTATTATCCGTCGTTAAAAACAACCCGCGTCAGGTCATGCGTTACCTCACTGAGTTGACAAAGCTTGCCTATAAAAAGAATCAATCCATTGTTTCGATGGATTTGTTAAAAGAATTTCTCCTGGCTAAATTTGGCGTGACCGGGACGCAGAATTGGCGGGATAGATTGAAATAAGGCAGACTTACGCGTCTGTTAAAATCATTGCCATTGGTCTTTTCTCAATTTACCCACAAATTGCTTCGAATCCAGGATGTCTGCAAATGGTACAATGTCTTCAAGAGAATCATCGATTTTAAAATCCAATCCCCTGGGGGCTGGTTTTTTTTCTTTTACCTTTTCCTCGGAATCAATGATTATGATTTTCACATGTCTGTTTCTAAATTTCCGTGGGATTGTGATTACATTATCTCTAACTATCGTATCGATGACCATTGTTTGCATAAGACACCTCGTTGCCCAATATATTACTTATCGCTGATTTTGTCAAGGGGAAAAATTTGGCTGAATTTGATTTCAGATTGAATCGCCAAATAGTGCTGATAATCATTGGCCCACTAGATGAAATCGTTAGAGTCTTCCATCTGCCCCTTGCTGAATTTATCGAAAAAATCCTCTGTTACCATACCGTGCTTCCCTTCAAAAATACTAAGGCGTTTTGTTACTGCAATGAGGGCATCCAAGGGCGAATCGTATTTACTTATTTGTTTTTGCATATTTATTCCTCTTCATCACTCATCATTCCTCTTCTTCTCTTCTTTCTCCTGGAGCAAATCAAAGGCTTGATTTATATTAATTGATTGGCAGATGCCTGAAACTTTAATCCCCGTTATAATTGATAATATTGAGATTTTCCTTATTAAAGAGCTTTTGAAGCAGTTTATCAGAGGTAAAAAAAGAACACTCCTCTTCTTTTAATTGAACTGCACAGCCCAGTTGCATTGAATCCAAAGTTCTTAGACCCTCACTTCCGTATTTTTTTAATAAGCTAGATGCGCATCTAATAACATCTGATCTCAATTTAATCCATTGGAATTTATTAAAATCTGCTTCAAAACAAGAAATAACAGCGTTTCCAACGTCTATGGTAAGGTCTCTTTGCCTAATCTTCTTCCATATTGCGGATAGAAACTCTATTTTAGCAATTTCAGACAGGTATATTGATTCTATATCTGTGGAGATTATTTTATGCAAGCACTCTGAACCGGATTCCGAATGATAGAGCTTTAAAAGTGATGAAGTATCAAGAAATGCGATCATTGAAAACTTCTTCT
>Ga0315278_10000517_pt1 | contig 34048 bp, 40 predicted proteins | sample YL17G06_0_MG_FD_203880 | JGI IMG/M metagenome (GOLD analysis project Ga0315278, IMG submission 203880) | Sediment microbial communities from Yellowstone Lake, YNP, Wyoming, USA - YL17G06_0 | ecosystem: Environmental > Aquatic > Freshwater > Lake > Sediment | place: USA: Wyoming | collected... | reverse complement strand
CATCCCGCTCGCGTTCGCGGCGACCGCGACGGAGCGTATTCGCCTCGGCACGGCGGTGGCGATCGCGTTCCCGCGGAGCCCCATGATCGTGGCGAACCTCGCCTACGACTTGCAGCGAAACTCGGAGGGACGATTCGTGCTCGGGCTCGGCACGCAGGTGAAGGGCCACAACGAGCGCCGCTTCAGCGTGCGCTGGGAATCGCCCGGGCCGCGCCTCAAGGAATACGTCGAGGCGCTGCGTGCGATCTGGCGCTCGTGGGAGCAGAAGGAGCCGCTTCGCTACGAGGGCAAGTTCTATCAGTTCACGCTGATGACTCCGGAGTTCGCGCCGCCGCCGACCGGGCTGCCGCCGGTTCCGGTGACGATCGCGGCGGTGCAGCCGTACATGCTGCGGCTCTCGGGCGAGGCCTGCGACGGCGTCCGGCTGCACGGCTTTTGCACCAAGCGCTACCTCGAGGAAGTCGCCTTGCCGGCGATCGAAGAAGGCCTGCGGCGCGCCGGCCGCGAGCGCAAGCGGTTCGAAATCTGGGGTGGGGGATTCGTCGCCACCGGCAAAGACGCGGACGAGGTGCGCCGCTCGGTCGAGGAGACGCGCTACCGCATCGCGTTCTACGGGTCGACCCGCACGTACTCTGGAGTGCTCTCGCTGCACGGATGGGACGACGCCGCCGCGAAGCTCCACGAGCTCTCCAAGCGCGGGCAGTGGGCAGACATGGCGAAGGTCGTGAGCGACGAGATGGTCGAGACCTTCACGGCGGTGGCGACGTACGATCGCCTCGCGGCGACGCTCCGCGAGCGCTTCGGCGGCCTGGCGGACCGCATCGCGCTCGGCTTTCCCCGAGGCACGCCCGACGGTCTCGTCCGCGAGCTCCTCGTCGACGTCGGCAAGATCCCGTCCGCGTTCGCCGGATGGAACTGAAGAAGACACGCGAGGACGTTTCGATCGGCCTGCTCGGGCTCGGCACGGTCGGTACGGGCGTCGTCAAGCTCCTCGAGCGCAATCACGCCTCGATCCGCAAGCGGCTTGGACGAGGACTGCGGCTCGCCGCCGTGGCGGTGCGCCATCCCGCACGCAAGCGCGACGTCGCGCTCGATCGCGTGCGGATCGTCGGCGATCCGTGGCGACTCCTTGCCGATCCCGCGATCGACGTGATCGTCGAGCTGATCGGCGGCATCGAGCCGGCGAAGAGCCTCGTGCTCGGCGCGATTGCCGCGGGGAAGGACGTCGTCACCGCCAACAAGGCGCTGCTCGCCACGCACGGGCAGGAAGTGTTCCAGGCCGCCGAGCGCGCCGGGGCGCGGCTCGGCTTCGAGGGCAGCGTCGCCGGCGGCGTCCCCATCATCCGTGTGCTTCGCCAGGCGCTCGCCGGAGATCGAAACCGTGCCATCTACGGGATCGTCAACGGAACCTGCAACTCGATTCTGACCGCGATGACCGATCGCGGCGCGGAGTTCCACGAGGCGCTCGCCGAAGCCCAGGCGGCCGGGCTCGCCGAGGCGGACCCCTCGCTCGACGTCGATGGCATCGATGCCGCCCAAAAGCTGTCGCTGCTCGTGATGCTGGCCTTCGGCGCGCGCTGTCCGCTGTCGTCGATCCACACCGAAGGCATTCGCCGCGTCGGCCAGCTCGACGTGGCGTTCGCGCGCGAGCTCGGCTACGTGATCAAGCTGCTGGCGATCGCCAAGGACGACGGCCGATCGATCGAAGCACGCGTGCATCCGACGATGATTCCACGCGCGAGCCTGCTCGCCGACGTGCGCGGCGCCTTCAACGCCGTGCACGTTCAGGGCGATGCGCTGGGTCCGACGATGTACGTCGGAGAGGGCGCCGGCATGATGCCCACCGCGACCTCCGTGCTCAGCGACATTCTGGAGGTGGCCGAGTCACGGGGCCGCCGCGATGCGCGGCCAGCACCGCCGCTCGGCATGCCCTGGCGCGAGCTTCGCCGCGCCCGCATCCGGCCGATCGGGGGCCTCGAGGCCGAGTACTATCTGCGGTTTCTGGTGCGCGACCGCCCGGGCGTGCTCGGCCGGATCGCCAGTATCCTCGGGCGCCACCAGATCTCGATCGCCTCGGTGATCCAGAAGGATCGCAAGCGCGGCACCTCGGTGCCGATCGTGATCCGTACCCACGATGCGCTCGAGCGCAATCTCGTGCGTGCGCTCGCGGAGATCGGCCGGCTTGCGGTGGTCAGCGGCAAGCCGGTGTTCGTGCGGATCGAGGACCGGCTGTAGGAGAGGCTACGGGCTACAGGCAAAGACTCCTGGGGCCTTTCCCGTAGCCTGTAGCCCGTAGCCTCGTTCACATTCCGTCCTCGCGATTCCGTCCTCGCGAGTTGACAGTTCCGGCCCGGTCGACTCTAAACTGTCGCCTTAGTCATGGACCGTAACCTGGCGCTCGAGGTGGTGCGAGTCACGGAAGCCGCGGCGCTCGCGGCCGCCCGGTTCGTCGGCCGGGGTGACGAGGTGGCGGCCGATCTCGAGGCGGCGCGCGCGATCGAGCGCGCCTTCCGCGCGATCCCGGTGGAGGGCTCGGTCGTCATCGGCGAGGGACAGGAAGAGGATGGCGTGCCGCTCTTCGAGGGCCAGCGCCTCGGCAGCGGCGACGGCACGAAGCTCTCGATCGCCGTCGATGCGATCGACGGCGCCATCGCCTGCGCAACCGGCGCGGCGAACGCGCTCTCGGTCATTGCCATCTCGGACGATCCGACCTGTGGATTCCAGCGCTGCCCGCGCACGTACATGGAGAAGATCGTCGCAGGCCTCGGCCCCGACGGGCGCGACGTCGTCGATCTCGATCGCTCGCCGAGCGACAATCTGAAGGCGCTGGCCGACGCTCGAGGCGTATACGTCGAGGATCTCACGGTGGCGATCCTCGACCGGCCGCGACACGACAAGCTGATCGCTGAAGTGCGCAAGGCGGGCGCGCGCATCCGCCTCATTCCCGATGGCGAGGTCTCGGTGGCACTGGCCACCACGCGTCCCGAGAGCGGGATCGATCTGCTGATAGGGGTCGGCACCGCCTCGGCAGGCCTGCTCGCCGCTGCCGGCCTTCTCTGCGCGGGCGGAACCCTCCAGGCGCGCTTCGTGCCGTCGAGTGCCGAAGAGGCCAATCTCCTCGCCGCGGCAGGTATCCGCGACCCGACGAAGAAGCTTCTGCTGACCGACATCGTTCAGGGCAGCGTGATGTTCGCGGCCACGGGCGTGACGACCGGAGACTTCCTCCAAGGCGTGCGATTCTTCCGCGGCGGCGCGATGACCAACTCGGTCGTGCTGCGCTCGAAGAGCCGGACGCTGCGCCGCATCGAGGCCACGCACCGCTTCGACTTCAAGCCGGAGTACTAGGCTTCAGGTTACACGGGCTACAGGCTTCGGCAAAAGACTCCGCGGTGCCTTTCCTGCAGCCCGAAGCCCTGAGCCCAAGGAGACGACATGTCCTACGACAATATCCGCTTCGAAGCCGCCGAAGCCGTCGGTACGCTGACGATCGATCGGCCGAAGTCGCTGAACGCGCTCAATCCGGACACGCTGCGCGAGATCTTGCGTTGTCTCCGCGACATTCGCCGCGGGGGAACGCTCCGCGCGCTCGTCGTCACCGGCGCGGGCGACAAGGCCTTCGTCGCCGGCGCTGACATCGCCGCGATGCGGACGATGAGCGTGATCGAGGCGAAGGAGATGTCGCGCCTCGGCCAGCGCGTGACCACCGCCTTGGAGGATCTCGCGTTCCCGGTGGTCGCCGCGGTCAACGGCTTCGCGCTCGGTGGCGGGATGGAGATCGCGATGGCTTGTGACCTCGTCGTCGCCTCTGAGAAAGCGCGCTTCGGGCAACCGGAGATCAACCTCGGGATCATCCCCGGTTTCGGCGGCACCCAGCGGCTGGCGCGTCGCATCGGTGCGCCGCGCGCCCGGGAGATGATCTACGGCGGCGAAATGATCGATGCCGAGACCGCCCGGCAGTGGGGGCTCGTCAATCGCGTGGTGAAGCCCGAGGCGCTTCTCCCCGAGGCGCTGAAGCTCGCCGCCGCGCTCGCCGCCAAGCCGCCGGTCGCGCTCGCACAGGCGAAGCTCGCGATCGGGCACGGGCTCGACGTGGATCTCGAGAACGGGCTCCGCCTCGAAGCCGAAGCGTTCGCGGTCACGTTCTCGACCGAGGATCGCTCCGAGGGAATGGCCGCGTTCCTGGAAAAGCGTCCGGCGAAATTCAGCGGCCGATAGCCGGGAACCGGCGCGTACCATTTTCGCCGCGCGGGTCTGCCCCGGAAGATGGCGCAAGACGCTTTCCAAATTCGCTGGTTCCAGCTAATTTTCCTCGGGTAGTGCCGCCGATGGGTGCACGATGAAGAAGCGAGAGTGGTTGCAGAAGAATTATCCCGCGAAGGAACGCCTGGGCCGGTTCTCGACGGTTTCCGACATGGAGATCGAGCCGATCTACATGCAGGACGACCTGCCACCAGCGGACGAGATCGGCGAGCCGGGCGAATACCCGTTCACGCGCGGCCCCTATCCGACGATGTATCGGACCCGGCTCTGGAGCATGCGCCAGTTCGCCGGCTTCGGAGGTCCCGAAGACACCAACCATCGCTTCAAGTATCTGCTGTCGCACGGCCAGACCGGGCTCTCGACGGCCTTCGACATGCCGACGCTGATGGGCTACGACGCCGATCATCCGCGCTCGCTCGGAGAGGTGGGTCGCGAAGGCGTATCGGTCTCGACGCTCGAGGACATGGAGCGCCTCTTCGACGGCATCCCGCTCGATCACGTCACGACCTCGATGACGGTGAACTGCTCCGCCTCGGCGATCCTCGCGATGTATTTCGCCGTTGCCGAGAAGCAGGGCGTGCCGCTCGAGAGGGTCGGCGGGACCATCCAGAACGACATGCTGAAGGAGTTCATCGCCCAGCGTGAGTGGATCTCGCCACCCGAGCCGTCGGTGCGGATCGTGGCCGACATGATCGAGTTCACCGCCAAGAACGCTCCGCGCTGGCACGCGGTGTCGATCTCCGGCTACCACATCCGCGAGGCGGGCTCGACGGCGATCCAGGAACTCGCCTTCACGCTCGCCGACGGCATCGGCTACGTGGACGCCTGCGTCAAGCGCGGCCTCGACGTCGATTCGTTCGCGCCGCGCCTGTCCTTCTTCTTCGACGTCCACAACGACTTCTTCGAAGAGGTCGCGAAGCTGAGGGCCGCGCGACGCATGTGGGCGAAGATCATGCGCGAGCGCTTCGCGGCGAAGAAGCCGGAATCCTTGCGGCTACGCATGCATGCCCAGACCGCGGGCGTCAGCTTGACAGCACAGCAGCCGATGAACAACGTCGTGCGCGTCACGGTGCAGGCGCTGGCGGCGGTCCTCGGCGGCGTGCAGAGCCTGCACACCAACTCGATGGACGAGACGCTGGCGCTGCCGAGCGAGGAAGCCGTGATGGTGGCGCTGCGCACGCAGCAGATCCTCGCCGAGGAGAGCGGGGTGACGAGCACCATCGATCCGCTGGCGGGAAGCTATGCCGTGGAGGCGTTGACGAACAAGATCGAGCGCGAAGCGTGGACCTACATCGAGCGGATCGACGCGATGGGCGGCATCATCAAGGCAATCGAGCAAGGCTTTCCTCAGAAGGAGATCAGCGAGGCGGCGTATCGCTTCCAGCGGGCTTTCGACCGTGGTGACAAGGTGATGGTCGGAGTGAACAAGTATCAAGTGCCCGAGGAACGGCCGATTCCGACCCTGAAGATCGATCCCGATACCGAGCGCAGGCAGTCGGAGCAGGTTCGGGCGTGGAAGAAGGCGCGCAATGCGAGCGAAGCCCGCGAGGCGACGCTGCGCGTGCGCGAGGCCTGCACGAGCGGCGAGAACGTGATGCCGCCGATTCTCGCGGCGGTGAAGAAGGGAGTCACGGTGGGCGAGATCTCCGATGTCTTCCGGGAAACGTTCGGGGAATATCGGGATCCGGCGTGGGTCTAAAGATGGGCGACAGGCTACGGACTACGGGCTACGGGAACGGCACATCTGAGCCTTTGCCCGCAGCCTGTAGCCGGTAGCCCGTACCCCGGAGTCACAGATGTCCGAGCGAACCCTTCGCATACTCGTCGCCAAGCCGGGTCTCGATGGTCACGACCGCGGCGCGAAGATCATCGCCAGGGCGCTTCGCGATGCGGGGTTCGAGGTCATTTACACGGGGCTCCACCAAACGCCCGAGATGATCGTCGAATCGGCTCTGCAGGAGGATGTCGACGCGATCGGCTTGTCCATCCTCTCGGGCGCGCACATGACGCTCTTCCCGGCGATCCTCGAGCGGATGAAGGCCCGGGGGCTCGGTGAGATCGTGATCTTCGGCGGCGGCATCATTCCCGAGGAGGACATCTCGAAGCTCGCAGCGCTCGGCGTCCGCGGTATCTTTCGCCCCGGCGCGACGACCGAGGTCATCGTCAAGTGGGTGCGCGAGAACGTGCACGTGCGAACGAGCGGATGAGGAGGGCTACGGGCTACAGGCTACAGGCTACAGGCAAAGACTCTCCACGGCGTCTTTCCCGTAACCCATAGCCCGTAGGCCGTAGCCAGATTTTTTGCCCTTCGATTCCCCCGATGTCCTGATCGTCGGCGCCGGGCCAGCGGGAACGGCGCTCGCGCTTCATTTGTCGCGGATCGCGCCCGCTCTGGCCGCGCGCACGTGGATCGTCGAGAAGCAGATGCACCCGCGCCACAAAGTGTGCGCGGGCGGGCTGATCCCTCATACGCTCGACTGTCTGCGTGAGCTTGGAATCGAGCTCACGGTACCCCACGCGCTCGTGCACCGAGCGACCGTGCGCATCCCCCGAGGCGAGGTGCAATACAGCGGCCACGATCTCTGCGCCGTGGTGCGCCGCAGCGAGTTCGATGCGCTCCTCGCGGGGCACGCGAAGCGCGGCGGAGTGGAGCTTCGCGAAAACCAGAAGGTGCTCGAGGTCCGACGCGACGGCGGGACGATCCGCGTCTTCACCGATCGCGGAGAGATTCGACCGCGGGTGCTCGTCGGCGCCGACGGCTCGGGCAGCATCGTGCACCGGCAGCTCTTCGGCGCCGGGCGGGGAGCGATCGGCCGTGGGGTAATGTGCGATCTTCGCGCTGCCGACATCGGCGGCTTCGACGCCGAGCGTTACATCTTCGACTTCACTGCCGTGCCGCACGGGCTCAAGGGCTACCTCTGGGAATTCCCCTGCTCGATCCGCGGCGAGCTCCACGTGAATCTAGGCGCCTATGCGCTCGACCGCGGCGGCGCGGTCTCGCTGCCCTCGCTGGTTCGCGGGCGGGCGCGAGAAATGGGCGTCGAGTCGCCTCGTCTGGAGGCGTTCCCGATCCGCTGGTACGAGCGGCGGAGCGCGATCGGCGCGCCCGGGGTGCTGCTCGTCGGCGATGCCGCGGGCTGCGATCCCCTCATGGGCGAGGGAATCTCCTACGCCTTCGAGTACGCGCGTCTGGCGGCCGGCGAAATCACGCGGGCCTTCGCCACCGGGAACTTCGATCTCACGCCTTACGGCGCCGCGGTCGCGCGCTCCTGGTTCGGGCGGAAGCTTCACCGCCTCGGCGCGGTGGCGGGACTCTTCTACGGGCCGGGGGCGCGGCTGGGATTCGCGCTCGCCGCGCGCTCGCGCCGGCTTCAGGAGGTCGGCGTCCGCTGGTACAACGGTGTCGATGATTGGGACCGCATCAGCGGCTGGTCCGCGCTCGCCCGGCTGTTTTCGAGAGCCGCATGACTCGGCGGAGGCGAAGGTCCTCGAGATCACGCCCATGGCTGTGGATCCTCGGCGCCGCGGTCGGCGCAGCTGCTGTCTACCTCGCGTACCGTCGCCAAGCATCGACCCTGATCCCGATTCCCGGGCAGAGCCTGCAGCCGCTCGTCAAATCGCCGACTCCGAGCGAGCAGATCGACGCCGCCGATCGCGAGAATCTCGACCGGGTCTTGCGTGAGCCCGCGCATCGCCGCTGAACGGTTGCGGATCGCGGCGCTCGCGACCGGCGTCGTGGTGGCTGGCTGCCAGCGCACCGCGCCGTTCGATCCCGCGGCGCAGGCGCAGGCGCTCCTCTCGGAGTGCGGCGCCGATTCGAGCTGCGTGCGCGAGCGCTGGCGGCGAGATCCGCGTGGCTGGAACCTGGGACTGCGGGCCGAGGTGGCGGCACGAAGGCCGCAGGCGCCCTTCGTGGTCGAGACGACGCGTGAGATCGTGACCCCGGAGCTCGCCACGGCCGCCTGCCTCGGCGGCGTCGCCGAGCGCCCGGGCCTCTACTACCGGACTCGGGTCGCGGCGAAGGACTCGGACGAGTTTCCCGTGATCTTCTTTCACTGGAAGAGCTTCGATCAGGCGGCGCTCGGGCACCGCAAAGTGGTGGCCGCCGTCGCCGATGCTCGCGGCGACGCCGTGCGGCTCTGGCGCGCGATCGAGAGCGAGGCGTCGCTCGACGAGGCGTGTCTTCGCTTCCGCGACAAGCGCGATCGCTGTCAGCTCGAGCCGGCCGCGGACTGAGGCATCAAGGCCGAGAGGTTCTTCCGCAGGTGCGCGAAGATCTCCTCCGCCGCGCGCGACTGGTTCAGCGTGTAGAGGTGGATCCCGGGCGCACCGCGTCGGAGCAGGTCCTCGCATTGCGCCATCGCCCAATCGATGCCGATCGCCTCGGAGCGAGGGCGGTCGTCCCCCGCCGCTTCGAGGTCTCTTGCCAGGGCGGGCGGAATGCTCGCGCCACAAAGTTTCGCCATGCGCTGGATCTGCGGCCAGGACAGCGCGGGCATCACGCCGGGGACGATGCGGCAGCGGATGCCGATCTGCCGCGCTCGCTCGACGAAGGCGAAGTAGTCCTGATTGACGAAGAAGAGCTGTGTGACCACGAAATCCGCGCCGCTCTCGACCTTGAGCTTGAGGTGCTCGAGGTCGCGCGTCTTGTCCGCGCACTCCTGATGGCCCTCGGGATAACCCGCTACGCCGATCGAGAAGTCACCGACCGCTCGGGCCAGCCGCACGAGCTCGTACGCGTTGCGGAAGCCGTCCGGCGCGGGGATGAAGCTCGGCTGATCGCGCGGCGGGTCGCCGCGCAGCAGCATGAGGTTCTCGATGCCTCGCGTGGCGAGCTCGCCGAGGATCTCGCGAAGCTCTGCTCGACTGTGTCCAAGGCAGGTGAGATGGGCGGCGGCGGTGATACCGAGCTCGTGCTGGAGCCGCGTCACCACGTCGATCGTGTTGCGGCGCGTCGAGCCCCCGGCCCCGTAGGTGACGGAGACGAAGGTCGGCGCGAGGCCCCGCAGGCGCTCGGCCGTCTCGAAGAGGCGGATCACGGCATCCGGCGTGCGCGGCGGCGAGAACTCGAAGGAGAACGTGCGTGGCTCGGCCGCGAACTTGTCGCGAATTTTCATGGAAATTCGAAGCGATAGAGGGTCTCCCCCCCAGAGTCAACCGACGCGAGGTTCGCGGTTTCCCCAAGACCCGGACGCGGCTACAATCGCCGAGATGAAAAAACCACTCCTCCCGTTTATGGCTCTGATCGGGCTCGCCGCGCTCCCGCCGGCATTCGCCGGCACCCCGTGGCTCGAATGGGCCCGCAGTTCCACGCTGCAGCTCGTCGGCCGTTGCGACTCGCGCTCGAGCCGCTGGGAAGGCCACGCGATCTACAGCTACTGCGAAGTCTCCGCGTTGCGGATCGTGCACGGCGAGCCGGAGCCGGGTCTAGTGGTTCGCCAACGCGGCGGAGAGGTGGACGGCATCGCGCAACGGGTCTCCCACGTGACGCCGATGGAGCCTGGAGGGATCTACCTCCTCTTCCTGGCTCGCGACTCGTCGGGAGCGTGGTCGCCGACGTCGAAGGGCGTCAATCGGGTGGTGGAGTCGAGCGACCTTGGTGACACTGTGGGAGGCGAGCCGCTCGGCGAGGTGATCCGGCAGCTGGGAGGTGGAAATTGAAGAGCGCGCCTGGAGCGATCGTCGTCGCGGCCTGTCTGGCAGTCGCTCAACCGCTGAATGCCTTCCAGCGCGAGACGACCGACGACCCGGACTGCACCGAAGCTCCGGGAGTCGACTGCCCGCACCTCGGCACGCCGCTCTCCTGGACCGTTTTCCCGGTCCACTTCTTCGTCAATGCGGACGGCTCCGGGCTGAGCTTCGATACGGCGCGCGACGCCATCTCCGCCGCGCTCTCCACCTGGCAGAGCGGCAGCCGCGACGGCATCGTCTTCGAGTTCGGCGGACAGTCGCAGAAGGGCTCGGACGGCCACGATGGCTGCAACGTGGTGTCGTGGCAGAGCCTCGCTCAGGGCGCCGCTGACATCTTCTCACAGGCCATCATCACCTTCCGCCGAAACAGCGGCGAGATCCTCGACGTGGACATCGAGATGAACAGCGACAGTCAGTTCGCGGTGCTGCCGGCCGGCGAGGACGACCCCTTCGACGAGCGTGTCGACCTGCAAGCCGTCTCCACGCACGAGGCGGGTCACTTGGTCGGCCTCGATCACGAGAATCGGTTCGGCTCCGACGTCGTGATGTTCTTCAGCGACACGAGCGGCAACACCACGCATCGCACACTCACCTCCGACGATCGTAGCGGCGTGCTCGCGGCTTACCCGGAGCCGGCGAGCCTCGGCGCGGGAACGACGACCGCCGGGTGCACCGGGAGCGGAGGAGGGGGTGGGGATGGGGGAGGAGGGGGTTGCGCGCTGTCGTCGTCACGGCGAGCCACGGACCTTTGGCCGGTCGCCGCCGTGTTCGCATACTTGGTGGCGAGGCAGCGGCGGCGCCGCAAGTCGTAAGCAGCCCGTCCGAGCAATCGTTCCCGGCCCCCCCGTCGCCTCTCGGTGATCAGCCGTGGTCTCGCGGAGCGCCGCGCGCGTTCCAAAGGCTCTCGGCACGCTCTCGCAGGATGTGCCGAACGCGATCGACCAGTGCTTCGTTCCGCTGAACGCGCTGCTCGAGTTCGCGGAATTTGGCGAGCGGGATGTGCTCTCGATCGACGGCCTGGTCGATCGAGAGCGAGCGATCGGCCTGCATGCCCTCGAGCACGCGCAGGTAGGTCTCCAACTCCGACTCCGTCACACTGTCAGGGTCCTTGACGGCGGAGCCCGTCGCCCGGTCGGTTTCGGAGCCGAACAGATATTGGAAGACCGGCGGTGCTCCGAGGCGGTAATGGACCCACTCGGTTACGAGGAATGTCATCGACACCAGGATCAACGCAGGCAGGAGGTTGTCGAGGCGCCTCATGTGCGAGCTTTCGAGGTCATCGACATTCCTGAATAGCAGACCCCGAAGGGCAATCCGCAAAGATACTTCCGACTTCGGGGAGGAGAGGACGGGCAAACGCGTTTGGTGAGAGGCCGCTCGGAGCCGGCGCGCGGCGGCCAGCCCCAGAGGGTGCTCGGAGTATTACCAGCGCCGGCCGCCGCCCCCGCCACCGCCGCGTCCGCCGCCCCCGCCCCCGCCACCGCCACCGCCGAAGCCGCCCCGGCCACCACCGCCGCCGCCGCCCTCGCGTCGGCCGCCTTCGGGACGCGGTCGCGCTTCGTTAACGTTCAAGCGTCGGCCTTGCAGATCGGTCCCGTTCAGGGCGGCGATCGCTGCTTCGGCTTCCTCCTTGCTCGTCATTTCGACGAAGCCGAAGCCCTTGGACTGTCCGCTGAACTTGTCTTTGATGATCGTCGCCGAATCGACCTGTCCGTGCGCCGCGAACACCTCGCGGAGCTGGTCTTCGGTGACCTGGTAGGACAGGTTCCCCACGTAGATCTTCATGCTCTCTCCCTTTCCTGAGCCCGCGGCAGTCAAGCGGCGGGCAGGCGAACCAGCGATGTGCCGATCCGCGGTAGCGGGGCGGGGGCCGCGCACGAGGTCCTGCGGCGCGCGGACGACTCCAGGCGCCGAGCACCGGGTTTTTTTGCGATGTGGATCCTCGTAACCCCGACCTTGATGATCGAATTCCTACCACAGCGCTTCACGCGCTGCCAGACGGATCGAACGCGGCCGCTTCGAAGGCCGAAGCGCGGGGAGCCGGCGCCGCGTTCGTTGAGCTCGGGCGCGAAAGTGGAGCCTATGCGGATTGAGCGCACGTACATCCAGCCCTGGGCCGCCGTTCGGCCGGCGAGGTCTTCTCAGGGATCGCTTCCTGGCTCGAGGAACGATCGCGGGCGTTAGCGTTGCGGCGGCTTCCGCTCTTGAGAGTCGTCCGGCGTGACGCTCTTGCCGAGTGCCTGACCCGTGTCCTTTCCGGCTTCACCGAAGTCTCGGCCGACCTGCTTCCACTCCTCCTTGCGATTCGTGGCGTCGGGATTGACCGACTCGCCGAGGGCGCGCGCCGTCTGCTTGCCGCTTTCGCCCCAGGAGTGGCCGCTTTTGCGCCAGGCCTGCTTCTGGCTCGACGTGCAGGCGATGAGCCCGACGACCGCGAACATCCAGATCGTCTTTCTCATGGATGACAGCCTAGCGCCGTCCTTCGTTGGGTGGAAGAGCCGAAAGCTGCTCGCTTACTTGATCGACAAAGTTGTCGCTTTGCTTTACTTAGAGTCAAGCGCCCGATGATTCTGGTCTCGAACGACGACGGCATCCATTCCGAAGGGTTGCGGGCGCTCCGGGATGCTCTGGCTTCGCTCGACGAGGTGGTGGTGGTGGCGCCGGATCGCGAGCGGAGCGCTGTCAGCCACTCGCTGACGCTCCACCGGCCGCTTCGCGTCGAAGAGCTTCGCCCGGGCTGGCATGCCGTCAATGGAACGCCCACGGACTGCGTACTGCTCGGCGTGAACGCCCTTTTGCCGGCGCGGCCGCGACTGATCGTCTCGGGTATCAACCGCGGCGCGAATCTCGGCGATGATCTTCACTACTCCGGGACGGTATCCGCAGCCATGGAGGGGATGCTGCTCGGCATCCCCTCCATCGCCGTCTCGCTCGCGGCGCGAAAGGATTTCCGCTACCGTCCCGCCGCTCACTTCGCCGAGCGGCTCGCGGCCTACGTGCTCGATAACGGCCTGCCGGAAAACACGCTGCTGAACGTCAACGTGCCGGAGACGGAAGAGGGCCAATCGCCGCGAGGGTTTCTCCTCGCTCGCCATGGAAGACGCCGCTACAGCGACACGATCGCCGAGAAGGTCGATCCCCGAGGACGCAAGTACTATTGGATCGGCGGTGACGAGGTCGAAAGTCCAGCCGACGAAGGCACCGATTTCGCGGCGATCGCGGCCGGCATGATCTCCGTCACGCCGATCCATCTCGATCTCACCAACCACGCCTGCTGGGAGCAGCTTTCGGAAATGGAGCTGGAGTGGCCCTGAATTACGAAGGCGCGCGGCAGAAGATGCTCGAGTCGCAAATTCGTGCCCGAGACGTGCGCGACCCGAGGGTGCTCCAGGCCATCCGCAAGGTGCCGCGCCACCTGTTCGTCGAGGAGGCGCTGCGCGACCGCGCCTATTTCGACAAGGCGCTGCCGATCGGCGAAAAACAGACGATCTCGCAACCATACATGGTCGCGGCGATGAGCGAGGCGCTCGAGCTCCAGGGTCGCGATCGGGTGCTCGAGATTGGCACCGGCTCGGGTTACCAAACCGCGGTGCTCGCCGAGCTCGCCGAGAGCGTGTTTTCGGTCGAGCGCATCGCCAGCTTCGTTCCTCTCGCGCGACGGCGGCTCGAATCGCTCGGTTACTACAACGTGCTGATCAAGATCGGAGATGGAACGATTGGATGGTCCGAGCATGCGCCGTACGATGCAATCCTGGTGACCGCCGCCGCGCCTCAAGTGCCGCGGCCGCTGCTCGATCAGCTGAAGCTCGGCGGGCGTCTGGTGGTGCCCTTGGGTCCCGAGGATGCCCAGATGCTGGTGCGCATTCGCAGGGACGAGAAGGGCTTCCACGAGGAGGCGCTCGGCGAGTGTCGCTTCGTGAAGCTGATCGGCCGGCATGGCTGGGCGGGGTGAGGGCGGCGGTGACGTCGGAACTCTTCGAGCCGTTCTCGTCGTTTCGCTCGCGTTCGGCATCGCCGCCTGCGCCACGGTCGGCCGCGGCCGCGGCCTCTACCACGTCGTCGGCCACGGCGAGAACCTCTTTCGCATCGGCAAGGCCTACGGCATCGACTACCGCGATCTCGCCCGCGAGAACGGCATCGATGATCCTGCGCAGATCGAGGTCGGTCAGAGGATCTTCATCCCCGGCGCCACGCGGCGGCTGCCCGTCGAGATCATCGCGCCGCTTTCCGCCTCGGAACGACCGCTCGAGGCGCACGAGATCCCTACGGGGAAGCGGCGCTTCCTGTGGCCGATGCGCGTCGGCACGCTCACGTCCGGTTTCGGTCCCCGGAGTGGCAGCTTCCACGACGGTCTCGACATCGCTGCACCCGAAGGCACGCCCGTCTATGCCGCTCGTGACGGGCACGTCATTTACAGCGATCAGATCCCTGGATATGGAAACATCGTGATCGTGGGGCATGCTGACGGCTTGTCGACCGTCTACGCGCACAATTCGCGGAACGAAGTTTCGCAAGGTGACTTCGTGCGCCAGGGCGAAGAACTATCGCAAGTGGGGCGGACCGGGCGCACGACCGCCCCGAATCTACACTTCGAGATCCGCAGTCAGAATATCGCGCGAAACCCGCTCTTCTATCTACCGCCCTGGCCCGGCCCGCAGGAGGGCTCTTGAGAGACCTTAAAGCGGTCATCCGCGACATTCCCGACTTCCCGAAGCCGGGAATCCTATTCCGTGACATCACGCCGCTCTTGCTCGACGCGGCGGTCTTTCGTGAGACGGTGGAGCAGATCTGCCTTCCGTTCCTGAATCGGGTCGATGTCATCGTGGGCGTCGAGTCGCGCGGCTTCATCGTCGGCGCGGCCGTGGCCTACCATCTGGGAACGGGCCTCGCCCTCGTGCGCAAGCCGGGCAAGCTGCCGGCCGCTACGTTCGAAGCTCGCTACGACCTCGAATACGGTAGCGACGGCCTGCAGATTCACCAAGACGCGTTTCGCCATGGAAGTCGCGTGCTGATCGTCGACGACCTGCTGGCGACCGGGGGAACGGCGTGCGCCACGGTCGAGCTGGTGCGGCGGACCGGCGGCGAGGTGGTCGGCTGCGCCTTCGTCATCGAGCTCGCCGAGCTCGGCGGTCGCAAGCGCCTGGGACCGATGGAGATACATTCGTTGGCGAAATACTGAGAGGCTTTCGGCTTCCGGCTGCCGGCGAAGACATCAATGAGTCTCTTGCGGTAGCCGGTAGCCGGTAGCCGGAAGGAGCTTTTCATGTCCAACTTCCGTGTCGAACGCGACAGCATGGGCGAGATGCAAGTTCCGGCGGACGCGTATTACGCGGCGCAAACGGCGCGCGCCGTGGAGAATTTTCCGATCTCGAAGCTCCGCTTCGGCCGCCCGTTCATTCGTGCGCTGGCGCTGATCAAGCTCGCCGCGGCAAAGGCGAACGCGGAGCTCGGCCTGCTCCCCGACAACAAGGCGAAGGCGATCCTCGCGGCCGCGCAGGAGGTGGCCGACGGAAAGTTCGACGACCAGTTCGTGGTCGACGTCTTCCAGACGGGATCGGGCACCTCGACGAACATGAACATGAACGAGGTGATCGCCACACGCGCGATCGAGATCCTCGGCGGCAAGCGCGGGGACAAGTCGGTACATCCGAACGACGACGTCAACATGGGGCAGTCCACCAACGACGTCTTCCCGACCGCGATTCACGTCGCCGCGCTCGATGCGGTCGAACGGCAACTCCTACCAGCCCTGCGAGCGCTAGCGGAAGCGTTCGAGAGCAAAGCGAGCGAGTTCGCCGACGTCGTCAAGGCGGGTCGCACCCATCTGCAGGACGCCGTTCCCATCACGCTCGGCCAGGAATTCTCGGGCTATGCGAGCGTCGTTCGCCACGGCGTTCGCCGGGTGGAGAATTGCCGGCCGCACCTCGCCGAGCTGCCGCTCGGTGGCACCGCGCTCGGCACAGGCATCAACGCCGACCCGCGGTTTGCGCCGCACGCGATCCAGGAGCTCAATCGTTTGACGCATCTCGACTTCCGGCGCGCGGAGAACGCCTTCGAGGCGATGCAGAACCGCGATGCGGCGGTCGAGCTTTCCGGCGCCCTACGAACGATCGCGGTCGGGCTCATGAAGATCGCCAACGACCTTCGCTTGCTGACGTCTGGCTCGCGCACGGGTCTCAACGAGATCGAGTTGCCGGCGACCCAGCCGGGCTCGAGCATCATGCCGGGAAAGGTCAATCCGGTGATCGCCGAGGCCGTCAACATGGTGGCAGCCCAGATCATCGGCTACGATGCAGCGATTGCCGTCGCGGCCATGAACGGCAACCTGGATCTCAACGTGATGATGCCCGTGATCGCTCACGACCTCCTCGAATCGATCGACCTCACTGGCTCGGCTTGCCGCGTGTTCGCCGAAAAATGCGTGCGTGGGATCAAGGCCAACGTAGAGCGCTGCGGGGAATACGCCGAGCTCACCGGTCAACTGGTGACCGCGGTGGCTCCGATCATCGGCTACGACAAGGCGGCCGCCGTCTACAAGAAAGCCGTCGCCCGCAATACGTCGATCCGCCAGGTGATCCTCGAGGAGAAGCTGATGTCGCCCGAAAAGCTCGACGAGATCCTGAACTTGAAGAAGCTCACTCAGGGCGGCCGGGCCTGAAACCCGCCGGGGTGCAATAGAGCTTGACGCCAAGTCTGCTTTTCCGCAAGTTCGGAGCCCATCCGACTCGTGTTCGGAATGGTCGGCCGGGCTTCCACCACGGCCTGTTCTTTCTGAAGATGCGGATTCACCGCAAGCCACACAGCACGCCGGTCGTCGAGGAAGAAAGGCCCCTAACCGCGCCTGCCTCAGCTGCGGCACCTGAGAGTCGTGCGCCGATCTCGAAGTTGCCCTCGGTCAGTGCGCCAGCAGCTCCGCGCGCCGAGGCGCCGCAAGCGCCTGCGCCACCTGCGCAATGATCCACTGGCAGAAGAAGCTCGAGTCGCTGAAGGAGCGGAGCACGTGCCAGATTACCACCCGCGGTCGGCGGACGGGCCGCTCACACACGGTCACCATCTGGTTCGTTGTCGGAGACAACGGCCGGATCCATCTCGGGACCCTGAAGATGGGGCGCGATTGGCCCAAGAACCTCGCCGCCAACCCGGACGTCATTCTCGAGATCGGCGACCTGCGGCTGAGTGGCCGAGCGGAGCAGGTGAGCGAGGAGAGCGGGCGCGCCCGAATCGAGTCTCTCATCGTCGGCAAGTACTGGGGGGCCTGGATCGGCTCCTGGTTCGGCCTCAAGCCGCAAGGTGTGTTCGAAGTCCGGGTGGTCGGAGAGGCATAGCGGGATGACGGAGGCATAACGCCGCCAACGTCTTGAGCGGCTCGTCCATGAGGGGTCGGCGGCTGACGCCTTTTGTCTCTTGCGGTGGCCCGAAGCCCGTGGCCCTGAATCCTACTTGTAGTACCGGAACACCGCTTCGGCCACGCAGCCGGGCTTCGACTCACCCTCGACCTCGAAGCTCATGCCGATCGTGACCTGCGCACCGGCGCCGTTGGCCACATCCTCGAGATCGGCGAGCGTCGCCTTCAGACGAACCCGTTTGCCGATCCGCACCGGGCCCGGATAGCGGAGCTTGTTCAGCCCGTAGTTGATCCCCATCCGGATGCCCTTCACCGCCACGATCTGCTCCATGAGGTAGGGCGCGAGCGACAGCGTGTAGTAACCGTGCGCGATCGGCCCGCCGAACGGCGATTCCTTCTTCGCCCGTTCCGGATCCACGTGGATCCACTGGTGGTCATGGGTCGCATCGGCAAACTTGTTGATCTCCTCCTGCTCCACGAGGTGCCAGTCGGAAGTGCCGATCTCCTGGCCCTTCATGGCTTTCAGTTCCTCGATCGTCAGCGTACGTGGCGCCATGGATCCCCCTTCGAAGCTCGATTATCGCGACTGGTGTTCAATTTGGCCCCTCAGCGCAGCCTGCTGGAAGAGGAGCATGAATCGACCCGCCGTCGCAAGTGTCGGCCATGAGTGCCGGCCCGTGATGAGCGGCCGATCGGCACGCTACGGAAGTGGAAGACCTAATGCTTGTGCTCGACCTTCTTTCCGTAACTCACTTCACCCTTATCCACGCGCAACGAGAAGCCGCACTCGGGGTTCGTGCAGACCCACGCCTTGAAGAGCACCGAGGAACCCTCCTGCCCGTAGTCCGAAAGAGGTATCAGAGTTCCGTTGTTGCATTTCTGACATTTCGGAAGGTCCATCTTCCCCCTCCTTTCCCGGCAGATTGAGGCTGCCGCCCAGCACCAACCGCGAGTGTAGTGGTGGGTCAGTTTGAACGCAAGGAGGAGAAGGCGACGGGACGGCGAGGAAACGACGTCTCGCCGCGGTTGAGCCGTGCGGCTGGATATCTGGTGCGAGAAACCCTTACGACGGATCCTTCGGATCCCGTGGGAGCGCTCTACCTAGAATGCCCCCGCCAAGAATCGAACTTGGACCTGCAGCTCCGGAGGCTGCCGTGATATCCATTTCACCACGGGGGCAGAAACTCGGCTCCCGGCCTTCCGCCTTAGGCTTTCCGCAAAGAATTCACCCAGTGCTTTGCCGATAGCCGTCGACCGAGAGCCGAGGGCCGATCACTACTACATCGGCCGCGGCTCGTCGACGGTTTGGCGTATCAGAGAAGCGGCCCGATCAACTCGAGCATCTCTTCGTGAATCCATCCGTTCGAGGCGAGCGTCTGCTCGCCGAACGCGTCGAATCGCCCACCGCGGAAATCGCTCACCCTCCCGCCCGCCTCCTCGACGAGCAGCGCTCCAGCGGCAGTGTCCCAAGGCTTGAGCTTCCACTCCCAGAACCCGTCGACGCGTCCCGCAGCGACCCAGCAGAGATCGAGCGCCGCCGATCCGGCGCGTCGGATCCCTTGCGTGCGCAGCATGAACGCCTCGAAGAAGGAGAGGTAAAACACAGCATGCTCGCGTCGGTCGTAGGGAAAGCCACTCGCCAGCAAGGATGAGGCCAGGCTCGCGGTCGACGAGACCCGTAGCGGCCGGTCGTTGAGAAATGCGCCGCCGCCGCGACGGGCGACGAAGAGCTCCTCCCGGATCGGGTCGTAAACCACGCCGAGGACGGTTTGCAGGCCGCGTCGGAGAGCGACCGAGATCGCGACTTGAGGATACCCGTGCGCGAAGTTCGTGGTGCCGTCGAGCGGATCGACGAGCCAGAGGAATTCGTGCTCGCCCCGCGCTCCCGACTCCTCGGCCAGCACCGCGTGGTCCGGGAACGTCGAGCAGATCACGTCGAGGATCGCCGCCTCGCAGGCCCGGTCCACGTCGGTCACCAAATCGATTGCGCTCGATTTGACGTCGACACGCCCGTGCTCGTGCCAGCGACGCTTCAAGATGCTGCCCGCACGATCGGCAGCGAGCCGCGCCGTCGATTCGAACGCTTCCACGGGCTGGTTCTGCCACGGCGAACTCCCCAAGTCCACGCGTCGTTGACAGCCTATCGGGGCGCGGATACGATGCATTGTTTCGCGTTGATCGGTCGATGGTTTGAAGGGGGACGAGAGTCAAAATCGAGCGGATTGGCGACGGAAAGCCGTTTCTCGACAGCCTGCTAGAGTCCAACCAACCCGAGCGGTGGGCGGTCGCCAAGTGGTAAGGCACCGGTCTTTGGAACCGGTATCGAAGGTTCGAATCCTTCCCGCCCAGTCGTTTCGGAATGTGCCTCGATGAACGAGCGAGCCAAGGACGAGCTGATCCTCTTCACCGGCAACTCGAACCGTGTGCTCGCCACCTCGGTGGCACACGACCTCGGCGTGCCTCTCGGCGCTGCCACCGTTCGCACGTTCAGCGATGGCGAGATCCTGGTCGAGATCGAGGAGAACGTCCGTGGCGGCGACGTCTTCGTGCTGCAGTCGATCTGCACGCCGGGGAACGATCACCTCATGGAGCTGCTGCTGATGCTCGACGCGCTGAAGCGCGCATCGGCCAAACGGATCACGGCGGTGATCCCGTACTACGGGTACGCGCGCCAGGACCGCAAGGTGGCTCCGCGCGTGCCGATCAGCGCCAAGTTGATCGCGGATCTCGTCACCACTGCGGGCGCTTCCCGCATGCTGACCATGGACCTCCATGCCGGCCAGATCCAGGGCTTCTTCAACATTCCGGTCGACAACCTCTACGCGACGCCGGTGCTGCTGCCGTACATGCTCGAGCGAGCTGCCGGGGAAGAGGTCGCGGTGGTGAGCCCAGACGCGGGAGGCGTGGAGCGCGCCCGCGCCATCGCGAAGCGGCTTGATGCGGGATTGGCGATCATCGACAAGCGCCGCCCGGGTCCAAACGAAGTCGCCGAGATGCGCATCATCGGCGACGTCGAGGGCCGCTGCGCGATTCTCGTCGACGACATCGTCGACACGGCCGGTACCATCGTCACCGCCGCCGCCGCGCTGCGCGAAGCCGGAGCGCGCAAGGTGATCGGTTGCTGCACGCACGGCGTGCTTTCGGGTCCGGCCATCGGACGGTTGACGGCGTCCGACATCGAAGAGCTGGTCGTGACCGATACGATTCCGCTCCGCCCCGACGCCAAGAAGAGCGGCCGGGTAAGCGTTCGCTCGGTTGCGCACTTGCTTGCCGAGGCAATCCGCCGCACCCACGACGAGGAATCGATCAGCTCGCTGTTCCTGTCGTAGCTCGAGGAGAGAAGAGATGGAAATCGTTTCCGTGAGCGTCGAAAAGCGCCCGACTGTCGGCAAAGGGCCGGCTCGTCGTGTCCGCGCCGCGGGCAAGGTCCTGGGCGTCTTCTATGGACCGAACCAGAGAGACGCGATCACCCTGCAGCTCGACGAGAAAGAGTTCTCGAAGAAGATCTCGGTGCTCGAAGGCTCGGCACTGATTCAGTTCGACTCGGTGGCTCCCGAGTTGAAGAGCCGCATGGTGCTGCTGCGCGAGGTGCAGAGCCACCCGGTGAGCGGAGCGGTGCTGCACGCCGACTTCTACGAGGTCGACATCACGAAGAAGCTCGAGGTCACGGTGGCGCTGCATTTCACCGGCAAGGCCGTCGGCGTCGAGGCCGGGGGCATCCTCCAGCCGATCGTGCGCGAGATCACCGTGATGTGCCTGCCGACGGAGATTCCCGCCTTCATCGACGTCGACGTCGGAGCGCTCCGCATCCACGACTCGATCCACGTCGAGGAGCTGAGGCTCCCCCAGGGAGTCGAGCCCGTGTTCGACACCAACTTCACGGTCGTGACCGTATCGCCGCCCACCGTGGAGGAAGTGAAGGTCGAGGCGCCGGTCGAAGGCGTTCCTGTCGAGGGCGCTCCGGGGCCTGTGGCGGAAGGCGAGGCGCCGGCGGAGGGTGGTGCCGAGGGTGGCAAGAAGGGCGAATAACCTGGGCGCGAGCACTTGCGGACGAACGTCGTCGTCGGTCTCGGCAACCCGGGCTCATCGTACGGGCGCAGCCGTCACAACGTCGGGTTCCGGGTCGTCGAGGCGCTCGCGGAGCGGCACTCTATGCGATTCTCTAGGCGCGAGTACAAGTCGCAGGTTGCCGAAGGACGGATGGACGGCAGGGACGTTCTGTTGATGAAGCCGCAAACCTACATGAATCTGAGCGGCGAAGCCGTAGGGCGGTCACGACGAGCTCTCGGCCTCGACCCGGAGCAGTTCATCGTCGTCTACGACGACCTCGATCTCGCGGTCGGTCGTGTTCGCGTGCGGGAGGGCGGCAGCGCGGGCGGCCACCACGGAGTCGAGTCGATTATCGAGGCGCTCGGCAGCAAGGCGTTTCCGCGCGTCCGCATCGGGATCGGCCGGCCGGCGGGCAAGAGCGGCACCGTCGATTATCTGCTCGACGCAATGACGAGTGAGGAAGCCGAAACCCTCGCGGATTCGGTCGCACGCGGAGCGGACGCGGTTCAAACGATGCTCGCCGAGGGAGTTCTCGCAGCCATGAATCGATTCAACGGTAAGCCGAAGGCCGAAGGCCGATAGCCGACCCCAACCCAACTCCTTGCTCTCGTCCGTTACCGTGGCGGGGGCCAAAGACCAGAGGGAGGTTCGATGTACGATTACGAAACACTGACGGTCCTGCACCCCGATCTCGGGGAGGTCGGCGCCAAGGACATGGTCCAAAAGGTGCGCGGCATACTCGAGGGGGAGCGTGCGGAGATCAAGAAAGTGGACGAATGGGGCGTGCGCGAGCTCGCCTACCCCATCCGGAAGCAACGCCGTGGCATCTACGTGCTCGTCGAGTACAAAGCGGAGCCGCAAACCGTGTGGGAGCTCGAGCGCCAGCTCAAGCTGAACGACCAGGTGCTGCGGTTCGTCTCGGTGCGCCAGATCCACAAGAAAGCGTTGCCGCCACGCCGCCCGCGTCCCGATCGCGACGAGCATGCGGGCGGTCTCGAGTCCGTCGAGGAGATGGGCTGAGCGCCTGGAAGAACCGGGTCGAGCTTGCCGGAACGATCGCCTCGGCGCCCGAGCGACGGCGCACTCCAGCGGGTACGCCGGTCACGCTTTTTCGGCTGCGCGTGCCGCCAAGCCCGGACGAACCCGCCGTATCGGGGTGCGTGATGCCGGTGGTCGTGTTTGGCGAGCACACGGTGGGTGCGGAGGTCAAGGAAGGACGCGAAGTCGAGGTCGAGGGCGCGCTGACGGAGCGACGCTGGCGGGGGGCAGGCGGAAGTCGCCAAAGCCGCTTCGAGATACTGGCCCGTACCGTCCGAGTATTGTAAAAACGCAGGTTTAGCAGCAAGGGGGAGGAGCTCATGGAATCAGGAAGAGGACGCGCCGGAGGCGGCGCGAAGCGTCGGGGAAGACCTGGCGATGACAAGATGCCATATCGCCGTCGCATGCAGCGGCGGAAGATCTGCCGCTTTTGCGCCGAGCGAATGCCGATCGATTACAAGGACGTTCGCCTCCTCGGCAGCTTCATCAGCGAGCGCGGCAAGATGATTCCCAGCCGGATCACCGGCAACTGCGCACGACATCAGCGCGAGCTGACCACCGCAGTCAAACGCGCCCGGAACGTGGCGCTGCTGCCGTTCACCTCGGCCACGGTCTGAACCGCATCATGGTCGAGCGACGAACGACCGCGGAAGCAGCCGTAGGCTGGATCGGTGTGGCGCGCGCGTCCGCCGCCACGGCGGCGCTCTTCCTCGGGGGGCTACTGTTGCCGATCGGTGGGCCGCTGCTGATGGCGCTCACGCCGCAGCCGGGGCTGCGGCTGTCGCAGGGCGGCCCCGGACGTGTCTTGACCTTCGTCGTCGCGCTCGCTGCGGCCGGGGTGGGTCTCGCTGGCGGCGCGGGACCGGCAGTGTTCTACCTCGTGAGCTTCGGGCTTCTCACCATCACCCTACCAGCGCTTCTCCGGCGTGACTGGTCGATCGCGGTGACGATCGGGCTGGCCACGGCAGGGGTTGCGGTGGCGATTCTCGGCGTGGCTCTGTGCGTCTCCACTCCGACCGAGCTTTGGATCGCGATCCGAGCGGGTCTGGAGCAAGTGCGCGAGGAAGCCGTCCGCGTCTACGCCCACGCCGGTCTCGCTCCAGGCATGATCCACGACCTCGATGACGGAAGCGCCCGCGTGATCGATGGCGTACTGCGTCTTGCCCCGGCCCTCTTCCTGGTATCGATCGCCGCGGTCGTGCTGATCAACGTCGAGCTCTTGCGCCGCAGCCAACGCGTTCGCGGGCTCGTGCCTGTCTTTGGCGATCTCACGCGCTGGGAGTGTCCTCCCGAGCTCGTGTGGATCCTCATCGCCAGCGGCTACGGCTCGTTCGTCGCGAGCGGGGCGCTCGAAGCGGTCGCGACGAACGTCCTCGCGGTGCTGCTCGTGGTGTACTTCTGCCAGGGGTTGGTGATCGCGCAATTCTACATGCGTCGCTGGCGCTCGCCCTTCTGGGTGATCGGCCTCGTCTACCTGTTCATCGTCGTAGAATGGCTGCTGGCGACCGGGGTCACGCTGCTCGGCGTGTTCGACCTTTGGGCGGACTTTCGCCGTTTGAATCCGCGCCCCGTGGAAGAAGATTGAAGCGAGGAGAACCGAGAGATGGAAGTCATCCTGCAGCAAGACGTAGAGAACCTCGGCACCATCGGCGACGTGGTGAAGGTGAAGCCGGGCTACGCGCGCAACTACCTGTTGCCGCGCGGGCTCGCGCTCGAGGCCGACGCGAAGAACCTCGCCACGCTCGAGCATCGCAAGCGCGCCCTGGCCGTAAAGCGGGCGAAGGTGCAAAAGGCGAACGAGGCAGAGGCGAGTCGGCTGGTGTCGCTGTCGGTCGTCATTTCGGCGCGCACCGGCGAAGAGGAAAAGCTCTTCGGCTCCGTCACGAATCTCGACATCCAGCGGGCGCTCGCCGCGCAGGGCTTCGAGATCGACCGCAAGAGGATCCTTCTGCAGGGCCCGATCAAGGTGCTCGGGGAGCATTCCGTCACGGTTGATCTCGGCGCGGGCGTGCGTACGGCGCTCAAGGTTGCCGTAGTGAGGCAGGAAGAGGCCGAGGCGGAATAGGCGAGCGGCGCCGCTTCAGCGCGGCGCGAGCAGTCGGCGCCGGAGCGAGCCCGCCAGTCGCTCGAGATCGGAGAGCCCGAGCGCACGGCCGGCGAGGTAGAAGGTGGCCGCGCCGAGTGGAACCGTGGTCGCGACCTGCACGAAGTCGCGGGCGAATCCCCGCTGCCCGCGATCCATCCACGCGATCCACGGCCAGCAAGCGAGCCCCATGACGGCGGTCGCGCCGAGGATTCGCCGAAGGTCGCCCGCAAGACCAAGCGACGTGCCGCCGATTCGCTTGCGCAGCAGCACGAACAGCCACGCCGAATTCCACAGCGCGACGAGCGACGTGGACAAGGCGAGACCGCCATGGCCGAGCCCGAGCAGCCGCATCGCGGTCCAGTTGCAGCCGAGATTGAGGATCACCGAGAGCGCACTGACCCGCATCGGCGTTCGTGCGTCGTCGAGGGCGTAGAAGGCGGGTCCCAAGATCTTGATCGCCGCGTAACCCGTCAGTCCGACCGAGTAGGCGACGAGCGCGATCGCCGCCGCCCGGGTGTCGGCGGCGCCGAAGCGGCCGTGCTGATAGATGAGGGCGATGATCGGCTCGGCGAGAAGCGCTAGACCGGCGGCGGCCGGCACGCAGAGCAGGCAGATCAGACGGAGCCCCTCGCGAAGCCTCGCGCGGAACGTCTCCATGTCGCTGCGTGCAACCGATCGGGCCAACGCGGGCAGCGTCACCGTGCCGAGCGCGACGCCGAACATGCCGATCGGCAGGTACATGAGACGAAACGCCACGCTCAGCCAGGAGACCGGTCCGTTGCCGAGCTCGGAGGCGAAGTAGGTGTTGACCACCACGTTGATCTGCACCGCCGCGATGCCGAGCGTCGCCGGCCCCATCAAACGGAGCACCTGACGGACTCCGGGGTCGCGGAATCCGCCGATTACGCGGTAGCGAAATCCGACCCGTCGCAGGCTCGGGAGTTGCACGAAGAACTGCAATACGCCGCCGAGCAGGGTGCCGAGCGCCATTCCGATCAGGGCGGGAACGACCTCGTGCGGGGGGGCGGGCGCGGCACCGTGAAGGTGAGACCACGTCCAGCGGAGGTAGCCCGGGGCGAGCCAGGCGACGAAGAAGAGGCCGCCGAAGATCGAGCCGAGATTGAAGAACGACGAGGCCGAGGCCGGCACCAAGAACACCGAGCGCGCGTTGAGCACTCCCATCGCCACCGCGGCGAGCGCGACGAGCAAGAGAAACGGGAAGAGAATGCGCGTGAGGGTGATCGTCAGCTCGATCTTTCCCGGTTCGTCGCGAAAGCCGGGGGCGATCCAGGCCACGATCCACGGTGAGCCGATGATGCCGGCGATCACGAGGACTCCGACCACGAAGAGGATGTTGTTCAGCACGCGATTGGCGAGCTCCCACGCGGGCACCTCCCCCTCACGCTCGAGCTTTTGCGAGAAGGTCGAGACGAAGGCGGCCGACAAGGCTCCTTCGGCGAAGAGATCCCGCAGCAGGTTTGGGATGCGAAACGCTGCGATGAACGCGTCGAGCTCGCGGCTCGCACCGAAGAGGCTCGTGAACACCACTTCACGAACGAGGCCGAGAATCCGGCTCGCGAGCACGGCGAGGCTGACGCCGGCGGCGGCTCGCGACAGGCTCGCCACCGGCTTCGGTGCCGGGTTTGCGGGCATCAGGCTTCCGCCACCGGGGCGGGAAGCCGGCTCCCCGACATCAGTAGACGCCACCGAGCTTCGAATGATCCCAGCTCGCGATGCGCTCCGGGCGAACGCGAATGGCCACGCGCTTGGTTGCCTGACGCCGAAGTATGTCGCGAGCCGACGCATCGTTTGACCCGAAGTGCCGCGAGTGGATGTCCGCGAGGATATCCGTGCAGAGGTCGACGTCCTCGACGATGTCCGCTTGTCCGCGAATCATCAGGCCGCGAAGCTCCGCGTAGTGAGTTCCCGATTCGGCGAGCAGCGAGACCCTGGAATTGCGTCCGAGGTTGAGGACCTTTTGCGATTTGCGGAACGTCGTCATGTGCACGATGCCGTCGATCAGCGAAAACCACATGGCGACCGAATGTGGGTAGCCGCTGGAATCGATGGAGCTCAGGATCAAGGTCTTCGTGCCCGCGAGAAACGCCGCCTGCTCCTCGGGAGTCATGGCGATCTCTGCTCTGCGGTTCATGGGTGGAAGGCTTCGGGCTTCAGGCTTCAGGAAAGACACCCCGAAGCGCTTCTTGCTGAAGCCCGTGGCCTGAAGCCTGCGTCCTACTTCTTCTCGCGCCCCGCAGCGAAGTGACCGGTCTGGCCGACGGCCCACGTTCGCCACTGGAGCGTGTAGCGCCGGAACGATTGCAGATTGTCGCCGTAGTTGACGTAGAGATAGACGACCAATGCGCCGAACGCCAGCCCCCAGAGAAATTGCCGCATAGTGAGCCTCCCCCGTCCCTAAGCTATCGGAAGCCCCCGTGTACCCTCAAGCACCGCAGTGCCGTTGGCCTCGCCTGCTAGGGTCACGATCCGCATGAGCTCCTGCGTCGCCAACTGGAAAGAAGTCCTTACCACCACCAACCGCTGGTGTCAGGTGGGCGGCGTACCCTCAGCGCGCCGCACGCCCGGAGGCGCCGCTGCGTCGAGGCATGATCGTGGCCGTAGAGGCCCCGCTCCGTACGCGATGGCGCGATCAGGGTTCCTCTCGTCCCGAGCACGCGTCGAGACGACCCCTCATCGCGCGACCCGCGCACGGGGCGGTCTTCGCTCGCTGGTGTACGGCGGTTGTGGTAGCAAGAGCCGAGGAGTCCATCATGTCCGGTCATTCCAAGTGGTCGTCGATCAAGCACAAAAAGGCGGCGAAGGACGCAAAGCGCGGCAAGCTCTTCACCAAGGTGATCAAAGAGATCACCGTCGCGGCGCGCAACGGCGGGGATGTGAACGCGAATCCTCGCTTGCGAACGGCCGTGCTCACCGCCCGCGCGGCGAGCCTGCCGAACGACACGATCGAGCGTGCGATCAAGAAGGGTAGCGGACAGCTCGAGGGGCAGACGCTGGAGGAAATCGACTACGAGGGTTACGGACCGGGCGGGGTCGCCGTCATGGCTCGCGTGCTCACCGACAATCGCAACCGCACGGTGAGCGACCTTCGCTTCCTCTTCAGCAAGCACGGCGGCAACCTCGGCGAAGCGAACAGCGTTGCCTGGATGTTCCAGAAGCGGGGCGTGGTCCACGTGGACAAGGGGGGCGTCGACGAGGATCGGGTGATGGAGCTGGCGCTAGAGGCCGGTGCTGACGACGTCTCGGACGCGGGCGAGAGCTTCGAAGTCGTCTGCTCGCCGGAAAATCTCGAGGCGGTACGCACCGGAATCGAGGGGGGCGGACTCAAGCTCGCGAGCGCGGAAGTGACGATGGTTCCGAAGAGCACCGTTCATTTGACCGGACCGGCGGCGTCGTCGGCCCTGAAGCTCCTCGAATCCCTCGAGGATCACGACGACGTGCAGAACGTCTCGGCGAACCTCGACGTCGACCCGGCCGAACTCGAGAAGCTGTCCGCCGCATAAGCATAGACGAGTGAATCAAGAGCGGTTGAGGGTGCTCGGAATCGACCCGGGCACCTCGGTGACAGGGTGGGGGGTGGTGGAGCCCGCGGGGGCGGCGTTTCGCCGCGTCGCGAGCGGCACCGTGGGGCTACCCGCCCGGTTGCCTCTCGGAGAGCGGCTGCGTCGAATCCGCGCCGCGGTCGAAGATCTCTGCCGGGCGCACGCGCCGATCGCGGTGGCACTCGAAAAGGCATTCGTCGCGCGCAACGTGCAGAGCGCCTTCCGCCTAGGCGAGGCCCGCGGCGCCGTGCTCATCGCGGCCGCCGAGGCCGGACTGCCGGTCTTCGAATACGCTCCCGCGCAAGTGAAGCTGACGGTCGTCGGCTACGGACGCGCCGACAAGCAACAGATGATGCGCGGCGTCGCGCTGCGCCTCGGCGTTCCGCCGGCCGAGCGAGCCGATGAGGCGGACGCGCTGGCGCTCGCGCTCTGTCACCTGATCGGCGCGCGGCTGCGCATACCCGAGCGCGCACCTGCGCGACGCCGTGGCGGGGCGGCGCTGTGATCGCGCGCCTACGAGGGCGGCTTTGTGACCGGACGGCGGAGGAGGTGGTCGTCGACGTTGCCGGCGTCGGTTATCAGGTCTACGCGTCCGCGCAGACGCTGGCGGTGCTTCCCGGCGAGGGCAGCGAGGTCGATTTGCTGATCGTGACCCACCTGCGCGATGACGCGCTCCAGCTCTTCGGTTTCGCCGACGCAGCCGAACGGACACTCTTCCAGCTTCTCCACTCGGTATCCGGAATCGGCCCTCGCCTGGCCTTGAACATCCTCTCGGGAATGCCGGCCGCCGAGCTTCGCGAGGCGATCCGCCGCCGCGACCTCGTTCGCCTCACGCGCATCCCCGGTGTCGGCAAGAAGACCGCCGAACGCCTGTCGGTCGAGCTCGCCGACAAGCTCGCCGCGCTTCCTGAGGAGCGTCCCGTGCGACGCGACGGAACGGCGCACGGCGTCGCGGAGCAGGCCGTTTCGGCGCTCGTCAATCTCGGCTTCCGACCGGCCGAGGCCGAGCACGCCGTCGAAGCCGCGATGGGGGCCGGTCTCATGGCGTTCGAGGAAGTGGTTCGGGAAGCGCTGCGGAGCACCCGGCGATGACGCGCATCCACTCGCGCTCGGGAGAGCTCGGCCCCGCCGCGCTCGACGACGACCGGGTCGTCGACCAATCGCTCCGTCCACTGCGCTTCGACGAGTACGTCGGCCAGGAGCGCGTGAAGGAGAACCTTCAGCTGATGGTGATTGCGGCACGCAGCCGTGGCGAGGCGCTCGACCATCTGCTTTTCCACGGCCCTCCGGGGCTCGGTAAGACCTCGCTCGCGCACCTGATCGCGCGCGAGATGGGGGTCAACATTCGCACCACCTCGGGGCCGATGATCGAGCGTGCCGGTGACCTGGCAGCGATCCTGACGAGCCTGGAGCCGCACGACGTGTTCTTCATCGACGAAGTCCATCGACTGAACCGGCTGATCGAGGAAGTCCTCTATCCGGCGATGGAGGACTTCAAGCTCGACCTCGTGATCGGGCACGGTCCGGGCGCGAGCATTTCGAAGATTCCTCTGCAGCCCTTCACGCTGATCGCCGCGACCACTCGCGCGGGCCTGCTCTCGGCGCCGCTACGCAATCGGTTCGGCAATGATTTCCGGCTCGAATTCTATACGGAGGCGGAGCTCGAACGAATTCTCGCACGCTCGGCGCGCATCTTGTCGGTGCGACTCGAAGCGGACGGCGCCGCGGAGATCGCCCGCCGCGCGCGCGGTACGCCGCGCATCGCCAATCGGCTGCTCCGGCGGGTTCGTGACTTCGCGGAAGTGCGCGCGGACGGCGTCATCCGCTTGGCGGTTGCCCGGGACGCGCTGAAGCTTCTCGACGTCGACGACATCGGTCTCGAGCCGATGGACCGAACGCTGCTGCTCACGATCATCGACAAGTTCGACGGCGGGCCGGTCGGCATCGATACGCTGGCCGCCTCGATCGGAGAGGAGCGCGACACGCTCGAGGACGTCTACGAGCCGTACCTGTTGCAGGTCGGATTCCTGCAGAGGACTCCGAAGGGCCGAGTTGCAACGTCGAGCGCGCGGCGGCATCTTGGCAGAGAACCCCGCAAGGGACCGCAGGGAGGCCTGTTCTGAGGAAGGCCACGGGCTTCAGGGTACGGAAAGAATCCATGACGTCTTAGCCCGTAGCCCATGATGGATCTAGGCAAGACGCTCATTCTCCTTGGCGCGGTGATCATCGCTGCGGGCATGGTGTTTCTGCTCCTCGGCCGCGTCCCCTGGATCGGTCGGCTGCCGGGTGACATCGTGATCCGGCGGGATGATTTCGTCTTCGTCTTTCCGTTGACGAGCTGTCTCCTGGTGAGCGCGCTACTCAGCCTCGTTCTCTATTTGCTTCGCCGTTGAGCGTCGAGGAACGGCGAGTGACGACGTTGAACACCAACGAAACCAACCCGATCGAAGCCGAGGGCATCGCCGATGCGCGCGTCCGCCGTCGCGATGCCTGGCTGATTGCCATCGTCGCGATCGGCGTGTTCCTCTTCGCCGTCTTCGAGGCGCGACTGCCGCAATTTTCGAGCGCGCAGTCGTTGATGAATCACCTCACGTTCTTCCTGCTCATCAACCTGAACGTGCTGCTGCTCGTCGTCTTCGCCTTCCTGGTGGTGCGGAATCTCGTCAAGCTCATGTTCGAGCGCCGCCAGCAGATTCTCGGCTCGCACCTTCGCACGCGCCTGGTGCTCGCCTTCGTCGGGCTGTCACTTTCTCCCGCGGTGCTGCTGTTCATCGCGTCGACGAACTTCATGGACAACTCGATCGAGAAGTGGTTCGACGTGCAAGTCGAGCAATCCCTCCAGGGCTCGCACGACGTGGTGCAGGCCTTCTACAAAGGGACCGCGGAGTCGATGCAGGCCCGCTCACGCGAGATCGCGGATACGCTCGCCACCCGAGGGCTGATCGCGCCCGAGCGACGCGCGGAGCTCCATCGCTTGCTCGAAGCGCGCCGGGCCCAGGCGGGGGCCAGTGCGGTGCAGATCTTTTCGCCAGCCCGAGAGCTCCTGAGCGTCGCGTTCTCGCCGTCGGCCGTGGGCGGCATCACCGTGGCGCCCGATAGCGAAGCATTCGAGCATCTGCTCGCGGGAGAGAGCCTGATGCGCGTCGAGCCCCTCGGAGATGGCGACGTCGTGCGCGGATCCTCTCCCGTTATCGATCATGGCCGCGTGATCGCTGCGGTGGCCATGGACCAATACATCCCGGTCAGCCTCTCGCATCGCGCCGAGGACATCGAACGCTCGTTCCGGGAATACCGCGAGCTTAAGATTCTCAAGCAACCGATCAAGAACACCTATCTGCTGACGCTCACGCTGATTACGCTCGTCGTGGTGTTTGCCGCCACCTGGTACGGATTGTCGCTCGCTAAGACCATCACCGTGCCCATCCAGCAGCTCGCCGAGGGCACGCGAGAGGTCGCGCACGGGAACTGGGACGTTCACATCGAGGGCGCGGGCGGGGACGAGATCGGCACCCTAGTGTCCGCGTTCAATCAGATGACCGGCGACCTCAAGAAGTTCAATACCGAGCTCGAGGAGAGGCGCCGCCACATGGAGACGATTCTCGCCAACATCCGCGCCGGCGTCGTCTCGGTGTCTCCGGACGGCACCATCACCACGTGGAACGCTGCGGCCGAGCACCTGTTCGGCATCTCGGCACGCCAGGCGCGTGGGCGGCGGGCGGTCGAGGTGCTCGCCGGTGCCGCGCTGGCACCCGTGCGGGAGATGCTCGACCAGCTGCTCGCGACCGGGGCGACCCAGGGTGAACGCCAGGTCGAGGTGGTGCACGCCGAGGAGGCATTCACGCTGCTCGCAGCGGCTGCGCCGCTGCGGGATCCCGGCTCGCCGATCGACGGCCCTCATGGCGCGGTGCTCTTCTTCGAGGACATCTCGCAGATCCTCAAGGTGCAGCGAATGGAGGCCTGGCGCGAGGTCGCGCAGCGCATCGCGCATGAAATCAAGAATCCGCTCACGCCGATCCAACTCTCGGCCCAACGCCTGCAGAAGCGCTACGCCCAGATCCTCCGCGAAGACGTGTTCGAGGAGTGTACGAACACGATCATCAAGCAGGTCGATGACCTGAAGGCCCTGGTGAACGAGTTCTCGAGCTTCGCGCGGTTGCCGACCGGGCACCATCGCCCCGAGGATCTGAACGGTCTCGTCGAGGAGGCCGTCGTCCTCTTCCGCGAGGGGCACCGGAAGATCCGCTTCGACGTGCGCACGGACCCGAGCCTGCCGCCTCTGATGCTCGACCGTGAGGGCGTCAAGCGAGCACTCATCAACATGCTCGACAACGCCGTCGCGGCTTGCGCCAACGGCCACGCACAGGGGGGGCGGATCGAGATCACGACGTCGTATCTGCAGTCGCTCGGCCTGGTTCGCCTCGAGCTCTCCGACAACGGCTCGGGAATGACGCCCGAGGTGAAGGCGCGGCTTTTCGAGCCCTACTTCTCGACGAAGAAAGACGGCACGGGTCTCGGCCTGGCGATCGTTTCCGCGATCTTCTCCGATCACCGCGCCTTCATCCGCGTGCGCGACAACGAACCGAAGGGGAGTCGATTCATCGTCGAATTTCCAGTAAAAGAGCAGGTTCATGGCTGAGACGATCCTGATCGTCGACGACGAGGAGCAGATCCGCGCCAGCGTACGCGGGGTGCTCGCGGACGAGGGCTTCCGTGTGCTCGAGGCAGACAACGGGCGAACCGCGCTCGCGGTGATCGCCGCGGAGAACCCGCGGCTGGTCCTCCTCGACATCTGGATGCCCGAGGTCGATGGCGTCGAGATTTTGCGCGAGATCCAGAAGCGGCATCCTGGAACGCGAGTAATCGTCATCTCCGGGCACGGAAACATCGAGACGGCCGTGCGCGCCACCCAACTCGGAGCGATCGACTTCATCGAGAAGCCATTTTCGATCGAGCGCCTGCTGCAGCGCATCGAGCGCGCGCTCGGGTCACCGGCCGCCCGACTGCTGGAAGACGAGGCGGTCGCGACGGCGTCTCCACTGCGCGCGCCGGCGACTCCCGTCGGCCGCACCTCGCGCGCCCGCACGCTGGCGCGCAGCGTGGTGATCAACGGCCATGGGCTCCACTCCGGCATCCGCACCGGCCTCATTCTCCATCCGGCGCCTCCGGGAACGGGAGTCGTCTTCGAAACCATCTCGGCCGACGTCGAGATCCCCGCGCTCGTGTCCTACGTACGGTCGACGGGCTACGCGACGACTCTCTTCCGCGACGGCGTCGCCGCCCAGACGGTCGAGCATCTACTGGCGACGCTGCACGCGTTCGGCATCGCGAACCTGCGGATCCGAATGCAAGGGGAGATTCCCATCCTCGACGGCTCTGCCATAGAATTCTGCGACCTCGTCGAATCGGGGGGCATCGAGCTCCAGGAGGAGGAGATCGCGGAGCTCGTCGTCGACCGCCGGGTAGCGATCGGCGATCCGGAAAACGGAAAGTATATCGCGCTCGAGCCCTGCGACGGATTCGAAGTGGACTACACGCTCGAGTATCCTCGACCGGTCGGGCGTGAGCACGTCGTCTACAAGCACGGCGGTGCCGACACGTTTCGCACCGAGATCGCTCCGGCGCGCACGTTCGGGTTCCTGAAAGACATCGCTGCGCTCGAGCAAATGGGCCTCGCGGGCGGCGGGCGCTTGCACAACTGCATCCTGATCGGCGACGACGGCGTCATCAACACCCACCTTCGACTCGATTGTGAGTTCGCGCGGCATAAGATTCTCGACATCATGGGAGATTTTTTCTTGCTCGGCCGCCCCATTCGCGGTCGCGTCGTCGCGCGGATGACGGGCCACGGCGACAACATCGCGCTTCTCAAGCAAATCGATCAGCAGCTGGCGAACTAGCCTCGATCCGAGAGTGCGCCACGAGGGCGCAGGTGCCCGGCGGATGAGAGTTCCGCTGGAAGAGTTGTCGGTACACTTCCATAGCAGCCCGGGCGATGGGCGAGAGTAATCACGTCTGTCG
>Ga0315278_10000516_pt1 | contig 34115 bp, 25 predicted proteins | sample YL17G06_0_MG_FD_203880 | JGI IMG/M metagenome (GOLD analysis project Ga0315278, IMG submission 203880) | Sediment microbial communities from Yellowstone Lake, YNP, Wyoming, USA - YL17G06_0 | ecosystem: Environmental > Aquatic > Freshwater > Lake > Sediment | place: USA: Wyoming | collected... | reverse complement strand
ACTGTCCGATCGGTGTCGAGCCTGGGATCGCCACGCTCCAGCGTGGCCAGATCCGGAGCCGGGCTGTCTGCCCTGAGGGAACTCGAAGGGGAGCCCGGCGATCCCAGGCGAGTCACTTTACCAACTGTCCGATCGGTGTCGAGCCTGGGATCGCCACGCTCCAGCGTGGCCAGATCCGGAGCCGGGCTGGAGCCCGGCGATCCCAGGCGAGTCTCGCTGACAGAACAGCAGGCCGGGCTGGAGCCCGGCGATCCCAGGCGAGTCACTTTACCAACTGTCCGATCGGTGTCGAGCCTGGGATCGCCACGCTCCAGCGTGGCCAGATCCGGAGCCGGGCTGCCAGCCCTGAGAGAACTCGAAGGGGAGCCCGGCGTTCCCGGGAAATCGCGCAAACACGCTCTCCCGATCACGGGTGCGGCACCACACCCAGCATCGCGACCAGTTCGGCGAGCACCATCGCGGTGGCGCCCCACACCTGCTCGCCGCCGACATCGAAGAACGGCATCTCGATCTCGATGCCGTCCCTGATGCGCGTGGTGCGGCGATGGTTGGCAGGATTGGCCAGATCGGCGAGCGACACCTCGATGAGCCGGTCCACTTCCGCCGAGGCGACGCGCACCGCCGGGCGTCCGGCGGTCGTGCCCACGACCGGGTGGAGCACGAAACCGCTGACCGCGATATGCACCGGCGTGAGGCGCCCGACGAGGCGTACGACCGACGGATCGAGCGCAACCTCCTCGTTGGCCTCCCGGAGCGCCGCCTCCTCGATGGTCTCGTCGGGATCGACCGCGCCGCCCGGCAGCGACACCTGCCCGCTGTGCTGCGGCATGATCGCCGAGCGCTTGGTCAGCAGGATGGTGGCTTCGCCGTCGAGGGGAAACAGGAGGACCAGGCCCGCCGCCAGCCGCGCGCTGCCCGGCGTGAACCCGGGCTTCCACCCGAAGCGCGGCCGCGGCGCCATGCTGACGTGCGCGTCGAGGCCGGGCAACTGGCCAGCCTTCGCTTCAAGGGTCTCGATGACGTCCGCCAACAACATCCGCGCCACGCAGTTATCTTAGCAGTCGCCGGGTCTGAAGACCCGGCCTCCAGTGCGCTGCCCCGGTCTCGGATCAGTCCAATACCCAGACCGCAGCCTCGTGTCAGCGGGTCGCTCGCGGCAAGGAGAGGGTGTTCGAACTGGAGGCCGGGTCTTCAGACCCGGCACTCAGGCGCCAGCCTGCTTCTTGCCTGGCTCCTTGGGCTTCTCCACCACCTTCGGTTTCTCCGGCGCCGCAGGTTTCTTCAGCGCCGCCCGCTCCTTGAGATGCTCGTCCATCTCCAGCCGCGGCACGCCATCGGCCATCCACTTCGGCGCGGCCTTGCCCAACAGGTAATGGTCGAAGAACTCCTTCATGCGGATCGTGTAGTCCTGCTGGTTCGCCCGTTTTGCCAGGCCGTGGTTCTCGCCTACGTACTCCAGCATGATCACGTTCTTCCCGAGCCGCCGGAGCGTGTTGTAGTACTCGACGCCCTGCGTGAAATCCACCGCGCCGTCCTTGTCGTTGTGCAGGATGATGAGCGGCGTCTTGACGTTTCTCGCGAAGTTCACCGGCGAGTTGCGGACGTACGCCTCCCAGTTGTCCCAGTAGCCGCCCAGGAACCGCCCCTGGCTGCTCTCGAAGATTGCCTGATTCGTGCCGCCGGAGTTCTTGTAGATCAGGCTGTACATGCTGACCATGTTCGTCAGCGGGGCGCCCGCGACGGCCGCCGCGAACATGTCGGTCTGGGTTACCGTAAACGCCGTCTGGTACCCGCCCCACGAGTGACCCTGCAGCCCGACGTGTTTCGCATCGACGACGCCAGTCGCGATCGCCGCCTTGACTGCCGCCGTGATGCAGATCACCGCCGACACTCCCGGGTCGTTCAGCTTGTAGGTGATGTCGGGCTGGAGCACCGCGTAGCCGTTGCTCGTGTAGACGGACTTGTTGAAGCCGTTCGCCGATGGCGTCGTGAAGCCGTTGTGGCCCTGCGTGAGCTTCTCGTAGATGTAGACGATGGTCGGGTACGTCTTGCCCTTCTCGTAGTTCGCCGGCAGGAAGAGCGAGCCCTGCAGCTTCTTCGGCGGCAGGCCCTTGCCGAGGGTCACCGTGTAGTCCACGAGCATCGAGCCGCTCGACCAGGTAAACGCCTTTAGCTGTTCGTCTACCGCCGTGATCTTCCGGCCGGGCTTGAGCGACGCGTCGGTCACGTAGTAGTCGGCCGGATCCTCGTTGGTGGACTTCGTGTAGACGTAGACGTCTGCCTTCCGCGCCTTCTGCACGCCGAATGTCGCAGCGTCCCAGAGCAGCGGCTGCACGCCCGTCTTGCCTGGATCGAGCCGGGCGACGCCGCCCTTCTTGGTGTACTCCCCGAACGCCGTCACGTAGCGCGGCACCGAGAAGTCGACGCCACGCTCCTCCGGATCGAGGCGGAGGATTGAGCGGTAACGGATGCCGTCCTTCTTGCCGTTCACGGTCAGGTTGACGGCCGCACCACCCGCCACGGGCACCTTCCAGATGTCCCATCCGTCCGACAGCAGCACGGCGTCGGCGTCCTTCGTCCATCCGAGGGCGGGCCGTGGCGGCTTGGCCACGTTGTGGTCGTCTTCGGTGTCGACAAAGGAGGTCGGCACCGTCGTTGTCAGGTTCACGGATTGTCCAGACGCCATGTCATACACGAAGTAATTGCCATCGAGGTAGTAGTAGAACTTCGTGCCGTCGGTCGACGGCTGGCCCATGTTCGGGGCCTTCTTGAGCGCCAGCTTCCGCTCGCCTGTCTGCAGGTTGATGACATAGACATCCTGATACCGGCGGCCGTCCAGGTTGCTCATCAACTCGTACTCGCGGAGGTCGACGCCAACCGCGTACTTCTCCTTCGGCGCGGGGTTCACGCTGCGCACCATCTCGTCAGCGAGGCGGATGAATTTCTGTTCCTTGACACGGTAGATGGACAGGAAGCTGAAGTTCTTGTCCGACTCCTCCTGCACCTGCTGCTGCGACTGCAGCCGCGGGTCCTTGTAGTGCCACAGGACCAGATCCACCTTCTCCTCGTCAGGCGTCTCCGGTGCCGCCGGTGGGGCCGTCGCCTCCGCGCCAGGGTCGGCGGGCTTGGCCTCGGGCTTCGCCTCGGGCTTCGCGTCGGCCTTCTTCAGCGTGCGGATGCCGAACAGCATCGCGCTCAGGTCCTCGGTCCAGGTCGCGCCGCGCGTGGGACCGATCGACATTCCCTCGGGGAATCCCTTGTCGGCTGACGGGTCGTAGATCACCTTCTGCGGGCCGGCTGCGCCGAACCCGGTGAACCCGATGGCCGCGTAGATCTTGTCCTTGTAGCGCTTGTCGTCGGTGCCCTTCACGACCGAGAGGCCGTCGCCCTTCTCGGTCCACGCGAGGCGCTCGTACGACGCCTTGTCGCTATCGAGCACCGCCACCACGCCGGATTCCATGCTCCGCAACTGCACACCGTTGCCGGCCTTCTCGGGCGCGTCGATGATGAGCGCAAGGAAGCGGCCGAACTTGTCGAAGGCGAACTCGGCGACGTTGCCAATGTTGAGATCGCGCCCCGTCGCGAGCTCGTGCAGGATGAGGTCCGCGCCCTTCGGCCGGTCGCTCGCGCCGCCCGCCGCGCCGGCTGCCGGCGCGCCACCTGGCGCCCCCGCTGCCGCTGCCCCGCCGGCGGCGGCGCCGGTCGCTGGAGCCTTCTGCAGGGCGATCCAGCCGCCGCGCTCACCGGCGAAGGCGAAGCGGCGGACGTTCTCGACTGTCAGGTCCTTGCCGGAGGTGAGATCGAGCAGTTGCACCTTGGCCTGGATCGGGCGCCGCTGCCGCCGGAGTCGCGCGCTCTCGGCGCGAGTCGGATACACCATGAAGGCGACCCACTTCGCGTCGTCGGCGAAGCGCAGCGTGGCCGCGGGCGGGCCGGCCTCGCCCGGGCCGGCGGGGCCGCCGCCAGCCGACGGCGACTCTCCCACCGGGAACGTGTAGACCTTGTCGTCCTCGGTCGCGCGCACGATGACGTCGCTGTCGCCCTCGATGGGCGACATCCGATACGCGAGCCAGCGGCCGTCGTTCGAAATCGTCGTCGCGCCCGCGTTCTTCCAGGCCACGATATCCGCGAGACCCATCGCGCGCCGTTCGCCGGTCGCCTGAGCGCCGCGCATGGCGCCGGCCGGAATCGAGACGAGCACCCACAGGACAAGTGCCAACACCACAGCCGGTCTTTTCATACAGCTCTCTCCCAAGGAAATGATTCGTACGATAGTCGAGAACCTGCGCTGGACTAGCGAAGCATTTTAACCCGGTACCCGGAGGGTGCGGCAGTTATGCCCCGGTGTGGCAGCCGTGCAGGCGCCCAGGAGGACGGCGCGCCCGCGCCTCCAGCGAATTGGGCCAGAATTTGCGCACTTCCTTGATGGGTCACGGGCGGGACAGTGGCACACGGGTTGCTTTATTGCTGGTCAGGGACCGTCGGTTCCTGGCTGCCACAGCCCCCATACCTCCTCCGCAGCTGGGAACCGGCGGAACTTGACGGTCGGCACCGAGGATGCCCCCAGCGCCGTTGATCGCCCCCGGGCGGCGTTATCAGACCGTCAACCAGGCGGGAATTGCCCCCACGCCTGGTTCTTCGACGCAGGAGAACGGTGGATGCCCCTCCACGCACTTACTAACATGGATACCACCAAACACAGACAGCAAGGAGAAGCAGCAGTGAAGAACCTCTCGATCCTCTTCGTGGCCTTTGCGTTGGTTGCCTCAGTGGCGAGCGCCCAGGGAACCACGGCCAAGCCCAAGAACGCCAGCAAGGCGATCTCACATCCGGTGAGCGCTCAGGTCGTCTCGACCGACGCGAAAGCCAAGACGATCACGCTGAAAGTCGGCGACAATTCGATGACGATGCCGGTTCAGGGGAAGGCCATCACGGAACTGGCGTCGTTTAAAGCCGGCGACAACGTGACGGCGATGTGCAAGGACAACGCGGCGGGCCAGCATCTGGCCATCACCGACATCAAAGCGGCCAAACCCAAGAAGTAGAGCCGAGCCGGTCCTACAGGCCGTCGAACAGATCGCCCGCCGGCCGCGCTGCGGTTGGCGGGCCCCACGCCTGCCGAAACAACTCCACGCTCAACAGCCGATCGACGTCAGGCTTCGACAGCAGGATCCGATCGAGACTGAGATGCTGCGTCCGATGGGCGCGCAGCGCGGCGGCCTTGCGGTCCTTCCACGCCGCCACATCGACCACGAAATCCACGCCGGCGACGCCTGCGGGATCGCCACGTCTCACCACGTCCCAGGGTCGAACGGGCAACGTCCACAGGAGCCGCGACACCTGGTGCGGGGGCGCGAGGTCGGGAAACCAACGCGGGTCGGCCGCCGCCGCGATCGCATCAGAGGCGAAGCGGCTGATGGCGATGTGATCCGGATGGAGATTCGAGCCGTTCGGATCGAAGGTGATGACCACGTGTGGCCGCGCGGCGCGAATCACCTCGACGAGCTGGAGCCGGATGGTCCCGGTGGGCGCGTGCTGAAGGCCGCGGTCGGGATATCCCAGCACGCGAAGCGTTGACACGCCGATCAGCGTGGCCGCCTCGGTCAACTCCGCCTGGCGGGTGCGGCCCAGTTCGGCAGCCGTGCAGAGCGGCGGGATGCCCAGCTTGCCGCGCTCGCCGAGCGTTGCGGTGCAGAGCGCCACGCGCGCGCCGGCACCGCTGTAGCGGCTCGCCACCCCTCCCGCAAACACGATCTCATCGTCGGGATGGGCGAAGATCAGCAGCAGGCTCTTCATGCCTCTTGCAGCATACAGGAGGAAAAGCGTTGCTCGTGGATTTTGGCGGCCAAACGCGCTATCGTACGCCCGCCATGTTGTCCGGCCACCCCCGGAGAGAGGATATGTCGATGTTCCACAGGAGAATCGCCGTCGTGTTCGCGCTGTTGATGGCGCTCACGCTGGCTGCCCCAGCGGTTCACACGCAGGGAAAGATCACGCCCCCCCAGTTCACGATGGGTGGCAAACAGTACACCGCCGGCGATGACTACTTCCTGGCGAACTACACGCAGTTGCGCGAGTACTTCGGCAAGCTCGCCCAGGAGTCGGATCGCCTCAAAGTGGTCGAAATCGGCAGAACCGCCGAGGGCAAGCCGATGATCATGGCGATCATCACCTCGCCGGAGAATCACAGGAAACTCGCGCGCTACAAGGAGATCTCCCAGAAGCTCGCACGAGCCGAGGGGCTCAGCGATGACGAGGCGCACAAACTGGCGGCCGAAGGCAAGGCGGTCGTCTGGCTCGATGGTGGCCTGCATGCGACCGAGTGCATCAACGCGCAGGGCCTGTTCACCTTTGCCCACCAGATGACAAGCCAGAACGACCCCGAGACGATGCGGTTGCTGAATGACGTGATCACGCTGCTTGTCCCGGTGAATCCAGACGGCATGGACCTGGTCTCGAACTGGTACATGCGGGAGCCAGACGAGCGGCGGCGGTCGACCGGCCAGCTGCCGGTGATGTACCAGAAGTATGGCGGCCACGACAACAACCGCGATTCGTACGCCAACAACCTGTCGGAAACCGAAGCGGTCAACCGGCAGCTGTATATCGAGTGGATTCCGCAGATCATGTACAACCAGCACCAGACCGGTCCGGCCGGCGCGGTGCTCTTCGTGCCGCCGTTCCGCGACCCGTTCAACTACAACACGGATCCGATGGTGCCGATGGGGATCGACCTGGTGTCCACTTCCATCCACAACCGGTTCCTCACCGAGGGCAAGGCGGGCGCGGCCATGCGGTCCGAGGCGTCGTATTCCGCCTGGTACAACGGCGGTGAGCGGACGACGACCGGCTTCCACAACATGATCGGCATCCTGACCGAAATCAGCGGCAATCCGACGCCGGGGACCATCGGCCTGGTGCTCGACAAGCAGCTGCCGCACATGGACCTGCCGATGCCGATCCCGCCGCAGTCCGAGTGGCACCAGCGCCAGGCGATCGACTACATCATGTCGGCCAACCGGGCGATCCTCGACGTGGCCTCGAAACACCGGGAGGATTTCCTGTTCCGCATCTACAAGATGGGGAGAAACTCCATCGAGCGCGGCAGCCGCGACAACTGGACGATCCAGCCCGACTGGATTGACGAGGCGAAGGCCCAGGTGGCGAAGGATGCCGAGGCGGCGGCGATCGCCAGCGGGCGCGGCGCGGCAGCGGCCGGGCGAGGCGGCGGAGGCGGCCGCGGCGGCACCGATCCGAAGTACTACAAGCAGATGCTGACGCCCGAGCGGCGCGATCCGCGCGGGTACATCATCCCGTCCGATCAGGCCGACTTCAATGCGGCGACGCGGTTCGTCAGCGCCCTCATCAAGGATGGCGTCGTCATTCACCGCGCAACGGCGGCGTTCACGGTCGCCGGCAAGTCGTATCCGGCCGGCTCGTATGTGATCAAGGCCGCGCAGGCGTTCCGTCCGCACCTGCGCGACATGCTCGAACCGCAGGATCACCCGAACGACTTCCAGTACCCGGGCGGGCCGCCGCGTCCGCCCTACGACATCACGGGCTACACGCTGGCCTACCAGATGGGCGTGCAGTTCGACCGCGTGCTGGAGGCGTTCGACGGTCCGTTCGAGGCGCTGCCGCTGACGCCAATCACGCTTGGCGGCGGCAAAGTCGTGGCGGCCAAGGGGTCAGCGGCCGGGTACCTGCTGAGCCACCGCCTCACAGACGGGTTCACCGCAACCTCGAAGCTGCTGGCCGCGAAGGAAGATGTGTACTGGCTGAAGCCGGCCTTTGCGACCAACGGCAAGACGTACGAGGCCGGGACGATCTACGTTCCGGCGAAACCGACGACCAGGGCACTCGTCGAGAAACTGGCGGCCGATCTCGGCGTGAGCTTCGATGCGACGATGACGAAGCCGACCGGTGAGGCGCTGAAGCTGAATCCGGTCCGGATTGGATTGTGGGATCAGTACGGCGGCTCGATGCCGTCGGGATGGATCCGCTGGATCTTCGAACAGGCGTATCCGACCAGCTTCGAACTGGTCTTCCCGCCAACGCTTGACGCGGGGAATCTCGCCCAGAAGTACGACGTGCTGATCTTCCCCGGCGGCGCGATTCCGGGTGCGCCCGGCGAACCGGCTGGCGGCGGACGCGGTGGCGGTGGCGACGCCGCGGGCGGCGACGCGCCGGCGGCAGCGGTCGGCGCGGCCGCCACGGCGGCTGGCGGACGAGGCGCGGCCGGCGGCGGACGCGGCGGTCAGGCCGCTGGAGCCGCCCAGTCGACGATCCCGGCGGAGTATCAGGGGCGTCAGGGCCGGATTACGGCCGCAACGACGATCCCCGCGCTGAAGAAGTTCGTGGAAGACGGCGGCACGATCATCACCATCGGGACATCGACAAGCCTCGCGGCCCACTTCGGACTTCCGGTCAGCAATGGGCTTGTCGAAATGGCGGGCGGCGTCGAACGGCGCCTGCCCAACGACAAGTTCTACGTGCCGGGCTCGCTGCTCACGGTCAGCGTGGACGCCGCCAACCCGCTCGCCTACGGCATCGGCGACCAGGCGATCGTCATGTGGGAAAACGATCCCGCGCTCAGGCTCGGACCTGACGCGGCACTCAAGGGCGTAAAGACGGTGGCCTGGTTCGCGACCGACAAGCCGCTCAAGAGTGGCTGGGCGTGGGGCCAGCAATACCTGAAGGGTCTCACGGCGGCGGCCGAAGTCGCGGTCGGCAAGGGCAAGCTGATCCTGCTGGCGCCGGAAGTGACCTTCCGCGCGCAGCCGCACAATACGTTCAAGTTTCTGTTCAACGGGATCTACTACGGGAGTGCGAAGCCGGTCAGCCTCGGCGCGGCAAAGTAGCGCGGTCAATCGCGATAGACACACCGGGGTCGGGATAAAGGTCCCGACCCCGGCTCGTCCTCCAGGGCGGGCACGGGGGCCCGCCTCTACGCGTTCCTCACGAAACCCGAATCCCGACTCCCGACACCCGACTCTTCACTTCGTCGCGTAGTTCGCCGCCACGTAGTCGTCCACCAGTTTGCGGAAGGCCGTTGACAGTTCGTCGCATGTGCCGCGCAACGTCGTGACGTGCTGTCCGTCGATGAACACCGGGCAGGCCGGCGCCTCACCGGTGCCGGGGAGGCTGATGCCGATGTTGGCGGCCTTCGATTCTCCCGGGCCGTTGACGACACAGCCCATCACGGCCAGCGTCATGTTCTCGACGCCCTCGTGGCGCGTCTTCCACGCCGGCATCATCTCGCGCACGTAATCCTGAACCCCTTCAGCCAGTTCCTGGAACGTCGTGCTCGTGGTGCGGCCGCATCCCGGGCACGCCGTCACGCTCGGCGCGAACGCCCGAAGCCCAAGCGCCTGCAGCAGCTCGCACGACGCGTACACCTCGTCGCGGCGGTCGCCGCCTGGCCGCGGCGTCAGCGAGATCCTGATGGTGTCGCCAATGCCCTCGTTGAGCAGCACTCCCATCGCCGACGCGGACCACGTCAGCCCCTTGATGCCCATCCCGGCTTCCGTCAAACCCAGGTGCAGCGGCTGGATGGTGCGCCGCGCCAGCTCCCGGTAGACGTCGATCAGATCGCGCGGTTTCGACACCTTGCACGAGATGATGATCTGATCGGGGCGCACGCCGCTCTCGACCGCCAACGCCGTCGATTCGAGCGCCGAAAGCACCAGGCACTCGTTGATGATCTGCTCGGATGTCAGGCCCAGATCGCGATCGGTGTTCTCGCGCATCTTGCGCATGACGAGCTCCTGATTGAGCGAGCCGCCATTGACGCCGATGCGGATGGGCTTGCCGTGGTCGACCGCCACCTTGCAGATCGTCGCGAACTGCTCGTCGCGACGGCGACCGGTGCCCACGTTGCCGGGGTTGATGCGGTACTTGTCGAGCGCGGCCGCGCACGCCGGGGACTTCGCCAGCAGGATGTGACCGTTGTAGTGGAAATCGCCAATCAGGGGCGCCGTGCAGCCGGCCATCAGCAGCCGCTTCTTGATGGACGGCACGGACTCTGCCGCCTCGGGCAGGTTCACGGTGATCCGCAGCATCTCGGATCCCGCCTGCCACAACTCGAGGCACTGGCGCACGGTGGAGGACACATCGGCCGTGTCCGTGTTGCACATCGACTGAACCACGATGGGGGCGCCCCCGCCGACCTGAATGGGGCCGACGCGGACGCCTACGGTCTTGTGACGCTGCACGGGCGACATGGTGACACTATCCTTCGCGATTCGGATGTGATGATGCGATCATATCATCCCGTCGAAGGGGGCGAAGTCGAAGGCAGCTCCCGGGTCGCGGGGACGGCAGAATGCCGGCCATGCCCCGCGCACTTTTCATTCCGGCGAACGCCGGAATCCAGAGTGTCCATGGCCGTCATTCGGGATTGTCATTGGGCAACCACGGGGGGTTGCCCCTACGCCTCCCTGAATCCCCGCAGGGGCGGCCGTTCGGGCGAGGCCGGTCGTGGTCCCGCAGGGGCGGGCCCCCGCCTGCCCTGAGCGGAGTCGAAGGGTGCCCGCCCGAATCTGGTCGGTCAACCGCAGGACAGGAGAACGCCGATGAAAGCGATCCGCGTGCATGAGACGGGCGGCCCCGAGGTCATGAAGCTCGAAGAGGTGGCCGATCCCATCGCGGGAGCCGGGGAAGTGCTCGTACGCGTCCGCGCCGCGGGCGTCAATCCCGTCGACACCTACATGCGTTCGGGCACGCAGGGCCGCACGCCGGCGCTGCCCTACACACCGGGAACCGACGGCGCGGGCATCATCGAAGCGGTGGGCCCGGGCGTGGACGGGGTCGCGTGCGGCGACCGCGTGTACTTCAGCGGGACGGCATCAATGGGATACACCGGCGCATATGCCGAAAAAGCCGTGTGCCGGGCGAACCAGGTCCATGGGCTTGCCGCATCTCTCTCGTTCGGCCAGGGCGCGGCCGTCGGCGTCCCATACGCCACCGCCCACCGCGCGCTGTTTGGTCGCGCGCAGTCGCGCCCCGGCGAGACGGTACTGGTTCACGGCGGAAGCGGCGGCGTCGGCGTCGCCGCCATCCAGCTGGCGCGCGCACACGGCATGACGGTCTACGCGACAGCCGGCACCGGCCGGGGGCTGGCGCTGGAGACAGCACAGGGTGCGACACGGGTGTTCGATCACACATCGCCGTCCTACCTCGCCGAGATTTTCTCGGCCACGAGCGGCCGCGGCGTGGACGTCATCATCGAGATGCTGGCCAACATCAACCTGGACAAGGATCTTGGCCTGCTCGCGCTGAGAGGACGCGTCGTCGTCGTGGGCAGCCGCGGCCGCGTCGACATCGATCCCCGGCAGACCATGGGCCGGGACGCAGCCGTGCTGGGGATGACGCTGGGAAATGTCCCGCCGCCGGAGATGGCGCAGATTCACGCCGATCTGGCGGCGGGGCTTGGTGACGGCACGTTGACGCCGGCCGTCGGGCGCGAGTTCCCGCTCCACCAGGCGCCGGACGCCCACCGGGCCGTGATGGAGCCTGGGGCGTTTGGCAAGATCGTGCTCGTCGCGTAGAATGGAAGGACTCCAGGACATCTGCGCCCGCGTGCGCCACGGTTTTCGCCGGAGGAAGCTATGCCCACGTCTCCTTCGGGTGCGCGGTGGTTCGCGGCCTGCGCTCTCGTCGCCGTGGTGGCGACGGTGGCGACCGGCCTCGCCCGCACGCCGCCCGCGACGCCCGCGACAGGCATCTCGTCCGTCTACGACGCGAACTGCGCCAGTTGCCACGGCAAGGACGGACGGGGCGATGGCCCGGCCGCCGGCCTGCTCGATCCGGCTCCCCGCGACTTCACCAGGGGCGTCTACAAGTTCCGCTCAACCTCATCGGGCTCGCTGCCGGGCGACGACGACCTGGTCCGCGTGATTTCGGCCGGCCTGCCGGGCACGTCGATGCCAGCCTGGAAGTCCCGGCTGACCGGCGCGCAGATTGGCGCACTCGTGTCGTACGTCAAGACGTTCTCGCCGCGCTTTGCGAAGGAACGACCCACGCCCATCACGATGGCTCCGCCCGTGGCTGCGTCGGCCGGCGGCATCGACAAGGGGCGAAAGGTCTACTCCGACCTCGCGTGCGGCGCCTGCCACGGCGACACTGGATCAAGGTCAGGCGCGGTGGCCGCGGCGCTGGAGGACGAACGGGGCCGCGCCATCAGGGCCGCTGACTTGACTCAACCGTGGATGTTTCGCGGCGGAGCGACAGCAGCCGACATCTACATCCGCGTCAAGACGGGGATCGACGGCACGCCGATGCCGGCGTTTGCGGACACGGCGAAGGACGCGGATCTGTGGAATCTGGCGAACTACGTCGCCTCGCTCGGGCGCAAGCCGACGTGGAAGATGAATGCCGACGAGCTCAAGGCGCAGTACGAGCGCGATCGGACGGAGGCTGCCGCCAATCCGGGCGCGCGAGGGCGGTACCTCGTCGCAACGCTGGGATGCGCGCACTGCCACTCGCCCGTTGATGCCGACGGCAGGGAAATGCCCGGCTTGACGTTCGCCGGCGGCCAGAAGTTCCGGCTGGCCGTGTGGGGAGACGTCGTGGCCGCGAACCTCACGTCAGACAACGAAACCGGGATCGGCAGGCTCTCGGACGACGATCTGAAGCGCGCCTTCACCCGCGGGATCAAGCGCGATGAGACGCGGATGCTGCCATTTCCGATGGGGTGGCCCGCGTTCGCGAGCCTGTCCGATCCTGATCAGAATGCGATCGTTGCCTACCTGCGCACGATCCCGCCGGTCACCAATGTGATCCCCGCGCCCGTGCGCCTCAACATCGCCGCATACCTCTCGGCAAAATTCCAGATGCTCATCCTCGGCCGGGACTACCCGCTGGTGATCTTTGCGGGCAACGCGGGTTCGGCCGGCAACGGGACCGGACGCGCGCCGGCCGCCGGACGGTGAGGAGGTCATGATGAAGAAGATCCTGAAGTGGGCCGTCGTCGCCGTGCTGGTCCTGGCCGTCTGCGGGTTCACGGCGTTCCTGTATTTTATTCCGCCGCTCACCAGCGTGGCGCCAGAGACGTTCATCACACAGATGGCGTCGTCCGCGCCGGCCGTTGACGGGATTGCCGATCCGGCCGAACGCCTCATCGCCGAGCACGGCCGGTATCTCGTGCTGACGGCCGATTGCGCAGGCTGCCACACGACGCAGGGCCCGCAAGGGCCGCGCCCGGAGATGTTCCTTGCCGGAGGCTTGACCTTCACGACCAACACGCACGGCGCGGCCGTCACGCGCAACCTCACGCCGGACCGGGAGACCGGCCTCGGCGGCCGCAGCGATGAGGAGATCGAGATGGTGCTGCGCAGCGGCGTGTTCCATACCGGCCGATCGATCTCGGCGAGGGCCATGCCATGGCCCGGCTTCTCGAACTGGAGCGGCGAGGACCTGCACGCGGTCATCACCTACCTGCGGCACATCAAGCCGGTGCGCCATGCCATCCCGGATCCCGGGCCGGGCCGGGCGGACGGCATCGCGCCCAACGCGACCATGGTGGTGTCTACGGCCGACGCCGGCAAGTAAGAAATGGGGTCGGACCTGTTTTCGAGCGGCCGGCAGCGAAAATAGGTCCGACCCCATTCCCCTCCACCCATGTACACTGGCGGTGGCCCATGCTGACCGCCGAACTCCTCTCGATCCTGGTTCCCGTCTACAACGAGGCGAGCACCGTCGCCACGGTCATCGAGCGACTCCGCACGATCGATCTGCCGCTGCCGCGCGAAATCGTCATCGTCAATGACGGATCGACCGACGGCACGCGCGAGGTGCTCGACGATCAGGCCCGCCGCGACGAAACGCTGCTCGTGATCCACGCTGAGAAGAACACCGGCAAGGGCGCCGCCATCCGCTCTGGCCTGGCGTCGGCGCGCGGCACGATCATCGCGATCCAGGATGCGGATCTGGAGCTCGATCCGGCGCAACTCGCATCATTGGTCGCGCCCATTCTGAGCGGAGCCGCGTCGGTCGTGTACGGGTCACGGTTTCTGGCGGGACGGCCCGCGGTCCCCCTGCTCACGCTGGCCGCGAATGTGACGCTGACGGCCGTGACCAATCTGCTCTACCGATCGCGTCTGACCGACATGGAGACCTGCTACAAAATCATGCGGACCGGCATCGCGCGCGGGTTGCAGCTCGAGTCGAACCGGTTCGATATCGAGCCGGAAATCACGGCGAAGCTGCTGCTCGCGGGTCACGTGATTGTCGAACTGCCGGTGCAGTACGAACCGCGCCGGCGCGACCACGGCAAGAAGATCAGGTGGCGTGACGGGATCCACGCGTTGCGGGTGTTGGTACGGTACCGGTTCGCTGGCCGCGCGGCCGGTAGACGAGCGTAGAGGCGTGCCCCGCTTCCGCGTGCCCTCGGCCAACTGACAAGCGATGACATCCGACAGACCGTCCCGCAGGTTCGTCAGCGTCGACCACATCACCCAGGTGCTGGCCTTTCTGGCCCTGTCGACCACACTCGTGATCGGCGTCCGCTACGGCACGCTGGCGGTGGGCAGCCCCGAATCAACGTGCGCGGTCGGACAGGCGCGCATGTTCGTGGATGGCCAGCGGTCGCTGCCCTCTCCGCTGCCCGACCAGCGGTTTCCCGCTGCCCTGTCCGGCATGCTCGCGCCACCAGGCTTCGTGGCTTTGACTGACGGATCGGACCGCGCGGTGCCTGGTTGCCCGGCGGGCCTGTCGTTCGCGATGTCAGCCGCGATGAGAGTGGGCGGCGATCCGGCGGTCTTCCTGCTGGTTCCCCTGTTCGGCGTGCTGGCGGTCTGGTCGACCTACCTGCTCGGCAGGACGCTGGCCGGACCGTGGGCAGGCGTGGCCGCATGCTCGTTGATGGTGTGCAGCCCGCTGTTCATGTATGGCGTGATTCAGCCGATCAGCGACGTCCCGGCGGCAGCGCTCTGGGTGGCGAGTCTGGCCGCGGCCATAAGGGCGGGTGATGGATCTGGCGCCTTCAGGTTCAAGCGCGCGATCGGCACCGGATTGCTGGCGGGCCTCGCCATCATGGTACGACCGCACCTGTTTCCACTGGCCGCCGTACCCATCATGCTCGTCAGTTCAGGGTGGCAGCAGAGCCCCGGGAGCAGGCAAGGGCAAGAGGTGTCGCGCCATCGCCTGATCGCCGCGGCCATCATGGGCATGCTGCCTGGCGTGGCCGCGGTCGCCTGGCTTCAGTGGCGCGTCTACGGATCGGCATTCGGATCGGCGACGACGGCCGCCGACGGCGTCGTCGGCCTGGCGCAGGCCGCGGCGAATATGGCCTGGTATATCTGGTGGCTGGGCAGCCTTCACACACCCGTGCTGGCGTTGGCCCTTCTGGCACCGTTTGTCGTCGGCTCCAACGGCGAGGACGAGCGTGACAATCACTCCGTGGGTCACACCCACTCCCCGAGTCAAGGTCACACAGTCGAGAGTGCCACCATCACTCCGGGAGAGGTGAGGTTCGCCAACGCCGCGCGCTCGACGCGAGGGGCACACGTGCTCGTGCCGCCAGGCCGTCGCCGCGAATGGCTCCTGTTGGCGTTCGCGCTCGCGGTCTGGGCCTTGGAGCTGCCGTACGGCTCGGTCATCGAGTGGCAGCAGACCCGCGCATTGCTGCCGGCGTTGCCGATGGTCATCGTCCTCGCCGTCGCGGCTGCGTGGTCGCTCGCCGGCCGCCGCCGTTCCGCGCGGCATCGGGTAGCCCTGCTGGCCATCGTGGCGCTTGTCGGCGGCTGGTGGGTCCACAACGCCAGCGAGCGGGGGATCTTCAGGGCGAAGGCCATCGAGCGCAAGTATCGCGAAGCCGGGCGGTACGCGGCGACGACGATGGCGCCGGATGCCGTGATCCTGGCTGTCTTGCCAGCGGGCAGCATCCGCTACTACGCCGAGATGCCCACGCTGACATGGAGCGCGATCCCGGCCGGCCAGCTCGACGCGCTCCTCGACGATCTCCGCAGTCGCGGCTATGCCCCGCTGATCGCCCTTGACGTGTCGGAGCGTGGGGAATTCAGCCAGCACTTCGCCGGCCGGACACTGCTCGCCGATCTCGACTGGCCCGCCCGGATGACGATCGGCCGTGACATCTCGGTCTACGATCCGGCCGACCGCGCGCGACACCTCGCGGGCGACAAGATCTCGACTGGGTCCATCAGCTGGCCAGTGAAGTAGATCTGCCGCTGATAGCCCTTCGCCGGGTCTGAAGACCCGGCCTCCAGTGCGCGGCCCCCGTCTCGGCGCTCCAGTGCGCAGCCCCCGTCTCGGCGTTCCGTGCGCGGCCCCCGTTGCTTCCGTCCACGCGTCTGAAACGCCGACATTCTTGCGAGCCGACACTGGGTCTTGACGCTGGAGGCCGGGTCTTTAGACCCGGCGTCCAGCCTCGACGCCTGGGGGCGGCGCGTGCGCGCAGATTTGACCAGGGCCGCACGCGGGCGGTACTGTTTCGCAAGTGTCCCGAGTCCAACGTACGTTGGCAGTAGTCCGGAGCGCGGCGCCCGGATCGCAAGGCGCGACGACCGAGAATATCGGGAATATTTGAGGGAGGAGCAACGCAGCGTAGCCGGGGCCCCCAGCGCGGCACCCGCGTTGGGGTGGCAGCCGGGGCCCCCAGCGCGGCACCCGCGTTGGGGTGGCAGCCGGGGCCCCCAACGCGGCACCCGCGTTGGGGTGGCAGCCGGGATGCCCCGCCCGGAATATGGCAAAGTACGTCGGACTCGGGACACTAACCATGGTCACTGAACTGGTCTGCATCGTCTGCGGCCGATCGTACCCACCGGGCGACCTCCAGACCTGCGGCGTCTGCGGTCCACAGGGCATCCTCGATGTGCGCCACGACTACGACGCCATCACGCCCATCCTGACACTCGAGGCACTCGGGCGGCGTTCGCCCGATCACTGGCGGTACCGGGAACTGCTTCCGATCGATCCTGGCGCGACGCTGCCGCCCTTACGCGTGGGCTGGACGCCCATCTACGACGCGCCGCGCCTCGCGCAGAACGTCGGTGTTCGTCGTCTGTTCCTGAAAGACGAGGGGCGGAATCCGACCAGCTCGTTCAAGGACCGCGCCAGTTCCGTGGGCGTGCTGAAGGCCCGCGAGTTCGGCTACGACACGATCGCATGCGCGTCGACCGGAAACGCCGCGTCTTCATTGGCCGGTCTGGCGGCATCGATAGGCATGAGCAGCGTGATCTTTGTGCCGCAGCGCGCGCCCGAAGCGAAGATTGCGCAACTTCTGGTATTTGGCGCGACGGTCTTCCGGGTGGCCGGCACGTACGAACAGGCCTTCGAGTTGTGCCGGGCGGCCTGCGGGCACTTCGGGTGGTACAACCGCAACAGCGGCACCAATCCTTACCTGGTCGAAGGCAAGAAAACCGCTGGCCTCGAGATCGCGGAGCAGTTTGCGGCCGGCGGCCCGCTGGGCGGTGAACTGCCAGACTGGGTGGTGGTGTCAGTCGGAGACGGGTGCACGATTGGCGGGATCGGGAAAGGCCTGCACGAGTTCAAGCGCCTGAAACTGGTCCGGACGCTGCCGCGCCTGCTTGGCGTTCAAGCCGAGGGCGCCTCCCCCATCGTGTGGGCGTTCGAAGCGAAAACGGATCTCGTGCCGTCCGGCGCGGAGACCATTGCCGACAGCATCGCGGTCGGCACGCCCCGGAACTGGCGACGGGCGCTGGCGTGGGTCCGTGCGTCACGCGGCGCGATGATTGCCGTCCCCGATCCGGAGATTCTCGAGGCCATGCGGCTGACCGCGCGCCTGGGCGGCGTCTTCGGCGAGCCCGCCGGCGTCGCCGGCGTCGCGGGTCTGCGACGAGCCGTGCTGCAGGGACTCGTTCCGCCCGACTCCAGCGTGCTCGCGGTCATCACCGGAAACGGATTGAAAGACATCCGATCCGCCACCGAGGCCGCGGGCCGGCCACACGATATCCAGCCCGACCTCCAGCAGGTCGAGGCTGCGCTGCGAAGCTGACTGCCATGCTGCTCAAAGGTGCCTCGATTGCCACCCTGCATCCGCCCGGCGTGACGCGCGCCGATCTCCGCATCGAGGGCGACTCGGTCGTGGATCGCGGAACGGGGCTTCGTCCGCATCGGGGCGAACCGGTCGAGGACTGCGCCGGCGCGTTGGTGACGCCGGGCCAGGTGTGCGCGCACACGCACATGTATTCCGCGCTGTCGCGCGGCATGCCAGCACCGCGGATTGCGCCGCGAAGGTTCCCGGATGTTCTCCGCAGAATCTGGTGGACACTCGATCGGGCGCTCGATGAGGAATCGATCCACTACAGCGCGCTGGTGGGCGCCATCGAGGCGGTGCGCTGCGGTACGACGACGCTCATCGATCATCATGCGTCGCCGAACGCGATCGCCGGTTCGCTCGACATTATCCGGGGCGCGTTTTCGGCTGTCGGCATCCGCGGCGTGTTGTGCTACGAAGTCACGGATCGCGGCGGCCTCGGACGGCGTGACGCCGGCCTGGCCGAAAACGATCGGTTCCTGTCGGCCACCCGCCACGACCCGCTGGCGCGCGGCCTGGTCGGGGCGCATGCCTCGTTCACGCTCTCGGATCGCAGCCTGGCGGCCATTGGCGATCTCGTGCGCTTCCATCAATGCGGGATCCACATCCACGTCGCCGAGGCACAAGACGATGTGGCGCTGACGGCCAGACGGCACGGATGCGGCATCATCGATCGGCTGGAGCGGCACCAGGCACTCAGCGAGTTGTCGGTGCTCGCGCATGGCGTTCACCTTACGGCGCGCGAGCTGGCGCGCATTGCAGACGCGGGAGCGTGGCTGGTGCACAATCCCCGTTCGAACATGAACAACGGCGTCGGGCGCGCGATGGTCGAACGGTTCGGAGAGCGCGCCGCCCTGGGCACCGACGGATGGCGAGCCGACATGTTCGAGGAAGCGCGGGCGGCGCACTTCGGCCTGCGCGATCGTCTCGGGCCGACCGCCCCGGATGTGGCGGCCCGCCTGCTCAACGGTTCCCAGCAGCTGGCGGCGTCGCTGTTCGGGATGCCATTCGGCACACTCGAGCCGGGTGCGGTGGCCGATCTTGTCGTCCACGACTACCACTCGCCCACTCCCCTCACCGGGTCCAATGCCGCGTGGCACGCGTTGACGGGTCTGCACCCAGGGACGGTGAGGCACGTCATGGTGGGCGGGCGATGGATCTGCCGTGATGGCTCGGTGACGACGGTGGATGTCGCCGAGGTGTATCATCGCGCGGCGCGTGCCGCCGATCGCCTGTGGAAGCGCATGGGCGCATGAGCACGATTACCGCGTCCTGCCCGATCGCCTTCACACTGAACGGCCAGCCGTTTACGGCGGCGATCGACGATACGACGTCGCTCATGGACGTGCTGCGCGAACAGGCCGGGCTCATATCACCCAAGAACGGATGCGCGCCGCAGGGTTCCTGCGGCTGCTGCACGGTGCTCGTGGACGGCCGCGCACTCGCCTCGTGCGCCGTGCCCGCGCGCACCACGGCCGGCAAGTCCGTGGTCACGCTCGAGGGGCTCGACGCCCGCGAGCGTCACATCTTCGCCCACGCCTTCTCGGCGACGGGCGGCCTGCAATGCGGCTTCTGCATCCCCGGCATCGTCATTCGCGCCAGACACCTCATCGATCACACGCCGCGTCCCACCCGCGCCGAGATCGCGCACGCGCTCAACAATCACATCTGCCGCTGCACCGGCTACGTCAAGATCATCGATGCGATCGATCTCGCGGCCAGAGCGCTCCAGGGGGAGCCGCTGCCGGAACTTGACTTCAGCGGGAAGGTCGGCACCAGCCTGCCGCGCCAGGATGCCGAGCAGTATGTGCTGGGCATCCGGCCCTTCATCGACGACATGAAGGTGCCAGGCATGCTGTATGGCGCGTTTCTCTTCTCGCCCCATCCGCGAATCATGGTGAAGCGGATTGACACAGCCTTTGCCGCGACGCAGCCGGGCGTCGTCCGAATTGTCACGGCGGCTGACGTGCCTGGCCATCGGTATCAGGGCGTGATCTACAAGGACTGGCCGCTGTTTATCGCCGAAGGCGAAACCACCCACTGCATCGGCGACATGCTTGCGGCTGTGGCGGCCACCACCGAACGCGCCGCACGAGCCGCGATCGAACATATCGTCGTCGACCACACCCGGTTGCCCGGCGTGTTCTCGCCCGAGGAGGCACTTGCTCCGGGCGCGCCGCGCGTGCATCGCGACCACGAGAACCTGCTGTCGACGTCCGTCATCCGCCGCGGTGATGTCGACGCCGGCCTGGCCGCGTCGGCGTTTGTCGAGACGCGCACGTTCGAGACGCAACTCGTCGAGCATGCGTTTCTCGAGCCCGAATCGGCCATCGCCGTCCCCAACCCCCAATTCCCAATCCCGAATCCCGAACCCCGTCTGCCACGCTGGAGCGTGGCGATCCCAGGCTCGCCACGGATCGGACAGTTGATCAGCGTGACACGCCTGGGATCGCCGGGCTCCAGCCCGGCCTCCAGCCCTTGCGCGCCCGTGGGTTCCCTCGAACCCAGAAACCCGAATCCCGAATCCCGAACGCCGAATCCTGTCCTGATCGAGGTCTTCTCCCAGGGCCAGGGCATTTTCGACGATCGCAGGCAGATTGCTTCGTTCCTGGGCCTGCCCGAGGACCAGGTTCGCGTGACGCTCGTGTCGAACGGCGGGGCGTTTGGCGGCAAGGAGGATCTGAGCATCCAGGGCCAGGTGGCGCTGATGGCGTGGCTCACCGGCCAGCCCGTCAAGGCGACCCTCACACGCGAGGAGAGCATCCGGCTTCACCCGAAACGGCACCCGATGAAGCTGACCTACACGGTCGGTTGCGATCGGGATGGGCACCTGACGGCGATCCGCGCACGGATCGTCGGCGACAAGGGCGCGTACGCGTCGGTCGGCACAAAAGTGCTGGAGCGCGCGGCCGGACATTCGGGTGGACCGTACAAGGTCCCGTCGGTGGACGTGGAAGCGCTCGCCGTCTACACCAACAATCTGCCGTGCGGCGCGATGCGCGGGTTCGGGGCGAACCAGGCGGCGTTCGCGATTGAGAGCATGCTCGACATCCTCGCGGATCGGGCCGGGGTTGATCCGTGGGAGATCCGCTGGCGCAACGTGGTCGATGTGGGCGACACGTTCTGCACGGGCGAGGTGTTCGAGCACGCGGTCGGGATCAAGCAGACGCTGCTCGCGGTGAAGGACGCCTTCTACTCGGCCAGGTACGCCGGCATCGCCTGCGGCATCAAGAACGTCGGCATCGGCAACGGCATGCCCGAATACGGCCAGGCGGTGGTCGAGATCCTCCCGGATGGCCACATCACCATTCACAGCGGTTTTACCGAGATGGGTCAGGGCTTCTACACGGCCATGATCCAGATCTTCTGCGAGTCGGCCGGCGTGGATCCGCGAATCGTCCGCGTCGAGGTCGACACCAGCTTTCCCACGCCGTGCGGCATGACGACCGCGTCGCGTGCGACGGTGCTCGGTGGCCGGGCGGTCCAGCGGGCCGGGCACCAACTGCGCGAGGATCTCGACCGGGGATTGAGCCTGCGCGAACTCGCCGGGCGCCGCTACGCGGGAGAATACGTCGTCGATTTCACGTCGGCCCTCGGCGCACCGGTCGAGCGGCCACGGACGCACCTGACGTACGGATTCGCCACGCAGGTGTGCATCCTCGATGAGCAGGGCCGGCTGAGCCGGTACGTTGCCGCGCACGATGTCGGCGGCATCATCAACCGCCACCTGGTCGAGGGGCAGATCGAGGGGGCCGTGCACATGGGGCTCGGGTACGCGCTGACCGAGGAGCTGCCGCTGGTCGACGGCGTCCCGAAGTCGTTCAAGATCCGCTCACTCGGGCTGTTGCGGGCGGCGGACATGCCAGAGGTGACGGTCATCCTGGTGGAATCCGGGGAGCCGGAGGGACCGTTCGGCGCCAAGGGCGTGGGCGAGATCGGGCTTGTGCCGACGGCAGGCGCGGTGGCCAACGCCCTCTGCCGCTACGACGGCATTCGCCGGTACACGCTGCCGATGAAGGATTCCCCGGCCGCGCGCGCGATTCTCGGAAGTCGCGGTTCGGGAATCGGGATTCGGGGTTCGGAGTCGAGGCAGAAGCGCTGATGGCACCTTTCGCAGGTTGCTCCTCTGGTTGCGCGGATGACTCTTGTGGTGGAGACTGAGATTCGCGTATCCCTAACCCTGACTCCCGACTCCCGACTCCCGAGAATGGAGACTGTCATGCCCGTCAAATGGAACGCATCCCGCAAGTACCACACGTCCGTGTTCGACGCGATCGGGAGGACCCCGCTCGTCCAGCTCAACCGGATCCCGGCCGCCGAGGGCGTGAAGGCGAAGATCCTCGTCAAGGTCGAGTACTTCAGCCCGTCGGGCAGCCTGAAGGATCGGATCTACCACAACATGATCACGCGCGCCGAGAAGCGGGGTGCGCTGAAGAAGGGCATGACGATCCTCGAGTGCTCCACCGGCAACGCGGGCATCGGCTGCTCGTTTGTGTCGGCGGTCAAAGGCTACCCGTGCATCATCGTGATGCCCGAGGGCATGTCCGAGGAGCGCAAGAAGCTCGACCTCGCGTACGGCGCTCAGATGGTCTACACACCCGGCGGCGAGAGCGACGTGGACCTGGCGCTCGAGAAGCTCGACGAGATTCGCCGCCAGCACCCGAAGAAGTACTTCGTGCCGGCGCAATTCGACAATCCCGACAACATCGACGCGCACGTCACGACGACCGCGCCGGAACTCTGGGAGCAGACCGGCGGCAAGATCGACGCCTTCATCATGACGCAGGGCACAGGCGGCACGCTGACTGGCGTGGGGCGCTTCATCCGCAAGCGGCGGACATCGCTCAAGCTGTTCGCCATTGAGCCGGCCGAGTGCCCGCTGCTCAGCCGCCGCGAATGGGGCCCGCACGGCATCGAGGGCATCGGCGACGGGTTCGTTCCGAAGAACCTCGACGTCAGCCATCTCGACGGCATCGTCACGACGACGACGGCCGAGTCGATGGAGATGGCCCGGCGCCTGGCGAAAGAGGAAGGCCTGTTCTGCGGCATCTCGTCCGGCGCGAACGTGGCGGGAGCCCTCAAGCTCGCGAAACGCCACCCTGAGCTCAAGATGATTGTCACGTTGATCTGCGATACCGGCCAGCGCTATTTCTCCACGGAACTGTGCGGCATGCCCAAGCACGTCGAGATCCCGGAGCGCGAACATCCGATGGATGCGTATACGACGGCACAACTGAACAGGTATCAGAAGAAGTGGGAGATCATTGATTAGGTATGCACGAACAGATTCTCCAGCAGGCGCGCAAGCACGAACGCCACGTCGCGGGGTTTCTCCGCGATCTGATTGCGATCAAGTCGGTCAGCTCCCAGGAAGAAGCGGTCATCCGCCGCATCGAGCAGGAGATGCGCGCCAGCGGCTACGACGAGGTGCGCATCGACGCGATGGGCAACATCCTCGGCCGCGTCGGCAACGGCCCCCGCGTCCTCGCGCTCGACGCGCATGTCGACACCGTGGATGTCGGTAACCCCGCGAACTGGCAGGTCGATCCCTTCACGGGCGCCGAGCAGGACGGCATCATCTACGGCCGCGGCGCCTGCGACATGAAGGGCGCGGTGGCGTCGATCGTCTACGGCGGCCGGATCATCAAGGAACTCGGGCTCGAACGCGATGTCACGCTGTGGGTGGTCGGCAGCGTCCAGGAAGAAGACTGCGACGGACTCTGCTGGCAGTACATCCTCAACGAGGACCGGATTCGGCCAGAGGCGGTCGTGATTGCCGAGCCGACCAACCTCGGCGTGTACCGCGGGCACCGCGGCCGGATGGAAATCGAGGTGCGCACCGCCGGCATTTCGTGCCATGGGTCGGCTCCCGAGCGCGGCGTGAATGCCGTGTACCTGATGGCTCCCATCATCCGGGACATCGAGCACCTGAACGACCGCCTGGGCGGCGAGCCCTTTCTCGGCAAGGGCACGGTGACGATTGCCGCGATCCGATCGACCTCGCCATCGCTGTGCGCGGTCGCCGACTCGGCCACCATTCATCTCGATCGCCGCCTCGCTGCCACCGACACGATGGAGTCGGCGGTGCGCGAGATCGAGGCGCTGCCGAGCGTCCAGGCCGCCGGCGCGACGGTGGTGGTGCTCGACTACGCCGTGCCCAGCTGGCGCGGCCTCACGTATCCGACGAAGAAGTACTATCCGACCTGGTTGCTGCCCGCCGGCCACCCGTTGCTTGGCGCAGGCATCGGTGCCTACGAGCGGTTGTTTGGAGAGGCGCCGGTGGTGGGCCGCTGGGTCTTCAGCACCAACGGCGTCGCGGTGATGGGGATGCTCGGCATCCCCTGCATCGGGTTCGGGCCAGGCAACGAAATCTACGCGCACATGGCGACCGAGCAGATCCCGGTCGATCATCTGGTGAAGGCGGCGGCCTGGTACGCGGCGTTTCCAGGAGAATACACGGGCGCGGGGCGATAGACGGGATTCGGGCGTCGGGAGTCGGGATTCGAGAAACGACGGAAGATAGCCTGCGGGGGGCAGCGGTGCCGTGGCGGCTCGCGGAGCGGCCCCTCGAACTAAGCCGATCAGCGTGAGTTTGCAAAAAGCACCGTGAGGGCCAGGACTGGCTGCGCGAATAGCGCAAACGGAAGACCGGCGACGTCTCCCGGCAAGGTGCGTTTTGCCGGCTTGCGTGAGCGGGGACGCGGAGCGAAGCGCCACGGCACTGGAAGCCCACTGGAGAATCTACACATGCCATCAAGACTGCCGAAGCTGCCCAACACCGTTCGCGGCAAGGACTACATCGAGACCCGCGACTGGTCCGACAAGCAGATCGATCTGCTGCTGAAGACTTCCGCCGACTTGAAGAAGGCGTTCCGCAAGGGCGCCTCCACGCGCTACCTGCCCGACAAGTCGGTGTTCCTGTTCTTCTTCGACAAGTCGACCCGGACGCGCAACTCATTCGAGGCCGGCGCCACCCAGCTCGGCGCGCACGCGCACTTCATCTCGGCCGAAACCTCGCAGGTGGCGCACGGGGAATCGCCGCGCGACCTGGGGCTCATCCTGTCGAGCTACGGCCACGCCATCGCGATTCGCCACGATCTGGTGCCGGGCGAAGGCAACAGCTACATGCGCGAAGTCGCCGAGCACGCGACGGTGCCCGTGTTCAATATGCAGTGCGACATCGACCATCCGTTCCAGACGCTGGCCGACCTGATGACGATTCGCGAGGAATTCGGCAGGAACCTTCGCGGCCGGAAGATCGTGGTGAGCTGGGCGTACGCACCCAGCTACGCCAAGCCGATGTCGGTGCCGCAGGGACTCATCACGTTGATGCCGCGCTTCGGTCTCGACGTCGTCCTTGCCCATCCGCCGGAATGGAAGCTGATGACGGGGCCGATGGAGGTCGCCCGAGCCGAAGCGAAGACGCACGGCACGTCGTTCGAGGTCACCGACGACATGGACGCCGCCTGCCGCGGCGCCGACATCATCTACGCCAAGTCGTGGGGCATCGAAGAACTCTTCCACGAGCCGCAGGAAGCGCTGGAGCTGTCGAAGCAGTACAAGAGCTGGATCTGCGATGAACGCCGGATGAAGCTGGCGAAGAAGACCGCCATCTACATGCACTGCCTGCCGGCCGACCGCAACCACGAGGTGACCGACGCGGTGCTCGACGGCCCGCAGTCGCGCGTCTTCCCGGAAGCCGAAAACCGGCTGCACACCTGCAAGGCCGTCATGGCGCTGACGATGTAGGTTGTGGGGGAAAGCGCGACGCCTCACGCCCCTGGGACGCCGAAGCCGGCGGCGAAGACGCCTGGACCGGCGCTCACTTGAGTTGAGTACGCGCCGGAATGGAGCCCGCAGGCTTTCGCCTGCGTGAGCCGGGGCGAACGTCATCAACCGAAGTGAGCCCCGGGTTTAGTAGTGCGTCACCGTCAGCGTGTAGTTGGTCTGTGCGCCGGCGGCAAGACTGCCAAAGTCGTCGTACACCTGCGCGCAGAAGTTCCCGGCCAGCGCGCTGCCGATGATGCTGACGCCTGCCGTGGCGCTGTTGTTCCAGGCCAGCAGCGGCCCGCAGGTGGACGTGGTGGCATCCCAGGCGCCAATTCCGAAGCCGACTCTGAGAGCGGTGTCCGGCTGGTTATCCTTCAACAGGATCGAGAGCGTGCCGGAGTACTTGACCGCGAAGGTATGCGTGAGCCGCAGAACCGGCGTGGCGCCCGAGTTGCTCAAGGTTCCCGTGAAGGTATCGGTTGTGGTGGTCGGCGACGGTCCGGCCTGCAGGTACGGGTTATTCGTATTGCCCTGACACGCCCCGGTCCCGAGCGCCAGGCCAACCAGCGCCAGAAACGACACCGCACCGCGCAATCGGGACCAGATCATGCACTTCTCCGTTTCCGAACTTCCTGGCAGACTACCTTGGCAGACTACCACAGAAGGCGACCCTTTTGCCGATCGACTCGGCTGGCGAGCCCCCTCTCAGTGCTTAGACGTTCGGCCCGATAAAAGGACGGATCTGGCCTCCCTGGACGGGGGCGCGCGGCCCTCTCGCCGGCTGGCGCCACGGCCCACGGTATACTCGGACATCCTGGAGTGAATCGACCCATGAGACTGTATCCGCGCCTGTTCGCCGCCTCTCTGCTCGTCGCCGCTTCGGCCGTCACCGTCGGGGCACAAACCAGCCGCAGTCAGATCCCTATCCCGAAGGCAACCACCCTGGACGCCCTGCACCAGCGCCTCGATCGGGACGCCGACGCGGTCCTGCCCAAGGTGGTGGCGCTGCGCCGGAACCTGCACCAGCATCCCGAGTTGGGCAATCGCGAAGTGCAGACCTCGGCACTGCTGGCCGACCGCCTGCGGGCCCTCGGCTACGAGGTTCGCACTGGTGTCGCGAAAACTGGCGTCGTGGGGGTGCTGCGTGGCGGCAAACCCGGGCCGGTGGTGGCGTTGCGGGCGGACATCGACGCGCTGCCGGTCACCGAAGACACCGGACTCCCGTTTGCCTCGACAGCGCGCGCCCAGTTCAACGGACGCGACGTCGGCGTGATGCACGCGTGCGGTCACGATTTCCACATGTCGATGTTGATGGGTGCGGCCGAGGTGCTGGCGGGCATGAAGGCGGATCTCCCCGGAACCGTGAAGATCATCTTCCAGCCGGCAGAGGAAGGGGCTCCAGCCGGCGAAGAGGGCGGTGCGGACCTCATGGTGAAAGAGGGTGTGCTCGAGAATCCGAAGGTGGACGCCATCTTCGGTCTGCACGTCGGCATCACACCCCTTGAGGCCGGCTCGATCTCCTTCCGACCGAAGGGGATCATGGCGGCCAGCGACACCTTGTCGATCACCGTGCGAGGCCGATCGACCCACGGCGCAATGCCCTGGGCCGGCGTCGATCCGATTGTCGTCTCGGCGCAGATCGTGCTCGGCCTTCAGACGATTATCAGCCGCCAGGCCGACCTGACGACGGCCCCGGCGATTCTCACGGTGGGCACCATCGAGGGCGGGAACCGGTCCAACATCGTGCCCGACGAGGTCCGCCTGACCGGGACGATCAGGACATTCGACGCTGACATGCAGAAGAAGATTCACGACGGGATCATACGCACCGTCGAGCACATCGCGGCCGCTGCCGGCGCGAAGGCCGACGTCAAGATCGAGAGTGGCAATTCGGTCACATGGAACGACCCCGCCCTGACCGACCGCATGACCCCTTCGCTCAAGCGCGTGGCCGCTGGCACGTTCAATCCGAACGCCCAGGTCACGACCACGGCGGAGGATTTCTCCGCGTACCAGAAACAGGTGCCGGGCCTGTACTTCTTCCTCGGGGTCGCGCCCAAGGGAACGGCACCAGCCTCGTGGGCCGCCAACCACTCGGCCAGGTTCAGCCCGGACGAATCGGCGCTTCTCACCGGCGTGCGGGCGCTCGCGAGCCTGGCCGTCGACTATCTTGCCGGTCCAGCGAAGTAGGTGCCGACACCGTCGAGTCGTCGCGCAGTGTGCGCGTTGACCAGCCACACGCCGAATATGCTTTCCGCGATCCGAGCCGAACTCAGGCCCATGATCACGCTTGCCGTGCCAGTGATTCTGGCAGAGGTGGGCTGGACCACGATGGGCCTGGTCGACACGCTGCTGGTCGGACCTATCGGGCCGGCGGCCATCGGTGCGGTTGGCTTCAGCAGCATCGTCTTCCTGGCGGTCGCCATCTTCGGCATGGGACTGCTGCTCGGGCTGGACACCGTCATCTCGCAGGCCTATGGGGCTGGCCAACTGGAGCGCTGCCATCACTGGCTCGGGCAGGGCACTTACCTCAGCCTTCTGATTGCGGCCCCGCTGACACTCACGCTCTACGTCCTGGTCGCGACGCTTCCAGGGTGGGGCCTCAACGAGTCCGTTCTGACAATCGCCGTTCCTTACCTGAAGGTGCTCGCACCGAGCGTGATCCCTCTCTTGTTCTATGCCACGTTCAGGCGCTACCTGCAGGCGATCAACTGCGTGCGGCCGATCACGTTCGCGCTCTTGACGGCCAACCTGATCAACGCGGTGGTTGGCTGGATCCTGATCTACGGCAAGCTCGGATTGCCCGCCCTTGGTGCGACCGGATCGGCCTGGGCGACGCTGGTGTCGCGCGTGTACATGGCCGCCGTCCTGCTGCTGGCCATCGTCTTGCGCGAGGGCCGCGATGCGACGGGGCTTCGACACGCGGCGCGGCACATCAACTGGCGGTCGATCTCACACCTGCTGAAGCTCGGCGTGCCGGCCTCGCTGCAGGGTGCCCTCGAGGTCGGCGTATTCGCGGCGGCCTCGGCGCTGGTCGGCCGCCTGTCGTCCGCATCGCTGGCCGCCCATCAAATCGCGCTCAACCTGTGGGGCTTTGCCTACATGATGCCGCTCGGGCTGAACGCGGCGGGCGCCGTGCGCGTGGGACAAGCCGTTGGGCGCGGTGATCGCGAGGGCATCTGGCGTGCAGGCTGGACGGCGCTCGCGCTCGGCGCCGGACTGACGACCGCTGCCGCCATCGTGTTTCTGCTCGGTGGCCATTTCCTGATCGGAGCGTTCTCACGCGATCCGGCCGTGCTGGCCATTGGCCCGTCGCTGCTCGGCATCGCCGGCCTGTGCCTCGTGTTTGATGGCACGCAGACCATCGGCACCGGCATCTTGAGGGGGCTTGGAGAGACGCGGATCCCGATGATCACCGCCCTGGTGTGTTACTGGGTGATCGCGCTGCCGCTGGGGTACGCAGCCTGTTTTCGCTGGGGATGGGGCGTGCAGGGCATGTGGGCCGGGTTGGCAGCGGGGTTGGTCATCGTGGGTGCGGTGCTGCTGGGCACCTGGCACCGCCGCGTGACGCGATTCGGCTGAGGCCGCCCGAGTGCCAGCCGCCCGGGCGCCCGCCAGCCGCGCCGTCAGACGACGGGCCGAATCTTCGCGAAGAGCGCCGGCAGCGTTTCCCTGTATGCGGCGGTGACGCTCGACTCGATCGCCTCCAGAGGACGCACGGGAATCAGGTCCATGACACCGGCCGGCGGCAGGCCGCTCTGAAGCAGCGTCGCCAGCGCCCCGTCGAGCATGTGCCGCAGGGCGTCATCCGCTCGATCGGCGGACATCCCCATCTGGCCCGCGACGTCCCGCAGGGCCTGCCACTGGAACCAGAAGTAGGTGGGACCCATGCCCGTGAGAATGGCGTAGGCCTCGAGGTCCTTCTCCTCGACTACCGGCCAGGCTCCCCATGGCGCGAAGAGGGCCGATAGACTCTCGCGTGCGGTGGCATCGAGACCACCGGCGAAGGCGACCGGATTGTAGCCGCGCCCGATGATCGACGGGGCGTTCGGAATCATCCGCACGACGCGCGCGGTGCCGAGGCCCGCCGTCAGCGTGCCCAGCGGGATCTTGGGCGCGAGTGAGACGACGAGCGCCTGCGCGTTGAGGCACGGGCGCAGGGACGGCAGAACCGACGCCAGGACCGGCGGGTGCAGCGCCAGGAAGACGACATCCGCCGCTGCGACTTCTTCCAGAGATGAACGACGGACCTCGGGACACAACTCGGCGAGCCGTACGAACGCCTTGTCATCCGGTTCGTTCACGAGAATCTCGACGGAGAGTGCTCCCGCGTGACGCCACCCGCCCACCAGCACACGCGCAACGCGACCTCCGCCGACGAAACCCACCCGCGTCTGTTCGTGATTCATGTGATCCTCGAAGCAGGGGGCTGTTGACGGCCAGGGGGGCGAAGCGGCCACGGCACTGACGTCGCTTCGTAATATATCGAATTATAGAACCAGGACGCCGAACAGGTCAACCCATGGCCGGTCCGCCGAATCGCGTATCCTTCTCCCCGCGCTGCATCGCAGGAAGTCATGAAGGGGCGACTGACTCACAAGCCTGGACTCACAGGCCTGGCCCCGGGGCGCGGGCAGCCGCGCCTCGAGGCACTGTTACATCCAACGCCGCGCGGTCGCGACAAACTGCACGAAGTCGTCAAGCCGCGTATGCAGCACGTCCAGCACGACCGTGGTGTCGAGAAACTCGCCCTCGTGGACGAGCCGGTTTCGGAACCCGCACATCCGGACGAGGGTGGCCGCCAGCGCGGGCTCGATCAATGACGCGTTCCGGGCCATGACGAAGGTGTCAGCGAAGGTAGCCGGGGTGCGCAGGCCACGCTCGGCAATCGTGTGCCGCGTCAGGCCGATACACGTGTCAATCGCTTGCTCGAGCGTCCGCTCCACGGCGCAGCGCCGGACCCAGTCGCGCTCGTACTCGTCGGTCGTCAGGCTGGCCAGCTGTTGCAGCCGACCGATGTACATCTCGAGCAGCGCGATCTTGCGGGACAGCGTATCGCCGTACCGGTATGTGGCGCGCTCCCGCAGGAATGCCGCCTCGAACTCCTGGAAATCCTGGAACAGGACGTCCGCGGGCACGCCCGAGTCGTCGTATGCCCGTGTGTCCGGACTGCCACCCTCTCCACCTGCGGCGGCCGGCCCCAACCCGCCATCCCGTTCCGCGTCAGCGTGCATCAACATGGTTGCCTCCATCCACGACGACGATGCCATCGTCGTCGACGACGTGTCAAGGGCTCCCGGCGGACGCGTGTAGCACCGTCTCGCGAGCCGCTCTTCTTTCGGTTCGCGCATGTCGGATCGGAGGTGAGGTTAGGAGAACACCGGCAACGAGGATGCCATCGGTGTCTGCCGGACTGGCCGCCAGTACGTCACTCGTTGATGATGCTACTATCGGTTTCGTGGAGAACCGAGACTGATGATCAAGCGCTATTCCCTCTGCCTTCTTGGTGCTTGCGTTCTGACCGTAGCGGCCACCGCTGCCGGCCGGAACGCCAAGAACGTGATCCTCTTCCTGGGTGATGCCGGCGGCCTCTCCACGCTGCACGCAGCCAGCGTGCACGGCTACGACAAGCCGAATGCGCTCTTCATCCAGCGCATGCCGCACATCGGCCTGATGGACACCTCGGCCGTCGACAGCTGGGTGACGGACTCAGCCAACGGCATGACGGCGATTGTCACGGGAGAGAAGACGAAGAACGGCGTGATCTCGCAGTCCGGGGACGCGGTGCGCGGCCAGTCCGACGGCAAGCCGCTCAAGACCATCCTCGAGCACGCCGAGGAACGTGGCCTATCCACCGGCGTGATTTCCAACATGTCGATGGCCGATGCCACACCGGCCGCCTGCTACGCGCATTCCAACGATCGCGGTACGGCCGGCGAGATCTTCGCGCAGGTGTTGACTCCGCGCTTTGGAGACGGGGTGGACCTGGTGATCGGAGGCGGGCGGAAGGCCATCTACGCGGCGACGGAGAAGATGGGGTTGAAGCTCGACGCGGCGCTGCAGGAAAAGGGCTATGCCGTATTGGATTCTGTCACCGCCATCCCGGCCGGCGCCAGACGGGTGGTGGCGCTGGTGGACGGCGCGGACTTCGAGCTCGGCCCCGTGGTGGAGCGCGCCATCGGTATTCTGTCCCGCAACCCCAAAGGCTTCTTTCTGATGGTGGAGTGGGACATGCACACGTCCAGCCTGCGGCGCGGGCTGGATCGGGTGCTGGTCATGGACCGCGTGATCGAAGAGGCCGCGCGAGGCGCCAGGGCGGATACGCTCATCGTGTTCTCCGCGGACCATTCATTCGACATCCGACTTCGCGCCGGCAAGAAGGGAGTGCCCATCCTCCCGGCAGAGGAGACAGAAATGGCCGACCCGTCGAAGGCGAATATTCGCGTGGACAACGGGCACACCGGCGAGCAGGTGGTGGTGGCGGCTCAGGGTCCCGGTGCGGAGCGCGTGCGCGGGTTCTTCTCGAATACCGACCTGTTCCACGTCATGATGGCCGCCTACGGGTGGGAGAGGCTGCCGGCCGGACGGTAGGCGTCCGTGTGAACGGGCGCTGCTCTTGCCGCAAGACTGAGGAGACGCCCAGTTGAAGACCGCGCTGATCGCCCTGTTTCTGCTGTATGGCATTCCGCTGTGGCGGCTGCGCTATCAGTGGCGGTCGACCGTGTATCGGAGGACGGACTGGCAGATCAACATCCTTCCCTGGTTCGGCCACGACATTGCCGCGCTGTTCACCAATCGGTACTTTCGAGACGCCGCCGAGCGCGCGATGGCGCGGAAGTTCCGCCTGTATCTGACGGGCTACTTGGCCCTGCTGGCGCTGATCCTGTGGGGACCGATCCGATGACCGATCTCATCCTCCATCACCTGCTCTTCACCCTCGCCCTGAGCCTCACAGTTCAGGCCGTCTTCTTTGCGTGTGCCGCGACGCTCGAGACCGACAAGGTCACGGATTTGTCGTACGGACTCACCTTCGTGCTGATTGCCGGCGCGCTGGTCTTGCATGCGCGTCGGCGCGACGCCGCCGAGGTTGGACTCGCGGTGATGGTCATCGCCTGGGGCGTCCGGCTTGCCGGCTATCTCGTCTATCGCATCGTCCACATCGGGCGGGACGCGCGGTTCGACGGCATTCGCGAGAGGTTCTGGCGCTTCTTCACGTTCTGGCTGTTCCAGGGACTGGCGGTCTGGGTGATTCTGCTTCCGGTCACGCTGTGGTACTCGCGGCCCGGCCCGTGGAATCGCTGGATGTGCGCCGGCGCCTCGGTCTGGCTCGTCGGGCTGCTCATCGAGGCCGTCGCCGACCAGCAGAAGTTCGCGTTCAAGCGCCGCGCGACCGGCCGCGCGCGCTGGACCGACACCGGGCTCTGGCGGTACAGCCGGCATCCGAACTACTTCGGCGAACTGCTCTGCTGGTACGGTGTCTACGTGTTCGCGGCGCCGGACATTGGCGCCTGGAATGCGCTCGCCGTCGCGAGCCCGCTGGCCATCACGGTCATTCTGCTCTTCGCGACCGGCATTCCCACGCTCGAAGCGAGCGCGCAGAAGAAGTGGGGCAGCGATCCGGAGTACCAGGCATACCGCACGCGCACGAGCCTGCTCGTGCCGTGGTTCAGACGCTGACGCCCGTCCGCGACGCTACTGCGGTAACGGCTGGTCGGCGGGGCTGCGCGGACATCGGACCATCGGCGTAGCCACTCATCGAGCGGTTCGACGAGACCGTGCCGCTCGCGAACGCGCCGCTCACTGCAGCGAACAATTGACTGTCGTGGTCGTGAAGACCGCCACGGGCGTGTCGTTCAACATCGTTGGTGTGAATTCTCACTGAGTCACCGCGTCCAGCGCGGCTCCGGATACCGATGCTGACTGGCTGCGTGCAGCGCGGAGAGGCCGCCGGCCCCTCCAGGCCCGGCGAGAGCCGCGTGCTCTTGACACAGTTTTGATATTTTGATATTTATACAAATATGAATGCACCGAAGGCGTCCGTCGATGTCGTCCGCCTCGCCGGCATGATGGCCGCCATGGGGATCGAGTCCCGGCTCCGCATCATGCGCCTCCTGCTGTCGGCCCATCCCCGGGGCATGGTCGTCGGCGAGATCCAGGAGGAGCTCGAGATTAACGGGGCGACGCTCTCGCATCACCTCGAGAAACTCCGTCACGAGGGTCTCGTGTACACCAAACGGGAGGGCACCTTCCTCAGATACCTCGTCAATACCGAGGCCCTGCAGACACTGCTCGGCTTTCTCCTTGCCGAGTGCTGCGGCCGCAACAAGGC
>Ga0315278_10000515_pt1 | contig 34186 bp, 53 predicted proteins | sample YL17G06_0_MG_FD_203880 | JGI IMG/M metagenome (GOLD analysis project Ga0315278, IMG submission 203880) | Sediment microbial communities from Yellowstone Lake, YNP, Wyoming, USA - YL17G06_0 | ecosystem: Environmental > Aquatic > Freshwater > Lake > Sediment | place: USA: Wyoming | collected... | reverse complement strand
TGCTGCCGTCCGCCATCCGCTCCTCGCTCTCGATGATGTGCCCGTAGCGCCGCGCCTCGCTCTTGAGCTTCGCGTTCGCGTACTCCTGCACGAGCTTCGGAGCCTTCTCTCCTCCGAGCGCCGTCAGGATGGCCCGGCCACCGGAACTGTACCAATCGAAGCTCACCGAGTAGCTCCCGTCGCCACGCGACTTGATCCCGATCTCGTATTCGGCCCCGGGGACGCGAATCGCGTGGTCGCACTTCGACAGCGTCGCGTTCATGATCTTGATCCGGTCGGCCTTGCTCATCGCCCGCACGCGGGCCGTTTCCTCGGCGGTCTCGAAGAGCCCGTCGGGGACGGGCGAATCGTCAACCCATCCACTTGCGTAGCCACGGAAGGTCTTCTGACCCTCCATGAACTTCAGCCCGAGGGCGGCGCACGCCTCCTTCATGGCATCCAAGTCCGTGACCCTGACATCGACCGTCGAGACGTGCGACATTCATTCCTCCCAACTGTTGCCTAAGCATATCATAACGATGCCCGGCGCGTCAAGCCCAGTATCGCTTCTCGCCAGCCTTACGAGCGGCGATTGCTGCCGCCTTGGTATCATGCCAGCCGAGACAGAGTCCCTTCCCGGCGACGGTTATGTAGGCAGTCCAGCGCCCAGTTTTCGTTCTGGCGACACCGCGATGCCCGCTAGTGTTCCGGCCGTCGAGCTTCTTACGGTTCTGCTGGTTCTTGGCATGCGTCACGGCTTTTAGGTTCGCACGGCGGTTGTCCAGCTTGTCTCCGTTCACGTGATCCCACTGGAGACCGTCGGGGGCCTTCCGCATCAGGAACTCATGCAGAGTCAAAGGGCGGCACGATGCTCTCCCTTTCCCAGTCTTCGTGTACGGGTATCCGTTCCCGGCGATGCACCACGGGTAGCGGCGCACGGCGGGCCAGTCGCTCGCGTCGATCAGAAACGGCTCTCGATGTTTGTCTGTGTAGACGATCACGCATCCTCCTTCGATCCGATCTGACGCTTGGCCTTCTGCGGGAGCGGAGTGGCCGTCCAGCGTCCGGGTCGGGCCACCGAGAGAAAGCGACCCTCAGCAAGCTTGCGAAGCGCCACGACCGACTCCGGATCGGACACCGAGACCGGCACGATGAAAGCGCTCGCGGCCTTCAAGCTCGACTTCGTCAGGACCGCGAGTTCCGCGAGGTTCCGAATCTCGGCTCCGGTGTAACCCGTGGTGTCGGGCCATTCCTGACCCGCGAGCCCGAGCTTCTTTTCGTAGATCCGCTTGATCGGCTCCTGCTCCTCAAGCGTAGGGACATCGAAATACCACACACCGCCGAGAGTGAACCGGCGGCGCAGTTCCGGCGGAATGTTGTTCAGCTTGTTGCAAGTCGCGAGCACCAGCACGTCCTTCCCGCCGAGAGCCTCGATCACATCGAATGCGGCACGCACCGCACCCTCTGAGCTTCCCACCCACTTGTCCTTCATGCCGCCGAAGTCCATCTCGATGCGCGGCACTCCGAACTCTCCTGCGGTAGCCTCGGAGAGAGCGGTCTTTCCACTGTTGTGTGTGACGACGAAATCGTCCGTGATATAGCACTGACTCGCCCCGGACAGGCGCAACCCGTACACCGTTCCGCGCCCGTCCTCGCGGACGTCGAAGCTGTGATTCTTGGCGTCGCGCCAATCGGCAGTATTGCGCCCGCGCTTGTAGGAAAGCGCCAGTGGCAGGTCGTTGCGATCGATCTTGTAGAGAACGCGCCACGTCTTGAACTGCCTCCCGAGACTGTCGCGCCACTCCTTTAGACGAATGGTCGCGAATCCTCCGACCGAATGCGTTAGGTGCAAGAACTGGCGGGCCAGCACCGCCGAAACGGACGAGAATTCGTCGGCGGTGCCGTCTGTGTCGATGAGTCCCGCCAGAAGCGCAAGCCGCTGAGTCAGGCTTGCGGTCATGTACTCAGACGGGATCTCCTTTTCTGCCGCACGCTTGCCACGCAATCCAAGCCGACCAAGCGCCACACCGGAAAGGCTGTAGGTATAGCAGGCCGAGCGAGAATCCTTCACTCCATCGGACAGGCGAGCGCCGCGCTCGCGCATCTGGGCGACCACCTCTGGCGATGCGCTGTGGAAGCGAGGGCTAGAAGCCGTAGCCGTCCACGAGCCGTCTCCAAGGAATGCACCCAGAACGTAAGGATCAACCGGAAGATCGCGCTCCGGCAAATCATAGGCTGGCGTGGTGAAGATGCGAGCCTTGTTGCGGTACTTCTCTGATCTCGTGCGGTATTCTTCGACAGTCAGTTCCCGATACTTCGATGACAACCTTCTGGATCCATCGGCGGCACGCGGCGAGTAGCTCATGCAGAAATGCGGCAAGATGTGATCGGCAGAACACCGATAGGAATGGGCCTTGTTCTTCATCGAAACCGTGTAGAGCGGACGATCCAGATACGACGACCGTCCTTCCACGCGCTCCCGCGTCACGGTGCCGTCTCGCTGCGGTGACAGCACAACATCCCCAAGCTGAACGGTTTCGATCGGCTGCCATAGACCGTTGGCCATGAGCACTTTTGATCCCTCCGGCTGACATCCCGGCACGCCCGCGAGGATCGCCCCCTTCCAGCGGAGGTTCTCCATCTTCTTGAGCAGCACGCCGAGGAAGTCGCTCGACACTCCGCTCGTGTCCTGCTGATCGCCAGAGGATCCGGCAAGTGCCTTCTCGATCTCGTCCAAGTGAAGGACTACCCGGACCGATCCGGCGATCGAGCGGAGGAACCCCATGATGACGTCCATCCCGGCGAGGTCGGCGTACTTCATGCCGCCCCGCGAGATGTGGAGGCCCTTCGTCGCGTTGATCGCCGACTCCTTCCGCTCCCAGAGGGTGTCCATGTCGAGTCCGTTCTTTCGGAAGGACATGGCGATGACCTGCTCGGAGGTGAAGAGGCTCGGCAGCCCGCGAACCGCGTCCACCATCGATGGAAGCGCAGCCGGGTCGAGCGGCTTGTGAGCCGACTCGTGGAGGTCGGCCAGCAGCGCCGAAAGCTGCTCTTCGGTCGGCGGCTTTTCCTCCAGCGTCACGACGTCAGCCTGAAGCGTCTGCGGCATCTCGGCGAAGTTCGAGCCGAGGAGAAGGAGCGTCCGCTTGTTTTCCTTCAGCGGCTCGCGGAGATTCTGGATCGCCTGAACGACGGGCGGCTCGCCGAGGTATGCGTTCCCGTTGTAGGCGAAAACCATCGTCTTCGGCGGGAGGTGGAGCATGGCCCGGAATGCGAACACCGGTCGCGGGCTGTCTTCCAGCGCACGGGGTGGAAGCTGCGCGAGGGCGGCCTTGCCCTCTTCGTTCACGGCGACGAGCCCGTTGATGCAGTCCCACTTGACCTGTGGGCAGCCATTGACGCCGGTCGAAATCGCATCGACGGTGGCGGGCTGATCCTGCGTGACGATCGCGAGAAGAGGCACGCCCGCCATTCGGGCCGCCTTCAGATTCTCGATGAGCTTGCTCATACTCTCTCCCTTCAGGTAACGTCTACGTTAGACAGATGGTATCATAACCATGCCCGCCTGTCAAGCTCAAACAGCGTCGAGGCACATCGAGCATTCGCATTCGCCGTGCGCGATCTCCAAGTGGTCAACGAGATCCAGCCACACGATGCCCTCTTCCTCGTAGTCGGACACGATGTCGAGATCCAGTGTCCGCGTTGCCAGCTTGACCCGCGCCTTCTGCGGGTACTTCGACAGAAGACCGATCAGTTCCTCGATGATCATGGAATCAGCCCCTCGATCTCCAAGTAGTAGTCCTCGCACAGCAGAACACCGTCTACTGGCGGCTCGTGGCGCGGGTCGTACGATGCCCACTCGGGCTCTGCGTTCACGGTCAAGCTGCATACCCGACCCTTCTTGTCTTTCTGAACCAACAGAGGAAGGCGCTTCCACGCGCCCCACGCAGGCTGCGCGAGCCCTTCGACGTAGCGGCCCATTCGCAGCCGGACCACCTGACCGTTACTCAGGTCGTCTATCTTCATGGTCGAATCATATCATAAAGATGGCCCGGCGTCAAGCTACGACAGCGCGTCGCTGGCGCGTGCGTCACGATCCGGCCAGACGCAGAGGCTCAAGCTCTCGTCCCGCTCACGTCGGCTGCTCGTCGGCCGTGGGTTCAGTCCGAGCGCCCGCCGCAGGAGACCCACGACCAGCGGGTTCGGGCTCCGCGGCCAGCCGTACTTGCGCCCGCCGCGATCCTCGTACTCCGGGAAGGCGTGGAGCAGCGTCTCGACCACCGCTCCGCTTCGGCTGATGCCCGCAGCGCAATGCACGAGGATGTTCCAGCCGCGATGCTTCCTCGCGAACGCAGCGATTCGACCCGCGTCCGCTTCGGTACAGAGCACGATGTTCTCCGGGTAGCTGTACTGCATCGCGTCCAGCGAGTCGTAGTCGTGGAACGTGAGCCGAAGCACGTCGGCGAATCCGTCCGGCAGATTCGCTGTTCGATGTGGGTCCGTGATCGACACGCAGACCGTGTTCGGACCCGGGGTGAAGTTTCGCGTCCACGACTCGTCTCTGTTCGCAATCCAAGCCATCTTCGTCATCTCCTGTTAGGTGTAGTGGGCGACCCGGGATGGAGGGAGGACGAACCCGAGTCGCCCGGTACGACCTCACGCTCCGTTCGCGATGACGTCCTCGATCAGCTTCCGACCAACGACTTCGGATAGCGCCTCCCTGCGGGAAGCGTTGCTCCCGCTGGCGAGAACGACCTCGATCAGCTTTCGGACCGTGCTCTTGGCCCGACCGGCGCTGATCTGCATCGCACGCATCGACGGCTTCTTCTTCATCCTCTTCACCTTTCGTCTTCGCTTTGGGGCAACGACAACCTCCCCCCTCGCGATACCTTCGAGATTACGCCCGAACGACAGCGGGTCACGCCCGACGACTTCCCGACCCTGCGGCGTGAGCCTCCGCACCCGTCCACGCTCTGCCAGAACAAACCTCACGGAAGCTCGACCTTCTCGCCTCCGACGTGCTTCACGGTCATCGCGGACGACACGGTCATCGCGTTCCCCTTGTCGTCGGTGATGCTCGCCACCATCGCGACGTTCGCGTTCCCGGTCCCGTAGTTCGTGTAGTACAGCGGGCTCGTCCACTGGAACACCCGGCGACCGTTCGCCTCGACTCTGGCGGCCATCGCGTAGTTGTAGTCCAGCAAGATCGTCCCGGTCGGGCTCGACAGCGTGACGCGGGTCGTGTTCACGGTGTAACCCACGCCTCCCGTGCCACCACCGCCCGACTCCAAGAACTCCATGTTGACCTTGAACTTCCAGTAGCCGCTGCCCTGATACTCGGCCACCTGAGCCTTCGGGTCGAGGTTGAACGTCACCACCGCCTTCGTTGGCGCGGGCGGAGCGACTGGCGTCGATGCTGTCGGGCTGTCACCACCGCCCCCACACGCCGCCAAACCCACCGCCAGAGCCATCGCCGTCATTCGCGTTCGCATCTCACGCCTCCATTCCTCCTCGGACCGCGAATATCGTGGGCCGAGAACGAACGACCCCTGCCGCCAATTCTGGCGGCTTCACTTCGGGTGGGGGCCACACCCGGTGGAGCTAGATCAGGTCTTCGATCGTCCGGTGCGCCAGCCGCTCGGACCAGCCCTTCGAAGTCGCGAGCTTCGCAAGCTCCGCCGCACGCAGCTTGGCTGCGGTGAAGCTGTCGCCCTGCGACTCAAAGAAGTGCTCCGTCGCGACCTTCGCAACGTCGTCGGTCACGTTCCGCGCTCGGAGCGTGTACCCGGTCGCCGACGGGGACACGGAGAGCGAGAGCTTGTCGTCTCCCTTCGCCAGCCTCACCCGGAACCGCTCGCCCTCCCGCCTCACGGCGGGCCTCCGCGCCTTCTTCGCCTTCGCTGCGTCGTTCATCTCCGTCCTTCCTTTCACGAGTTCCGTCGAGTCTATCATAACAATGCCGGCGAGTCAAGTCCTTTCATCGCGGGTTGTATGTCTTCGCCAGAGACAACGTGCCCCGCTTCGCCTGATACGCAGATGCCATGATCTGCCCGATGCCCCACATCGATCTCTCCTGCCACACCTCGTCAGCCATGTGCGTATCGAACATCGCACATCCGAACGGAGCCACGGAGTGAATCGCACAGCGACCATCGGACTCTAGGAAGATGCATCGCCCGCCCGGGGTCGTCGTGCGCGGGACTATCGTTCCAACCCTGAATGTCTCGAACCCAACGCCATCGGTCACCCGGCCGATCAACGCGCCGGGAGATGCCACAAGAAACGGCTCGACCGGTTCGCCTAGCAGATCGGCGATCGCTGGCAGATCGTCCGGGATGAGATAGCCGGGCTGGCGCTCGCAGCACGCGAGGCAGTCTACGCACGCGCAGACCGTCCGCTGGAAGGGGCCGCTCACTTGCCCATCCACTTCACGACGCAGACGACGAAGAGCATCCAGCAGAGCCCGGAGATCGACAGCCCAGCGACACGTCGCCAGAAATCTGGATCCCGTGGGGCATTGTCGATCGCACGGGCAATCGCGAGGAACGTCGTGGCTCCAAGCAGCCAGAGCAACTCTTTCATCGGAACCTCCTCACGCGGCGCTCGCGCTCCAGCCACCCCAGAACGCTTGCAGTTGATCTGGATCGAACTCGGGCATGTCCCGCCTCAGGTCCTTGATGTCGCCCACGTCCTTCATGGCGCTGATACATGGCGGGCAGTTCGCCATCTCCAGCACATCGTGGTCATCGCATCGGAACGCGAAGTGAATCACGCCTTCCCTATCGGACACCAGAGTCAGGGACTTGCCCCCCATCTCGGTGAACATCTCAGTTGGCCTTGGCGCGGCGCTCGTAGTACCGGACCTTCGCCCTGAGCTTGCGGACTTTGCGCTGGGCGAAGACGACACGCTTCTCCCACCTCGCGAGGAGCCGCCGCGCTTGCTGCTCGCGCTTGGCGACAAGCTCGACACGCCGGACGACTCGGGCTTTCGCTTCGGCCGCACGGCGATCGGCCGCTTTCGCGATACCGGCCCTGAGCCTTTCGACAAGCTGTCTCTTCTTCTCAAGCGCTGCCTCCAATGCTAGACGTTCTCCGTCTGGGTCCTCGATCTCGATCATCCTTCGGACTGTCATGCCTACCTCAGTGAGACCTTTGCAACGTGGAAGTCCGGTGGCATCCAGCGGTGCGCCGTAACCTCTAGCTCGTGTCGCGGCCCTCGCGTCATCGTGCAAATCTGATCAATCCCACGCATCCGAAAGTTCTCCGCCAACGCCTTTTCGATGGCCGCCTTGGCTCCGTCTAGCGTTTCGTAGATTCCCTCGACATGCGACCACCACTGATGATCTGCCGCCGACGCCGACAGCGTCACGCCGACGGGGATGTCGAGCACGACTTCGTAGACGACCCTCGACTCACTCACGACGGCCTCCTCCCGGCAACGAACCGGTCCGCCTCTTCCTTCGTGTCGAACTCTCGACAGTGGCACCAGTCGCGAGTCTTCAACTCGCTCACGAGCCGCGTCTGGTCGCCAGTCTCCTCGATCACCTCGTCCACGACCTGCGGCGGCGGAAGGCCAGCAAGCACGCCCGCCACGACCGCCTTACGCATCAGCATCCGCACCGCCGAGATTCCAGTCTGCACGGTCATGTCCGGAGTCGTGGACTCGAACCACTGCTTCTGGTCCACACCATCCCACACGTCGTTCGCTCGCGGGATCGGGTCGTAGAACCGGAACCTGTGCGCCACCCTGACGCCGCGCTCGTCCTCGACCACCTGCCCCATCCAGTCGTGGCTTCCCCAGCCAACGAACAGGACCGCGTACGTCTTCGGCGTACCGCCCCCCATGTCACTCTCTCGCTTTCTTTCGAACTTGATACCGGCGGCTTTGATGCCGTCGATTCGACACCGTGCGACACGGCTCGCATCTAGAGTACGGAGTTCGTGGATGCCCGTTCTTACAGAGCGGTTGGAGGGCTCGCTTCTCGTCGCGGGCCTTGAAGCTGCCGCGAGAATAGGCGTCTCTGATGTTGGCTTCGTGAGTTATCCATTCGAGGTTCTCGGCACGGTTGTCGGTCCGCACTCCATTTCGGTGATTCGACTCCTTGCCATCCGGACAGGGACCAGAAAATGCGATCAGGACAATCCGATGAACCCTAACCGACGGACTCTTCCGACCAAGGCTTACGACGAGATAGCCCTTCTCGGTCATTCGTGGAGTGAGAACGTGGCCATTGATTCTGTTTCGGACCGCACCAGAGTCTGAGACTTCCCACCGTTCGCCAACCGGAATCCAGATCATGCCGTTTCCAGAAGATGATCCCAGACCGCGTGGCGGAGCGCCCCGCTGCTGGTCTTTCCCATATGTGAGACGACCAGACGCTTGCCGACGAACGCGGCCGAATCTTTCTCGACCGCCCTCAGTAGCTCCTGCGTGAGCACCTTCACCGAAGTCTCACGACCATCGTCGTGCTTCAGTTTCGCAACCGAGAACGGACCGTTCTTTCCGGCCTCGAATCCGGTGATCGTCAACTCGGCCGCGCTCACGAGCTTGACCTTGACCCACGCTGGAGTCCGGTATCCGCTCCGATACGTGGCGTCCAGCTTCTTCAGGATCGCGCCCTCGCCCTTCGCCGCCCAGATCGCCTGTACGGCCGCGAGGCTCACCGGCTGTTGCTCGGAGATCAGCACCCGCCCACCCTTCGGGCAGTGCTTCACGCAGAGTTCCAGAAGCGCTCGACGCTGGATCAGCGGCTTGTCCATAGCCGTCACCCCAAGCACTTCGATCACGTCGAAGAGCACCAGCTTCAGCTTGTCCGCAAGGTCGATCCGGACCACGTCGCTGCTCGTCCCGCCCGGGATGAACAACTCGCCGTCGTAGGTGCCAACCGGGAGGTGGCTGGCGTCACTCTGAAGTTCCAGAGGGAGAGCGCGAACCGCCGCCGGGCGCTCCGCTCCGGGGCGGCTCCAGCCCGTGACCTTGCTCTTCTCGACAACGAGAGTCAGCCTGTGCCCGTCGAACTTCTCTTCGAGTACCCACTCCTCGTTGGTGAAGTCCGCGATCGACCGATCCTCTGGCATCGCGCTCGCGAGCATCGGCTTTACCTTCGGGGCCACCGGGCCGTTCAGCGCCGCCTCGACATCCGCTGCCGTCATCTCCGGGACCGGGACCGACGCCGGGTTCGCCTTCGCCTTCGCCTCGGCCATCTTCGCGGCAGGCCACACGAGCGGCTTCGCGGGCACAGGGTCATCGTCACCCTCGACCTCGATCATCCTCTTGCCCTTCACCATCGCGACGGCCTTCTCGACCTCGGCCTGTGCCGCCGCAAACACCGCAGGAGTGACGGCGGGCTTCGATGCCCACTTCGGAGCCGTCGGAATCGACACGGCACCCTTCGCCGCCTTCGCGGGCAGCACGCCGTAGCCCGGAGCGATCGGCTGGAACCCGAACTCGGCGAGGAGCAGCTTCGTATGCTTGCAAGAACGCTCTTGGTTCTTGCGCTTCATCGTCCAGCCAAGGCATCCACAAGAACTAGCGCCAGTGTCCTTGTCGATAACGGCCGTGTAGACCTTGTCGCCCGACGACGACTTGAATTGCCGCTTGACGATGTTCACTCTCTACCTCCACGGCCATCTTATCATAATGATGCTGCGTAGTCAAGCGGATTTACCGGCGGCCATCGCTACCCACTTTCAGATCCGGCCTTATCTTGAAAACCGCACGCGCCGCCAGTCGAGCCTCGCGATAGATCGCTTCGAGGGTCGCACGAGAGGCCACGCTAGATCGTGTCGCGGCCCAAGCGTGATACCGGGCTGCGATCAAATAGCGCCGCTCCCGTTCTCTCGCTGGCTTCATGCCGCCACCATCATCCGGGACAGCCGCTCGGCGTTGTCGCGCTCGTCTGCCGCGATCCCCGCCACCCGCTCCCGCTCGGACAGGTCGTTCCACGCTGCCCGCAGTTCCCGAAGATTCAGGACGCGAGCGTCCTCGCGTGTTCCGACCCCGGCGAGGACGACCGCCATCCGCATCGCCTTGGGACTCACGAAGCCTTCCATCTCCACCTCCATGTAGAGTGTATCATCATTACGATGGGAGGTCAAGCTCTGGATCGCCCTCCTTCAGCGCGTCCGCGTAGCCTCGGCTGTACTCGCGGTCCCAGTCGTCCGACTCGTCTTGCCGCAGACCCTCAAGCCCGCCACGCGCATTCTCGGGGTTGACGATCGCTTCGTCCCTGCCAGCGACGAAGCCGAGGCGGTACGGGTCCACCTGACTGATCTCCTTCAGCACAGTCTTCCGCTCTTTCGCCTTGCCGCGCATCAGTCGCCTCCCACGTAGTCGTCGTAATCTGACACCTTGCGAACGTCCTCGACGGTGGCGAAGCCGAACCACATCGGGCGAGCACGCCGTCCACGCCGTTCGGTTCGCTTGTAGTCCAGAGACGACAGGAACCGTTCCCTCTCCTTCGCCGAGTAGAGGACACCGACAGCCCTGAACGCACCGTTGTCGATCACAACGATCGGGACGATCCCGTGGCCGCTATCGGCGGCGTCGTACTTCCACCCCCGCAGCGCGGCCTCATCGAGCGGCATCGCGTGCGCTGCGACCCACTGCTCCTTCGGCTCGTCCTTCGGATTGATAATCATGGTGCCGTGTCAAGCGTCGCGCTGGCATCACGCAGGGCCTCCCGCACCTCACCGCGAAGCTCGGCCCACACGCTAGAAAGGGGAGCCCTGCGCTCGTAGGCCAACGGCTTGAGCACCAGCAATGCCGCAGTCACGAGTGGTCGGTTCGCGCCGAGCGACAGACACTCGATGCATTCATCGATGCTCCACCCGAGCAGCGACAACGGGTATCCGACCGGAAGGGTCTTGGAGAAGTCCTTCTTGATCGCGCTCAGACGATCATCATGGTCGCTCATCGCGCCTCCGTTTTGGGTCGAAGGGCGAAGGGCAGGCATGTCCAATCCGGATCCCCATCCATTCCTCCCACGGACCGAAACACCCCATCTCCGAGTCTGGCTCCTGCCGAAGCGGCGGACGACATCCGTCATCGCCTCCGCAGCCTTCGTGCCACGCCGCGCTGATACCCACGTATGCCCCGTAGCAGTCCGTTGCGCGGAAGTGCCCACTCTCTACCCTATCGTTGTTGAACTCGCCGCGACAGACGCAGCACACTTCGGTCCGAAGGTCGATCGAGACAGCCATCACCGGTTTCTCCGTTCGCGCAACTCCATGAGAAGAGGTTCGAGGAATCGCCACTGGGCACCATCGAACTGGAGCGACCCGCCTGCCTCCGTCTGCGCGAGTACGCCGGGGTCGAACCCGGCGAGCGTCAGTCCGAACTCGCGAAGCAGACCGCGAAGCTCGTCCGCCCGTGCGACGATCGCCTTCGTCTCCGCCCGGCTCCGTCTCATGTCAGCTTCTCCAGTCGAGCGAGGATCGCCCTGCACGTCTTGTACGCGCCCTCCTCGTAGGTGTCGAGAACGTCGTTCTCGGGCGGGCACTCCAGCGCCACCACGCGACGCACCTCTTCTAGCAGACCCCGCCTCGCAACAGCATGAATCACTAGGGCCTGCTTGTCTCTGGCGCGGGCGTGAATCACCTTCACGTCCGGCGGCTTGTTCATGCTGCCTCCGACTTCGCCGCAAGGCTGGCCTTCAGCGCCGCCATGAGATCCAGCGTCGTGACGCGAGGGGCCTCGGGCGAAGGTGCGAACTCCTCGCCGTCCACCTTCTTCTGGATCGCCGCATGGTACCGCTTCCGCACCTCGTCCTCGTAGTGCTCCGGGTGGAACTCGGCCGACGCGCTCTGCTCGACAAGCTGAATCGCGAGCTTCAGTTCGGAGTCCTTGACCTCCGCGTCTCCGATCGGCACGCCACTCAGGGGACGAACCTCGTCCGCGTAGAGCAGCTTGTGCATCACGAGCGCCTTGCCAGAGGGGCGGATCAGCACGAGATGCTGCTTCCCACGCGCCGCCCACTTCGCGAGCGCAACGCGCCCGGTCTTCTTCATCGCCTCCGCGAGCAGCCGGTACGCCTTCTCGCCCCCGCCGTCGGGACCGAGGTAGTACGCGCCGTCGAAGTAGATCGGGTCCACCGACTCAGGACGGACGAACTCGGTGATCTCGATGGCCTTCTGCGCCTCCTCAGCCATCCCCTTGATCTCTTCGTCCGTGAAGGTCACGTACTGCCCCTTCGCGAACTCGTAGCCCTTGACCATCGCGTCCCGCTCCACGACCTCGCCGTCCTGCGAGCAGATGTACTGCTGCTTCACGCGAGACTTGCACTTGCCGTGCATGAGGTTGAACGAGACCGCAGCGGCGGACTCGCCAGACGTGTAGGTCTTGATCGGGATCGACACCATCCCGAACGACAGGGTTCCCGTTCCCAGCGATCGTGCTGCCATTTGCCTTCTCTCCCTTCAGGTTCTCGACTACGCCATTGTGCCATCATTACGATAGCGTGTCAAGCGTTTTCAGCGGACGCCCATCGCCTCCTCGATCGAGATGACGACCTCGTTCTCGACGCAGAAGTCGCGCCGAGCGGCCTCTCGCGTGGAGTACACCCGCGCCAGTTGCAGCGCACCCGTGTAGGAGCCACGGCTCCCCGGCCGCGCCACGTAGGCACCATCCGTCGTTCGCCGGATCACGTAGCCGATCACGATCACCTCCAGTTCTTCTGGTTCAGCGGCTCGATCGAGATCACCTTGCCCTCGCGCATCGCCTTCTCGATCGCCGCCCACTTGTCGGGCTTCTCGCTCTCATCGGGCGGACAGTCCGCCGACTTGCTGGCGGCCTCGGCTGCAAGGTCTTCCGCGTCGATGACGCCTTGCGCGTCAGAGCGATCCATCCCAAGGGCCTCCATCGCCCTGACCCTCGCCTCCCATGCCGTGATGGGCGGGAGAGGCTTGCCGTCGATCATGCGGGTACACTCTTCGCTGCGCTCGTATTCGGCCAGCCATGCTTCCTTGCTCATTGCGTCCTCTTTCTGGTCGCCCTCAGGCGGCCTTTCTCGCGGGCACCCGGTCGAAGAGTGCCACGACCTCGTCCGCCTCTTCGACCTCCTCGGGGCTGAGACTCACGCCCTCGAAATCGAGGCTCAGGAGAGTCTCGACGTCCGCCTCCGCGAGCCGCTCTCGGAACCCCGCCGCTTCCACCCTGCTCAGTCCGGTCATACTCTCTCCCTTCAGGTTCCCGACACACTCATTGTGTCATCATTACGATGGCTTGTCAAGCAGAGACTGGGCTCACGGGCACCGCGTTCCGCTTCACGTCCTTGACGTAGACGTCGCCAAGGTCGTAGCTGCCGAACGTGAACGGGCTCGACACCGCGCAGAACCACCGAGCGAAGGGGTCCTTCGCCTCGGCCTCGGGGCTCTTGTACTTCTTGAGGACCTTCCACTCCCACGACCCGTCCGGCGAGCGCCAGACCTCGTAGGGGTTCTCGACCTTCCGGCTCTTTCCGCAGGGGTTCGGCATCTCCCACCTCCACGTACATGATACATCATTACGTTGTGGAAGTCAAGTGGCCCGTGGTTCCTTCGCACAGCTAGGGCACTCCGGGATCGAGACTCCGCAGGGTGCCGGGGCAGCGATCTTCAGTTGCGCCCGCGCATCGGCCGCCAGCGCGTGCTGCGCCAGAATGACGCCGCCCTTGGCCCCGCAGTCGCAGCGGAAGTAGACACCACCGGCCGCGACCTCGGCCTCCTGTGCCGCCAGATCCTTCTCGCACGCCTCGCACGCCGACCCGGGCAGCTTCTCGTGTTCCTCGATCGAGCGAACACGCTCCGTGCGACGGCCCGGATGCTTCGGGCAGGGACCGCCGCCGATCAGCATGATGCCGCAGTCGCAGCACTTGTCGATGTAGTCCCGCGCCCCGAGGAGGATCAGGTCTCGACCCTCGCCGCCACAGCGCGGGCAGTAGGTCATGTGCGGGTTCAGGCCCAGCTTCGGGTGCAGTCGGATCTCACCACTCACGGATCCCTCCGCTCCCCGCGCCCGATGGCGCGGCTGTTTCTCGCGCACGAACACCCCGCTCCGAACTCAGCCCCACAGCCGTCGCACGCCGGGAGCTTCGGCTTGGGCGGGAACCTCGCCATCAGGTTCGAGAAGCAAAAATGGCACGCCCACTGGACGGCACCATTCTTCGAGGGCGCGGCCGGGTGCGCGATCTCCCCGAGCGGATTCGCGCACAGGAAGCAGTTGCCGTTCACCGCTCCTCCTTCCCCTCGGCCGCGTCGAGATCCCACTCGACCGAGTCGAGCAGTTCCGTGATGGCATCCGTCGCGTCAGAGTCGCCCGTGTGGTAGTCGTACTCGAACTCGAAGTAGAGCCGCTCGACAGGATGCTTGTCGGTCGCCCTGTCGAAATACTCCATGACGAGGCGGTCGCCGTGCCCGCTGTAGCTGCCCTCGTCGTAGTCGTAGTCTGCCGCGTCGAACCAGATCTTGAGGTGGAACTTCGCCCACTCGCCGGGCTCGATCTCGCGCCTTGCCGCCGCAGTCGTCGCCATCACTCGCCCACCTTTCCGAAAAGCCAGCCCTTGAGACCACCCTCGCCGGGCTCTGCCGTACTCGCCCAGAGGGCCACGAGCGCAGCCGCCATCACGAAGGCGATCACGACGCGCCACCGAGCCACGACACGAGCCATTCCGCACCGCAAGCGCTAGCGAGCGCGTGCCACCCGACCGCAGCGGCGAGCGCACCGACCACGAGACTCATGAGGACCGCAGCACCCATTCCCTACCTCCACGTATAGGGTATCATAATGAATGACCGGTGTCAATGGGAAACTTCAGACTCGAACAGGTCGCGCATCCGGCGGATCGTCTCGACCGGGACACCGTGCGTGGTCCGCGCTGCTAGCTCCTCGTCGCTCAGGAGCGTCGGAACGAGCACCACCCGGACTTCGTAGCCCGCCGCCTCGGCGAACGCCGCGTAAGGCGTGTAGTGCGCCACGAGCACGTTCGTGTTGTCCACCGCGATCACCGGGACACCGGCCGCCACGGCCGCCCGGAAGCGCCGCTGATTCCACTCGTGGGCGACCCCGGCCTTCTCTGGATCGTACCGGTAGACCCCGTCCGCCCCGACGAACCAGTCGTCCGTCGAGGCTACGAGGCCGTACGGCCCGACAATCTGCCGGGCGCGGGTGGACTTCCCGCTGCCCGGCAGCCCGCGCATGATGTAGACGACCCTCATGCGCCCTCCAGCGGAAGAAAGGTGAACGCCTGATCCGCTCGCGGCACGAACGCCTGACAGCCGAAGGCTGCGGCGGTATCAGCGGGGGCACCCTTGCAGTGAGCGCAGGGCTTTCCGCTGGTGAGCGGCCCGCCGTACCAGTGGGGCTGGGCGAAGTGGAACGCCTTGAGGTGCCCACACTCGCAGAGCATGAGGTTCCCGGTTCGAGGCTTGGTGCAGTCCATCTTCTCGGTCACTTCATCCCCCCTACCACCCGGGATCATCGCGCATCCCGATCGTCACCCCGTCGCCGTCCATCACGGCCCGGAGGATCTGCTTCTTCTTGCGCCCCACCTGCATCAGCACGGCGAAGGCCGCCCTGTCGGTGCCCCGGCGAAGCGCCCCACGGAGCGCCAGCGACGCCAGAAACAGCACGTCGTGGGCGCGGCCTCGGGTGGAGTTGGGGTTGTCCTTCCGCTCGACGGCATCCCAGAGGGCCGACGTCAGGGCCACCGGGCAGGTGAACCCGCCCATGAAACCCTTGTCCGCGCTCGCCCACTCGGTCACGTCCACGAGGACTCCGTCCTCGATCGCCTGCGCCCGCGAGTAGGTCGAGATGACCCCGTCGTGATCGCTCTCGGAGTGAGGCCCGCCGCACACCTCGCACGGCGGGACGACCGCTGCGCCTTCCCGGAATCCCGGTTCCATCAGAGTGCCCCCACCATTCCGTTGTCGAGCGACCACGCGGCGAACCGCGCCTCGAAGGCCGCCACGTCCGCGAAGAACCCAGCCACGAACTCTTCGAGCCGCTTCGGCTCGCTCTCGCTCCCGAAGGAGAAGAGGGCCTCCGGGCTGGCCTCGCCACGACTCCATTCAGCGCCCATTCCCTACCTCCACGGACATGATACATCATTACCATGTCCGTGTCAAGCTGGAATCCTGAGGCTTCAGACGGCGAAGAATAGAAGCGCCGAAGGCCACGAGGCGAGCGATCACCGGAATTGCCGCCATGATCGCCGCGATCTCGACCGTGCAGATGTGCATCACGACAACTTCCCGATGCAGACGCGAGGGGCGTGCAACGATCCGTACTCCTGTTCGATGACGCCGGGCGTCGTGAAAAGCCGAGCGATCACGCGCAACGCCTCGCACGCAAGGCACGGCGTCTGCTTCCGACGGTTTCCCCCGTAGCCCGGGTGCCGCTTGCAGAACAGGCGGATCATTCGTACCACTCCCGGGCGGCCGACGCGGCAGCCTCTTCGGTTGCGTACGGCCCGATCGGATCGCTGTCCGGGAGGCACCCCGGAAAGCAGGACCAGAAGTACCACCCCACCTCGGACGGCCCCTCCTGCCCCTCCCACTGAAGCTCGTCCGCGCCAGCGTGAAACACCTCCACGTCAGGGAGCGCATACGTCTCGACCTCGCGGCTTGGATCGCTGTACAGCCTCATCGCGCCTCCTCCGCCATTCTGGCGTCGATCTCCCACTCGTCCGGGTCGCCGAAGCGACAGTCGAAGTGGCCCAGCCCGCCGCACTCGCGGCAGACCGGCGGCTTGTTCGGGCACCCGTGCTCGTGGCAGGGCACCCCGTTGATCACGAGCGCCTCGCACTGCGAACACCCCACGTGGGCGCTCGTGGCGAACGGCAGCTTCGTGGACTTGTCGAATCCTCGCTCCAGCAGTCCCTTCAGGCCCTTCTTCTTCATCACCGCCTCCTCGCCGTCTCTGGTCTGGCCCCGCCACCGGAGCGGAGCCAAACCGGAACCGATGCGAGCTTACGCTGCCGCCTTGTAGCTCTCGGCGGGAGTCACCGCCGAGAGAGGGAGCCAGTCGGCCGCCACGTCCGGCCACACCGCCTTGCCACCCCGGAAGAGCGGCTTCACGACCGGCTTGACCCCCACCCGGAGGCCGTCCCGGTTCGCGCCGACCCAGATCACGCGGCACCACCGGTTCGCGTAGAGCCCCTCGCTGGGCATCACCTTGTCGCCCTTCGCGAGCTTCACGCCCGGGAGGAGCGCCTCGGCCTCGGCCTTCTTGGCGTCGTTCTCGACCTTGCGGGCCGCGACCCACACCGCCGACTCCTCGGCCGCCACCGCCTCGGCTGCCTTGCCCTCGGGAGACTCGTCGGGCTCGACGTTGGTGATCGCGGTGAACACGAGCTTCTCGTTCCCCTCGACCACGAGCCCCACGGAGGTCCCGTACATGTTGGAGCCGACCCAGCGCACGACACCCTTGGTGCCCTTCGGAACCTTGCGGCCCCGGACCACCTCGACCGCCATCCCCTTTTCGATCATCTCCCTACCTCCACGGACATGATACATCATTACAATGTCCGTGTCAAGGCAGAAATCTCGGACCGGGATCGGCTGGGCGGGCTAGTCGGGGCCTACGCGCCCCGGAGAGCCGTCCGGGCGCGGGCGACGAGGGAAGGGCTGTCCGGGGTCCGGCGGCGGGCTGGGGCGGGCTGGTGGCGTCCGTGGATGTGGTTCTGGACGGGGGGACCGGGGCTTTCGGGGGGTGGCTGGAGGGCGGGGTGCGGCGGGCTGGCCGTTCGGCTGTCCGTTCGCCTCCAGCCTCCGGAGCAGCCGCTCGGCGTCCGAATGCTGGGACCATCCGACGTGCCCGCAGTCGAGGCAGTGATACTCCACCCTACGGTCTGTCTGGCGGTAGCCGGTATGCAGGGTCGGCCGGGTCCGGCCGGTCGCCTCAAGGTTCGTGCCGTGGCGACGATAGCCCGATCGCCCCGCCTTGCACTTCGCGCAGCGCAGGGTCAGCGGGTACCCGGTCCCGGCATTCGTCCCGCTCATCGACTTCCCGACCGCCCTCGCGTGATCCATGCCTTCTTGACCGCCGCCGATCGACTGGTGGCACCAACGCCGAGCCGCGCCGCCGCCTGAGTCAGCGATTCCTCAGGGAGCCGAGCCGCCATGATCGCGAGCCGCGCCTCGATGGGAAGGAGTCGGTTCTTGCCCTTGGCGTAGCGCGACACCCCGGTAACCATCCGGCGGCGATACTGATTCTCGTTGCCCATCATCTACTTCCCGGGCTCGGCCGAGTAGGTCAGCCACTCCGCCTCGTCCTTCAAGCGCACCCAGTTCTCGCGCACCCACTCCGCGCCATGCGAGAGCACCAGATCCTCGAACCGCTCCCGCTCACCGGGCGGCAGACTGTCCAGAATCGTAGTCACTGACGTATCCGGCATCCTCAAGCCTCACCTTCCCAAAAGAGCCACGACGCGCCCCGAGCGTCCTGCGGGGTCCGCCCTCGTACCGCATGAACACCACGTCCGGCGTCCCGAACCGCTTCTCCCACGTGGCTGGAGCCTGTGCTGGGTCGAACTTCAGTCTGGCGACAGGCACGAACCCGTGGTCCACGTAGAACTGGGGCAGGAAGCCGTCGAAGCAGTCCAGCGTTTTCGCACCTCGCTGAATGGCGTCCACCACCGCTCGTGAGCCACGACCCTTCTCCCCGCCCGGGAGATTGAACACGTTCCCGAGATCGCCGTTCTGGTCGATCGTATAGCCGGTCTTCCCGTCCTTCGACATGAAGACATGCCGGTCCTTTAGGTCGGACTCGGAGAGCGGAGACGTGTACGCCGTCAGTGGATGCTGGCTTCGAGCCTTGATGAATCCAGCGTAGTCCTTGGTCTCCGGGAACTCTTCCTCGCCTCCGTAGGCGTTTCCTCCCCTGATCTGCGTCGGATCGGACCCCGACCCGGCCCGCGCCCGGCCTCGTGTCTCCCACGCCTTCAGTGTCGCCGAGTGCGGATCGCTCGTCCGCGCCACCTACTTCCTCCAGTCGCTCTTGGCCGACCCGGTCCGGCTCTCGTGGCCCCTCGCCGGGGTCCACGCACCAGCGATCGCCTTCCGAGCATCCGCCGCCGCCGCCTCGGCCTCCTCCGGGGTCTCGTGGACCGAGTTCTGCTTGCCGTCGATCAGCACCCGCCACCGCTTGAACTCCAGCGGCATGATCGCCGACGCCGGATGGACCTCGACCGTAACCGTTGCCATGCTTTGCTTACCTCATGTCGCCCGATGCTATCATAATCATGCCGTCAGGTCAAGCTAGAACTTGGCGTTCGTCAGCACGTCCCCGGGTCCAGTAGTCGGCACCTCGAACACGTGTGCCAGCATCTGCGTCTGCCCGAGGGCCTTGCCCACCGTGGCGCGGTGGTGCCCGTCGTAGAGGAACAGCTTGCTACCGACCTTGACGACGACGAGCGTGTCCTTGCCGGGCTTTCGAGTACCGGCCTTGATTTCTCTGGCGATCCTCTCTACGGTCGGCATCCTTACGGTGTGCTGGGTCGCGATCAAGTCATTCGTGTTCACCAGCATCGGTCCATCGCCAACACGCATCGCGCCGGGCGCTGGCTCGCTCGTGTCGATCGGCCGATTGCCGAGCCACCAGTCCTGCTCCCCGGGATGGAAAGCACGTTCGTCGGAGTCCCAGACCCGGAACGGAACCGGAGCGTCGGTGGGCTTGGTGCCGTTGGCCTTGCCCCACGCCCGCGTCGCCTCGGAGTCGTTGGGGATCCATTTGCCCTCTGGGGTCCACGTCCCGAGCCCCTCCGATTCGGGCTTGTTCGTCCGGGTTCGCGTCTCCCACGCCTTCAGGGTCGCCGAGTGCGGATCGCTCGTCCTAGCCATTGCCCTTCCGATTCCGCTTGACTGCGGGCATCACTACGATCTATGTGCTATCATTTTAGTGGAGGTTCGCGGCCTCCACTGGGTGTTCGCGGCATCCAGCGTCGGGGACGGGGCCACTAGAAGGAACGGGATGGGCTCTGCGGCGATCCTGTGGGTCACCATCATCCTCTCTCTTGGCCCCGGTCAGGCTCCCGGGAACGGCGACTCCACGAACTCTACTTCGAAAGTCCTCCATCCGGCATTCGGCAACGTGTAGGAGATCGTCGGACCGATCCGCCCGTGAAGCACACGGTTCGCGCCGTCCAACTGGTCGGGCGGGATGAGTAGGATCGGCTCGGCACCAAATCGCGACCCGCGAGTGACGACGTTCCGCCACTGCTCGTAGGCCGCCTCGCTCGCCGTCTTCACCTGAAGCTTCATGGCCTGCGACGGGTACTTCTGGTCCGATAGAACTTCCATCCGACCCTGTGCGGCCTCCAGCCGGTTCTGGTAGGCATCGCCTTCGATCAGCGTGATCCCGCCCATCGGACCGCGCAGCATTGTCGTCGGGTTGCCGATCCACACCTCGCCGATCTTCGGGCGCGGCTGGTTCCCGCCGGGCATGGCGATGTCGAGACGGAACGTCCGCAGAAATGCGGACGAGAACGTGACGGTTGCGCTTATGGCCGTCATAGTCACGGAATGCGAGCCGACAGAAACCGTGGCGTCCAGCGGGATGTTGTGCGCGATCAGCGCAGCAAGGCTCGCCTTCGGATAGAACGCCGGGGATCCACTCCCGCCATTCGCAGACACGTAGACGTAGGTCGTGGCGTCGTAGCTGGACGCGATCGGCTCGAAGATGATCTGGTACGTCGAACGCTCATCCCTGTTCGGGTCGGCCGTGATCTCTTCGGCGATGTCCTTCCACGTGTCCTCGGTGCTCTGAGAGTCGAGGATGCCATTAGATACCCACGCCGATCCGTTCCAGCCCTTCCCGGACCACGTGTCGATCACCCTGACTTGGATCCCAGTGGCCGCCGACGCGGTCAGTTCGTAGATCCCGCACTCCAGCTTCCAGTCCTCGCCGGGCATGACGGCGACCTCTTGCATCACTGGCCTGTAGATCCGTAGCGCCGTGCGGCTCCCGTACGTCCCCCAGTCTGGCGGATTCGCAGGAAGACCCGGAGTGTTCGCCAGCGCCAGCAGCGCGTCTCGCCAGCCTGTCGGGGCGTCAGCCCTAGCGCTGGTGTCCAGCAGGCCGTTCAGGTCCACATCCACCTTGTATGCCCCATCGGCACGCCATTCGAACGACGCCTCATCGGACGGGTGATCGTTCGCGAGCCGAGCGAGTGGCAAGAGTGGGTCGGCTGCGGCCGGGGACACAGCGACCGGAGTGCGGGGACTTCTCGCGGCCATATTCCCGACGCTGAAGCTCCACGCCATGCTAGGCTCCCACTTCCCCGAACAGCGCGACGCTCAGATCAGCCGATGAAGCGTAGACGGTCAGCACGTCGGTGTCCATCATTAGGAAGAACAGATCCAGCACCACAGACACGTTCGCCGCGATCGACGTGTCGTAGTCGAGGTAGTGTTTCGTGTCGAGCGTCGCACCAAGCGGTCTCAGAGCGAGGCGGAACGCTTTGGCAGCGTTCGCCCTGTTGGCGATGCGGACACGAGCGATGATCGTGTTGTCAGCCGCGCACGTGTACAGCGTCTCCGGAGTTGCAGCGCCGCAGGAGAGTTGCGCCAGCACCGGCCACGGTCGATCATCCACTTCCAACTGCCGCAAGTAGCTCAACTCGCCCTCCTGAGCGCCCAATTCCTCCGAGCGGAGTCCGCCATTCGACGCAAAGGCGAGCAGTGCGTCTCTCCAGCCAGTTGGGGCATCTGCTCGGCTACTAGTTTCGGCCAAGACGTTGTGATCGATATCGGCCTTGTAGACTCCGTCTGCGCGCCACTCGAACGACACTTCATCCGATGGATGCCCATTCGCAATTCGACTCAATGGGAGGAGAGTGTCGGTCACAGCCGGAGATATAGCGACTGTTGCGCGGGGTGTTCGTTGCGAAGCGTTTCCGACACTAATCCCCCAGGACATCATGCCCTCCTACGCCAGTCGATGTAGTCGGCTCCAGCAGTCGTGGCCCGCGTCCGGCTCTTCACAGCATTTCCATACGAGTCGTTTGTCTGGAAGATCAGCGTGCCGATCTCGCGGAACTCAGGAACGAGCCAAGAAATCATTCCGAAGAGGAAGCACTCGGCGTCCTTTCGAATCCGGTCGATCTCTACGATCGCACCAGCTTCAGCGTCGGACAGGGATGCGTATTCGTCCTGCCCCATCACTCCGATAATCGGAGCTTCTACGTTTCCTGTCGCAAACAGGTGAGTAAGCACGAAGTAGGAGTTTGTAGCCTCGACTACGGCTCCGATCTCAGGTCCACCATAGTTAAGATTGTTCCATGCGGCCCGACCACTTCCAACATTTGCTAGTGGAAAGTCAACGATTTGGATTCCCGGAGGCATCGTAGATGGAGACGCGCTCGGAGAAATCGACGCACTTTCCGACACTCCCGGCGTGGAAGCACTAGCTGACGCTGATGGACTAATGCTGGAGGACGGACTTATGCTCGCAGACGGACTCACGCTGCTTTCAAGCGAGGCTAGCTCGCATTTGCGCCAGTACCAGTCCGGTCCACTCAGGTAGAACAATGGAATCTGCGCGACAGGATCCAGAACTTGAGGAGAACCGTTCGCCGCCGTATGCCTCAAGTCGGCCGCCCAGATAAAACCGCCATTCACGGAACACTGTGCGTGCGCTGCATCACTTCCACTCTGATCTGTTGAAAGACCAAAGATGTCAAGGGCCACTCCAATCCGCGCTCGCTCCGTATTCCGAAGCAGGGCTCTCGTATCTGCATCCATTTTTCGTCCATGCCTCATGTCGGCAAGGAAGATGTGCCCTTCGAGTTCCGAGTCCCAGTACACGGCGGCAACGGTTGCGTAGTCTACGAAAAGAGCGTCGTTGATCGTCTGCGTGACCTGCATGGTTCCAGTGCCATCAAGGTAGAAGATCCACAGTCCATCGACAGGAGGAACAGCAGGGTCCAGCGCCACGCCAGCGAGCCATGCTCCAGTGCATTCGTGCCGGATCCCCTCGGACCAGAAGCGTCCGGTCTGTCCATACACAACGGACAACACGAGCATTCCGTATTCGAGTCCGGGGCTAAGATCCACAAACTGAATCTCGAACTTAGTCCTGTCCTCGAATCCGTTGACGATCGGCCCGTACTGCGGGTGATCATCATCGAACAGAGAGAGCGCCTCTGGATCTGCTCCATGATCGAGCAGCCGATTCTGAAGCCCCTTGACGCCTCCACCAAGGTCCGAGAAGAAGAGAAGCTCTCGGAGCGCCACTGGCAGGTCGAGATCCACGCCTGTCAGATCATCGATGCCCGGGTAGACGACCACGTCGATGAACACTACGCCGCTATTTGCGTCCGAATACACGACAGTCCCGAGCTTCACGCGGAGAGACACCGCTGACGGTTCTACGTTTGTTGGATTCCCATTCTGGTCGGCCCACAGCGACTCGCCAACTAGCCAAGCAGACGTATCCACATCACGCAGGAACCCCTTCTGCATGGTCCACACGCGATAGCCCATCATCGTCTGTTCGTGAACCGCAACCCCGATCTGCCCATTCAGATTTCCGATTGTCAGGACGTTTCCGGCTACGATGTACGGCTCAATTACAGACGGGTACTCGATACTCTGCGAGGTTGAACTGTCTCCGAGAACGACAAGCTGAAAGCGGTTCATGACGGATTCCCGCCAAGAACACAGCAGAACATCGACCAGCCGAGAGGGATCTTCTGGTCGAAGTGCGGGATCGGCTCTCCGCCGTTGTACTCATCCCACCGGACACGGCCGACAAGCGTCTGCTCTTCGGTGTCCCACGAAACTGCTGCCTCCTGCTGTGGCGTCTCGCCGTCGGCTTCCACTCCCTCGTTGAACAGAATCACCGAAGGATCCTGCACGACGCCCTGCGTGTCGGTCTTGTTGAAGACCACACGGTCCAGCCCGTCGATCCGCGCCTCCTCATCGCCATCGTCCCCTGTCATGTGAATGACGCGAGGCTGGTCGATCACGCCCTCGCCGACATCTCCAACGAACGAGACGTCCCGCACGCCGGTGATGTTGGCGTCTCCATTCGGCCCCGTCATGGCGATGTCCACACCGACGGTTGCCGTCCCCTCGATGTCGGCATCGTTGATGTTGTCGATCGAGAAGTGCGCCATGTCGAGCGGGAGCGGGCCAACCCACGGCTGCTCACCGGAACGGGCGAGCTTCTCCATCCCAAGTTCCTGATGCGCTTCCTGCGAGTCGTCCGCAGACAGAAGCGCATCGACCGGCTCCGGATCAACCACAATCGTGCTCGCATGGTGCGTGTGCGGTGGCACTGTAGTCGAGAGCCCTCCGCTTCCGGAGATGTTCTTCATGCGCGGCCTGAGTGCGTTGAAGTAGCCTTCGATGTCGAACTTACGCTTCATGTTGGCACCCTCCTACAGTCGCCATGTGCATTCCACTCCGTGTAGTGGGCTCCGTCGCGTTTCCCACATTCGGATATACCCGTCGAAGAAGCGGGTCGCATCGCAACCGATGCGAATGAAGTTCCTCGCGCTGATTGCCGTCAGTACCGACAACCTGCCGATGATTGACCCTTGCCCGACGAGTACGCCTGTGGCCTCCAAGAACACCCCGTATCCAACCTCGACAGAGTATGGGCCATACTGACTCCAGCCCTCCGCGCCAAGCCAGCGAGCCCAAACGCGAAGCACGTGAGCCCGCGTCAGGTCGATGTCTGCCGCATTGGCGTCCTTCAGCGGGCAATCAAGCTGGAACGTTGCGGATCCGGAGATGGCTCGCTCGAAGCGCACCAGATCCGTGGTGCCGGTCTTCGGAACGAACTGGAGTGTGTCCCACGTGTTCGTTGCGTGCTCGACGTAGATCAGTGGCTTCACTGCGTCTGCCGGGAGATCCACGGATCGCCAGAAGGGTTGCGCCTCGACCACCGCAGTGCCGCGATCGTAGCTCCACAGTTCACGATCCACGGCGTCAGAGGCTTGACTCATCTGGTGCTCGTCTGCAACCCGTACGATCGGAGCGGCCAGCGTAACGAGAGTGGTCCGGGCACCAGCGACCGTCGTGTCGGAGAACTGCACGTCAACGAGAGCGCCGTGCAGGATCACTGGACCCATATTGGAACTGAAGCGACCGACACCGATGTGGTAGGTCGTCGCCGTTGCTGGGATCGAATCCGCGACCACGGCTCCGTAGGCGACGCCGCTCGGAATGGCATTGTAGACTGGGGTTCCGTCCCACGCTCGCGTCGCGTCGTTCCAGTAGTCCGTGCCGCGCCTCAGATACCACTCACCAAACTGCGTGGCGGAATTCTGAATGCTCGTATTCTTCACGATCACTCGAACGTGTAGGCGTCCAGCGCCAAGAGCGCCAAGGCTTTGCTCGCGACCGCCTTTGCCGCCGCCCGCTCCGTAGTCCAGCTTGCACGATCCGAGGAATCCCTGCTCCTCGACCATCGTGACCGTGGGGTCGTTCGTGGCGGAGAAGTCCCCGGCCGTGGAGACCGTTGACCACCCTGTGGCGAAGAGGCTGTAGTTGTAGAGGCAGACCGCTGAATCCCCGCCGTCCTGCGCGGCAAGCCCGTGGAATGACACGTTCGGGTAGCCCTCGATTACCCTGTGGAGGACGCTGTCTCCGGGCCTTGGAGACCATGCATCCTGAGCACGCTCGTGGGCGAAGCCCAGCCCCTTGTCCACAAGCGCCACGCCCTGAAGCTCTGGATTCCAAGGGGTGTCGATGCGGTACGCGGCCCAGCCAAGGCAGGCGTACGGACGCAGATCGAAAGCCTCGTCCTCGGCCTGAAACGACTCCGGAGAGTACGTCCGCTTCATGTTCAGCCCGGACCGACGCTCCAGCCTTCGCCGTCCCCAGCCCTCTCCCTCGACAACTGAATGCCCTTTCGGATGGCTCATGTACACACGGGATCCGATCCCAGTCGGAAGCTCGTGGATGAACGCCTTCGGGGCGAGAAGATTGCGGGCACGACGCATCATCCGGAGTGCAAGCGACGTCGTGTGGCGAATATTCGCGACGTAGCCACCGAGGTCTTCGACCTCAAGCGTCACGGACAGATACGGAATCCTCAGCTTATGAAAGGCATTCCCGACCGTTTCGAACGCATGGCCTGCGGCCTCACCTTCAGTGATGTACGACCACCAACACTGAATGCCTACTCCCAAGTTGTTGATGTCTTCGAGCGCCCAAGGGCCACCTTCGGGATGCGAGGTCATCTCCCACGATAGCTCGTGCAGGAGAAAGCCGTCACTTTGGTTGATGCTGACGTAGTGACCATCGTCCGCCGTCATCTCGTAGTAGGCCGCTCCGGTTCCGACAATCCAATCGGCCGGACTTTGACTTCGCTTTTGCAGGGTGATCGCCATTCTTGGGCCGTAGGCGTTGGACGCATTCTCCTTTCCGGGGAACCCCCACGGATCCCATCCGTTCCGGGCGCTTCGGTCCCATCCTGTTCGGATCGTGACCTTCGTGAACCGAGCGAGGGTCGGACCCTTCTCAAAGCCTATCCGGTGCGTCCCTTCCACGCCGTCGTTCGGCCATACATACGCATACTGACCATTTACTCCCCCAGCGATGTTGTTCCAGATCTGGTACAGATTCATTCCGGGCGTGTTCGAACCCGGGTAAGGAGACGTTCCGGGATCTCGTTCGCTGCTCGTATAGAGATCTCTGGATCCTTTTAGGATGACCTCTCGCTTCATGCTGATGCACTCGGGCTGGCGGACGGGGAATTGCTATTAGAAGGCGAGACACTTGCGCTTGGCGAGACGCTTGAGGAGACGCTCGTACTCTCGCTAGCGGACGCGCTTGGCGAGTAACTCGCAGAGACGCTCGTACTCTCGCTAGCGGACGGACTTACCGAAGCGCTGGCGGAAACCCCGGGTGGGTGCGGATTCAGAAGCGGAGAGGCAAATCGACACTGGGACCACGGGTTGTCGATCGTGAGCACCAGCTTCTCTGGAAGCGCGGCCACGTCGTGGGCCTCATACGCGCTGAGGAACTTCTGCTCGGCGCTAGACCACATGAACGGCATCCGCACCTGAGAGTACACCTCGCGTGAGTCGCCAACTATGAACGGGACGATCCCATCCACGTTGTGCGCGGCCAGATCGAGATGTGCGTCGTCGTCCGGGTCCACGTCGTCCGGGTCGATGATGAACATCTCCAGCTTGCCAAGCTCGTTCCACCAGATGCGAACGTGCTGGTACGCTTCTAGGAAGCCGTCGATGATCTCTGACACAGTCTCGGCGTTCTGGTCACCACCGAACCGGCGGGCTGACTCGATGCTGTGGGTAGCGAAAAACAGGGACGCAGCGCTCCATGAGGTGTCATCGATGATCGGGTGTGGTCCACGCCACCCGGCAAGCGGGGGCGAGCGGTATGCGTACTCCTCGATGATCACTCGCAACTGATCCACCGCCCCCGTGAGCGGCTCCCCGGTCGCCAGTCCATCCTCGTTCGGGCCGCTGCCGTCGAACGACACGACGACACCCTTCTCTGGCTGGAATCCCTCGGCGATCACGATGAGCGTGAGGTAGTGTCCGCTGTACACGCCACGAAGAAGACTCCAACCTCCGGTGCCCTGCGGAAGCCCATCGAAGTAGAGCTTCGTGATCTCGATCATCCGATCGACAGAGGCGAGCCACCAGTAGCCCTGATCTTTGTCATATCTGACGTTCACCGCAGGGACCATGCCGCGCATCGTGACGTCGAACGAGCAGTGGAAGCCCAAGACGAGCGGAAGCTGTGTCCCGTAGATCGTTCCTTCGGACGCCGAGCCCCACTGCGTCCTAGTGAAGACCCCGTTCGGAACCGGCGTCCTGAGCGCCGTGTCGTCTGTCTTCAGGATCAGCTTGGTGCAGAGACCACCATCGCGTTCCCAGTCGGACAGGATCCCAGTGAAGAGCGGCTCCCAGTCGGCGAGCGACAGGCCGGGAGTCGCGGCGTCGATCGTGGCCACGCTGCCGCGCGGGTCGTACGTCTCCAGCATCCGGATCAGGTTCCCGTCCGGGTCCACCACGGAGACCGCAGTCTCGACGGCGCGAAGCCCGCGATCCTTGACCCCGGCCCCGTACTCGATCGTGTCCCACCCGCCCGGCTTGGTCACGCCAGTGACCCCACCAGCGGCCGTTGAGCGCCCCTGTGGCGCGTAGACGTACGATCCGAGGCTCAGACCCCTAGCGACCAGCGTCAGACGCAGCACGGGGAAGGGAGCGACCCCACGGCGGCACTCCTCCAGCATCCCAGCGCTTCGCATCTAAGCCTTCCCTGCCTCGATGCGGCCCGAGAGGTTCTTGCTGAGTTCCCGCTCGGCTGCCCGGAGGGTAAACCGCCGCATCTGCTCCACGGTCTGTGCGGTCTGCATCGGGTTCTCGTTGATGTTGAGGTGGACAGTCGTCGTGTTCCCGCCACCAACCTGACCGGGCAGCACTGGGTCGCCCGGACGAATCACGGCTTCGGTGTTGTGGAGAAGTACCGGGGTGCCCTTGCTGGAGAAGCTCCTCCAGCCTTGCGAGCCACCAGCGAACTCAGGCGGCGTGACGGGAGGAACGTCCGGTGGCGGCGGGCCTCCGTTGGTCACGACGTTGACCGGGATGGTGACCGCGCCCGGGACGTTCGCGATGATCGCCGCGATGGCAGCCGCAGCCGCAGCCGCAGCCTCTGGAACATCCGACCCAAGAGCCAACACCAGATCGGCCCAGCCCGGATCGTTCGCGAGGTCGCCAACCGCCACGGCACCGACCCCAAGCGCAGCGGCGAGGCTGTCCCCGGCCGCCGCGTTTCCGGCCGCCGCCGACGTTGCCATCGCGGCGATCTGGTCCATCGTCGTCGTTCCGATCGCCACGGCAGCGGTCTGGGTTTCGAGGAGCGCGATACCCGCCGCCGCCGCCGCCGCCGCCCGTGTGTCGCCAGCGAATCCGCCGATCTCTTCTGAGACAAGCGCAAGCTGATCGCCGAGAGCCACCGGGTCTATCATCGCCCCAGTCACGGCCCCGGCTGCGTCTTGGAACGATCCCTGCATCTTCTTGACGCTGTCCGGGATCGTTGCCCCCATGACCTTCGCGATCTCGACCATCACGTCGAGCATCGCCCGCATCGGGTCGGTCTTGAACGTAATCCCGTTCTGCTCGGCCAGCGTCTTCAGCCGCTGCGTGTCTGCGTCGAGCGGGATGCCGAACTCCTGCGCTGCCGAGATCGCCGCCTGAATCGCAGGAGACACAGCGAGGAGCGACGTCTTCATGTCCGCCCCACCAGCAATGGAGAGGTCGAACATGGTTCCGATTCCAGCCTGCATGGCTGCGAACTGCTCGGTGTTCAGGTAGCCAGCGTTCGCCAGCCCCTTCATCGCCTGAGACAGCCCGTCAATCCCCTCGAACAGCGGGCGAAGATGCTCGTTCCCGATCGTGTCGAACGCAGCGGCGAACGGACCAAGGATCTGGCTCGCCATCTCTGGCCCGAGCGAGGCCGACAGGCTCTCCTTCAGCGACGCGAAGTCCTCCGACATCGCATCGACCGCTGAAACGATCCCGTTCTCCTCCGCCAGCGCCGAGAACATCGCCCCGAAGACGACACCAGCCGTCTTGCCGAGCGACTTGATCCCGTCCTCCGCCTTCTTCATGCCCTCCTCGCCGAGAGCATCCCCACGCGAGTCCTTCAGCCACTTCACCCACTCTTCGTCCAGCACCTTGATCGCCGACACGAACTTCTTCACGCCCGCGAGCGCGAGGTTCAACTGCTCGCCCACGAACGCCTTGATCTCGGGCGAGTCGATCTTCATGGCCCGCGCCTGCTTGATGAGAGCGACCATCTCCCGCGACCCGACCGTCCCCGCCTTCATCGCCTCGTCGGCGATCTTCGTGAAGGCTTCCCCGACCTGCTCCAGCCCCTGCGCCGCCGGGATGCTCCCGTCCGCGATCCCCTTCATCAGAGACGCAACCTGTGGAGCGAACGTCCCGGCCGCCTTCTTCGACTCCGCCATCGCAGACGACAGGTTCAACAGCGCGGCCGACTTGATGTCGATCTTCAGGTCTTTCGCCGTGTCCTGAATCTGCTTCGCAAGCTCCTGACTGACCTCCATGCCAAGAGCCTTGCCCGCCGCCTTTGCGTCCTTCTTCAGCTTGCTGCCCTTTAGGAATCCGAGCACTCCTCCAATGACGGCTCCGACTCCCGCCCCAATGGGACCGGCGATCATGCCCATCTGGGCACCCGCCGCCGCACCCTGCATCGTCTTGGCGGCGACCTGCTGGTTCCCGGTGCCCTTGTCGAGCATCCCGCCGACCTGACCGAGCACCTGAGCACCAGCACCGATCTTCGCCATGAGCTTGGCACGCTTCGCGTCCTTCTCGACCTTGTCGAACATCTCCTGTCCGGTCAGCTTCGTACCGAGTACGTTCTTGCTCTGTGCGTTGATGCTCGCGTTCGCCTTCTGGAACTCAGCAAGCGCCTTGGCCGGTGAAGGCATCGATCCGATTCGCGCCCACGAGTCGCCGATGTTCCCGACGACCTGAGCAACCCCCTCGAACTTGCCACCCAGCATTCCGGCGAGACCAACGATGCCCGACAGGATGCCGCCCCACTTTACGGCAGACTCTGCGGCCTTCGTCTCATTCGCGTCGATTCGTGCGATCTCGTCCGCAGTCAGAAGCCCCTGATTGTGCATCTCGGCCATTGTTACCGTCAGGTTCTTTGCTGCCGCGTCGGCAGCCTTGAGACCCTCGGCAGTACCAAGCGCCTTCTGCTGTTCTCCCGTGGCCTTAAAGCCCTCAGCCAATGCCCGCAGCGCCTCTGGCGTTTGCCCTTGAAGTCCCTTCTCTCCGGTCTTCCTCATGCCCTCCATGATGTCGGCCATCAACTGCTGCCCAACGAGCGCGTAGTCGCCGGTCGCCCCGGCCGCCGCGCTCTGTACGCTCTTGAGCAGCCCACCGAGAGCCTCGGTCCCCATACCGTAGAGGCCGCCAGCCTGACCCTGCTGGAGCTTGATTTTGTCCTGAAGGTCCTTGACCGCCTTGTTCGGGCCAGCCGTCGGTCCGACACCGGCCGTCTCCTTCAGCGAGTTGGTCGCCCACGCCTCGGCCTGAGTCTGAAGCGCGGCGATCGCCTCGGGCGTCATCCCGGGGAGATTCTCCTTCGCAAGCTTCCCGGCCACCGCCATCTTCCAGAGCGCCTCACCAGACTGGTTGAGTAGCTCGATCGGGATCTTGTCCCCAAGCTCTAGGAAGTTCGTGGCCAGCTTCTTCAGTTCGTCTTCGGCGAGGAATCCCTGCGCCGACATCGCGGCCATCTCGGCAGACGTCTTCCTGAATGAGTCTGCAACGAACTGCTGCTTCTCCCCAAGCGTCTGACCGGCCGCAGCGGCTGCCACGGCTGCCGGACCCTGCTCCTTGATCACCGCATTCGTCAGCTTCCCGGCTTCCGCCAGCTTCTGGAGTTCCGCCTCCTGCTTCTGCATCGCGTCGGCAGACATCCCACCGGCAGCCATGAACGCCTTGTCGGCAGACGACAGCTTGGCCCACTCCGCCGCGACACCAGCCAGCACGGGCTGGAGCGTCACGCCCGCCTGCTGCGTCTTGTAGAGCGCCTCCCCGTACTTCATGATCATCTCGGTGGGGATCGCACCAGCGGCGGCTACCGACGTGAAGAGGGCGGCTTGATCCTTCAGGGCTTGGGCCGCGAGCCCGCCCTTCGCGGCAAGCACCTCTTGCTGCGCCGACACCGCGCCGTAGTTCTTCACGACCGCCATGAGTTCAGGGGCAAGCTTCTGACCAGCCGCCGCCGCCTTGGAGAGCGACTCCCCAACCTTCAGCGTCTCCTCGGCCGACATCTTGCTCGCGCCGCCGAGAGACGAGACGGTAGCGGTCACCTTGGTGATCTCGTCAGCCGAGATGAACCCCTTGAGCGCCCGCGCTGCCTCCTGCCCCGACTTGACCAACTCCTCGGTCTTCTTGTCGTTCTGGACCAGACCGCTGGATACCGCTTTCGTGGAGTATGCGTCCGGATCTTTCTGTGTCCTCTCCCTCTTGATCGTAGCTACCTGCTCGATCACATCCTTCCCTGCTACCGCCTTGACGCCCTCCAGCATCGCGGCCCGCTTGCCGGGATCCCTTCTGGTCGCCTCCTTCACTAGAGCCTCAAGCTCGGCGCGGGCCGCGATCTCTGGGCCGACGTCTGGCTTCTTGTAGACACCCTTCTCCTTGTTGGTCCTGTCGATCTCGTCCGCAAGGGCCTTCGCATTAGGAACGGCGGCTTGGGCCTCGGCGGAGAACGCCTTCACCTTCTCCGCAAGAATCGTCCACTGCTGCTGCGCGTCCGATCCACCACGGTCCTTCAGCGCCTGCATCTGGGCAGCCAGTGGAGAGAGATCGCGAACCTCCAGCTTCATGATCTCTGCGTTCATTCCGGCCAGCAGCGCCCTCAACTCCTCGATGTATTTCTTGTCAACTCCACTCGCGAGCGCTCTCTCAAGCTGCGCTTCGATCTGCACCTTCGCGCCGCGAAGCTGTTCGAGCTGTGGAGCGCCTTCTTTTGCGAAGTTCGCCATCATCTCGGCATAGTCCTTGAGCCATAGACGCATTTGGTTGTTCGGCGTCTTCTCTAGCTCTGCCCGCATCTCGGCTTGACGCTTTGCCGCCGCCTCCATCTCTGTCGCTGCCCGCTTCGCGGCCTCATTCTCCATGCGAGCCATGTTCGCCGTATCTCGGAACGCCTGCCGACCCTTTTCGCTAAAGGCTCCTCCCTGTGATCCCATCGCAATCGTGGCGTCTAGCCACTGCCCAATGGAAACTCCCCACAGTTGGAAGTCCTTGATCAGCGAACCGATCTTCCACCCGGCTATGGCGGCACCAAACGCAAGGGCCGCGACTGTCATCGCCGCGATAAACCCGGTCAGCCCTACTACTGCGCCGCCAGCCATTCCGGCTGCCGTGCCGATCGAGTTGATCGCCGCCCCGATGCCTCCGGCGGCCCCGGCTGACGCTAGCGCTGGCGTGGCAGCGTTAGCAGCCCGAGCGAGCACGTGAGCGTCCTGCTGTACGGCCGCGCCAGCGAAGCTACCGAAGCCGACGTTTCGGATCTTGCTTGCGGCTGCCTCCGCCATCGCCCTCTGCGTAGCAGCAACCGCTGCCGAGCGGTCCGCCGCTGCTTGAGCCAGCGTCGCCGTAGTCGTCACCGACATCTTCGAGGCGAAGGACAGCATAGCCATCCCGGCCGTGGACAGTCCGGAGATCAGTTTCCCTAGCCCGAGGAAGTTGGCTCCGAAGTACGTCGCCACTACGGCAAGCGCAGCCCCGATCTTGAGCCACATATCCGGATGCTTCGCGATCTCCTTGTAGAACTCACGCTGTAGCCGAATCCACTCTAGCTGCGCCGGGATAAGCCCTTCGCCAAGTTTCGTTAGCGCATCGTCCTGATACCGCTGGAGTGACTGCTGTTGCCCGGCGACACTCTTCTGCGTCTCGTTGTAGACGCCAGAGATCTTCTCGCCCTCCTTGAGAACGGCATTGAACGCGGCCTGTTGCTTCTCGGCACCGCTGAGTGCGCTTGTACTCTTCCCGAGAGTCAGCGCCATGTCGGAGTACGCCTTCTCCAAGTTGACAATTATCCCAGACGTTCGAAGAACCTCTGGCTGCATCGTCTGGATGCCGAAGATGAGGCGACCCATTACCTCACTTGAGTTGAGGCCAGAGAGTCGCGCCGCAGACTGCGCGACCGTTCCAAGCTTCTCCGCCTTGGCAAGATCCAAGTTGGCTCGCGTCATCTGGATGATCGAGTCGCGAGACTGATTGAGCGATATGCCCTGCCTGTTCAGGGCACCAGCGAGACGGTCCACCTCGCCAGCCATGACGCCATTCTGACCAGCCAAGTATCGGGATACGGTGATGAGATTCTGCTGCTTACCTGCCAACTCGATCATGCGACCGGAGAGATTCATGAACTTGCTCGCCAAGTCCATGACCACGTTGCTGATGATGCCGCCAGCGGCAACCATTGCGGTTCCAGACTGCTGCGCTGATGACCCGACAGAAGCAAGGCTCGCGTTGATCTGGTTCGTCGCGGTCAGCGTATTCGCCACGGCCACACGCATGGCCGGGGAAAGCTCGTCTCTCAAACGGATGACGGCCTCAAGATCGCCGACGCTCATCGCCATCTAGCGGTTCCTCTTCTTCTTCGCGGGAGAGGACTGAGCGGCGCTCCACGGGTTCATGGCAACCCTCACTTCTTCCGGCCTCGACCTCGCGTATCCCATGCCTTCAGGGCTGCG
>Ga0315278_10000513_pt1 | contig 34298 bp, 27 predicted proteins | sample YL17G06_0_MG_FD_203880 | JGI IMG/M metagenome (GOLD analysis project Ga0315278, IMG submission 203880) | Sediment microbial communities from Yellowstone Lake, YNP, Wyoming, USA - YL17G06_0 | ecosystem: Environmental > Aquatic > Freshwater > Lake > Sediment | place: USA: Wyoming | collected... | reverse complement strand
TGCACAGGATCCGCTCAGGCATTTCAACAAAGGGGTACTAAAAGGTACGATTTCATATTTAGATTATGTACAGTCAGATTATTTGGATTGGCTTTATAGGCAGGATGTGACGGAAAGTCCCAAATTTGATGTCGCAATGGTCTGTCGCTTACTTAACAATATCAGCTCTTTTGAAATTATAGAAACGAATGATTGGCGTATCATCGCAAAACTTGGAGGGAGCGTTTCGGCACTGTTTGGTAAACCACAAACAGATTTTCTTCCTGTTTCAGCTTTTAAAACCCGTCAAGTATCCAAACTCAAAATTCGGACAAAGAAAGTCCGTCTCGACAACGGCCAAACATTTAGACACATTGTGCTATCAGATTATTATAGAGGTTTAAATTACCTTACCCAAGGGGCAAAGCAATATAATAACAAGTCTGTTTTTTATTCCTTACGCAAGTTTAATGAGGATGCATTATACACTTCTGACGGAAAAAGTATCTTTGAACGTCTTACAAGCTTGGCAAAGTTGACGGTAATTGAAGATGTGGATTTATCGCGAGCAATTTTAACACGGCACATAGCTCAAATATCTGATTCAGCTGTTAATGCGTTGGAAATCAAACGTCCAGGAGGAGTAAATACGGCTGCGGTTTTTTGTATAACCGGCGAGAAATATAAATACGCCTTGCCTGGGAAATTATTGAAGTGAAGTTATTGTCAGTAAATAAAAAATCTCAGTTGCTTACGCCGTCTGCGCTGCCGTGTCTGGCGAAGATACCAACAGTCAATGTGTCGGCGGGATGTCTGCATAATTGTATTTACTGTTATTCCAAAGGATATTCAAATTATCCCGGGGACGGCAATGTAACTGTTTTCGGTAATCTTGCGGAGAAGCTATCCGCGGAATTAGGCCGCAAACGTAAGCTGCCTTATGTGGTCTATTTTTGTCCATCCTGCGACCCGTTTCAGCCGATAAAGGAGGTTCTGGACTGCTCTTTCGAATTAATGAAACTTCTGCTGTATAAAAATATCGGGGTGCAATTTGTAACCAAGGGGAAGATACCGCAGCGGTTTTTTGAATTGTTTTCAAGCCACAGGGACATCGTGTCCGGCCAAATAGGTATTGCCTGTGTGGATGATGGAATAAGAAAATTTCTCGAGCCGGGGGCGGCATCTATAGCGGACAGAGTTGAAAATATAAGAGCCTTAACCTCGCCTGGTATTGATATAACTGTTCGGGCAGACCCTTTAATACACGGTATGACAGATTCCCAAATGCAAATAGAAGAACTCTGCGGTGAAATTGCAAAAGCCGGTGCAAAGCAACTGGCTGTTAGTTACCTATTCCTGCGACCGGCCATTAAGAAGAATCTGGAGTCGAACATTTCCGACAAGGAACTGCTCGCAAAGATTATCGGGCATTATAAGGCAGGCAGCAGGATTAAAATCGGAACCAGCGATTCTGCGGGGGTGGTTTTACCAGCAGATATTCGAGATCAACTATATGAACGCATCCGAAAAACTGCACATTATTTCGGCATTTCTACTCACATCTGCGGCTGTAAGAACAACGATATAATTTCAGAATCGTGCCATATTACAAAACCTCGAAAGAATAGCTGTGAGAGCTATCTATTTCGATAAGGTAAGATTTTTTTGCACATTGTTATCGTGGGTGAGGAAAAGTTCTTAATCCCGCAGACAGGAATTTGTATAATACTTTCCTTTTCAGGGTTACGGATTTACAGGATTGCTTTATTATGGCAAAACAGAAGAAATATTCAGCGGTCATATTCGACCTTGACGGTCTTATACTCATACGGAGACGATTACCCGGCGGGCGGATTTCATTATTTTTTGAAGATAGCGGCGGTGCAGAGGCCGGCCAAGGTCATTAAGATTACACTGCCGCAAAACCAGACCAGAGCAATATAGGATGTTATAGGCATATACGAATATGAGCCGAGGGCCATCGGTACGCCTGAAAAAAGCCCCATCAGCAAGCCGTAAAGTGTGCCTGTTTTGACGGATTTGTCAGTAACCAGCAGGGCATAAGCGCCGACAAAGGCGGCCGCGGTGAGAAGAGAGGACAAATACATCAGCCCCGTCTTCATCTCTTCCATAGGCCGCCAAAGTTGTGCAGTGGCCTGATAGGCCTGTGAAAGGATTATGCCATGGAGCACAAAATCCAGCACCGACCAGAGAACAAAAACAGCAAGCACCGAAAGCAAATACTTTTTCAGCATAGGATTTCCTTTCATTTGTTACAGAACAGATTTCACAATAACACTTTTTAGTTGCAGAAACAGTGAGAAATCATCAATCATATAATAACTTTGTCCATCATTCTTGGGAATGCTATGCACTGGCGGATGTGCTTTTCGTTAGTGAGCCAGGCGACTGTTCGTTCGACGCCTAAGCCGAAGCCCCCATGGGGCACCGAGCCATATTTGCGCAAATCGAGATACCAGTTATAACTCTCGGCCTTTAAGCCCATTTCCTGCATCCGCTTTAGGAGCATATTGTAATCGTCTTCTCTGACTGAGCCGCCGATGATTTCGCCGAAACCTTCGGGGGCAAGCAGGTCATAGTTCAGGACGACCTTATCGTTGCTCCTGTCGGTTTTCATATAAAATGCCTTGGCCTCTTTCGGGTAGTGCGTTACGAAGACGGGTTTGTCGTGCATCTGCGAGATAATGGTTTCATCTGAGCCGCCGAGGTCTTTTCCCCACTGAAATTCGGCGGCAAGTTTGGCGTGTTTGGGGTTATTCTCGATTTTGGTGTTTACTTCGACAAGCTCGCTGCGCAGGTCAATCAGCTCAGCGGCGATTTTGTCCTGCTGCCATTGCTTCAGTTTGCCGGAGGCGGATTGTTTCTCAAGCTCTGCAAGCCGGGTTTCCATCTGCTCTTTTTGCTTTTGGAAATCCGCTAATTGCGCAGCCAGAAAATCCTGTGCCTTTTGGCTGGTAAGGATGTTGCCGGCTTCGGTGTAGGTCAGCCTGTAAAAAGGCGGTTTGATTTTTTCGAGGGCGGGGATATTTACGCCAAGCGTTTCTAATTGGCTTTTATTGTTTTGCAGGACCTGCGCAACGATAAAAGAGACGAAATTTTCAGCCAGTTCGAGCAGGCTGTTTAAATCCGCAAAGGCGACTTCCGGCTCGACCATCCAGAATTCGGTCAGGTGCCTGCGGGTCTTGCTTTTTTCCGCCCTGAAGGTCGGGCCGAAACAATAAACTTTGCCGAAACTCATCGCCGCCGATTCGAGATATAATTGTCCCGTCTGTGTTAAATGCAACGGCTGACCAAAATAATCGACCTCGAAGAGCGATTGTGTGTCTTCGCCGGCAATTGTAGTGAGAATCGGCGTGTCGATTAGCGTGAAACCATTATCGTTGAAGAATCTGCGAATGGCATCGATTACGGTATGACGGATTTTGCCGATGCACCACTGCCGCTGTGAGCGCAAATGCAGGTGACGGTTTTTGAGCAGAAAATCTACGCCGTGCGATTTCGGCGTTATTGGGTAATCGATTGCAGGTGAGATTATCTCACCGCCGGTTACAGCCAGTTCGTATCCGCCGACGCTTCTTTGCTCTGCGCGGACGGTGCCGGTTAAGGTCAGGGACGATTCCTGTCCGAGATGTTCGAGCTTGTCGAAGAGTTCATCGGAAATTTTGCCCTTTTCGACGACGCACTGACAGAGTCCTGTGCCATCGCGCAGAATCAGGAATTGCAGTTTACCGCTCGACCGGCTGTTATACAGCCACCCGGCAAGTGTAACCTCTTTACCGACATTGTTTTTTAAATCAGTTATACAAACCTTATTTGGTATTGCTGTCATCTTTTTAATTCCCGTCGTTTATTTTATATTTTGAGGAATATGCCTATTGGCGCCCTATTTCTTTAATAGCCGTATCTATTTTTAATATATGTTAGCCAGTCTTTCCACTTGCCGTTGGAGTCATTCTCTCTAACATAGCTTACAAACTGTTGGTGCGAAAAGCTTTTGAACTCGGTCTTGCCTTCAAAAAGGTAACCCCATCCAGTTCTGAAATCATCTATTCCGGACGATTTTAAGCAGCCTATAAGGGTTTTGTTGTCTTGGTCATATGCTACACACGATATGACAAATTCATACTTGCCTGACTGGGCAATACCTTCTGCCAATGCCTGTTGCCGGAAAAGCTGATAACCATCCATGGCAGCAGGACAATTTTTGAGCATTTGCCTTCCATTATCAGAGACCTTGATAATGTCCCAGTACTTCCTGTTGGAACGATTTGTCGCGGCCTTCCAGCTATTCATATAGCACGTATCTGCGACACTTTCGATATCCAAGCATCTATTAATATCTGGATTGCCATAATCTGGCTTGCGCCCTGAACAGGGATAGAACGAATGCTCTGTATATTTATTTTCTGTAAGGATAAGTCCCTTGCCTTCATTAACGATAAATGCAACATCAGGCGAGGTTTGGTTTGCTCCTCTTGTCCCTTCTGGTTCTCCAAGAAGTTTAGACGGTTTCAAATCTTCGTCTTCAGCATATTCCAATTCGATCCTATCTATGCTTTTTATTTTATCGCTCACGAATTTATTCAGAAACCCGGCCAATATATTCTTATCGTCGCAAAAAGCAAAATATAAATTCGCACAAAGCATCCAAGAACTCTTAAGATTGTGACAACCCTTATGCCTCTGGACCCCTTCCTTTTCGAGATATGCAGGAAGAGAATCTTTTATGCCATCCCATAACCCATCCTTCCAGAGTTTTGCAGGCAATATCCATGACTTTATCTTGCCGTTTTGTTCACCCATCTCTTGGCTGGTAATATAGCTCTTACGCCATCTGGTCTGCTGCTCTTGAATATGTGCATCAAAATCAGAAACCATTTTATTCCTCTTTACTTACAATGACTTTGTGTTTTAATGGGTTTCCGCACTTTATTCCCTGTCTGTTTTTATTTTCACTACTATTTTAAGCACGTCCGCCCCGGCGGATAAATTTGAGGGCGATTTTAGCTGACATTTGGGCTTATGGGCATCGTCGGGGAAAAAGACGCAGAATATGCCGGCGGTCAAAACTATGCTGCTGATATTGGCAGGGGTTTTGTAAAAGATAATGTCCTTTTCCTTGTTATACGGCGTTGCTGTTTCGAGATTATCTATAGGCGTGTAAGCGAGGATTTCTTCGCCGGCAGAGACAAATTGAATGTCGATGTAATCTTTGTGGGCCTCTAATTTGCACTGGTCGGCTGGTTTTGTCTGGTATCGCTGGACAAGATAATAAAGGTTGCTGCCGTCAATGTCATATCGGCCATCAGCTTTTTTTGAGAAGTCTTCTTTTTTCAGGACATCAAAAGCTTTTGCGAGTCTTTGCGAAATAGCGTTATACAAATGCGAATTTTCGATTTTGTCGACAATCATTTTTCCTCCTGTCTGCAAATTATTCTGCCGGTTTTTGGGGTATAATTATCCAGGCGATAATATAAGTTGCTATCATAGGCAATATTGCGGTAATCAGGGCGAGAAAAACAAATGCCAGCCGAACCAGCGTAGGGTCAAGGTTGTAAGTTTCGCCGATGCCTCCGCAAACGCCTCCAATTTTTTTGTCTTTCTGCGACAGGTATAACTTTTTCATATTATTCTCCCTTTCACATTTCCCGTAGATTATATCTGTAGTTTTTCTTGCAGGTAATTTACGGCATTATCCTGTTTTGTCTATTGTCATAATATACACCGCAGGGCAATTTTTGGAAAGCATATACATTGTGATTCTGTCTAAAAGAGCAAATTGCCCGTCGGAATAGTATTTGATATAGGTGTTATCTATTTATATAATACTGCGGGTGAACGATGTATTCGGAACTTTATTTAAATGAAGAGCAGACGGAATGGGCGCAATTGACGCCGGTTCAGAGATATATTGAGAGCTGTAAATTATGGTCTGTATATTTAGGTTTGGGAGGCAGTCTTGATCCAGAGCCCGATTCACAAAGCCCTTTTGACTTTCCGGAATTGCAACGTGCAGTTCCTGCTGATGGGCGGTCAGGCGTGTATTTTGTACGGCGGAGCTGAATTTAGCCGAGATATTGATTTGTCTGTCGGAATCGACGCGACCAACCTCGCTGCCATAAGAAAAGCACTGGATTCTCTGCGGGCGGAAACTATTTTTGTTCCTTCATTAGGCGAGGCTGTCCTTAGACAAGGGCACACGTGTCATTTTCGCTGTCACGCAGATGGTGTTGAAGGGTTGCGAATAGACCTGATGAGCAAAATGCGGGGATGTCCCGATTTTGGGTATTTGTGGGAAAGACGTTCTATTATAAGTCTGCCGGAGATTGGCGAAATCGGTCTTCTTTCTCTGGCTGATTTAATTCAGGCAAAAAAGACGCAGCGTGAAAAAGATTGGCCCATGATTTCCCGCCTTGTAGAAACCGACATTGCCCAAAATATCAAAAAAGCCGATGAGCAAAAGATTATTTTCTGGCTCAAAGAGTGCAGAACGCCTGCTATGCTTATTCAACTTGCGGAAGAAAATGGCGAATTGTGTAAAAAGGTAATGTCATCTCGTCCGCTGCTTGTCGCTGCATTGGACAAAAACATAAAAGAACTCGAATCAGGATTGCTTGAAGAAGAAATGAAAGAGAGAGAACAAGACCGTCAATACTGGCAGCCGCTTAAAAAAGAATTAGAGCAATGGCGACTTAACCGAAACGCATAACACTGATTGGCGGTTTATACAAATCAATTTAAACAACATTCGCTATGGAGAAAGTAAGATGAAGCAAATCATGTCGGTTCTTACCTTATTGTGTTTGATGTCTTTGGCTGTCGGCAAAGAAACGGAGGAATCTATCGAAGTTTCTACTCAAGCAAAACTTCCCAACGACTCCCTCATTTGGCCATTGCCGCAACCTGAAGGAGCTATTGTTGTTGAGGCATCTTTTAACTCGGAAAAGGCGCTGTTTAAAGTCCGGCAGGGAAATTGGATGCGAATAGAAAGGCTCATTACTTATAATATTACGAAGGTGGTCAATGGAAACTACCCATTCAAGACCCTTGTCTTTGTGTGCAAAGAAGAATGGCCCACCAAAGAATCAGGAATCAGGATGAAGGCTTTGCCGTGGCCCTTTCGCAAGGGAACAAAAACGTTCTATCTGAAAAAGGATGATGAGTGTAAATACACTGATTACTACGAGATTCTTAGTTACTCAAGATAAACAGCTTAATTGGTGGGAAAAGTCGCCGCCATATGAATTTTTTCCGTGCCCCGTAACCCTTAACCCGTGAACCGTCTATTATATTTCCAGCTTGTCGCGGAGATAATTCTGCAACTGGTCTGTTGATACTCTTATTTGCTCCATTGAGTCGCGTTCTCGGACAGTAACGGTTTTATCTTCGAGTGTTTGGCCGTCAACGGTAATGCAGAAAGGCGTGCCGGCCTCATCCTGTCTGCGGTAGCGTCTGCCGATAGCGCCTTTTTCATCGTAGAAACAATTGAAGTATTTTTTAAGGTCGTTGTAGATGTTGCGGCCTATTTCGGGCATACCATCCTTTTTGACCAAAGGAAATATGCCGACCTTTACCGGCGCAAGGGCGGGAGAAAAACGCAGCAGGTTTCGCTGCTCGCCGCGGACTTCTTCTTCATCGTAGGCGTCAACAAGAAAAGCGAGCGTGCTTCTGTCGATGCCTGCGCTGGGTTCAATTACATAGGGGATATAGCGTTTTTTCTGCTCATCATCGAAATAGGACAATGGCCCTGACTGGTAATCCTCAGCCTCCGGCGCCAGCTCGATTTTTGTAAGGTCACGGCCTTTCTCGAACCACCTGTTGAGCGTTCTCATTCCCCGCTGATGCTGCCGCAAGTCGTAATCGGTGCGGTTAGCGATGCCTTCAAGCTCCTGCCAGTCTCCGCTGCCGAACGGAAATTTGTATTCGACATCGACACAACCCTTTGCATAATGCGCAAGCTCATTAGCTTCGTGGGCTCGCAGACGGAGATTTTCTTTTTTGATACCTAAGTCGGTGTACCAGTTAAACCGTTTTTCTTTCCAGTGTTCGTACCACTGCTCATCGGTTCCGGGTTCGCAGAAGAATTCAAGCTCAGCCTGCTCGAATTCGCGTGTTCTGAAGATAAACGCTTTTGTAGTTACTTCGTTTCTGAAACTTTTGCCTATCTGTGCGATTCCGAAAGGTATTTTGACCCTTGTGGTGTCGAGGACGTTTCTAAAATTGGCAAAAATTCCCTGAGCGGTTTCGGGCCGCAGGAAAAGCGTCATCGAGTCATCGACGTTTGCTCCCATTTGTGTTTCGAACATCAGTTTGAAGGGCATCGGGTCGGTGAATTTACCTACCGAGCCACAACTGGGACATACCTTATTGCTTAAATCTGTTGCGGATGATAAGGCTGCGTCGATGTTAATATGTTCGGTATGTTCATCGGCGTGGTTTTGAAGGTGGTCGACCCTTGTTCTGGTGTTACATTTTTTGCATTCGGCGATGAGGTCGGCGAATTTATCTGCGTGGCCTGAGGCCTTCCATACGAGCGGGTGCATAAGAATACTGCAATCGACTCCTACTACGTCGTCGCGCATCTGAACGGTGCTTTTCCACCAGGCTTTTCGGACGTTATTTTTTAATTCAACGCCGAGCGGCCCATAATCGTAACAGCTTGCGAGACCTCCGTAAATTTCGCTGGACTGGAATATAAAGCCCCTTCTTTTACACAGCGAGACGATGTCTTCGAGTTTGGTCAGTTTGGCCATAGAAAATTCCTTAACTTGGTTTAAATTGACAGGCACATTATATAGAAACAATCAGCAAATACAAGGAAGGAAACACTGTTCGCCGTTCAGTATTCGGCATTTAGGGCAGTTTTAAGAACTTCGCTGACGGATTTTACGAATTTAAATTTCAAATTCTTTTTTGCTTCAGGAGGGACATCGGGCAGGTCTTTTTTATTTCTGGCGGGCAGGATTACGGTTTTTATGCCAGCCTGCTTTGCTGCGAGGACTTTTTCCTTCAGACCGCCGATAGGCAGGACAAGTCCCCGTAAAGTTATTTCGCCGGTCATAGCGACGTCCGGCCGAACGGGTTTATTGAGAAGAAGGCTGATAAGCGATGTAAACATAGCGACACCTGCGCTGGGGCCGTCTTTGGGGATTGCGCCTGCTGGGACGTGGATATGATAATCGAATTTGATGAATCGGGCAGGCTCTATGTTTAATTTTTTTGCATTTGCCTTTACTATGGAAAAAGCGGCCTGTGCGCTCTCTTTCATTACATCGCCGATTTGCCCTGTGAGCAGGAGATTTCCCTTGCCGGGCATTGAGGCTGATTCGATGAAAAGCAATTCACCACCGACGGGGGTGTAAGCCAGACCCGTGGCGACGCCCGGTATTCCGGCCCGCAAAGCAAGTTCAGATTCGAATTGCAGAGGCCCCAAGATTTTAGCAAGGCTTTTTTTGTCAGTGACTGCCCGTGTTCTTTTATTTTTTGCTATGTCGGTTGCAACGGCCCTGCAGATTGCGGCTATGCTTCTTTCGAGATTTCTGACGCCGGCCTCTCTTGTATAGCCGTCTATTATTCCGAGTATTGCATCGTCCTTTATAGTGAGTCTGCTTTTACTTAAACCATTTTCTTTGAGCTGACGCGGAACCAGATATTTTTTTGCGATGTGAAGTTTTTCAATTTCGGTATAACCGGGCAGCTCGATAACTTCCATCCTGTCCCGCAGGGCAGGGGGGACAGGCTCCATATAGTTTGCCGTGCCGATAAACATAACGCCTGACAGGTCAAAAGGCACGTCGAAGTAATGGTCGGTGAAGCTGTTATTCTGTTCGGGGTCAAGCACTTCAAGCAGAGCGCTGGCAGGGTCGCCCCTGAAGTCGATGCCGATTTTGTCGAGTTCATCGAGCATAAAGACGGGATTTCTGCTGGCGCATTTTCTTAGTTCCTGTAATATTCTGCCCGGCAGTGCGCCGATGTATGTCCTTCGATGTCCCCTTATATCAGCTTCGTCCCTCATTCCACCGAGAGATATGCGAACGAACTTTCTCTCCATAGCGCGGGCGATGGACTTGCCGAGCGAAGTTTTGCCCACCCCCGGCGGGCCGACAAAACAAAGAATCGGGCTTTTTCCCGTCGGGTTCAGTTTGCGGACTGCCAGAAATTCGAGTATGCGTTTTTTTACCTTGCGCAGGTCATAATGGTCTTCATTCAATATTTTTTCCGCTTTGTTTATATCAAGACGGTCTTTAGTCTGAACCGACCAGGGCAGTTCGCAGACCCAGTCAAGATAGGTGCGTATGACGCTGTATTCCGGCGAGATGGGAGGTATTTTGCTTAATCTGTCCAGTTCACGAAACGCTTCCTCTTCCACCTTTTTAGGCATAGCGGCTTTTTTGATATTTTTCCTGATTTGCTTAAACTCTTCGGTCTGGAGGTCTTCTTTGCCAAGCTCGGATTGGATGGCCTTTAACTGTTCCTGAAGGAAATATTCCCGCTGGTTTTTGCTTACCGATTCCCTGACTTTGCCCTGAATTTTATGACTTAGCTCAAGGACTTCGAGCTGGTTTGCGAGGATGACGGATATTTTTTCGAGGCGTTTTTCGACATCAAGCTCTTCAAGAAGTTTTTGCTTGTCAATGACCGGAATGCTGAGATTGGCTGCCAGAAAATCAGTCATTGCGGATGGGTTTTCAATGTTCTCCAGCAGCACGGAAGCCTCTTCAGGAACATTCGGGCTTAAGGCGATAACGCGGTTGGCTGCCTGACGGATACTGACTATAAGGGCCTGAAGCTTTTTGTTCATTTTGGTTATTGAGTCAAGGGCCTGAACCCTCGCTTTTAAGTATGGCTTCGTCGCTATTTTTTCCACTATCCTGAAGCGAACCAGGCCGTGAACGACAATGTGGACTGAGCCCTGGGGCATCTTTATGGTTTTCAGTATCGAGGCAGCAGTTCCGACCGAATAAAGGTCGTCAAAGCCCGGATTTTCTGTCTGGGAGTTTTGCTGAGTAACAAGCCCTATAATGGTTTTATTGGGGACGGTGTCTGCAAGGAGATTTTTGCTCCGCTCACGCCCTATGGCAAGAGGCGTTACCGTTCCGGGATAGGCGACGGCGTTGCGGATGGGCAGAATGCCGATTATTTCAGGCAGTTTAAGCTCGTGGTCGTCGTTTTCTGTTTTGTCGGAACCATCGTCGAAAAGGTCATCCTGTCCCGCAGGATTAAGCATAGTTAAGTTTCCTAACCGGATGTCGGTGAAACGTGATAAGTTTTTATGATTGTTTGGCATAATATTGTCCGCCGGATTAGAGCTATAATCTAAAAGCGGCTTTAAGAAGCCCTGAATCCTACATCGTCATTTTACATTTTTTAACTACAATTTTGCAGCCTTATTATAGTTTTTGAACTATTTAATGGCTTTGTGGTATTCCTGCAGAGATTTGACGATGCTTAGCTCATTTTTATGAGCAGTAATACCCTTGACGGCAGCGGCGGCGGCAGCGGTAGTAGTGATGTATGGTATTTTGTATTTAATGGCTGCTTTGCGAACATAAGAATCATCATATTTGCTGAGTTTACCGGCTGGGGTATTGATGATTAACGAGATTTCGCCGTTTTTAATGGCATCCACGATATTAGGTCTGCCCTCGTGCATTTTGAGAATCGGCTCACTTTTGATTTTGTTTTTCGCGAGGAATTGATGAGTGCCCGAAGTAGCTTTGATTTTGAAACCGAGCTTCTGAAATTCCTCTGCGGTTTTCAGGACAGCCGGTTTTTCATAGTCGGTAACGGTTATCAATACCGTTCCTTTGTCGGGCAGCGGTGATTGAGTGGCCTCCTGTGCCTTGAAGTAGGCCATTCCAAAGGAATCAGCCATTCCGAGAACTTCGCCGGTCGAACGCATTTCCGGTCCAAGAATAGGGTCGACTTCCGGAAACATATTGAAGGGGAAGACTGATTCTTTCACCCCAAAGTGCGGAAATTTTCTCTGTTTGAGGTTGAGGTCGGACAATTTTTTGCCCAGCATGACCTGTGTAGCGAGCCGGGCCATAGGGATATTGCAGACTTTAGAAACCAGAGGCACAGTTCTTGAAGCCCGCGGATTGGCCTCAAGCACATAGACAGTGTCATCGGCGATTGCATACTGCATATTCATCAGGCCGATGACATTCAGTTTTGTTGCAATCTTTCTGGTGTATTCGTAAATGGTATCAAGATGTTTTTTTGGAATGTTTACAGGCGGAATGACGCAGGCAGAATCGCCGGAGTGAATGCCGGCCAGTTCGATATGCTCCATAACTGCCGGCACAAATGCGTCAGTCCCGTCAGCGATGGCATCGGCTTCGGTTTCGAGGGCATTTTCGAGGAACTTATCTATAAGAATAGGTCTTTCAGGTGTAATCTCCACTGCTGCGGCTACATAGTGACGGAGCATTTCCTCATCGTGAACAACCTCCATACCGCGTCCACCGAGAACATAGGATGGACGAACCATCAGAGGATAACCGATTTTTTTTGCGATTTTCAGCGCCTCGTTGAGATTGCTCGCCATACCGGATTTGGGCATAGGTATTCTGAGTTTTTCCATCATTTTTCGGAATCGGTCGCGGTCTTCAGCGAGGTCTATTGTTTCCGGTGTTGTGCCAAGCACCTTGACGCCTGCGGCGGCGAGTTCACTTGCGATGTTAAGAGGCGTCTGGCCGCCAAACTGGACGATGACGCCTTCGGGTTTTTCTTTTTGATAAATGCTCAAAACGTCTTCAACGGTCAGCGGCTCGAAATAAAGTTTATCAGAGGTGTCGTAATCAGTAGAGACCGTTTCAGGATTGCAGTTGACCATAATCGTCTCGAAACCTTCGTCTCTAAGAGTGAAAGCGGCGTGAACACAACAGTAGTCAAATTCAATTCCCTGTCCGATGCGGTTAGGGCCGCCGCCCAATACCATTATTTTTCGCCTTTTACTGGAGCCAACCTTATCTGCCGCATTGTAGGTGGAATAATAGTATGCTGCATTTTCGACACCGCTGACAGGGACGGCATCCCAGCCTTCGACGATACCAAGATTTGTGCGTTGTTTTCGGATTTTCTCTTCGGGTATACTGAGCAGGCCGGCAAGGTAACGGTCAGCGAAACCGTCTTTTTTGGCCTGTATCAGAAGTTTATCGGGAAGTTTTTTGCCTTTATATTTCAGTATTTTTTCTTCGAGTTCGACAAGCTGGCGCATCTGCTCGATGAACCAGTGCTTAATGTGCGTTTTTTCAAAGAGTGCCTGAGTGGAGGCGCCTTTGCGAATCGCTTCGTACATAATAAACTGCCGTTCGCTTGATGCTGTGTTGAGAAGCCCCATCAGTTCATCGAGAGGAAGTTTATTGAAATTTTTGGCAAAGCCGAGGCCGTATCGGCTGTTTTCGAGAGAACGGATTGATTTCTGGAAGGCCTCTTTATAGTTTTTGCCGATGCTCATCACTTCGCCGACAGCCCGCATCTGTGTGCCGAGTTTGTCTTCTACGCCTTTGAATTTTTCAAACGCCCATCGCGAGAATTTGACGACGACATAATCGCCGGAAGGGGTGTATTTTTCGAGCGTTCCGTCTCTCCAGTATGGTATCTCATCGAGAGTAAGTCCGCCGGCGAGCATTGATGAGACCAGTGCGATGGGAAAGCCCGTGGCTTTTGAGGCAAGAGCCGATGAGCGGGAGGTCCTTGGATTGATTTCAATGACGACCACTCTGCCTGTTTGGGGGTTGTGAGCGAACTGGATGTTTGTTCCGCCTATGACCTCAATGGCATCGACAATATCGTAAGAGTATTTTTGCAGTTTTTTCTGCAGTTCCGGGCTGATAGTAAGCATAGGAGCGGTGCAGTAAGAATCTCCGGTATGAATGCCCATCGGGTCGACATTTTCGATAAAGCAGACGGTAATTTTCTGACCATTTGCGTCGCGAACGACCTCAAGTTCGAGTTCTTCCCATCCGAGAACAGCCTCTTCAATGAGTATTTGATGAACCAGGCTGACAGATAGGCCGCGACTGGCAATTGTTCGCAGTTCTTCGACATTGAATACTGCGCCGCCGCCTGTTCCGCCCATTGTATAAGCAGGGCGGATAACAACCGGGTAACCAATCTCTTCTGCGATTTTCTCCGCTTCTTCTACGCTATAAGCAGGGTCGCTTTTCGGCATATCGATACCGAGTTTATTCATCGTTTGTTTGAAAATAACACGGTCTTCACCTCGCTCAATGGCATCTACATTAACGCCTATTACTTTGACGTTGTATTTTTCAAGGACGCCTGAGCGAGCAAGTTCGGAAGACAGGTTTAGTCCGGTCTGGCCGCCAAGATTTGGCAAAAGAGCGTCGGGGCGTTCCTTTTCGATGATTTTGGTCATAGTCGCAAGATTGAGCGGCTCAATATAAGTTACATCTGCCATACCCGGGTCGGTCATAATAGTAGCGGGGTTAGAATTGACCAGCACAATCTGGTAGCCTAATTTTCGCAGTGCTTTGCAGGCCTGAGTGCCGGAATAATCAAATTCGCAGGCCTGGCCGATGATAATGGGGCCGGAACCAATAATCATTACCTTTTTTACGTCTTTTCGTTTCGGCATAGCGACTGTTCTCCTACTCCATTAGAGTTTTGATAAATAACGATGTAAGTATATTGCGGGGAATTAGACTAAATAAAATCCGCGATGTCAAATGATAAAAATTTATAAGGATAAGTGATTAGATGTAGCTTTTTTCTGCAAAATACGAACTGCGGGCAAATGGTTCGGATATGACCCACGAGAAACCAAGCTGAATTGCTTTTTGCTGCCAGTAACTGAATTTTTCCGGCCTTACGTATTCGACAACGTCGAGAGAATCTTTCGATGGTTTCAGATACTGGCCGATGGTTATTCTGTCGCAGCCGGTATTGCGCAAATCTTTCAATACCTGCTCAATTTCGTCATCGGTTTCTCCGAGTCCGAGCATAATGGAAGATTTGGTCTGAATGCCGGGATATTTTTGTTTGGCTGTTTTGAGCAAATTCAGGGACAACTGATAATCGCCGCCTCTTCTTGCAACCGGATACAGGGACGACACAGTTTCAACATTGTGAGCGAATACGAAAGGCAGTGCACTATTTAAAATTTCAATAGCTTCGGTCTGACAATGACGGAAATCCGGCGTGAGTATCTCGAATTTCGTGTCCGGGCATAATTGCCTTACGGTGTTGACACAATTGCTGAAATGGACTGCACCGCCGTCCGGCAAATCATCGCGGTTGACACTGGTTATCACGAGATATTTTAAGTTCATTTGTTTTACCATTTGAGCAATTCGCTGAGGTTCCGTCGGGTCGGTGGGAAGAGGCTTGCCTTTTGCCACCGAGCAAAAACCGCAGTTTCGTGTGCAGATATTACCGAGGATTAGAACCGTTGCCGTTCCTCTGCCCCAGCATTCGCCTTTGTTAGGACAATTGGCGTGCATACATATTGTTTCAAGCCCGAGAGAATTTAATGTTTTGTCGGTGTGGTTATAAATACTGCCTGCGGGCAGTGGTCTGCGCAGCCAGACAGGGAGTTTGCGAGGTTCATGGTTTGTTGTATCTGTGAGATTTGAGCCGTTTTTTGAAGAGAAATGTCTGAAGAGCGACTGAATCAGTAATCCTTTTACCCTGCTGATTGAATTCTGCATGCCTGTTTCATTCAGGACGGAAGTCATTTTGACGCCTTCAAGGCCGCAGGGGACAATGTGGTCGAAGATGCTCAGGTCGTTTTGAATATTTATTGCCATACCGTGCAGTGTTACAAATCTGGATATGCGAACGCCGATAGAAGCGATTTTTTTCCCGTTGACCCACAGACCCGGCAAATCGTCCCGCCTTTGGCTGTGAACACCTAATTGTTCGAGCAGTTCAATACCGATGGTTTCCAGTTCTCTTATGTATTCGCTGACAGAAAGGCTGAATTTTTGCAGGTTTAAAATCGGGTAAAAGACTAATTGGCCGGGATTGTGTGCAGTTGCGCCGCCGCCTCTACGAATGTCGACCACGTCGATGTGTTTTTGTGCCAAATCATCGCTGGCGGTGAGCAGCTTGTTGGCGTTTCGGCGGCTTCCGAGAGTAATAACAGGAGGGTGTTCGGCAATCAAGATGGTATCCGGTATTTTGTCGTGGTATCTGTCTTCGCATAATCGCTGCTGCCGTTCGAGTATCTGGCGATAGTCAGCCACGCCGCAGTCGTAAATACGCAGCGGATTTCTGATTTCCGGTATTAAATTTTGGACGTGAGATTTTAAGTTTTCAGTTTTTAAGTTTTCTGTAAGCAATTTTTAAGTTATCACCTCATAATTTGCAACTGTGTATACTAAGTGAAAGCATTTTCCACAGCTTCTTTAAGCGTTTCCGAAATAGTCGGGTGAGCAAAAGTTATCTGCGTATCTTTTTCCTGCCTGCCGATGAAAGCTGCGGCAGCAGCGACCAGCTCGGTTACCATAGCACCTGCCATTGTAATACCGATGATTTTATTTGTTGAGTTATTTTTTACAACTCTTATTTCGCCGACGGTTTCATTAGAGGCCGCGCTTCTGCCGTTGGCCCTGAAAAATGCTTTTCCGACAGAGACGTTCAGACCTTCTGATTTGCAGGTTTGCTCATTTTTGCCGACCGATGCCGCCTCCGGAAACGTGTAAATAACACGTGGTATAAGAGAATAGTCAGGCATTTTCACGTCGCCGCCCATAGCGTTGGCGGCTGCCACATCTGCTTCGGTGGTAGCGCCGTGCGCCAGATAAGTTTTGCCTGCCGCGTCGCCTATGGCGTAAACCCCTTTTACGCTGGTTTCCATCTTTTCGTTAATTTTTATTGCAGAGCCTTGCATTTCTAAATTTAAGGCTTCAATAGTTTCTTTGTCGCAACAGGCTTTTCTGCCGACCGCAACAAGCACCTTTTCAGCATCTATAGTTTGGCCATTTTCGAGAAAAACTTTTGCCAATTTATTATTTTTATCGACAGAAACCACTTTCTGACTTGTGAGAATGTTTATGCCGAGTTTTTTAAATTCACGTTCGATGAGTTTGCCGACCCACTGGTCTTCGGAGGCGAGAAGAAACGGAAGCATTTCGACGATGGTTACTTTTGTTCCAACGGCTGCAAAGACACAGGCCAGTTCACAGCCTATCACTCCGCCGCCGACAACTACCATCGACTTCGGTATTTGCTCCAGCGACAAGGCCTCTTTGCTGCTGATAATGATTTTGCTGTCAAACGGTATTTCCGCGAGCTGTATAGGCTCTGAGCCGGTTGCGATTATTATCTTGTCTGCGTGAATTTCCGATATTGAGCCGTTTGTCTCAATTTTAAGCCGGTTTGGCGATGTTACCACAGCCTGTCCCTGAAACCATTTTGTCTTTGTGATTTTTAGAGAGGCTGTCATAGCCTTGCGGAGGTCGGTTATGATGTTTTCTCTCCGAGTCTGGATTTTGTGCCAGTTGGGTGTTGCCGAAGCAATGTTAATGCCCATTGTGTCAGCGTTTTTAGCTGCCAGTAAAACGTGCGCCGATGCGAGGAGGGTCTTTGAAGGGATGCAGCCGTAATTGAGGCAGGTCCCGCCGATAAAATCTTTTTCAATGATTGCGACGGATGCGCCTTTCTGCGCACATCTTATAGCTGCCCTGAAACCTCCCGGGCCGGCACCGATTACCGCAATGTCGAATCTTTCCATAATAGTCTGAGACTACTTTGCAATTGTTGTATGTGCGGCGTGGAACATTCTTACGCCGCCGGTATCCAATTGAAGCACCAGGCCTTTTTCCGGGTCTACTCCGATGCAGTTACCGGCAAATTTTTTGCCGTTAAAAACAACGGCAACTCTATGATTCAGCAGAATACTTAATCTGCTCCACTGTTCAATTATTTTTTTACTATTTTTTTCCGCTGTTTCAAGACAATGTTCCATCGAAATCAATAATCTTTTTGCCAAAGAGACTCTGTCGCAGATTGTTTTAGTTTCGATGTCGATGCTTGTCGCAGTCTGCTGCAATTCGGGTGGAAAAGAAGTTTTTTTCTGGTGGCAGTTTATTCCGATACCGACAACGTAATTGCCGCCGCTGGTTTTTGATTCGAGGAGGATGCCTGCGACTTTTCTGCCGTTAAGCAATATGTCGTTGGGCCATTTGATTTTTGCAGGTTTGCCTACGGCATCGGCGACTGCGACCGCACAGGCAAGTGAAAGCAGTTCGGCGCCGTATTTACAGTCAGTCAGCACAACGGAGCAAAGGATACTGTCTCCGTATCTGCTTAGCCATTTGGCACCTGTTCTGCCGCGGCCGTCGGTCTGCTGTTCGGCGAATACCGCCAGCCCTTCATTTTTTTTGGATTTTGCATATTCGGCGGCAACATCGTTTGTGCTTGAGGTGCTGCTGTAGACGAGAATTTTCCTGCCGATACGTTTTGTATTCAGATTGGTTCTTATTTTGTCGGGGTCGAGGGTATCTGTTTTTAACATAGGTGCAGTTACCTGTCGAGTCCGATGTCGACCGCTACGGCTGAATGAGTAATTGCGCCGACGGCAATTCTGTCAATGCCGCACTGGGCAATGGCGGAAACGTTATTTAATGTTATGTTGCCGGAGGCTTCAAGAAGCGGTTTTTTACTTTTGCCGCACATCTTGTTTCTCATTTCGACGGCGTGGTTCAACTGCCACTGACCCATATTATCGAGCAGAACAATGTCGATGCCGGGTATTTTCAAAACATAATTGAGCTGGTCGTCTACGTGGTCGACTTCGACGGCGATGAACTTTGCGCCTTTTATTTTTTTTGCGTCCTCAACTATCTTTTTTAATTTCGAGTGGAAGTTCCTGCCGAGCTGAGCGAGGTGATTGTCTTTAATCAGAACGCCGTCGTAGAGTCCGAGGCGGTGATTGTGTCCGCCGCCGCAGCGGACAGCATATTTTTCGAGAAGCCGCCAGCCGGGTGTGGTTTTCCGGGTGTCGTAGATTTTTGCGTTGGTGCCGTAAACTGCCCGCACAAATTTGTTGGTCGTAGTGGCTATTCCGCTTAGTCTTTGCAGAAAATTCAGGACAACTCGCTCTGCAGTAAGCATAGTGCAGAACGGGCCTTCAATGGTGGCAATCTTGCAGCCAATATGGGCCGGTTGGCCGTCATCTACGTGCACTTTGAGCCGAAGGCCGTCATCGTAAAATTTAAGTATTTCCCGCACGATGGGCATCCCGCAGACGATTATTTCCTCGCGGGAAATGATGCCGGCGTGCGTAACGGCGTTTCTTGCTGCGAAAAGCTCGCTGGTTAAATCACCTTGGCCGAGGTCTTCTTCGATTGCCATTTTAATAAGGGGTCGCACCTCTGCGAGATTGAGTTTTTTCATAATCGGTTTCTCCGGCTGTCGGTCATTTTCTCATTCTGTTTTTCTTTTTCAGGTCTCTTTTGCTTTTACTGCTGATTATAATTTCCGGCAGCTCTTTAATCTCTTTTAATTTGTCCCGCAAAAAAGCCGCCCGCTCGAAGTCAAGAGTCTGGGCGGCATCAAGCATCTCTCTTTCAATTTCGCCGGCCAGCTCGACCCTGTCGTATTCATCATCGCTGAACTGAAGAGCCTCACGGGCGGTCTGCCGGGCCTTTATCTGTTCGGTTAAACTCTTTCGTATCTCCTTTACTATAGTTTTTGGCGTAATGTTATGTTCTTTATTGAACTGGAGTTGAATTTTACGCCGTCTATTCGTTTCGTCAATAGCTTTTTGCATTGATTCTGTAACTGTGTCGGCATACAGATAAACGGTAGCGTTGATATTTCTGGCGGTTCTGCCGATTGTCTGCACCAGAGAGGTCCGGCTGCGCAGGAATCCTTCCTTGTCAGCATCGAGTATTGCCACCGCCGAAACTTCCGGCAAATCGAGTCCTTCACGCAGCAGGTTTATGCCGACCAGCACGTCAAATTCGCCGTTGCGCAAGTCGTGTAGGATTTCAATTCTTTCGAGAGTGTTAATCTCGCTGTGCAGATAACGGCATTTAAAACCTTTTTTTGCGATGTAGGAAGCCAAATCTTCAGCCATTTTTTTCGTCAAAGTGGTAACGAGTATTCGTTCTTTGGCATTGACTCTTTTTTCAATCTCGCCAAGCAGATGAGGAATCTGGTTGCGGGCGGGATACACAAAAATCTGTGGGTCGATGAGTCCGGTCGGCCTAATGATTTGCTCGACTACCTCGTTATTACATTTTTCAAGCTCAAACGGGCCCGGCGTAGCGGAAACAAAAATCACGTTGGCCCAGTTTTCCTGAAATTCCTCAAATCGCAGTGGCCTGTTGTCTAATGCGCTGGGCAGTCTGAAGCCGTGTTCGACCAGCACCTCTTTCCTGCTTCTGTCACCCGCCCACATTGCCCGCAATTGCGGGATTGTAGCGTGCGATTCATCTATAAACAGCAGGAAATCCTTCGGGAAATAATCGATGAGTGTATAAGGTCTTGCGCCGCTCGGCAGACCTGAGAGATGGCGGGAATAATTTTCAATTCCGCTGCAATAGCCGACCTCCTGCAGCATCTCAATATCATACATCGTCCGGGCTTGCAGCCGCTGTGCTTCGAGAAGTTTGCCTTCCTGCCGCAACTGCTGTAGGCGCTGTTCGAGTTCGGTTTTTATGCTGTCAATGGCTGAGCCGATTTTGTCGGCAGGCATAATATAATGCTGGGCAGGGTATATAAAGACCTGGTTTTCAACAGCCAAGGTTTCGCCGGACACAGGGTTGATGTAAGTTATTGCCTGTATTTCATCGCCTAAAAATTCAAACCTGATAGCGAAGGATTCATAAGATGGGTGCAGTTCGACGACGTCGCCTCGGACGCGGAATTTGCCCCGCTGGAAATCGAAGTCGTTGCGGGTATATTGTAAATCTGCAAATCTGCCGAGCAGAACGTTTCTGTCAACTGATTCGCCGCTGCGGACGGCCACGACGCTGGCTTTGTAATCTTCAGGAGAACCCAAACCGAAAATGCAGGAAACCGAGGCAACAATGATGCAGTCCTTTCTTGTTGAAAGACTGGTAGTGGTGGAAAGCCGAAGGCGGTCAAGGTCGGCGTTTTTCGAGGCGTCCTTTTCTATGTAAATGTCCCTTTGCGGTATGTATGCTTCCGGCTGGTAATAGTCATAGTAACTGACAAAATATTCAACGGCGTTTTCCGGGAATAATTCCTTGAATTCTTCATATAACTGGGCGGCCAATGTTTTGTTGTGAGAGATTACAAGGGCAGGGCGGTCGAATTGCGATATTACGTTTGCCATAGTGAAGGTTTTGCCGGAACCTGTAACGCCCATCAATGTTTGATACTGCTTACCGGCCTTAAGGCTTTCGGTAAGTTTTTCTATCGCTGCCGGCTGGTCGCCGGCAGGTTTGAAAGCGCTGTTTAGTTTGAAAATTTTCATAAGATTTATATTCTAATCGAAAGTCGCAGAGATTTCATATATTTTAACGGTATAGAAATAATGACAACTGACGATATAATCTTAGGGTTTCGTAGGAGATTTAAGGTTTGTTTATAAGGGAATTTTTATGAACGGAATGACAACGGTGCTGCTTTTGATAGGCTCGAATGTTTTTATGACTTATGCTTGGTATGGGCATTTGAAAGATTTTAAGGGCAAGCCGCTTATTTTGGCAATAGTGGTAAGCTGGGGCGTGGCATTTCTGGAGTATTGCCTGCAGGTGCCTGCCAACCGGATAGGCTATAATTATTTTTCGCTTTCCCAGTTAAAGATTCTGCAGGAGATAATAACGATAAGCGTATTTGCCGTTTTTTCAATAGTTTATATGAAACAGCAGATAAAATTAGATTATCTGTGGGCGGCGTTCTGCATAATCGGCGCCGCCTTTTTTATGTTCCGGAGTTTCTCGCCTTTGAGTTAAATTTATCGAAAATAAGGTTTCAGATGAAAATGCGAAAATTTTTTTCCTATATCATGGTTTTTTTGTTTCTGGTCGGTTTTTTGTATTTCGCCCGCGGCCTGTATTACGGCGCAAAGACCATACACGAGCTTCTTGCGGAGAATAAGCATCTTAAGCAGGCGATAAGTAATCTGACGCAGGAAGACCAGATTGGTTATGCAAAAGTAATATCGCAGGAAACAAAAGAAGGAAAGCTATTTACGACGGTGAGGTTTGTCGAGACAGCCAGAGATGATAAACTGAAAAAGATTCTCGAAAAGGACTGCACAATCGAAGGGGATATCGTTCATTTCGATGCGCTGATTATAAAATTCAGTGATAAAATAGTTATGGACGGCAAAGAGCGGGCGATGTATCTGTGGCGAAGGGTTTATGGCGAAAAAATGGCGCCGGAAAACGGCATTAAAATAGAAGAGCCGAACTCTGAGCCGGCAAGATATAAAGATATTTTGAAGATGCTGCCTGTAAAACAGCGGGAGATTTTCTGGTCTGCTATATGGGATTTGGCCAATGACCCTGAAAGGCTGAAGATACACGGCATTACGGCGGTATACGGCAATGCGGTCTACTCTAAACTGCAAAAAGGATTTGTCTATATTTTTAAGATAAGTTCTACAGGCCAGGTCTATCCGGAAGTCGTGCCGGAAATGTAATCACGCCGGTGATGCGAAAACTTGACACACTTCTTTTAAACTGCGACAATCACATTTTATACGAAATTTCGGGAGAAAATAAAATAAGGCAGGATGAGTAAACAAATCGCAGATAGTTTGTTTGCATCAGAAGGGGGCGAGGAAAAAGTTTGCGGACACATTGTTCAGGTGGCATTCGAGGCGGGGGTGGATAACCAGTTTAGCTACTTAGTGCCGGATGAGTTTTGGCCGATAGCAGTCGGGCAGCGGGTCGAAGTGCCGTTCGGGAGAAAAAATAAACTTGAAATCGGTTTTTGTGCCGCAATAGAAGAAGCTGCAAAGGGGGAAAAACGCAAATTCAAACTGAAAACGGTTAAAAGGGTAATTGATAAAGAGCCGTTGGTGAACGTTGAGTTGATGGAACTGGCGAGATGGATTAGCGATTACTATGTATGTCCCCTTGGGCAGGTTTTGGCGGCAATAGTGCCGTCGGCAGTGAAAAAAGGAGCGGGCGCCAGAACAGAAAAATATATCTATCTGGCGGAACAGAATGCAAAGCCGTTAAAAAGTAAAAAGCAGAAACAGATTGTAGAGTTTCTGAAGAATAACGGGGCATTAGATTCAAAAACAGCAATAAAATTACAGGATATTTTAGAGCAGGTCGGCTGCACGGAATCGCCGATAAAAAAACTGGCGCAGGAACAAATTATCAGAATTGTTCAAAAGACCACTTTGAAATCGCCGCCGGCCGTTCCGCAGGGTATCGCAATACCGCTGTCTGAGAAAATAATTCTCAACGACGACCAGCAAAAAGCTCTTGTGCATATCAATTCTCAAATCAGTTCAGGTAAATTTTCTGTTACCCTTCTGTATGGCGTTACCGACAGCGGTAAAACCGAGCTTTATATAAGGGCAATCGAATCAGTGCTGCAGCAGAAAAGAAGAGCGATAGTTCTGCTACCTGAAATTGCGCTCACCGCCCAGACTGTCCAGCGGTTCAGCAGCCGGTTTGAAAAAATAGCGGTGATGCACTCAGGCTTGACCGCTGCGCAGCGCAACGTGCAATGGCAGAAAATAAAGGCAGGCGAGGCAGACGTTGTCATCGGCGCACGGTCAGCGGTTTTTGCGCCGCTGCAAAAACTTGGACTTATTGTTGTCGATGAGGAACATGAGCCGAGCTATAAACAGGACACCGCTCCTCGTTATCACGGCAGGGACGTTGCGATAAAGCGTGCGCAATTGGCAAATGCACACTGTATCCTCGGCAGCGCAACGCCCTCGTTGGAGTCGCTTTTTAACAGCAAAACGAAAAATTATTTCAGCCTTGTGCGCCTGCCGAAAAGGGTGATGGACCTGCCGATGCCGGAAATGAAACTTGTTAATTTGCAGGATATGTATTCTGCGCAGAGGGGACTTAATCTGATAAGTGAGCCTCTGGCGGAACGGCTAAGAGAAATTCTTGAGAAAAAAGAGCAGGCCATTCTGCTGTTAAATAAGCGAGGCTACAGCAATTTTATATATTGCCCATCCTGCAAGTATACGCTTCGCTGCCGCAATTGCGATGTAACATTGACTTTTCACAAATCGCGGATTCCTGCAGGCAGCAGAGGCGTGCAGACGGTTATGGGCAGACACATAGATTATGGTTATGCAATATGTCATTATTGCTTGGCGCAGACGCTTGTGCCGGAGAATTGCCCTTTGTGCGGCAAACGGATGTTGATGATTGGCGTCGGATCGCAAAAACTGGAAGAGGAATTGGCGAGAAAATTCCCACAGGCCTCCATAAAGCGGGTCGACAGCGATTCTATGGCGGGCAAGGATTATTACCACGTCTTAAAAGATTTCAGCGACGGCAAAATCGATATATTGGCAGGTACCCAGATATTGGCCAAGGGGCTGCATTTTCCCAACGTAACGCTGGTGGGCATCATCAGCGCAGATACCTCTCTTTATCTGCCGGACTTTCGGACGAACGAAAGGACGTTTCAGTTGATTTCGCAGGTGGCAGGCAGGGCGGGCAGGTCGGCGAAAAAAGGAACGGTATTTGTCCAGACGTTCCTGCCGGAACAGCCTGCGATACAATTTGCGATGCACAATGACTTTGAGGGGTTTATCAGGGAGGAATTGAAGCACCGCAAGGCCTGTAATCTGCCGCCGTTCTGGCGGCTGGCGATTATCGGCATCAGGGACACAAATTTTGACAGACTCACCGCAGCCTGCAAAACAATGCGTGAAAGAATAGACAGCATTATTGAACAAAATAAACTTAAAGCAATTGTTCGCGGCCCTTTGCCGGCAGCAATCAGCAGAATCCAGCGGTTTCACCGGATGCAGATAATTATTCAGGCGCCGCTGCCTGCTGATATGCAAAGCCTGTTTGCCGAGTTACGGAAAGAAAAACCTGTCAGCCCGACAGTCAAAGTTGCGATAGATATAGACCCTGTTAATTTGTTGTAATTTGCAATCCCGTCAGGGATGGCTTACGCCATTGCGGGATTTGTGTGATATGCTGTAAATTTAATTTATCGGGGCGTAGCTCAGCCTCGTCAGTGGCTTGGCCATCCCTGACGGGATGGATGGCTTACGCCACTTGGATTAGAGCGTCCCGCATATGGCGTGCCATAGGCATTGAGGGAAGGCCGGTGGTTCCGTCAAAAAGGTGGAAAATCGCTTCAGTAATTAGCAGAGGGTATTTGTGTTATACTTCAAAGCCTTAAGACAAAGAAACTTTACATCGGACACACCAGCAACCTGGCTCGGAGACTCACAGAGCATAATAGCGGCTGGGGCGGTCGATACACTCGACAAAATGGCCCGTGGACGCTGGTTTACAGCGAGTCTTACTCGGACCGGGCTTCTGCAGCAAAGCGGGAACGGTATCTCAAAAGCACCCGAGGTTCCTATGAAAAGAAGAAATTGGCTGGTGTCTTTAAGGTGAAATAAAGACTGATTGTGGTTTAAAAGTTTTTATGGTATATTTTTGCTATAACTTTATCGGGGCGTAGCTCAGCTTGGATAGAGCGCTTGGTTCGGGACCAAGAGGCCGGTGGTTCAAATCCACTCGCCCCGATTTTTTTATTGACGACGGAGAAATTTTCATGCCGATTTTTGAATATAAATGCAGTAAATGCAGCAGGATAAGTGAGTTTTTGGAAACGGCGGGCGAAAAGGCCGCTAAGCGATGCTCACACTGCGGCAGCGAAGATCTGAAAAAGCAGTTTTCCGCATTTTCGCCAAGGGTCAAAGAGGGACAATCAAAGCGATGCCACAGTTGCACCGATGCAAGGTGTCCTCATTCGGGAAATTAAAGTTATGGACGAAAAAAAAGGCAGTTACGACTTCAACGCCATCGAAAAAAAATGGCAGCAATACTGGGAACAAAATAAAACATTCAAGGCAATCGACTGCGACAGCAGCAAGCCGAAATATTACGTGCTGGATATGTTTCCCTACCCGAGCGCGCAGGGACTTCACGTCGGCCATCCGGAAGGTTATACCGCAAGCGACATAGTTACCCGCTACAAAAGAATGAAGGGATTCAACGTCCTTCATCCTATGGGCTGGGACGCATTTGGCCTGCCGGCGGAACAATATGCCGTCGAGACCGGCACACATCCTGCGGAAATCACCAAAAAAAACATCGCAAATATGCGAAGACAAATCAAGTCGCTCGGCTTCAGCTATAACTGGGACAGGGAAGTCAATACTACCGACCCGGATTATTACAAATGGACGCAGTGGATATTTTTGAAGTTTTTCAACAGCCACTTCGATGAAAAAGAACAAAAGGCAAAGCCGATTGAGCAGTTGTCAATCCCTAAAGGTTTAAACGAAACTGAAAAACAAAAATATATAGACGACCATCGTTTGGCTTATGAGGCGGAGGTTGCCGTGAACTGGTGTCAGCAGTTGGGGACGGTTCTGGCAAATGAAGAGGTTATCGGCGGAGTAAGCGAGCGAGGCGGTTATCCCGTAATCAGAAAGCCGATGAGGCAGTGGATGCTGCGAATAACAAGTTATGCGGAGAAACTGCTTAGCGATTTGGATGAGGTGGACTGGCCGGAATCGATAAAAAAATTGCAGACGGACTGGATTGGTAAAAGCGTCGGGGCGGAAGTAGATTTCAAACTCGATGGTTTCAACGAAATCATTCGCATATTTACTACGCGGCCTGATACATTGTTCGGCGCAACATATATGGTTTTGTCTCCTGAGCATAAATTAGTTGATGTTATCACGAGCAAAGATAAAAAAGTGGAGGTTCAGAAATATCGTGAAGAGGCCGCCCGCAAAAGTGATTTAGACCGCACTGATTTGGCAAAGGACAAGACGGGCGTGTTTCTCGGCACTTATGCAATCAATCCGGTAAATGATACAAGAATCTCAATCTGGATAAGCGATTATGTTTTGATAAGCTACGGCACGGGGGCGATTATGGCGGTGCCGGCACACGACGACAGGGATTTCGAATTTGCGAAGAAATTTAATTTGCCGATTATACAGGTTGTTGAGCCGCCCGATGAAAAAGAGGCTGAACTGGCAAAACAGGGTAAATTGTGTTTTACCGGCGATGGTACAGCAATTAACAGTGGACAATTCAATGGCCTGCCAACACCCGAGTTCAAGGAAAGAATTACAAATTGGCTTGCGGAAAGGCAATTTGGTAGAAAGGCTGTGAACTATAAATTACGAGACTGGCTTTTTAGCAGACAGCGATACTGGGGTGAACCTTTCCCGATTTTGCATACCGAAGGCGGAAATATTACAGGATTGAACGAGAAGGATTTGCCTTTGATGCTGCCGCCGGTCAAAAACTATAAGCCTTCAGGGACGGGTGAATCGCCGCTGGCCAATATAAAGGATTGGGTGAACGTTACCCTGCCCGATGGCTCAAAAGCGATGCGGGAAACAAATACGATGCCGCAATGGGCGGGCAGCTGCTGGTATTATCTGCGGTATATCGACCCGCACAATAATCAGCGGGGCTGGGAGGCGGAAAAGGAAAAATACTGGATGCCGGTTGATTTGTATATCGGAGGGGCCGAACACGCTGTCCTGCATCTTTTATATTCGCGGTTCTGGCACAAGCTGCTTTATGACCTCGGCTACGTCAGCACGAAAGAGCCGTTCAAAAAACTTATCAATCAGGGAATGATTCTCGGCGAGGACGGCCAGAAGATGAGCAAATCCCGCGGCAACGTCGTCAATCCCGACAAGGTTGTCGCTGATTACGGCGCTGATTCGACGAGGCTTTATGAAATGTTTATGGGGCCGCTCGAAGCCGTCAAACCCTGGAGTATGCAAAGCGTAGAAGGTGTTTATAGATTCCTGCAAAGAGTCTGGCGAATGGTTGTTGATGAAGATACAGGCAGCCTTTGCGATGCGGTAAAAGACGCCGATGCGGATGAAGAGACGCTGCGACTGCTGCATCAGACGATAAAAAAGGTCGGCAGCGATATTGAGACCTTCGGCTTTAATACTTCGATAAGTGCGATGATGATTTTCACAAATCACCTTAACAAACAGACGGTAAGGCCGAAATCGGTCGTTGAGAAATTTATTCTGATTCTTGCTCCGTTTTCACCGCATATCGCCGAGGAACTCTGGCAGAGGCTCGGCCATAAAAATACTCTGACTTACGAGAGCTGGCCGCAATATGACAAAGAGCTTATCAAGGAAAAGGAAATTGAAAGGGCGGTTCAGGTCAACGGCAAGGTAAAAGACAGGATAGTGACCGCCGCAGATGCCGATGAGCAGCAGATAAGACAAAAGGCACTTGCCAATGAAAGAGTAAAAGCTGCTATGGCGGGCAAAGAAGCAAAAAAAGTTATTATCACCGCCCGCATAGTGAGTATTGTTACATAAGTTTATTATGCCGATGTGTATTGAAATAGAAGCAAAGCTGAGAATCGCTTCGCATAAGAAGGTAATCGAGAGATTAAAAAAACTCGGCGCCAAGTTTGTAGAATCTCAGTTTCATACGGATTATTACCTTGATGATGCAAAGTCGACACTAACAAAGACCGACCAATGTCTTCGGCTGCGGTTTCGCCGCTCCGGCAAAATTGAAAAAACGTTTCTCGCTTATAAAGGCGCAAGGGAAAAAGGGCAATTCAAAAAAAGGCAGGAAATAGACCTCGAAATCAGCGCCGGCAAAGCTGTTGAAAAATTGCTTTCGGAACTCGGATATAAAAAAGTATTAGTTGTCAAAAAGAGCCGGCAGGTCTGGCTGTTCAGCGGCTGCGAAATTGCTTTAGACCGGCTTCCTTTGTTGGGCAAATTTGTGGAAATAGAAGGACGTAATGAAAAGACAATCGCCGCTGTCCAGAAAAAATTGGGTCTGGCGGATTTGCAGCATATCCCCGAAAGTTACGCAACATTAGTAGCGGATAAACTTCACAAAAAAAGCAAAGGTAATTATGAAGCCGGATGACGGCTATATTGCTTATATCATAAACCCTAAATCCGGCGCCAGCAGCTGCAAATTGACGGAGCAACTGTTCCGCAAATATCTCGCAGAGAAAGGTTTCGAGGTCAGGGTCAGTTATACTGCATCTTTGGCCCACGCCTGTGAAATTGCTGTCGCCGCAGCAGAGGACAATCGCTGTGCTATGATTGCCGCCGCAGGAGGCGACGGCACCGTCCGCGAGGCAGCGCACGGCCTGGAAGGCAGCAGCAAGCCTTTGTTTATAGTCCCCTGCGGAACGGAAAACCTGCTGGCTAATGAGCTTGGTTTTGATACGAAACCGCAGACGGTAATAGATGTTTTCGAAGCAGGATACACAAAGGATTTAGACCTCGGAAATGCCAATGGAAGATGTTTTACCTCCATAGCAGGCTTCGGATTTGACGGCAAAGTGGTAGAACGTGTCAGCAGGGAAAGAAAAGGGCACATAGATTATACCGATTACTTCTGGCCTATCTGGCGGACCTTCTGGGATTACAAATTTGATAAAATGCAGGTAGTAGTGGACGGACAAAAGATTTTTGATGACAGGGGTATGGTTTTTGTCGGAAATATCTCAAAATATGCGATAGGGCTTGGTATACTCAAGCAGGCGGATTTCAGCGACGGCCTGCTCGATGTATGTATTTATAAATGTGCATCGCGCATACGTTTGATAAAGCATTCCCTGATGACGGTCCTGAAACAGCATATAAAAAGCAAAGATGTCATTTATCGCCAGGGCAGGAAGATTATCGTAACTTCAGACAGCGATGTGCGGACACAGATAGACGGCGACCCGGGGCCGAATCTGCCCGTAGAGATTGAGATAATTCCAAAAGCGGTTAAAATAATGGTGCCGAAAAACGCCAAACCGGCAGGTATCAGAACGAGACTTATAAGGGCGTTAGGATAAATAATTAGTTATTTGAAATTGGATTTTGATTATGAAAATGATGAAATTCAGAATCGGAGACGGCAAAAGTGATGTAAAAAGGCCGGTTGAAGTGGGGCTGAATGCTCCTATGTTTTTAATGGCTGGGCCGTGCATCATCGAAAGCAAAAAATGCTGTATTGATATTGCCAAAAAACTTGTTGGAATCAGTCGAAGGACCGGCGTTGGTATAATTTTCAAGGCCAGTTTCGACAAGGCCAATCGCAGCAGCATATCGAGTTTTCGCGGCCCGGGTCTGGAAAAAGGGCTGGAAATCCTGGCAGCCGTCCGGCAGGAAACTGGTTTGCCCGTGATGACCGACATACACGAACCGCAGCAGGCAGCCGTTGCAGCCAAAGTAATTGACTGCCTTCAGGTGCCGGCGTTTCTTTGCAGGCAGACCGATTTGCTACTCGCCTGTGCGGAAACAGGCAAACCCATAAACGTCAAAAAAGGCCAGTTTATGTCGCCTGAAGAAATGAAAAACGTCGTTGAGAAAATCCGTGCCTGCAAAAACGACAAAATCATACTTACCGAGCGAGGCACGTTTTTCGGATATAATCGGCTCGTCAATGATATGACAGCCATTGAGACTATGAAAAATTTTGGCTGTCCCGTTGTTTTTGATGCCACTCATAGCACGCAGCAGCCCGGCGGACTCGGTTTTGCCACCGCAGGCAGAAGAGAGATGTCGCCCATACTTGCAAAAGCGGCCATCGCCGCCGGCGCCAACGGCCTTTTCATCGAGGTCCATCCGCATCCTGAGAAATCCAAATCAGACGCCGCCACTATTATGGCAATAGACAGACTTGAAAATTTGCTTAAAGTATGCAAAAAAATATTTCAAACCGTTCGGGGATAAATAAAACGGCTGGAGAAAAAAAATATAAACACCTTTTTGGGCCGGTGCCTTCTCGCAGATTGGGGCTTAGTCTCGGTGTTGATATTGTGCCTCTGAAGGTCTGCACACTCGATTGTGTTTACTGTCAGCTCGGTAAAACCAGTGAAAAAACCGTTGAACGCAGAGAATATGTCCCTGTTGGGCCGGTACTGGCCGAGCTAAAAGAACGATTGGCTGAGGGAATAAAGCCTGATTTCATTACTATCAGCGGTTCCGGCGAGCCGACGCTGAATTCAAAACTTGGCGAAATCATCGACGGCATCAGGAAAATTACGGATATACCCGTTGCTATATTGACCAACGGGACGTTATTGTGCCGAGAGGACGTGCGCAAAGATTGTGCAAAGGCCGATGTGGTAATGCCTTCTCTTGATGCAGGCGATGATAAGTGTTTCCGGAAGATAAACCGTCCTCATAAAGATATCAGTATTGAAAGCCTGATTGAGGGTTTGTGTGCGTTCAGGAAGGAATTTGCCGGCCAAATTTGGCTTGAGGTGTTTTTTGTCGAAGGTTTTAATACCGACACCGGACAAATCGCTAAAATAAAGACCGCCATAGAGCAAATTCGACCTGATAAGGTTCAGCTTAACACTGCTGTTCGGCCTACCGCCGAACCGGAAATCAGGAAAGTAACTGTTGAAAAGCTGCAAAATATAGCAGTTCAACTCGGGGAAAACTGCGAAGTGATAGCGGACTTTTCGCCGCAGCGGCATCGGGAACATCTCGAAGGTAAGGCTGAATACGTGTTATCAATGCTAAAACGCAGGCCTTGCTCACTGGATGATATATGTTCGGGGCTGGGCATAAGGCGGGACGAAGCGATGAAATGGATTGACCATTTCCAGAAACAGGGGATTGTCTGTGCCGATACAAAGAACGGCATTGTCTTCTTCAGGGTGATTTAGAAGCCGGCTTCACAGGTTAAGCGGGGAAACAAAAATTGTGGAAATTTATCTGTAATTTTATATCTAAAACTATAAAGGCGGACGTCTTATTGGCCGATAAAAACCATTAAGGCATCGGACGGCGAACAAATTTTATCGGTTTATCCCGTCAAAAAAAGAATTTTTAACTTTAGTAAAATGCTTTTAGGCCGATAAGAAATAAGTGGACTTTGCTTTATTGCTGACAGGCTAATTTTTGAGGACAAAACTACTGTAATGATGAGAGGAACAAAACGGCAACTGGTATTAAGCAAGGGCAAAGAAAAGTTTATATTCCGCTTTGACAGCGGATGTGAGGACAAACTTCTCGACACCCTTGTCGAGCAGGCAAAAAGCAGGCAGACCAGTTTTGACTGGTTCGATGCGGCTGTGCTGAGTTTCAAACTGACGCAGTCGCTTATCGACCAGGCGGATGAGCTTTTGCATGAGAATAAGAATACGCAGGTCCATGCCAATGAATATATGGAAGCAGACGGTAAAGAGGATTGTAACTCTAAACAGCAATTGGGAAATTTGTAGCGAGAACAGGCAGGTAGACTTATGGAAAACAGTGTAATTATTCAGGAATTTATAAATTACTTGAATTTTGAAAAGCGGTTTTCTGAATATACCGCCAAGTGCTATGGCGCCGATTTGGCGCAGTTTACGGGCTATCTTACAGGCAGTTCCGGGCAGGGCCGGCCAGCAGGAGACTGGGATGCCTCTGCTCATCACCAGGACAATTCTGCGACAATGGTAGCCACTCAGACTGCCGCTAAAGTAGACCAAGCCCTTCTTGCTGTGGATGTCAATACCGTCAGGGCATATCTGACTTTTCTGAACGAAAAGCAGTATTCAAAGCCCACCATAGCCCGAAAGCTGGCCACACTCCGCAGCTTTTATAAATTCCTGGTTAAGAGAAATAAAGTCAGTTCCAATCCGGTTTCTGTGGTGAGAACTCCCAAGCAGGACAAAAAGCTACCCAAGTTTCTTGAATATGATGATGTAAAACGACTGCTTGAAACACCGCCGATGGATAGCTGGCTGGGCGCAAGAGACAGGGCGATGATGGAAACACTTTACAGCACAGGTATGAGAGTAAGCGAGCTGGTGGCGCTGAATATGGATGACATCGACTTCCTTGGTGAAGTGGTGCATATCAGGGGCAAAGGCAAAAAGGAAAGAATCGCACCAATAAGCTCTTCTACTTTGCAGATCATTCAGCATTATATGGAGTTCCGCAACAAGAGGGCGCAAAGTAACAGTAATTTCGACTCGAAGGTGCTTTTTGTAAATAAGCACGGCGGCAGGCTCAGCACAAGGAGCGTCCGTCGTAAAATGGACAAATATCTCAAAATAGCCGGCTTAGACCCCTCAATCAGCCCGCATACGCTAAGACATAGTTTCGCAACCCATATGTTAAATAACGGCGCCGATTTGAGAAGTGTGCAGGAACTGCTCGGCCATCAGTCACTCTCGACGACACAGATTTATACGCATCTTACAACTAAAAGACTGAAAGAGGTTTATGATAGTGCGCATCCGAGAGAAAATGATAAAAACAGCAATGTAACAAATAACTGATATAAAAGGTGGAGGTCACAAAAAGGCTGTTTTGAAAAAAGCAGCCTTTTTTATTTTTTTAATTTGTGCTGTTTGTTATTAAGCACCAAAAGGGCGGAGAATTTTTCCCGATAGATACAGGATGCACTTGTTCTGCTATTTTTACTGAAATGACTTGATGAAAGGTTGGGAAGGCGGTTATATTAAAAGCACATAAAAACGCACCCGTAGCTCAGTAGGATAGAGCGTCGGTTTCCTAAACCGAAGGTCGCAGGTTCGAATCCTGCCGGGCGCATTTTGTCCGCTACAACTTCATCTTTATGCCTTTTTTCTCCGCCTTTTCTATAAATGATGCCAACTGTTTCAGCAGCACATCGAGCTGGCGGGTATTTTCAAGCAGATTTTCGTAGAGGCGCCCGTCATTAACGAATTTAGCAGCAGAGCCGCTGCCGCTGTTTATTTTTTCCAGAACCAGTCTCAGTTCTGTTACTGTCCTGGTCAGCTCTTCGCTTGTGGTAACACCGGCGGCGGAAAAATCCTCAAGTTTCTTCAGCGTGTCTTTGGCCTGTTCAGTTGCTTTGGACAAATTGGCCAAAGTTGTCCGGATGTTCTCTTTGTTTGTTTCGTCGCCGAGAATATCGTTGGCATTCTTTAGCAACGCCTTCAATCCATCAGCCAGCTCGTCCAGTTTTTTCTGACTTTCTTCAGGAAAGAACTCGCTGGTCATTCCTGTCGAACCTTGCAGTAAACTGCCGTTGGTCAGGAATTTTTGCTCCATCTCCTGAACGTCGAAGGGCGGCTCTTTAAGGTCGATGTAACTGCTGCCCAGCCCGCGTGTCATCAGCTTTACTTGGACGTTGTAAGGGATGTTGTCGTATTTCTTATCTATGCTGAGAACGACCAGAGTCTGATGGTAGAAACGGCCTGTATTCGAATCCTTTAATACCTTTGGAGGTTTA
>Ga0315278_10000512_pt1 | contig 34301 bp, 25 predicted proteins | sample YL17G06_0_MG_FD_203880 | JGI IMG/M metagenome (GOLD analysis project Ga0315278, IMG submission 203880) | Sediment microbial communities from Yellowstone Lake, YNP, Wyoming, USA - YL17G06_0 | ecosystem: Environmental > Aquatic > Freshwater > Lake > Sediment | place: USA: Wyoming | collected... | reverse complement strand
AGGATCCGGAACTGGATGCCGGCCTCGTCGGTGGCGACGCCCATCGCCCCGCCGAGCGCGTCGACTTCCTTGACGAGGTGCCCCTTGCCGATGCCGCCGATCGACGGGTTGCACGACATCTGGCCCAGCGTCTCGATGCTGTGGGTGAGCAGCAGCGTCTGCACGCCCATCCGCGCGGAGGCGAGGGCGGCCTCGGTGCCGGCGTGGCCGCCGCCGACAACGATGACGCCGAACTTTGTCGAAAAGTACATGATTTTAATAAGTTTTTTGTCGGCGATCTGCAGTGGTGCACCGGCGTCCGGGAGGGCGAATGATACGGCAAAGCGAACGCCCGGCAAAGCGCCGCCGGGACCGCGCAAGCACCCTGCAGCGGGGGCCGCCACCCACGGTTCCACGTGAAACATCGGCAATCGAGGTGAACTCGGGTGGACGCGCCGGAGGGCAGGCGTGTTTCACGTGAAACATTCGGTGCGGGCGCGCCGGCCATCCTGACCCGGAGGCCGCCCGATGGCGAGCGCGTTTCCCGCGCAACGTGGCGCGGCTGCTTGGCGAGGTACCCGGCCGTATGTCGCCGGCCGCGATCGGTGCGCGTACAATCCGCGTCGCCGGTTCCGGACCCTCCCCGGCGTCTCCTTCGCCCTCCCTGCCATGGCTTCCATTCTCTGTCTCGGCATGTCGGCACTCGACGCGATCTATCGGGTGGCGGCGATTCCGACCGCGCCGACCAAAATCCTGGCCACCGGTTACCTGGAGTGCGGCGGCGGGATGGCCGCCAATGCCAGCGTCGCGGCCGCCCGGCTCGGCGGGCAGTCGCACTACTGGGGACGCGTCGGCGACGACGAACTGGGAACGCGGATTCTGGCGCAGCTCGCCGCCGAGGGAGTCGACACCCGGACCGTGCGCCGCGTGGCCGGCTGCGTTTCGCCGTCGGCCGCCATCCTGGTCGCCGACGACGGCGAGCGGCTGGTCTGCGCTTACAACGATCCGCGGCTCGACACGGATGCGTCCTGGTTGCCGCTCGACCGGGTCGCCGAATTTTCGGCGGTGCTGGCCGATGTGCGCTGGCCCGCGGGGGCGGCCGCGGTGCTCGACGCCGCCCGCGCGCGCGGGCTTCCCGCCGTGCTGGACGGCGACATCGGCCCCCCCGACGTGCTGCTGGACCTTGCCCGCCGCGCGACCCACGTCGCCTTTTCGGAGCCGGGACTCAGACAGGTTGCGGGCGTGCCGTCACCGGGAGAGGGTTTGCGCCGGATGGCCGCACAGGTTTCCGCCATCGTCGGCGTGACGCTGGGGGCGGACGGTTACCTGTGGTGGGACGGCCGGGGCGAGCGGCGGCTGGCCGCGCCGGTGGTCAAGGCCGTCGACACGCTGGCGGCCGGCGACACCTGGCACGGCGCATTTACCCTGGCATTGGCCGAGGGGTCGGGCGTCGAGGCCGCCGCCCGCTTCGCGAATATCGCTGCGGCCATCAAGTGCACCCGCTTTGGCGGACGGCTCGGCGCACCGACGCGTGCGGAAGTCGCGGCTTTTGCCACCGGCAATCCGTAACACCGCCACCGGGTTCCCCGGCCTGCGGGCGGCGGTGAGCCAGGGTCGGTGCAGCATGCCCTGTCCCCAGTTCGACGAGTCCCGGAAACAGCCGGGGCCATCCGCGGCATGGCGGGCGCCGCTGGGTTCGGGCTTCGGGTCCCGCCGGGCGCGGCCGACGACCAGGCGCGCGGTGCCGGCGGCGGCACAGGCGCCCGAACCCGGCGGCGCCCGCCATGCCGGAGCGTCCCGATGCGCCGCCCAGCCGGACTCGCTTGCCTGCCCGGACATGCGCGAGCAGGACGCGCGCGATGGGGGTTCTCGTCGTTCGCCGCATTGGGTCACGGCGCCGTGGCAGCGATCCGGGCGCGCGGACTGTGTTGGGGAGCAGAAGGATCGTCGCCATCGTCGTGCCGCACGAGTTCGGGGACCGGGGCCGCCGAGGCAACGAGGGTCACGGGCGCAGCTCTGGACAGGGGCGTCCTACCCTTGGGTGACTCGCTACCGGGCCCCCATGACGATGGTCCCCGGTTTCGCTTGCACTCGATTTGGAACACACAAGACCGGGCGTCACCCGTTGTCCGCGCAGTGACGACGCCAGCACGCGAGCCCGGCGCAAGGGTACGCTCCGGCGGGGGCGGGTCGCTCGTCGCGGGCGCCTGTGCCGCCGCCCGCGCCCCGCGCAAAGCCGCCCGCCGCGACCGGCGGCACCCGAAGCCAGTGGCGAGCGGACCGCCCCTGCCGCCGAGTGGTCCCCGTCGACGCAGCAACCTGGAACCCGCTGGATGGTCGTCCGCCCTTGGCGATGGCGCCCGTCGACGCCGCGACTTGGAGCCCGCCAAGCGGCTCCCGCTGTGCCGCCTTCGCCCTCACCCTTCTCAAGAAAATAAAATAAATATACGAAGCAATGACTTACAAATTGATCCGCGATCGCCGCACCGGCGAAACACTGCGAGTGGTCGCTCACTGACCGACGCCAGTACCCGCCTCGGCGCCGACCCGCCATCGGCATGCCGGGCGGCGAGGTCGGAGCGGCCGAATCAGGCGCCCAGACGCTCGCCGAGACGTTTGCGCTCGGTCGCCAGCGCCGCCGGGCCCTTCGCCCCCAGCTTCGCGAACAGTTGGTCATGCGCGGCGAGCTCACGGCTCCACAACGCAGAGTCGACCCTCATCACCTGCGTGAAGCGGTCCTGCGGAAAATCGAGGCCGGTCCAGTTCAGGTCCCCGTAGGCGGGCTCGAAGCCGAGTGCCGTCGGGACTGCGTGGCCGCGCCCGCGGCAGCGCTCGACCACCCATTGCAGCACCCGCATGTTCTGCCCGAATCCGGGCCACGCGAACTTGCCGTTTTCGTCGGTGCGGAACCAGTTGACGTTGAAGATCTTCGGCGGCTGCGGCACCGCCTTGCCCATCTTCAGCCAGTGATTGAAATAGTCGCCGACGTGATAGCCGCAGAAGGGCAGCATCGCGAACGGGTCGCGGCGCACTTCGCCGACCTTGCCGGTGGCGGCGGCCGTCGTTTCCGAACCCATCGTCGCCGCCTTGTAGACGCCCTCCTCCCACGACGCCGCCTCGACCACGAGCGGCAGCGTGTCGCTGCGCCGCCCGCCGAAGATGAACGCGCCGAGCGGCACGCCGTCCGGGCTGTCCCAGTGCGGATCGAGCGACGGGCACTGGGTCGCCGCGACGGTGAAGCGCGCGTTCGGGTGCGCCGCCTTGCGCCCGCACTCCGGCGTCCACGACTGCCCCTGCCAATCGGTGAGATGCGCGGGGGGCGCCTTGGTCATCCCTTCCCACCAGACATCGCCGTCATCGGTCAGCGCAACATTGGTGAAGATGACGTTGGCCTTCAGCATCTCCATCGCGTTCGCGTTCGATTCGTACGACGTTCCCGGCGCCACACCGAAATACCCGGCCTCGGGGTTGATCGCGTAGAACTTGCCGTCGTCGTGCGGCTTGATCCAGGCGATGTCGTCGCCGATCGTCGAGACCTGCCAGCCCTCGAAGCCCTTGGGCGGGATCAGCATTGCGAAATTGGTCTTGCCGCAGGCACTCGGAAAGGCCGCCGCGACATACGTCTTCTCGCCCGTCGGAGCGGTGACGCCGAGAATCAGCATGTGCTCGGCGAGCCAGCCCTGGTCGCGCCCCATGACCGAGGCAATGCGCAGCGCGAAGCACTTCTTGCCGAGCAGCGCGTTGCCGCCGTAGCCGGAGCCGTAGCTCCAGATCTCGCGGCTCTCGGGGAAATGGACGATGTACTTGTGGTCCTTGTTGCACGGCCACGGCACGTCCTTCTGCCCGCCAGCGAGCGGCAGGCCCACCGAGTGCACGCACGGCACGAAGACGCCATCGGCGCCGAGCACGTCGAACGCGGCGCGTCCCATGCGGGTCATCAGGTTCATGTTGACGACGACGTAGGGACTGTCGGACAGCTCGATCCCGATGTGCGCGATGTGGCTGCCGAGCGGGCCCATCGAGAACGGCACCACGTACATCGTGCGGCCGCGCATGCAGCCGTCGAACAGGCCGTTCATCTTCTCGCGCATTGCCGCCGGCGCGACCCAGTTGTTGGTGGGGCCCGCGTCCTCCTCTCTCTCGCTGCAGATGAACGTCCGGTCTTCGACGCGCGCGACATCCGACGGGTCCGAGCAGGCAAGATAGCTGCTGGGCCGCTTGGCCGGATCGAGGCGCGTCATCGTCCCGCTCGCGACCATCTCCGCGCAGAGCCGGTTGTACTCGTCGTCACTGCCGTCGCACCAGGCGATCCGGTCGGGCTTGGTCAGCGCAGCGATGTCGCGCACCCAGGCGAGCAGGCGCGGATGGCGAACGTAGGCGGGCGCCGCGACGGCGGCGGCGAGAGCGGACAGCGAGTCGGCTTGGTTCATGGTCAGCAGGGAGAAGTGGGCAGGGTGATTCAGGGGCCGGGCCGCAGGGGGCGCACGGGTGCTGCGTTGGCCAGAAAGATTACCACGCGACCCGGCCTCTCGGTAAGGCGGGCGCGCACCCGCGGCGTGGTCCGGTGGCCTGATCAATTGCGCCGGCGTCACCGCCGCGCACGCCTTCATTTGCCGATGCAGAACCGGGAAAAAATCACGCCGAGGAGGTCATCGGCGGTGAACTCGCCGGTAATCGCCGCGAGCGCCGCCTGCGCCTGCCGCAGTTCCTCGGCGAAGAGTTCGAGCGGGGGTGGATCGGCGGCGATGTGCTGCGCCGCCACGGCGAGCTGGCGCTCGGCGCCGCGCATCGCGTCGAGGTGGCGCGCACGCGCGAGAAACGTGCCTTCCATGTCCTCGTGCGCGCCGGCCATCGCCAGCATTTCCTGGCGCAGTCCATCGACGCCGGCCCCCGTTTTCGCGGACAGGAACACGTGGCGGCGCGCGCGCGCCTCGCCGGCGACCGATTCGTCACGGCGTTCGACGCGCGGCGCGGACGCCGCGGCAAGATCGATCTTGTTGTGCACGACGAGCCGCGGCAGCGCCGCCGGCAGCGCGCCAAGGATCGCCGCCGCATGCGCCGGGATCCCCTCGCCCGCCGCGCGCGCGTCGACCAGCACCAGCGCGAGATCGGCAGCAGCCACCGCGGCCCACGTGCGCTCGATCCCCAGCGTCTCGATCGGGTCGTCGGTCGCGCGCAACCCCGCGGTGTCGACGACGGTGAGTGCAATGCCGTCGATGTCGATCGCACTCGCGATCGCGTCGCGCGTCGTCCCGGCAAACGGCGTGACGATCGCGATCTCGCCGCCGGCCAGCCGGTTGAGCAGGCTCGACTTGCCGACGTTCGGCTCGCCGATCAGCACCACGGTGAGCCCCTCCCGCAGCAGCGCGCCCTGCGTCGCCCGCGCCAGCGCGCGCGCGAGCCGCGCCCGCAGCGCCGCGAGCTTGCCCCCGGCGTCCGCCGCGCGCAGGAAGTCGATGTCCTCCTCCGGAAAATCGAGCGTCGCTTCGGTGAGCATGCGCAAGTCGACCAGCGCCTCGACCAGCGCGCGGATCTCCTCCGAGAACGCCCCGGTGAGGCTGCGCGCCGCGGCGCGCGCGGCCGTCGCCGTGCCGGCCTCGATCAGGTCGGCGACGCTCTCGGCCTGCGCGAGGTCGAGCTTGCCGTTGAGGAACGCGCGCTGCGTGAATTCACCGGGTGCGGCGAGCCTCGCCCCGAGCTCGAGGCAGCGCGCGAGCAGCAGGCGCAGCACCGCCGTCCCGCCGTGCCCGTGCAGTTCCAGCACCTCCTCGCCGGTGTAGGACCGCGGCGCCGGAAAGTACAGCGCGAGACCCTGATCGAGGGGTTCGCCGCGCCCGCCGCGAAAGATGGCCACCGTGGCCTCGCGCGGGGCGAGCGCGCGGCCGATGATCGCCGTCGCGATTCCCGGCACCGCCGCGCCGGAGACGCGAACGACGCCGACCCCGCCGCGTCCCGGGGGTGTCGCGATCGCGGCGATGGTGTCCGGCGAGGGGATCATGGCGCGGAGACTACCGCGGACGCCGGCGGTTGCGAAATCGGCGGCGCTCAACCCATTGGGCTACGCATCCGGGCGCCACATCGGTGCGGCCCCTACCGCCGCTTGGCCGCGGCCAGCTCCGCTTCGCGCGTGAGCACGCGGTTCATGTGCCATTGCTGGAAGATCTGGATCATGTTGTTGACGAGCCAGTAGAGGACGAGCCCGGACGGGAAGAAGATGAACATCACCGAAAACGCGACCGGCATGATCTGCATCACCTTGGCCTGCACGGGATCGGAGATCGGCGTCGGCGAGAGCTTGACCTGCAGGAACGCGGTGATCGCATACAGGACGGGCAACACGAAGTACGGATCCGGCGCCGACAGGTCGTGGATCCACAGAATCCACGGCGCATGGCGCAACTCGACCGCCGACAGCAGCACCCAGTAGAGGGCGATGAACACCGGAATCTGCACCAGGATCGGCAGGCAGCCGCCCAGCGGGTTGATCTTCTCCTGCTTGTACATCTCCATCATCTTGACCTGCAGCTGCTGCTTGTCGTTCGCGTAGCGTTCCTGCAGCACTTTCAGCTTGGGCGCTATCACCTTCATCTTCGCCATCGATCGGGCGCTGGCGTGGTTCAGCGGATAGAACGCGCTCTTGATGATGATGGTGAGCAGGATGATCGCCCACCCCCAGTTGTGCACGAAGCCGTGCAGCCATTTGAGCAGCCAGAACAGCGGCGCAGCGATGACGGTGAAGATGCCGTAGTCGACGACGAGGTCGAGGCCCTTGGCGAGCGTCGCCAGCACGTCCTGATCCTGCGGCCCGACGTAGAGCGGCACATGCGCCACGCCGGTCGCGCCGGGGGCGACGGCGCCCACCGGCACGATCACGCCGACCGAGTAGAGGCCGTTGTCGAGCTTGCGCGTATAGAATTCACGCGGCGTCTTCTTTTCGTCGGACGGGAGCCAGGCGGCGACGAAATACTGTTCGACCATGCCCGCCCAGCCGTTGTCCGCGGTCTTCACGTGCGGGAGTTTCTTGGTCGGGTCGGCGGCGAGCTTGTCGATGTCGGCGAACTCGATCTTCTTGTACTTGTCGGTCTCGTTGTAGATCGCGGGACCCGTGAACGACGCCGGCGCCATCGGGTTGTGCAGCCCCGTCTGCTTGGTGTCGCGCGTGAGCTGGAAATACGCGAACGGAGCGATCGGTTCCGTGCCGCTGTTGGTGACATCGTAGGCGACGTCGATCACGTAGCTGCCGCGGTGGAACGTCAGCACCTGCGCGACCTTGTCGCCGTTGGGCGCGGTCGCCTGCAACTTCAACTCCAGGCGGTCGGCGCCGGCGGCCAGCTCGCGCGGGCCCGGCAGCACTTCGTAGGTCGTCCGGTGGTTCGGCATACCGGTGCCGAGCAACCCCGATTGCGCGACATAGGTGCGCTCCGCGGTCTTCTGCAGCACCTGATACGGGGCATCCGGCCGATCGAGATCGCGGTGGGCGGCCAGCGCGACCCGCGTGATCACGCCGCCGGCGGGATCGATCTCCGCGGTGTAGAGGTCCGTCTTGACGACGATCGTGCGCGCGGCGGCGGCCGCGTCGGCGCTCGTGCCGGGGATGGCCGGTGCGCCGGGGATGGCCGCCGGCGCGGTCCCCGGTGCCGGTCCCTGCCCGGGGTTGGTCAGTGACGGCACCGGCACGTCGCCCGGGGCCTGGGCTGCCTGCTTGGCCGGCGCCACGGGCGGCGGGGCCGGCCGGTTCTGGCGCTGCCAGGCTTCCCACAGGAACAGTGCCGAAAACGAGAAGATGACGAACAGGATCAGTCGTTGCGTATCCATGACAGCCTAGCTTGGCGCGCGTGCCCATCGGCAACGCGCGCGGGGTGGAGTGCTTCAGGGTACCGGGTCGTAGCCCCCGGGATGATACGGGTGACAGCGCAGAATCCTGCGCACGGCGAGAAAGACACCCTTGAACGCGCCGTGTTTTTCGAGCGCTTCGCGCGCGTAGTCGGAACAGCTGGGATAGAACCTGCAGTTGGCGCCGAGGAGCGGACGCAAAGTGTATTGGTAGACGCGAATCAGCGCGAGCAGCAGCGTTTTCATCGCGGCTCGCCCCGTGCCTCATCCGCGACCAGCGCCGCGAGCAGCGCGCGCGCTTCCGCCGCCACCGCCCCGATCTCGTCCCGGGTGCAGCCGCGCTTCAGCCGCAGGATCACGTCGAACGCCAGCGTCTCGGGCCGGGCCGCCTGGACGACCGCGCGCAGGATCCGCCGGACGCGGTTGCGGGCGACGGCGCTGCGCAAGGCCTTCTTGCCGATCACGAAGCCGGTGCGTCCGGGGAGCGACCGCGCCGGTGCCGCGACGACCTGAAGCCAAGCGCCTTCGCGGCGGCTTCCCTCGCGGAACAGCGCGCCGAAAACACCGGTTCCGGTCAGCCGATAACGCCGGATGCCGCCGCCGGACACGCTGCTCGCGGGCGCGGCGATCGCGGAAGGCGTCAGGGCGTCAGCCGGGCGCGACCCTTGGCGCGCCGCGCCGAGAGCACCCTGCGGCCGCCGACACTCTTCATTCGGGCGCGAAAGCCGTGCGTCCGCTTGCGCTTGACGACGGAAGGTTGGTACGTGCGTTTCATGATGGCTGCCTTGAATGAAAAAGCCTTAGATTAGAGCGCGTTATAGCCCCTTCTGTCAATGGGCGCCGCGACGTCGGGGCGACGGTTCTCCCCACGCCACGCGGGACAGGCCGCAGTGAGCCGGCACCGACGGTCGTCGCCGTGCGCCCGACCTGCGGCTGTGGATAACTTTTCCGCCCCGCGCTACAATGCGTCGCGATTCCGGCAGCGCACCGACCGCAAGCGGCGAGAAGAACGCCTAGTCCCCGGTCGCGCTGCACCCGTTCGCTTTTCCCCGCCGCCCGTGCCGCCCTCTCCCACCCCGTGGGCAAGGAATCCGGTGCCGCTCCGGGGACACTTTCCACAAGACCGGCCCCGGGGCATGACTTCCGATCCCGCTTTCTGGCAACAGTGCCTCGACGCGTTCCGCCAGGAACTGACGCCGCAGCAATTCAAAACCTGGATCCTCCCCCTCGCGGTCGAGGCTTCCGGCGGGGGTTACCGCGTCGTCGCCCCCAACCGCTTCGTCCTGCAGTGGGTCAAGGAGCGCTTCGCCGACCGCATCTGCGAGCTCGCGACGGACGCCGCGGGCGCCCGGCTCCCGGTGACCCTCGCCGTGGCCGATGCCACCGCCGCCCCGGCTGCAGCCGTCCGCGCCCCGGTGCCGCCGCCGGCCGCCGCGCCCGTCGCCGTCAAACCGGCGGAAGCGCCCTCGACGATGACCGCCCCGCCGATGGCGCTCCGCCGCAACGACCAGACGAGCCTCAACCCGACGTTCACGTTCGCGACCTTCGTCTCGGGCAAGGCGAACCAGCTGGCCCGAGCCGCCGGCATTCAGGTGGCCGACCACCCCACCTCGTACAACCCGCTGTTCGTGTACGGCGGCGTGGGCCTCGGCAAGACCCATCTGCTGCAGGCGATCGGCAACCACATCCTGGAGCGCGAGCCGGCGACGAAGATTCGCTACATTCATGCCGAGACCTATGTGTCCGACGTCGTCCGCGCCTACCAGCACAAGGCGTTCGACGACTTCAAGCGCTATTACCGCTCGCTCGACCTGCTGCTGATCGACGACATCCAGTTCTTCAACGGCAAGAACCGCACGCAGGAAGAGTTCTTCTACCTGTTCAACACGCTGATCGAGGCGCACAAACAGGTCGTCATCAGCTGCGACACCTATCCGAAGGAAATCTCGGGCATGGAAGAACGGCTGATCTCGCGGTTCGGCTGGGGCCTGACCGTCGCGCTCGAGCCGCCCGAGCTCGAAATGCGCGTCGCGATCCTGCTCGCCAAGGCGCAGTCGGCACGGCTGCAGCTGGACGAGCAGGTCGCCTTCTTCATCGCCAAGCACATCCGCTCCAACGTCCGCGAGCTCGAGGGCGCGCTGAAACGGGTGATGGCGTACTCGAGCTTCCACGGGCAGGACATCTCGCTCGCGGTCGCCAAGGAGGCGCTGCGCGACCTGCTCGCCGTGCAGAACCGCCAGATCGGCATCGAAAACATCCAGAAAACGGTCGCCGACTACTACAAGATCCGGATTTCCGACATGCACTCGAAAAAGCGCTCGCGCGCGATCGCGCGGCCGCGGCAGGTGGCGATGGCGCTGGCGAAGGAGCTCACGCAGCTGTCGCTGCCCGAGATCGGCAGCAATTTCGGCGGCCGCGACCACACGACGGTGCTGCATGCCTGCCGCCAGATCGCCAAGCTTCGCGGCACGCTCCCGGACCTCAACCACGACGTCAATTTTCTGCTGCAGGTGCTGCGCCATTGAGCGGGCGGCGGGCGCTTTCCGACCCTTGTGCGCGCCCCTTTGCCCCGCACTGCCGGCGGACCTCCGTACGGCTGGCAAAAAGCGTCATTCCCGTCTATAATTTGTTGATTAAACCGGGATGGCGCAAAGTCGGCAAACAGTCCCCAAAAAGCCCACCGCCGCAACCGCAGTTATCCACAACGCTGCATTCACCCCAACTCGCTGATAACAAAAGGCAGAACCCGCCTGTACCGGTTTCCGGCCTGCACCTATTAGCTATTAGACGGTTTAGACAATGCAACTAAAGCAAATCAGCCGTGATGCACTGTTGAAACCATTGCAGGCGGTCGCGGGGATCGTCGAACGCCGCCATACGCTGCCGATTCTTGCCAATGTTTTGCTCGAGCAGAGGGACGGGCGCCTCTACGTGACGGCCACCGATCTCGAAATGCAGATCACCGCGCACACCGACTGGGCGGGCAAGGAACCGCAGGCCGTCACGGTGGCCGCGCGCAAGCTGCAGGACCTGCTGCGGGCGCTGCCCGAGGAATCCACGCTCAACATCGATGCGACGGGCAGCAAGATGACGGTCCGCGCCGGCCGCTCGCGTTTCAACCTGCAGACGCTGCCGGCCGCCGATTACCCGCGCATCGGCATCGGCCAGGACCAGCTGCAAACGCTCACGCTGCCGCAGCGCGATCTCAAGGGTCTGCTGCGCTCCGTCGAATTCGCCATGGCGCAACAGGACATCCGCTACTACCTCAACGGCATGCTGCTGGTGGCCGACGCGGGGTCGCTGCAGGCCGTCGCCACGGACGGGCACCGGCTGTCCTGGGCCAGCCTCGCGGTGGCCGGCGATTTCCAGCGCCAGGAAGTCATCCTGCCGCGCAAGACGGTGCTGGAACTCGGCAAGCTGCTGGGCGATGTCGAGGACCCGGTCACCATCGACGTCCTGGCCACCCAGGTGCGTTTCCGCTTCGCCAACGTCGAGCTGGTGAGCAAGGTCGTCGACGGCAAATTTCCCGACTACAACCGCGTGATCCCGACGGGCCATACCAAGGCGATCGTGCTCGACCGCGTGCAGCTGCTCGCGACGCTGCAGCGCGCCGCCATCCTGTCCAACGAAAAATTCCGCGGCGTGCGCGTCGTGCTCGCGCCGCAGACGCTGAAGATCATCTGCACCAACACCGAACAGGAGGAAGCCGAAGAGGAAGTCGAAGTTGCCTACCAGGGCGACCCGCTCGATATAGGTTTCAACATCACGTACCTGCTCGACGTGCTGCAAAACCTCACGGCTGCCCAGGTGCAGCTCGCGTTCGGCGACGCCAATTCCAGTGCGCTGGTCACCGTGCCGGAGCGCGAAGACTACAAGTACGTCGTGATGCCAATGCGAATTTGAGGGCGCCCACCCGGCATTGCCCCAAGGCGCCGACTTCGCAGTCGGCGCCGACGTTTTGAGTACCGAAGAAGTCAACCGAAAGTAACGATGACCCCTGCCACTTCCCAGCCCTCGACCAACGGCGACGACTACGATTCCAGCAGCATCAAGGTCCTGAAAGGCCTCGAGGCGGTGCGCAAGCGTCCCGGCATGTACATCGGCGACACCTCCGACGGCACCGGCCTCCACCACATGGTGTTCGAGGTGCTCGACAACGCCATCGACGAGGCGCTCGCCGGCTACTGCAACGACATCAAGGTCGTGATCCACACCGATAACTCGGTCAGCGTCGTCGACAACGGCCGCGGCATTCCTGTCGACATCAAGGACGACGACGAATTCAAGCGCTCGGCGGCGGAGATCGTGATGACCGAACTGCACGCGGGCGGCAAGTTCGACCAGAACTCGTACAAGGTATCCGGCGGCCTGCACGGCGTGGGCGTGTCGGTGGTCAACGCGCTCTCCGAGTGGCTGAAGCTCAAGATCTGGCGCAACGGCCGCGTCCACCAGATGGAATTCCGCCACGGCGACGCCGTTGCGCCGCTGGCCCTCGACGGCACCACCGACCGCCGCGGCACCGAGGTCCATTTCATGGCCGCGACCGAGACCTTCGGCCGCGTCGAGTACCACTACGAAATCCTCGCCCGGCGCATCCGCGAGCTGTCGTTCCTCAACAACGGCGTCAAGATCGAGCTGATCGACCAGCGCGACGGCAAGAGCGAGAACTTCGCGTACTCCGGCGGCATCAAGGGTTTTGTCGAGTTCATGAACCGCAGCAAGTCGGTGCTGCACCCGAAGGTGTTCTACGCCATCGGCGAGAAGGAAGGCATGACGATCGAAGTGGCGATGCAGTGGAACGACTCCTACGCCGAGAACGTCCAGTGCTTCACCAACAACATCCCGCAGCGCGACGGCGGCTCGCACCTGACCGGCCTGCGGCAGGCGATGACCCGCACGCTCAACAACTACATCGAGAAGGAAGACATCGCCAAGAAGGCGAAGGTCGAGACCACCGGCGACGACATGCGCGAAGGCCTCTGCTGCGTGCTGTCGGTCAAGGTGCCGGAACCCAAGTTCTCGTCGCAGACCAAGGACAAGCTCGTGTCATCGGAAGTGATGCCCATCGTGCAGGAGGTCGTGTCGGCCAAGCTCGCCGAGTTCCTGCTCGAGAGTCCGAACGACGCCAAGATCATTTGTTCCAAGATCGTCGACGCGGCGCGGGCCCGCGAGGCCGCGCGCAAGGCCCGCGAACTGACGCGGCGCAAGGGCGTGCTCGACGGCATGGGCCTGCCGGGCAAGCTGGCCGATTGCCAGGAGCGCGACCCGGCGCTGTGCGAGATCTACCTGGTCGAGGGCGACTCCGCCGGCGGCTCGGCGAAGCAGGGTCGAGATCGCAAGTTCCAGGCGATCCTGCCGTTGCGCGGCAAGATCCTCAACGTCGAGCGCGCGCGCTTCGACAAGCTGGTGAGCTCGCAGGAACTGATCACGCTGATCACCGCGCTCGGCACCGGCTTCGGACGCCAGGCCGGCGAGAAGGAAGAGAAGGACGAGTACAACGCCGACAAGCTGCGCTACCACCGCATCATCATCATGACCGACGCCGACGTCGACGGCTCGCACATCCGCACGCTGCTGCTTACGTTTTTCTACCGGCAGATGCCGGAACTGATCGAGCGCGGCCACATCTACATCGCGCAGCCGCCGCTGTACAAGGCCAAGCTGGGCCGCGAAGAGGTGTACCTCAAGGACGACCACGACCTGAAGCAGCACCTGCTCAAGGTGGCGCTGAAAGGCGCCGAGCTCACACCGGGCGCGGGCAAGGCACCGCTCGCGGTGGAGACCTTCGAGCACGTCGCGCGCGAGTACCTGCTGGCCGAAGCGGTGATCGATCGCCTCGCGCGGCTGGTCGACCCGGCGGCGATGCACGCGCTGCTGCTGGGCGTGCCCATCGACCTCGGCAGCGAGGACACCGCCGCCGCCAGCGCCCGCGCGTTGCAGGCGGCGATCGGCGACGAGGACGTTCGCCTCGAAGCGCGCTACGACGCGGCGAGCGAAACGCGCCGCCTCGTCATCATCCGCACGCACCACGGCACGCCGCACGCGACGGCCATCGACGCCGACCTGCTTGCGAGCGGCGACTACGCGCAGATCCGCGCCGCGGCCGAGGTCCTGCAGGGGCTGATCCAGCCCGGCGCCATGGTCAGGCGCGGCGACAAGCAGCAGCCGGTCGCCTCGTTCAAGGCGGCGCTCGACTGGCTGCTCGAGGAGGCGCGGCAGAGCGTCTCGATCCAGCGCTACAAGGGCCTGGGCGAGATGAATCCGGAGCAGCTGTGGGAAACCACGATGAACCCGGCGGTGCGGCGGCTGCTCAAGGTCCAGATCGACGACGTGATCAGCAACGAGGAGATCTTCTCGACGCTGATGGGCGAGCTGGTCGAGCCGCGCAGAGCGTTCATCGAGAGCAACGCGCTCGGCGTGCGCAATCTCGACATCTGACGCGCGGGCCGCGCCCGGCGCGCAGCCACTGCCGAGATTTGCGGCATGGTGATCGAGCCGAGCGCAAGCATCGGTGTGATCGGCGCAAGGCGACGATCGGCAGCACCAGCGCGATTGCGGGTTGCGCTCGAGCGACACCGACGGCGAGAAGAATGAAGGCCCCGAACCGGGGCCTTCGTTTTCTCCGGGAGCTCATGCATGCCATCCCGGGCAGCGCACGCTGTCATCGGCAGGACCGGTGGATCTGACCAGGGCCACCGGCATGGGACCGAAGGCGTGACCACGGGGACGTCCGAACTCCCCGTCAGACCGGTCGCGTCAACCCGTGATAACCTGAACCGGCAGGCGCTTCGGGGGTTGGATTTCCTATCCTTCGGCAGCGAGGCGCCTCCCAGGGAGTCCGCGATGATCCTCTTCAACCCGAAGCAACTGAGCGCCGCGCATCCCGACCCGAAGGTGAACGAGATCCTGCGCAAGACCGTGGCCTTCTTCGAAGCCAAGGGGAAGCGCCGCCTCAAGGACGACGATCGGAACCGGGTGTGGTACGCCGATTTCCTCGACTTCGTCCAACGCGAGAAGGTCTTTGCCACCCTGCTCACCCCCGCAGGGTACGGGGGGCCGGAGGCCCGCTGGGACACCTCCCGGCTTTGCGTGTTCAACGAGGTCCTCGGCTTCTACGGCCTCTGCTACTGGTATACGTGGCAAGTCTCTATCCTGGGCCTCGGCCCCATCTGGATGAGTGCCAACGAGCCCCTGAAGCGCACCGCCGCCAGGCTGCTGGACGAGGGCGCCATCTTCGCCTTCGGGCTGTCCGAGAAGGAGCACGGCGCCGACATCTATGCCACCGATATGCTGCTGGTGCCCCAGCCCGGCGGCGGGTACCTGGCCCGGGGCGACAAGTACTACATCGGGAACGGGAACGAGGCGGCCATCGTGTCGACCTTCGGGCGCCTGCCCGAGTCCGGGGAGTACGTCTTTTTCGCCGTGGACAGCAAGCGTGAGGGTTTCCAGCTGGTGAAGAACATCACCGCCACCCAGTCCTATGTGGCGGAATTCAACCTGAACGACTATCCGATCACCGACGCGGACCTCCTGTCGCGGGGCGACGACGCCTGGAATGCCGCGCTCAACACCGTGAACATCGGCAAGTACAACCTGGGTTGGGCCAGCATCGGCATCTGCACCCATGCCTTCTACGAGGCCCTCACCCACGCCTCGGGCCGCAGCCTCTACCGCCAGCACGTGACGGACTTCCCTCACGTGAAGCAGATGTTCCTGGACGCCTATGCCCGCCTGGTGGCCATGAAACTCTTCGCGCTCCGGGCCTCGGACTACCTGCGCTCGGCCTCGAACGACGACCGGCGCTACCTGCTCTACAACCCCGTCGTGAAGATGAAGGTCACTACCCAGGGCGAACAGGTGATCGACCTGCTCTGGGATGTCATCGCCGCCAAGGGCTTCGAAAAGGACATGTACTTCGAGACCGCCACCCGGGACATCCGGGCCCTGCCCAAGCTCGAAGGCACCGTCCACGTGAACATCGCACTCATCGTGAAGTTCATGCAGAACTACTTTTTCAACCCGGCCGAATTCCCCGGGATCCCCCGTCGCCTCGACCCCGTCAACGACACCTTCCTCTTCGACCAGGGCCCCACCAAGGGCCTGGGGAAGATCCAGTTCCATGACTACCGCAAGGCCTACGCCAGCCGGGCCCTTCCCAACGTCAAGATCTTCACCGAGCAGATCGCGGTCTTCCGCGAGTTCCTGATGAAGGCCGCGCCCGATGCCGCCCAGCAGAAGGACGTCGACTTCCTGCTGGCCGTGGGCGAGATCTTCACGCTCGTGGTCTACGGCCAGCTGATCCTGGAGAACGCCGACCACCTCGCCATCCCCGACGACCTCGTGGATCAGATCTTCGACTTCATGGTGCGCGACATGTCGCGCCACGCGCTTCAGGTCCACGGCAAGTCCTCGAGCACAGAAGCGCAAATGGCTTTTTGCATGAACCTGATCCGGAAGGCCCACACCGACGAGGCCCGCAGCCAGCGGGTGCTGGAGACCCAGGTCTACAGCCTGAACGGCGCCTACGCCATGGACGAATAGGCCACCCGCCGATCCCGGTACCTGCCAGGCACAAGCCAAGGAGGCTCAGATGGTCGCCAACCCGACTTCCGGCACCAACGTTCACGAGATCACCGCAGGTATCTATCGGATCAATACGCCGGTCGTCTTTCCTGATGGAGCCGGCGCGTTCAATTTCAACCAGTACTTGATCATGGACGATGAGTCGCTCATGTTTCATACGGGTCCGCGGCGCATGTTTCCATTGGTAAGCGAAGCGGTTGGGAAGATCCTGCCTCTGGATAAGCTGCGTTACATCGCCTTCTCGCGCTTCGAGGCGGATGAGTGCGGCTCGCTTAACGACTTCCTTGCGGCCGCGCCGAACGCCGAGCCGGTGTGCAGCCGGGTCGCGGCCCTGGTGTCCGTAGCTGACGTTGCCGACCGGCCTGCTCGGCCGCTGGCAGATGGAGAAACCCTGAAGCTCGGACGGCACGAAGTCCGTTGGTACGACACCCCTCATTTGCCGCACGCGTGGGAATGCGGCTTGATGATGGAACTGCATACCAGCACCTTCCTCTGCGGCGATCTCTTTACACAGGGCGGAAAGGGCGAAACGCCCCTCACAGAGGCCGATATCCTCGGGCCAAGCGAGGCGTTCCGCGGCCAGATGGACTATTACGCGCATTCGCCGGACACGACGGCCATGCTCGAGCGGCTCGCCGGAGAGCGCCCCAGAGGGCTCGCTTGCATGCACGGCAGCGCCTGGCGAGGCGATGGTGCCGCCTTGCTCCGCAACCTTGCGCAATCGCTCAGCGTGCGCCGCCGCATGCCGTAGAGAGCCAACGGCGAGTCGGCCAATGACGCCTGTTGGCCGGGAACCGCCTGATCGCCCAGTCGTCGCAGAACGACCCACTCCCGCCATTCGACCTTTCTTGAGGCAGACATCGGGGTGTTGCCGGCTCCGCCAAGCTTGGCAGCGACGGCGCGGCACCACCTCAGGCGTCGCCAGCAACGGCAGCACTCAGGAACTGCTCTGAGGTCGAGACCCAGCCGAACATGAGCTCCACCAACAACAGGGTCGCGTCGTGGTTGCTCCTCGGGGCGTCGTTGGCGATTGGCTCGCTCGTGCAATCGGTCAGCAACATCTGGCGCCACCCGGTTGCACAACCGCGTTTGCGGCGTGAGCGACTGCTCGGCAGCGCTGCCGCCTGCGCCGCCGCAACGCATCGCGCAATCTCCAGCAAGCGCTTGATTGAAATGTTACAATCGCGCCTCCCATGAAGGCGAAGACCCCACGCGCCCCGGCGCGCAAGACCGCCGCACGGTCGGAACCGCTCCCTGATCGCGGCGCCTTCGCCCGCGAGCAGCTGATCGCCCACGGCGCGCGCATCTTTGCCACCAAGGGCTACGCCGCCGCGTCGACGCGGGAGATCTGCCAGGCGGCGGGCGCCAACGTCGCGGCGATCCACTACTACTTCGGCGACAAGGAAGGCCTCTACCGCGCGATCCTGACCGAGCCGATCAACGCCATCGCGGGCCAGTTCGGCGCTTTCGCCGACCCGTCGCTGACGTTCGCAGAGGCCATTCGCCGCGTGCTGCAGCCGTTCGTCGCGATGGCGCTGGACGAGGAGGCCCACTCGCCGCACGTCCAGCGGCTGCACCTGCGCGAGGCCCTCGAACCCTCGGCGGTGTTCCGCGAGATCGTCACCCAGGTCATCGTCCCGCAGCACGACGCGCTCGCCGGCCTGCTCGCGCGGCACTGCGGCCTCGCCCACCCGGACGCGGGCATCCACCAGCTCGCCTTCGCGCTGATCGCGATGGCCAACGACTACTGCATGTCGCGCGAATTCATGAAGATGCTGGCGCCGGAAGTCCTCGCCCGCGACGACGCCGTGCGCCGCATCGTCGACCACCTCGTCGGCTACAGCGGCGCGCTGCTCGATCACGAAATGGCGCTGCGCCGTGCCACGACGCCCACCCAGCCCAAGAGTCGCCGCGCCACCCGCGCGCAACGACCCGGCACCCCGGAAAGAGCGCCATGAGCTGGTTTCCTTCCCCGGCGCCGCGGCGCCGGCTTCTGCCTTGGGCGCTCCTCGCGGCCGTGCTCGTCGCTGCGGGCGGCATCGCCCTGTCGATCGTGGCAACACGCAAGCCGGCCGCCAGCGCGCCGGCCGCCACGGTACCGCCGCCCGGCGCCAGGACCGATGCGTCGGCCCGTCCCGCGCTGACCGTGACGCTGATTCAGCCGTCCCGCGAGGACTGGCCGCGCACGCTCGCCGCCCAAGGCAATATCGCCGCCTGGCAGGAGGCCGCCGTCGGCGCCGAGTTGTCCGGGCTGCGGGTCACCGAAGTGCTGGTGAATGTCGGCGACCGGGTCCGCAAGGGCCAGACACTGGCGCGAGTCAGCGCCGATGCGGTCGCGGCCGATGTGGCGCAGGCCCGCGCGTCGGTGGCGGAAGCGGAGGCCGTGCTGGCCGAAGCCAAATCCAATGCGGCGCGCTCCCGCGACCTCGCGGCCAAGGGCTTCGTCAGCTCGCAGGCGGCCACGCAGACGGCCACGGCCGAGCAGACGGCGGCGGCGCGGCTCGCCGCGGCGCGGGCCAGGCTCTCGGCGGAGGACGTCCGGCTCGCGCAGACGCGCGTGTTCGCGCCGGACGACGGCACGATCTCCGCCCGCATGGCCACCGTGGGCTCGCTCACCCAGCCGGGACAGGAGATGTTCCGGCTGCTCCGCGGCAACCGCCTGGAATGGCGTGCCGAAGTGACCGCTGGCGAACTCGCGCGACTTGCCCCCGGCGTGCCGGCCCTCGTGCGGCTGCCCAGCGGCGGCGAGGTCCGCGGCACGGTGCGCATGATCGCGCCGACCGTCGATCCGCAAACGCGCAACGCGATCGTTTACGTGGACCTGCCGGTGGCCGAGCCCAACCCGGCACGCGCGGGCATGTTCGCGCGCGGCGAGTTCGATCTCGGCCGGACCACCGCGCTGTCGCTGCCGCAAGGCGCCGTCGTGCAGCGCGACGGCTTTGCGTACGCCTTCCGGCTCGAAGGCGGCAACCGTGTCGCGCGGATCAAGATCGGCGTCGGCCGCCGGGTCGGCGAGCGCATCGAGGTGACCGACGGGCTCGCCGCCGATGCGCAGGTGGTCGCCACCGGCACCGGCTTCCTCGCCGACGGCGACGTCGTGCGCGTCGTCCCGGCTGCGCCGCTCGCCACCCGCTGAAACGGTAATCTCCATGAACGTCTCCTCCTGGTCGATCAGGAACCCGATCCCCGCGGTCATGCTGTTCGTGCTGCTCACGCTCCTCGGGGTGATGGGCTTCCGGGCGATGAAGATCCAGCAGTTCCCGGATATCGACCTGCCTACGGTCACCGTCACCGCATCGCTGCCCGGCGCGAGCCCCGCGCAGATGGAAACCGACGTCGCGCGGAAGATCGAGGACTCCATCGCGACGGTGCCGGGCGTGAAGCACGTCTACACGATGGTGCAGCCCGGCACGGTGACCGTCACCGTCGAGTTCCGGCTGGAGGTGCCCACGCAGGAGGCGCAGGACGGCGTGCGCGACGCGGTGTCGCGCGTGCGCTCGTCGCTGCCGGGCGACCTGCGCGACCCGGCGATATCCAAGGTCAACCTGTCCGGCGCGCCGATCCTGACCTACACCGTCGCCTCCAGCCGGAGGGACGACGAGGCGCTCTCGTGGTTTGTCGACAACACCGTGGGCAAGCGCCTGCTCTCCGTGCGCGGCGTGGGATCGGTCGCCCGCGTCGGCGGCGTCGACCGCGAGGTCCGTGTCGAGCTCGACCCCGCGCGCATGCTGGCCGCCAACGCCACCGCGGCGGACATCTCCCGCCAGCTGCGGCAGACCCAGCAGGAAGCCTCCGGCGGCCGCGCCGACATCGGCGGCGTCGAGCAGTCGGTGCGCACGATCGGCACGGTGCAGTCGGCCGAGGAGCTCGCGCGCATGGACATCGTGCTCTCCGACGGCCGGCGCGTGCGGCTCGACCAGCTCGCCGCCGTCAGCGACACCGTGGGCGAGCGGCGATCCGCGGCTCTCCTTGACGGCAAGCCGGTGGTCGGCTTCGAGATCGTGAGGAGCCGCGGCGCCGGCGAAGTCGACGTCGCGGCAGGCGTGCGTGCGGAGCTCGCGAAGCTCAAGGCGGAGCATCCCGACATCGCGATCGTCGAGGCGTTCAACTTCGTCGATCCGGTCGAGGAGAACTTCGAGGGCTCGCTCTGGCTGCTGGTCGAAGGCGCGGTTCTCGCCGTGCTCGTGGTCTGGCTCTTCCTGCGCGACTGGCGCGCCACGCTGGTGTCGGCGACCGCGCTGCCGCTGTCGATCCTGCCGACCTTCGGGGCCATGTACCTGATGGGGTTCACGCTCAACATCGTCACGCTGCTGTCGCTGTCGCTGGTGGTCGGCATCCTGGTCGACGACGCGATCGTCGAGATCGAGAACATCATGCGCCACCTGCGCATGGGCAAGACGCCGTACCAGGCCTCGATGGAGGCGGCGGACGAGATCGGCCTCGCGGTGATCGCGACGTCGTTCACGCTGATCGCCGTGTTCCTGCCCACCGCTTTCATGAGCGGCGTGGCCGGCAAGTTCTTCGTGCAGTTTGGCTGGACCGCGGTGGTCTCCGTGTTCTTCTCGCTGGTCGTTGCGCGCATGCTGACGCCGATGATGGCCGCCTACCTGCTGCAGCCGCCCGGCAACGCGCACGCCGAGCCGCGCTGGCTTGCACCCTACCTGCGCTGGGCGACGTGGTGCCTCGGGCATCGGATCGCGACCATGGCCGCGGCGGCGGCGTTTTTCTTCGGCTCCTTCGCGCTGCTGCCGCTGCTCCCCACCGGCTTCGTTCCGCCTGACGACTTGTCGCAGACGCAGGTCTACCTGTCGCTGCCGCCCGGCAGCACATTCGAGCAGACCCTCGCGACGGCCGAGCAGGCGCGGGCGATCGTGCAGAAGAACCCGCACGTCAAGCTCGTCTACACCGCGATCGGCGGCGGCGCCGCGGGGTCCGACCCGTTCGCCCCGCGGGGCGCGGCCGAGGCGCGCAAGGCCACGCTGACCATCAACATGACGCCGCGCAGGGATCGCGGCGGCATCAGGAAGCAGGAGGTCGAGCGCCAGTTGCGCGAGGCGCTGGCCGATCTCCCCGGCGCGCGCCTGACGGTGGGCTTCGGGGGCTCGGCAGAGAAGTACGTGCTGGTACTGGCAAGCGAGAACGGCGAAGTGCTGGCCGAACACGCGCGCCTGGTCGAGCGCGAGTTGCGCACGCTGCCCGGCATCGGCAACGTCACGACGACCGCGAGCCTGGTGCGGCCCGAGCTCGTGGTGCGGCCCGACTTCGCGCGTGCCGCGGACCTGGGCGTCACCTCCGCCGCGATCGCCGACACGCTGCGCATCGCCACCGCCGGCGACTACGACCAGAGCCTCCCCAAGCTGAACCTGGCGGAGCGGCAGGTGCCGATCGTCGTCAAGCTCCCTTCGGCCGCGCGGCAGGACTTGGCGCTGCTGGAGCGCATGACCGTGCCCGGCAAGCACGGGCCGGTGATGATCGCCAACGTGGCCTCGCTCGCGATCGACAGCGGGCCGGCGCAGATCGACCGTTTCGACCGGCTGCGCAACGTCAATTTCGAGATCGAGTTGAACCAGCAGCCGCTGGGCGAGGTCGCCGCGCAGGCGCTGGCGCTGCCCAGCGTGCGCAACCTGCCGCCCGGCGTCATGCAGACCACCGTCGGCGATGCCGAGGCGATGGCGGAGCTCTTCAGCAGTTTTCTCCTGGCGATGGCCACCGGCGTGCTGTGCATCTACATCGTGCTGGTGCTCCTGTTCCGGGAATTCATCCAGCCGGTCACGGTGCTGGCCGCGCTTGTCCTGTCGGTGCCGGGCGCGTTTCTCGCGCTGTTCCTGACCAGCACCGCGATCTCGATGCCGTCGATGATCGGCCTCATCATGCTGATGGGGATCGCGACCAAGAACTCGATCCTGCTCATCGACTACGCGATCCTGGCGCGGCGCGACCACGGTCTCGACCGCTGGGAGGCGCTCCTCGACGCCTGCCGCAAGCGCGCGCGGCCGATCGTGATGACGACGGTGGCGATGGGCGCGGGGATGCTGCCGATCGCGATCGGCATCGGCACCGACCCCAGCTTTCGCGCGCCGATGGCGATCGTGGTGATCGGCGGCCTCATCACCTCGACCTTTCTCAGCCTGCTGGTGGTGCCGGTGGTGTTTACCTACGTCGACGACGTGATGGCGGTGGCGCGCAGGATACTGCGGCGGAGGGAACCGGCGCCGACGGCGCTCGACCCCCGCGCCTGACCGGGTCGGGGCGCGGCGGGACCACTGACCGCGACGTGGCCCGGCCGGGCCGGCGTGTTCACCTGACGCTGTTGGCGGGACTTACTTCTTCGCGGTTCGCGTCGTCTTGCGCGCGGTCTTGGTGGCCGGCGGCGTGGCCGCCTTGCCGCGTGCAGTGGTCGCCACCTTGACGGCACTCGTTGCTGCGCCGACATCGGCCGGGGCCTTTGCTCTCTTCGCGAGCGCCTTCGCCGCCTCGGCCGGCGCCTTCGCCGCCTCGGCCGGCGCCTTCGCCGTCTTGGCGGACACCTTCGCCGTCTTGGTCGGTGCCTTCGCCGGCGCCCTGACGGCCCGGCCGCCAGCCGACTTGCCGGATTTGGCGTCGAGTAGCGCGAGGGCTTCGTCAAGGGTCAGGTCATCCGCGCGGCCCTTGTCCGGAAGCGTCGCGTTGATCGTGCCGTGCTTGACGTAGGGCCCGTAGCGCCCCGCGTGGAGTTCCACCGGCTTCCTGTCCTTCGGATGCGCGCCCAGCACGCGCAGCGCCGTTGCCCCGCGCGCGCCACGGCCCCCCTTGCCCTTGGCGCCGTCCTTCGCTTCGAATTCGAAGCCGATCTTGCCGTCGGGCTGGCGGACGAGGAACGCGGAAAACCCCCGCTTCGTGCGCGCGGAAACGAACTGCAGCAGATCGGTCTTGCCCGTCGTGAGCAGCTTCTGCATCTGGGCGCGCTCGACCGGCCGCTGCAGGATCACGCGCCCCGAACGGAAATCGCAGGTCTTGTCCGGCCCGACCGCTTTCTCGCAGACGTAGGCCTGCGTCGACTCGAACACGCGCGCGCTGCACTTGGGACAGGCGCCGAGCGGTTCCTGGCCAGTGAAGTCGGGGGCCTCAGTGTCGTCGCCATCGCGGTCGCCGAAATCGAACGACACTTCGTTGGCGTCGTTCAACTTGATCGATGCCGAAAACGGCCGCCCGAGGCGGCTGCGAAAGCCGTCGAGCGGCCCCACATGGCGGTCGCGCAGCAGCGTTTCAGCCTCGGCCGCTTCGAGTTGCCGGCCGCCCATGATCTTCCAGAAACCGAATTCGCACGCCTGGCACTGGAATTTCTTGTAGTTCTCGTGGACCTCGCCGCCGCATTTGGGGCAGCGCACGTCGAGTGTGGCGAAATCCCCGGGGATGGTGTCGCTGTCGTGATGCTTCGCCTGCCCGACGATGTGCTCGGTCATCGCGATGATCTCGCGCATGAACTCCTCGCGGGCGAGCTGGCCGTGCTCCATCTGCGCGAGCTTGAACTCCCACTCGGCGGTCATCTCCGGCGAGAAGAGCTCGGGCACGCCGAGGCCCCGCAACAGCGCGATCAGCGAGAAGGCCTTCGCCGTCGGCTGCAGCTCCTTGCCTTCGCGCAGGATGTATTTCTCGGTGAGCAGCCCCTCGATGACCTGCGCGCGGGTGGCCGGCGTGCCGAGGCCCTTTTCGCGCATCGCCTCGCGCAGCTCTTCGTCGTCGATCAACTTGCCCGCGCCCTCCATGGCCGAGAGCAGCGTGGCTTCGTTGAAGCGGGCGGGCGGGCGCGTCTGGTTGGCGGCGACCTCGATCTTCTCGGTGGCGACGACCTCGCCCGGCTTGACCGGCGTCAGCGTCCCTTCGTCGGCCTGCGCCTCCTTGCCGTAGACCGCGAGCCATCCCGGCGCGACCATCACCTTGCCCTCGGACTTGAACGGCTCGCCGGCCACGCGGGTGATGCGCGTGGTGAGCGTGAACTCGGCGGGCGGATAGAACGCGGCGAGGAAGCGGCGGACGACGAAATCGTAGAGCTTGGCCTCGATCTCGTTCAGGTGCTTGGGCTGCACCAGCGTCGGAATGATGGCGAAGTGATCGGAGATCTTGGTGTTGTCGAAGATCCGCTTGTTCGGCTTCACCCATTTCTGCCGCAGGACCTGCCGCGCGAAGCCGCCGTAGGCGCTGGTTTCCTTCAGCGCCTCCATCGTCGCCGTCACCGTCTCCAGGTAATCCTCGGGCAGCGCGCGCGCGTCGGTGCGCGGGTACGTCAGCGCCTTGTGCTTTTCGTAGAGGGACTGCGCGAGCGACAGCGTGGTGCGCGCCGAGAAGCCGAAGCGGCCGTTGGCTTCGCGCTGCAGGCTCGTGAGGTCGTAGAGCAGCGGCGCGCCCTGCGTCGACGGTTTCGATTCCTCGGTGACCGTGCCCGGCTTGCCGTCGCAGGCGGCGGCGATCGCGCGCGCCTTCGCCTCTTCCCACAGCCGTTCGGCGCGGGCATCGGGATCGTCGTCGCGCTTCCTGAATTTCTCGTCGAACCAGCGTCCGCCGTATTCGCCTGCCTCGGCGCGGAAGGTGCCGAGCACTTCCCAGTACGCGCGCGGCCTGAACGCCCTGATCTTCTCCTCGCGCTCGACCAGGATCGCGAGTGTGGGCGTCTGCACGCGCCCGACGGTCGTCAGCTGGAAGCCGCCCGACTTCGAGTTGAACGCCGTCATTGCCCGGGTGCCGTTGATGCCGACGAGCCAGTCGGACTCCGAGCGGCACACGGCGGCGTCGGCCAGCGGCTGCATCTGCTTGCCGGTGCGCAGCTTCGCGAACGCTTCGCGGATCGCCGCCGGCGTCATCGATTGCAGCCACAGCCGCTTGATCGGTTTCGCCGCCTTCGCGTACTGGACGATGTAACGGAAGATGAGCTCGCCCTCGCGGCCGGCGTCGCACGCGTTGATGAGTTCCTCAACGTCCTTGCGCTTGATGAGCTTCAGCAGCGTTCGCAGCCGATTCTCGTTCTTCTCGATTGGTTTCAGCGCGAACCTGGACGGAATGGCGGGCAGGTGGGCGAACGTCCATTTGCCGCGCTTGACCTCCTCCGCCTCGGGCATCCCGATCTCGAGCAGGTGGCCGACCGCCGACGACAGCACGTGGTCCGCGCTCTCGTAATAGTCGTCGTGCTTCGTGAAACCGCCGAGCGCGCGCGCGAGGTCGGCGGCGACGGACGGTTTCTCGGCAATGATGAGGCGTTTGGTCATTGGGGGGTGGCAGTCCCGCCGGGGCGGCCTGCCGCGGCTGCGGCGCAACGGCCTGACGGTGCGTGCGGAGCGGCAGATAGTACCGAAGGTGTTGTGGCCGGAGCAAGAAAACCTTCGGCCAGGGTCCGCGAATCGGGCCCCAACGCGCGCGGGCGCCCGCGCCCGCGCGAGGCTGGGGTCATTTGTTCAGCCGAGGCGCTGCCACATTCCGCCGGGGAGCGCCGCCACGCGGCCGGTGAGTTCGAGCGCCGTCAGCGTGGCGATCACCGCCGCCGCCGCAAGGCCGCAGCGGGAGGCGAGAGTGTCGATCCCGGCCGGCGCATGCCCGAGCGCGGCCAGGACGGCCGACCCCACGGCGTCCTCGCTGCCGTCCTCGCGCGCGGTCGCGCCGGGCGCCGGCGCGACCAGGGGCAGCCGCAGCTCGTCGAGGATGTCCTGCGCGGTTTCGACCAGTTTTGCGCCTTCGCGGAGCAGCTTGTGGCAGCCCTTTGAAAAGGGGGAGTGGATGGAGCCGGGGAGGGCGAACACCTCGCGGCCCTGCTCGCCGGCGAACCGCGCGGTGATCAGCGATCCCGAAGACAAGGTCGCCTCGACCACGAGCACGCCGCGCGCGAGCCCGCTGAGCAGCCGGTTGCGGCGCGGGAAGTTCGCGGGCAGCGGCGGTGTGCCCGGGGCGAACTCGGAAATCAGCGCGCCGCGCGCCGCGAGCGCATGCGCCAGGTCGCGGTTGCGCGCCGGGTAGACGCGGTCGAGCCCCGTGCCGACCACGGCGATGCTGCTGCCCGCATGGTCGAGGGCGCCGCGATGCGCCGCGGCGTCGATGCCGAGGGCGAGTCCGCTCCCGATCGTGAGACCGGCCGCGGACAGCGCGGCCGCGAACGCATGGGCATCCGCGCAGCCCTGCGGCGTCGCATTGCGGCTGCCGACGATCGCCAGCGCCGGCCGGGTGAGCAGCTCGCGCCGGCCGAGGCAATAGAACGCCGGGGGGGGATCGCTGATTTCGAGCAGCGCGCGTGGATAGTCGGCGTCATCCCAGGCGACGAGCGAGGCCCCGGGTTCGGCCAGCCAAAGGAGCGTGCGCGCGAGCCGTTCGCGATCCGGTGCGGCACCCATGGCCCTGGCCGTCGCCGGTTCGGTGAGCGCGGCACGGCGCTGCGCAGGGTTCGCCGCGAGCACGGCCTCCGGGCTGCCGAACGCGCGCAGCAAATCGGCGAGCGGACGCGGGGCGATGCCGGACAGCTGCAGCGAAACCCAGGCTTCGGCGCGTGCGTCGGCGCTCATCGCGGGATCGACGCGCGGTTCGACCGGCCGGCGCGCGGGCGAGCGCTACGGATTGCGCACGTAATCGCCGGCTTCGACGGGATCGGTCGTGTTGAGCAGGATGGCGAACGACACGTTGTCGAAGACGCGGAACACGAAGAGAAGGCCGATCCGCTCGGCGGGGAGGTTGATGTAATAGTTCGAGAGGAAGCGGAGCACCGGATCCGGCTGGACGGATTCCCGCTTGTCCGGAACCGGTGGAATGACGCGCTCGATTGCGAGCACCGTGCCGACGTCGACGCCGTCGTTCTTTCCCTTGTCCAGCGTGACGATCATGCCGCGGCCGGCTTCGATCGAATTGCCCTCCAGCCGCAGGATGCGGCCGGAGATCGGCTTGTCGGGGGCGTGCGGCACGTAATTGACGATCTGCTCGCGCGGCGCCGGCACCAGCCGGTCCTCGACCAGGATCTCCTCGCGCGCGGTGACGATCCGCAGCGTCGATACCTCGCCGAAGCGCTCGATCCTGGCCGATCCGAGGAACCGCTGCTCGTAGCCCAGGACGATGTCGGGATTCTCGAACGAGACGTATCGCGGTCCGGCGCGGTAGATGTACCAGAGGTCGCCCAGCTTGGGGTCGATGCCGGCGGCGTACATCACGTCGCCTTCGCCGCGGATGACGCGCTCCCCGCGTCCGGCGACGATCTGCGCTGCACCGGCGAGGCCCTCCGGGCCGGTGATGAGCGGCCGCGTGAGCCATGCGTCGATGTCGCCCGGCGGGATGCTGGCGATCGCGTCGACGTCGATGGGGGTCGACCGGATCGTCGGCGAGACGCGCACGGTATTGCGTTCGAGGACGAGCTGCGGGGGTGTCGCGGACTGTCCGGCACTGGCCGGCACGGCGGGCAGCAAGACCACGACGTCACCCGGATAGATCCAGTGCGGATTCTTGATTTCGGTGCGGTTCATCCGCCAGATTTCCGGCCAGCGCCAGGGATCCCGCAGGAATTTTTTTGCTATCCCCCAGAGCGTGTCGCCTTTTTGCACGACGTACCGGTCGGGCGGGGACGGCGCGAGCGCGATATCGGCGGCACGCGCGGAGACCGCGCCCAGAACGAGCAGCGCGGCGCAGACCGCGACCAGGCGTTTTGGTATGCTAAACTGCTGACGCATAAAGCCTCTTCCGGTAGAGGGGGGGCATGCCGACGGTCTAAACCAACGTCCTAAACCGCCGCAAAATAAGGGCTTAAGCGCAATTCTGCATCCCGAGTCCGCATTTTGCAAGCTAGCTCAGTTCTGCTCCGATGGCGCTCCTCAATATCCTCGAATATCCGGACCCCCGGTTACGCAAAGTCGCGACGGCGGTGGCCGCGGTAACCCCGGACATCCAGAAGCTCGTTCGCGACCTGGCCGAGACGATGTACGCGGCGCCGGGCGTCGGGCTTGCGGCAACGCAGGTTGACGTCCACAAGCGCGTGATCGTCATCGACATTTCCGAGGCGCGCGACGATCTTCGGGTGTTCATCGATCCTGAAATCGTCGCGGCCGAAGGCGAGGCCGAACGCGAAGAAGGCTGCCTTTCGGTCCCCGGCTTCTATGACAAGGTCACCCGCGCCGCGACGATCACCGTGCGTGCGCAGGACGAACGCGGCAACCGATTCGAACTCGACGCGGACGGGCTGCTCGCCGTGTGCGTGCAGCACGAGATGGACCATCTGCTCGGGAAAGTCTTCGTCGATCACCTTTCGCCGCTGAAGCGCGCGCGGCTGTCCGCCCGCTTGCGCAAGAAGCAACGGCTCGCGGGTTAGTGGCCTGTAACGGCCGTTGGTGTACTGCTTCGCAAACAGGCACACTCATCAACCGCGCCTTGCGCACCCCAGCGTCGTTGCTCGTCGTTGTGTGGTGCCCGCCACACCGCCTCCTCGCGCCTGGCTGGAGCGCGAAACGCCTCGGTTTCCGAGTGCGCCTGTTTGCGAAGCAGTACACCAGCGCGTGCGGATCGCCGTGATGCGCGTCGGGTTTGCCGGCACGCCCGCCTTTGCCGCCTCGGCGCTGGCCGCCATCCTCGCCCGCGGTTTCGCCGTCCCGGTCGTCGTGACCCAGCCCGATCGGCCGCAGGGGCGCGGGTTGAAGACAGCGGCGCCGCCGGTCAAGGCGCTGGCGGCCGAGCACGGGTTGGCGGTGCAGCAGCCCGCTTCGCTCAAGACCGACGCGGCGCGCGCCGCGCTGCTGGCGCTCCCCATCGATGTGCTCGTCGTCGCCGCCTACGGGCTGATCCTGCCGCAGGCGGTGCTCGCCTGGCCCCGGCACGGCTGCCTCAACATCCATGCCTCGCTGCTCCCGCGCTGGCGCGGCGCGGCGCCGATCCACCGCGCGCTGCTCGCGGGCGACGCGGAAACGGGGATCACGATCATGGAGATGGACGCCGGACTCGACACCGGACCGATCCACGACGTCGCGCGGATACCGGTCGCGCAGCGGGAAACCGGCGGCTCGCTGCACGACACGCTCGCGCGGCTCGGCGCGCAGGCGGTGGTGGGCGTGCTCGACCGCCTTGCGCGGGACGGGACCCTCCGGGGCACCCCGCAACCGGCGGAGGGTGTGACGTACGCGTCGAAAATCACCCGTGCCGATACCGCGATCGACTGGCGCACGGAGGCGGCGGCCATCGACCGCCAGGTGCGGGCGTTCGACCCCGCACCGGGGGCCTTCACGGCGCTGGCCGGCGTTCCCGTCAAGCTGTGGGTGGCGGAACCCGCGGCCGGGGTGGCGCGGCCTGCCGACCCCGGCGTCGTGCTCGCCACCGAGGCGGGCGGCTTGGTGGTCGCCTGCGGCCGCGGCGCGCTGCGCCTGATCGAGCTGCAGCCCGCGGGCGGCCGGCGGATGGCTGCGGCGGCGTTCGCCGCCGGCCGGAGGATCGCCGCCGGCGATCGGTTCGACGTCGTGCCGGCCTAGCGCCGCGCAGGCCGACGATGGAAGAAGCACAGCGCCAGGCCACGCTCGTCGTCCACCGGGTGTTGACCGGCACGTCCCTGCCGGCCGCGCTCGCGCTGTTCGCCCCCGTGGAGTCGTCGGCGGTGAGCCCGGGGCGACGCCGGTCGCTGGTGCAGGAACTTGCGTACGGGACCCTCCGGCACTGGGGCACGCTCGACGCGCTCGTCGGGAAGCTGGCCGCCAAACCGCTGACCGACCCTGCGCTCGGCGTGCTGATCGCGATCGCGCTGTACCAGATCGACCACACGCGGGCGCCGCCGTTTGCGGTCGTCGACCACGCGGTGAACACGGCCGCGAGGATTGCGCGCCCGGCCGCGAAGGCGCTGGTGAATGCCCTGCTGCGCCGCTATCTGCGCGAGCGCGAGGCGTTGAACGCCGCGGTGTTCGACGACCCGGTGGCGCGCTGGTCGTATCCGCGGTGGTGGATCAACCGCGTTTGCGCCGAGTATCCCGCGGACTGGGAAGCGATCCTCGCGGCGGGGAACGAGCGCCCTCCGCTCGCGTTGCGCGTGAACCTGCGGGCGACCACGCGCGAGGCCTTCCTCGGCGCCTGCGCCGGTGCCGGGATCGGCGCGGTCGCCGCGGGGGCCGCCGGCGTCATCATCGATCCGCCGCGGCCGGTTCCCGAACTGCCGGGATACCGCGACGGCTGGTTCGCCGTGCAGGATCTGGGCGCGCAGCTCGCCGCGCCGTTGCTGCGGCCGGAAGCGGGGATGCGGGTGCTCGACGCGTGCGCCGCACCGGGCGGGAAAACCGCGCATCTCTGCGAACTCGCGGACGTCAGCCTCGTCGCGCTCGACAGCGACCTTGCGCGGCTTGCACGCGTCCGCGAGACCCTCGTTCGCCTGAAGCACGACGGCGGCAGGGTCGAGGTGGTGGCGGGGGACGCCGGCGCGCCGGACGCGTGGTGGGACGGCCGGGCATTCGATCGCGTGCTGGTGGACGCTCCGTGCACGGCGGGGGGCGTCGTGCGCCGCCATCCCGACGGCAAGTGGCTGCGCCGGCCGGGAGACATCGCGAGCTTCGCGCGGCAGCAGGCGCGGATCCTCGATGCGCTGTGGCCGTGCGTGGCGAGGGGCGGGCTGCTCCTGTATGCGACCTGCGCGATCTTTCGCGACGAAAACGAGGCCCAGATCGAGGCGTTCCGGGCCCGGCACGCCGATGCGTTGCATGAACCCCTCACCTTTCCGGCTGAGGTGGTCCATCGAGGGGGTCAACTCTTGCCTTCGCTCCCGGGCGCAGCGCACAATCAGGACGGGTTTTTCTACGCGCTCGTCCGCAAGGGTTGAACCGGCACCACGCCAGCGCGCGCGGGGCGCGCATCGGCCGTGCCCCTGTCCCGTCCGCCTGACCCCCGCCCCGTGTCCCCCCGCGCTGTCCGCCGGCATGCCGCATAACTCTCAACTGCACTCTGCCGGGATCGGCCGCCGCAGCGCGCTGCAGCGGCTGCTGGGGCTCGCCGCCGGTGCCGCCCTCGCGTCGCTGGCCGCCACGCTGAGCGCCCCCGCGCGCGCGGACACCATCGTCGTCAAGTCGGCCGAGCTCCGCGCGGAAGACGACGACTTCGTTCTCAATGCCGACTTCGAGCTGACCGTGAACGCGACGCTCGAGGAAGCGCTGCAGCGGGGCGTGCCGTTGTATTTCATTCTGGAGTTCGACATTTCCCGGCCGCGCTGGTACTGGTTCGACGACAAGGTTCTGTCGTATTCCGCGCAGTACCGGATTACCTGGAACGCGCTGACGCGGCAATACCGCGTGTCGAGCGGCCTGTTCGGCCAGACGCTCTACACGCTGGAAGAGGTCGAGCGGTTCCTGTCGCGCGTGACATCCCGGCCCGTCGCGCGCCGCGACCAGTTGCAGAAAGGCGCGCGCTACGACGCGACGCTGCGGCTGCGGCTCGACGTCAACCAGCTGCCCAAGCCGTTCCAGGTCGACGCGCTGGCCTCGCGCGAATGGTCGCTGCAGTCCGACTGGCATCGGTGGAGCTTCAACGCATGATTGCGCACGCGGCCGACACGCCGGCGCGATACGATTTCGTGCGCGCCATGGAGGCCGCATGAGCTCCGCGCTCGGCTCGCGCAGCGTGCGCGGGCTGCTCATCGTCGGTGCCGGCCTCGGCGCGATTTCGCTGTTCCTGCTGGCCACGGCGACCGCGAACACGGGCTTGTTCGCGGGCAGCTACGACGTGTTGCTGGTGCTGAACACCGTGATGGTGGGGCTGCTGATGGTGCTCGTCGGCTATCAGCTCTGGCGGTTGCGGCGGAAGCTCCGGAAGGGCATCTTCGGTTCCCGACTCGCGTTGCGGCTCGTGCTGCTCTTCGCGCTGGTCGCGGTGCTGCCCGGCGCGCTCGTGTACGCGGTTTCGGTGCAGTTCCTGGGCAAGAGCATCGAGAGCTGGTTCGACGTGCGCGTGGATCGCGCGCTCGAGGGCGGCCTCAACCTCGGGCGCAGTTCGCTCGACTACCTGCTGAAGGAAACGGGCAACAAGGCCGCCCAGATGGCGCTGTCGCTCTCCGAAGGCGGCACTGCCACCATCGCGACGCGCCTTGCCCGCGCCGCGGAACAGGCCGGCGTGTTCGAGGCGACGCTGTTCTCGGCGACCGGCAGCGTGCTCGCGGTCGGCGGCATCGGCAGTTCGACGGCGCCGCCGGAGCCTCCGCCGGCACAGGCGCTGCGCCGGGCGCGACTGCAGCAGCCGTACGAGGCGATCGAGACCGCGCAGGACGGCAGGCTGGTGCTGCACGTCGTCGTGCCGGTGAACACCGACGACCGGCTGGAGCCGCTCAAGCTGCTGCATGTCGTCGAGCCGGTGCCGCGGGCGCTCGCAGCGGACGTCGACAAGGTGAAGGAAGGGTGGAGCGACTACCAGAAGATCGCGTTCGAGCGGCGGGGGCTGAAGCGGTTGTACGCGTTGACGCTGACGCTGACGCTGCTGCTCGCGCTCACCACGGCGCTCGGCCTCGCCGTCGTTCTCTCGGAGCGTTTTTCCGCGCCGCTCGGGCTGCTCGCCGAAGGCACGCGCGCCGTCGCGCAGGGCGATTTCACGCGGCGGCAGCCCGTCACCTCGCGCGACGAGCTGGGCGTGCTCACCGAGGCGTTCAACAGGATGACCGCGCAACTCGCCGAGGCACAGCAACGGACCGAAGAGAGCCGCCGCGCGACCGAGACCACGCGCGCCTATCTCGAGAGCATCCTCGGCAACCTGTCGGCGGGCGTGCTGGCCTTCGACGACGGCTACCGGCTGCGCACCGCCAACGCGAGCGCCGCCGTGATCCTGCAGCAGCCGCTCGCGGAGCTGACCGGGGTTGCTCTCGCCGACTGGGGAGCCCGGTACGCGGCGCTCGCGCCGGTGGCGGAGTTGATCAACGAAGGCTTTCTCGCGAGTCGCGACGGGCACTGGCAACGGCAGGCCGAGCTTCCGGTCGCGAGCCTGACGCGCGTGCTGCTCCTGCGCGGCTCGCGCCTTCCGGTCACCCCGGTCGCCGGCTACGTGGTAGTCTTCGACGATGTCACCGACCTCGCGCAAGCCCAGCGCGATGCGGCGTGGGCGGAAGTCGCTCGGCGGCTCGCCCATGAGATCAAGAATCCCCTGACCCCGATCCAGCTGTCGGCAGAGCGACTGGAGCACAAGCTTGCGGCGAAACTGAGCGGCCCGGACCAGGAAACGCTGAAGCGCGGCGCGCAGACGATCATTGCGCAGGTGGCCGCGATGAAGCACATGGTCGACGACTTCGCGATCTACGCGAGGCAGCCGCGGCCGGGGACGATGCAAGCGGTCGATCTCGCGGGCCTCTTGCAGGACGTGCTCGCGTTGTACGACAATCTCCGCCCGCACCTCGCGCTGTCGCTTCCGCCCGAGCCGATTCTCATCCACGGCGAACCCACCCGTCTGCGCCAGGTGTTCCACAATCTCCTACAGAATGCGATCGATGCGCAGGCCGAGGCCGCGGAGCCCCGCTACGAGATCACGCTCGAGACGCGCGGCGACACGGTGGAGCTCGCGCTCGCCGACGCCGGCTCCGGATTCGCCGATGACGTTCTCCATCGGGCCTACGAGCCCTACGTGACGACCAAGGCGAAAGGCACCGGGCTCGGGCTCGCGATCGTGAAGAAGATCATCGAAGAGCACGGCGGGCACGTCCTGCTCGCGAACCGCGCGCCGCGGGGCGCGTGCGTGACGCTCTCGTTTCCCCGCGCTGCCGGCAAGGCGGCGTAGCACAGGCGCATGATGATCCAGGCCAAGGAAATCCTCATTGTCGACGACGAGGTCGGCATACGCGAGTTGCTGTCCGAGATCCTGCAGGACGAGGGATACCGCGTCTGTCTCGCCGAAAACGCCACGCAGGCGCGCGCCTACCGCGTGCGGCAGCAGCCGGCGCTGGTGCTGCTCGACATCTGGATGCCCGACACCGACGG
>Ga0315278_10000511_pt1 | contig 34357 bp, 37 predicted proteins | sample YL17G06_0_MG_FD_203880 | JGI IMG/M metagenome (GOLD analysis project Ga0315278, IMG submission 203880) | Sediment microbial communities from Yellowstone Lake, YNP, Wyoming, USA - YL17G06_0 | ecosystem: Environmental > Aquatic > Freshwater > Lake > Sediment | place: USA: Wyoming | collected... | reverse complement strand
CCACATCGAAAGGAGCCAAGAAGTCATCCAAGAGCAATAAAAAGACGATCAAACTGTAAATATCAACTACTGACAAAACCAAGACACGAATTCAAAGAAATTCAACATAGGAGTCAATATCGAAAAAATGTGTAACCTAATGACATTCAGAACCAAAAAAAAGAACCCGCAAAATTTAGCGTGTAGCCTTAACTTAGTGACATTCTTGACTGTCCCCTATTCCAACTGCGCATGAGAGGAAAAAACATGAAAGTTAAAAGACAAAACAGCGATGAATTACGCCCCGAATACGATTTCGACTATTCAAAAGCTATTCGCGGGAAGTATTGCCGACGATTGTTGGAAGAAGGGTCTAATGTAGTTATCCTCGACCCCGACATAGTCAGGGCTTTTCACGATTCCGCTTCAGTAAATAAGGCTTTGAGATCGCTCCTGGAACTGACTCGCTCAACAAATCGCTTAACAAAGCGCTCCACCGGTTCTCTGAAAATTCAGGCCCCCGGTGAATGCTGATGTTCAGTTTCATCCGGCATTATAGCAAGCCAAAAACCAGGTGGTCTTGCCCCCTGCGCGGGGAAATACGATCTCTTTCATAGTCTCCGGGCGACGGCGGGCCGTGATGACGAACTACCATGAAAATAGCCACAAAGGTACACCAAGGGGTTTATTATTAAAATAATCCTTGGTGTCTTGGTGCGCCGTCTCTTGGTGGCAAAGTTTTCATAGTCTTAGGGCGACGGCGAGCCGCCATGATTTGCTGTCCATATGGTAAAGAGGCCGTTGTTCCCGGCAAGCCGGGAGATGATATGAAAGGACCCGCAATCTTGTGAGACCCAACGTCGTTTTGTTCCTGGCATTAAATTGTCAATACCTTTTTCAAATTTCTTCTCATTTTCTTGAGTGTCCCCTATCCCCCTTTTGGCTCGTATGCCACTAATAAACAAACCTCCTTGTCCGATATCGATATTTTAATAATTGTTCAGGACTATACACCTGAACTGCATTGGGAGATGAGTGGGTTAGCATCAGAATATTCACTAAAATATGATTTGTGCATTTCTCCTGTCCTTCAGGATATTCGTGTGTGGGAAAAAAATCGCCGGTGCCACACACTGTTTTATCAAGAAGTCTCGGAACATGGTATCAGGTTATGATTGATATAACAGCGATCGATTTATCCGGATATGATACATTTTTTTGAGTGTCCCTATTCCCCTATAACCTTAACACACGGGTAGTATACGCCCAGTACGCATCTAAAAATAAACGCGGACAAATGTACTTGCGATTTTCGGATTTCTGAATACCCGATATCGCTGAATATCCTCCTATCGCTATTCCCTCCGAAAAATTCTTTACCCGGTAACGCAATCGACCCAGGATTCCTAAATGACCATTACAACTCACTACTTGATCTATTAATTCCTTCGGCAGGTGCGCTTTCCCTTCATGTTCTATTCCGCCCGCTGTATAAACAAATTGACGATACCACTCTACTCCAAATAAATCTGCTGTCACTTTCACATACGGCGGTCCATATAAGTCTTCCGACCTCTCCAATAAATCAACCAGTGTCAGGGGCCAGAGTAACTTCCCGGCTCGTACAGGCGACCGTAACCGCAGCCCCAAACTGCTCCACCGATAATCTTCCGGTAGTCGTGCAATCCCTGCCCTTACCGGGTTCAAATCAATATATGAACCGCATATTAATTGCGCTTCTCCCTGGTATACGATGACTCCTTTAAACCGGCCTCCCCACAGGTAACCTTTGCGGTCATGCTTATTATTATACCATCGGCTAAAGGTCTGCTTCAGTTCCTGTACAAACCGGGATACCGAACCCAGGCGATCTCTCAACCGTTGGATGCCCCCGTCAGCATCAGGGATAATATTGCCACTGCTCTCATAACTGCCTTGAGGCGGTTCCGCCTCTTTTCCATATATCAGCTTATAGCGGCGAAGGAGTTCTTCCGTCGTTGCCTCTTGGGCTTCCAATTCCATGCCTGTGGCCAATATATGGAAGTGATTCCCCATGATACAGAAAGAATGAATCCTGATAAAAAAGCTGGCGGCGAGTCGTTCCATTAAGGTGAGGAGATATTCTTTTTCCTCGATGTTAAAGAGCGTGTTGTTCCCGGCAAGCCGGGAGATGATATGAAAGGACCCGCAATCTTGTGAGACCCAACGTCTTTTCGTTCGTGGCATTTTCAACCTTCCTTGCCCTGAACTTTTTTTATGAACCAGCGGATTGGGCTCACCCTGTATTCTGCATTAAATATATTGCATTGGAATTAAATTGTCAATACCTTTTTCAATTTTTTCTCATTTTTTGACTGTCCCCTTCGTCTTTATCATCCCTTGCATTCACAAGGGCCTTTCTCGAATTGTGAAAAAAATCCGCCAGGCTCCCGGTTTTATACAACATGGTTGGTCTCCTCCAAAACGGTTTCCGCCGACATTTCCGGCGCTGTCGGCGACGCGGTCGCAATACCCGCGGCCTTATGATTCTCTTTGAACCTGTGGAAATTGAGCAAAATTTCATATTTAAGAACAGGGACCTGTTCCATTTCCGTTACCAGTTCCTGGATTTCAGGCGGTAAGGCCGCCAGGGTATTATTGTAATCTTTCTCCTTGTAAAACATCGGCCCCTTGTCCAGGATCAACCAGTCCAACGAAACCCCCAGGTTATTCCCCAACCTGGCCAAAACGGTAAAATGAGGAAAAGATTTAGCGTTCTCGTATTTGTAATAGTTGGTTCGATACGTACCGATTCGTTTCGTCATATCAACGGGTGAAATCCCCAGGGTCTCGCGTATTTTTTTCAGCCGAAGGGCAATATCTTGCATAATTGTTTTTCTATTCATGGTTTCAACCTCTTCAATCTTTAGAAAATGGTATCTTACCACAAACTTTCTTAAAAAGAAAGAGGGTGAATATTGAAAAATATACTGTTCCTATTTATTTTGTGTCCGTATGAGTTCTCTTTGTATTCGATTGACTTCTATTTGTGTCTGATCAATTTCTGATCATGTCTGATTGGCTTCTATTTGTGTCTGATCAACTTTCTATCGTGTCTGATTGACTTCTGCTTGTGTCTGATCAGATTCTATCTGTGTCTGATTGACTTCTCAATGTGTCTGTTTAACTTCTGTTTGAAACCGATCGACTTCTATATTGGATTGATTAATTATTTCCTTATATAATTTTTCTTGTAGTTTGACCACTTTTGTTTCTTTTTTCTCCACTCCCAGGACTACTTCGATCTCTATTTGATTAACAAGATTTTTTTGAGTGTCCCCTATCCTCCCCAGGCTACCTTTAACCGGTCGAATATGGTAAAATACCAGCGGAGTAACAAATAGAATAGATAACTCGAAAATGGAAAAGAAAATTTTGATTATCCGATCGGTCAGTTTCCAACAATTGGACAAAAACCTGTGCCGGATAAAGGAGATGTTCCCCACCCCGGGTACAACATTTTATTTGCTCACCCATTCCCATGGAATCGAGCGGGCCGGGAAATACCGGGTGTTTTCGGAGGTCATCGATTACCAAAGTCGCAAGGATTTTTCTTTTTTTCATCTCCCGCGGCGACTCAAAAAAGAGAAATTCCACGCGGTGATTGTCCCGGTTACCAATAAAACCGGCGCTGGGTTCCTGAATGTGTTTGCGTCGGCGCTGCGAATTAAAGCAGAAAAAATTTACCGCTGCACCCCGGCGTCGGATATCCGGCAGGTCCCGCGCAAAGAAATCATTTCCAAATTGATGAAGGCCACTTTCTTCTCAGCCATGGCATTTCTCTTTACGTTGGTTTCTCTCGTCATCCTTCCCTTTTTGATTTTAGGCGCTCTTTTTTTAAGGAAATCCCCCCGGGAAATATCGACGTCAAAACCTATGGCAATGTAAAAACCGCCGCTGCTTTTTTATATGGGCCGGCGCTCCATGAAATGGAAAAGGAAGACCTGGATTACAATGATAATGACTATCAACCGGTCATCGCGGAGTATAATAATATAACCGATTTAACAAATGGCGTGGTCACGCGGTTCTTTTTAAAATCATGCAGTACAAAACACTCGCCAAATTACATTTCCCCGTGATAGACCAACCGGGTTCCGCTGAAGATCAAGACAATTTTTTTCAATGTCGTTTGCCCGATGACTTTTAGAAATTTCCCATCCAGGCTGTATCGTTTCAATTGATCCTCCGCTTCTTCGCACGCCGTTTTGATCTTTGCCGCGGCGAGGGTTTTCTTCGTTCCCTGGGGTTGATGTATTTAATTTCTATAAGATACGAATACTTCAATTGCGGATATTGCGCCAGGAAGGGCTCTATCACCAGGTCGGCGTATCCTTTTCCCAGTTCCCTTTCGGAATAGACAAGGTACAGGTCCGATAGCCCCAGGTAAACATTCAAAAAGGCCTGGATCGCTTTCTCCCCGGTGATTAAATCTCTTATCCCCACCGATTTATCCACCTGTTGGACAAGATAGCAGGCTTCCATTATCCCCAGGAAGAGGGATTTACCGAACCGGCGGGGACGGATGAGAAATAAATAACGGCCTTTCTTTTCAATAGCGGCAAGGTAACGAGTTTTGTCCACATAATAGCAATTGCTTTGTCTAAATATATCGAAATCCGACACCCCATAGGGGATTTGTTTTAGTTCGTCTTATACTATCATCATGAATCAATCTTAAACCAAAAATGCCCAATTGTCAACACCAGGGTTTTTATGCATATCAATAGATTGCACGGTTTTCCACCTGTCATGCGTGGGCTTGCAATAATCTCCCCAATGTGGCATAATTGCAATCTCTAAGGGCCTCAAAAAACAGGAGACGGTTAATACTTAGTTAGCCCTTTTTCCCCGGCTGCCGCGCTGAACTCCCGGGTGCGTGGAACAGGGACTGCGGCAGCACGAGAGGACGTGTCCGGTTTAACAGGCAAGAAGGAAAATAAAATAATGAAGAGTTGTAAAATCGATATTTCAGTGGTCATCCCCATATATAGGAATGAACCGTTCATCAACGACTTGTATTCTCGGTTGACCGCCAATTTAAGCGCCATTACGGCAGATTTTGAAATTATCTTTGTCGACGACGGCAGCCCGGATAATTCCTGGGACATCATAACCGGGCTCGCCGAAAAGAGTCCCAGGGTTAAGGGGATCCGTTTTTCCAGGAATTTCGGCCAGCATATCGCCATCACCGCCGGCGTGGAATACGCCACCGGGGACTGGATCGTGGTCATGGACGGGGACTTACAGGACCGGCCGGAAGAAATAACCGATTTATATAATAAAGCCCTCGAAGGATATGATGTTGTTTTTGCCCGGCGGCATATGAGAAAAGATACCTTTTCCAGGAAAATCTGTTCCCGGATGTTCTATACGCTTTTCGATTTTTTAGCCGGGACCGGCAATAAAACCGACGCCGCAATAGCTAATTTCGGCATCTACTCCCGGAAAGTCATCGACAGCTTTAATAAAATGCAGGAACACAGCCGTTTATTCCCCCTGTTCATCCGTTGGCTGGGATTTAATACCGCCTATATCGATGTGGAACATGGGGAAAGAAGCGCCGGCAAATCGGCATATACCTTTAGAAAAAAACTGGACCTGGCCCTGGATACCATTATTTCCATGTCCAACAAACCGCTGAAAATATCCGTAAAACTGGGTTTACTGCTTTCCTTGTTATCGTTTCTTTATGGGGTCTTTATCATCGTGAAATACTTGCTTTGGGGCGTCCCGGTGATGGGCTGGACCAGTTTAATCGTATCCCTATATTTCATCGGCGGGACCGTGCTTTCCACCCTGGGTGTCCTGGGGATTTACATCGGGAAAATTTTCGACGAGGTCAAAAATAGACCGCTTTATATAATCGCTGAGAAGGTGGGGGAGGAAAATGAATCTCGAAACGTTGAACTCCAATGAAGTCAAATATTTAGACTGGGACTCCGACTTCTTCGGTTTTTCCATCGGCAGGATACATGCCCATGGCTGCACGGAAGAGCGATTGGGGATGGGGCTTGAAAACGCCGGGAAAGAAAAAATACAATTCGTCGAATTGTTTTGCGATGCTTCGGATTCGGAAAGCATCTATTCCTCCGAAGTATTGGCTTTTCACCTGGCGGACTTGAGGTTAACTTTCAAGAAAAATTTGACCGGGGATGGAATGGATAATGATAATACACCAAAGGATTTAACCTTTAAAAAAGCAGGTATAAAGGATATCGCCGGCTTAAAAATAGCCGGCCATGGATTATTTACCAACAGTCGATATTACCGGTACCCGGGATTTGACAAGAACCAGGTTGATTTGATGTTTCAACTGTGGATTGAAAAAGCAGTCAAAGGCGAATTTGACGATAAGCTTTATTATTTAGGCGACGAAGCCGGCATCCTGGCTTTTAATTCCCTCAGGTTTAAAGATAACGCGGCCTCCATAGGATTATTTGGGGTTAATGAAGCCCACCGTGGAAAAGGGTTGGGGAGTTTGCTGCTTAACCGGGTTTCTCATTTGCTTCATAAACGCGGGATTACTGAGTTGAATGTAGTGACACAGGGCAGAAATTCCAACGCCCTGCGCCTGTATCAAAAGAATGGCTTTCAGCTATCCAAAATAAACCTGTGTTATTACAAAGGGCTGGAGTCTAAGGAAAAATGAAAAAATTAGCCGCTGCTCTCCCGGGGATCCGGGTTTTTCGGAGTTATATCCTGATTGCTGTTCCCATCGTCTTATTCAACCTGGTTGCTATTTTCGGACCGAAGGTGCTTTTCCAGGATGACGCCGCCAATTATTACAATGCCGTTAATGGTTTTTTCCCATTTTGGCTTTGGAAAAAAGGTCTGTTCCTATGTTCGCAAAGCGAGTGGATTTCCTGGAACATCATGGCATTCTCTCCCCAATTAATACGGGCAATGTATGTGTTGTTCCTGTTGGTCCCCCTATCGTGCGTCTTTTATAATTTATTCCGTAAGCTGGGATTCCCCAATAACACCGCTTACACTGCGGCAATCCTGCCCAATATTTTACCGGCGCAAAACCTGGTCCCGGCTTTTTTAAATGGTTCTTATGTTTTAATCGGTTTATTGGCCATGATGGGCTGTTTTTTTAAAAGCTTCACGTACCTGGATAAACCAGAAACCTTTTCGAGAAAAGGTTTCTGGACTTCCAAAAGCTTTTCATTAGCAAAAGTTTTGGGAGGTGTCGGAAACCTTGCCCTCCGTGAGGGCCTTTTTCAAAAGGGTTCTGATCAGTGCAAGGCGCTGTTGGCCGCCGTATTGTTCTTGTTCATTTCCACCCAGTTAATGGACCAGGCCGTTTTCTTCTTCCCGGTTTTATTATTTGCCGTCTTAGGATATCAAAAGCTAAAAAAGGAACACCTTTACCTGGCGCTTTCGTTTATACCGGCGGTTTTATATAAATCGGTCTGGGTTTTATTATCGCCGCGAAAAACGACGGAAATTGTCACATTAACCGGTTCTATTATCCTATCCCGTATTAAATATTATTTTTTTGCCATGCTGCCTTTGCCCGATTTTCTCAACCCATACAGCGATGTCGTGTTAATAACCATTATCGCCATTATCATCACCGGGTTGGTTTTAACCTTAAAAACCCCGGGTGATTCCCTTATTCGTCAAAAACCTTTTTCACATCTATCCCATCGGCAATTTACCCTTTATATTTACGGGTTCCTGCTGGCCTGGACCATCGGCAATATAGCCGCATTTATTACCATGAGCAAGTTCCAAACCGTAAGATATTCATATATCGCCGCGTACGGGCTTAATGCCCTTTTGCTGATATCATTGCATGCCATTTTTAAACGAATTTTCATGGCCAGATTATTTTTAATCGATGCGGTTTTTATTATCATAATATTCCAGTCGGGCCTCTTTAGGACCGTTGAATTAAAAACATATTACGACGGCCTCAACCAAAATCAATCTCATATTCAAAAAAACCTATCTCCATTTAACCTCCCCATGAATTCACAAATCGTTATGTATATCACAAAGGGGGAAAATCATTGGGGCTTCTGGAGCACCTCCAGCGGGCATTTAAAGTTTATATTAAAAAGAAAAGATATCGATGGCTTAATCGGATCCAAAGCAAAACATTATTTTACTTTTTACGATCCGTTCAATCCGAAATCCCGGGGCTATGGAACCGACGATCGGATGAACGGCCTCAGTATCGACCGCCCGTTATTTTTGTTTGTCCAAAACAAGAGTGGTTTCAAACAGTATGAATATGCCTTGCAATGGCAGGGAAAAACCCGGGAGGCGCCGTGGACCATTTACCGGGTAAACCGGTCCACCGGCGCAATCGTTCCATTTGCTTCGGGCCGCGGCAGGGAAGAATATTTATTGAAAATAAAAGAATTGGAAAAAAGCGGGATTCAGCAAGCGGATATATTATGGGGCGGGCCTATAAAAGAAAAGTATAAAATCCCAAAAAATGGAGAAATGACGCCATGAGTCGGACGTTTCCCATGAGAAAAAAAACAGGTCCCAGGGGCTCCAAAATAATCGTTAACGGGCTGTTGGTCATATGTACATCTGTCATTACTATCTTACTAATCGAGCTTCTCACCGGGGGGCTTCTTACCCATAAAATAAAACAATTCCATAACCAAATCGTTACTTACCACAAACTGCTCACCACTTCCCGGTGGCCTATTGGGGCTTTTCGATACCACCAGACAATCGGCTTTGAACTAACTCCTTCTTTTTCAGGCATGTTAGAAAACAACGCCTTTTATTTAAAGACCCATCATTTGGGCTACCGGGCGCCAAAATTCGCCGATCAAGAGTCCTTTGAGCCCGGCGGAATTCTATCCGTAGGTTGTTCGTTTACTTTCGGCGACGGGGTAGAAGCCGAGGAAACGTTCTCATATCTAACCGCCAAACATTTTAACCTGCAATCATACAATTACGGCGTGTGTTCTTACTCCTATGCCGGCGTCATTTTGCAATTGGACGACCTCCGGCAAAGAGGCATCCTGGCAAAACTGAAACCGTCGATGGTGATACTCGGCGCCGGGAATTGGTTATTAGACCGTTCTCTTAGACCTTTTTACCCCACGGCGGATTTGCAATTCGCCTACGCCTATATCGGGAAAAAAGACAATCGCTTGCAAATAATGCAACCCAATGATTTTTATTCCACGAAACATTTATACCGATTGGTAGACCGTTATTTTAACGGCAGCGGCAGCAGAAAAGTTAAATTAACCTTCGCAAGGTATTTGCGCTTGATTTCGATATCCCCACGAGTGTCAAAGGCAAACCTGGACCACAAAAAATTCAAAAAGCCGCGAGTTTCATCCAGGGAGCTATATGATTTTGTAATCGGTAGAATAACCGGCATATTAAGCGGGTATGATCCCACGATTATTATTCTCCGGATGCCATATCTCGACGAAGAAGAAATCGATGCCGGGTTGGTTGAGAGTATTAAGGGTTTTGGAAACGTACTTTTAGTCGATGGATTAACCGCGCTAAAAAAATACAAAGTTCCACGGGAATACTATTATAAAAGGCATCCTTCCGTTGAAGCCCATGCCGCATATGCGCAAGCCCTGGTGGAAACCATAACCGGCGCTTGCGAAACCGTAAAAACCAAACAGGGAGGCGCAAAATGAAGATACCTTTTAATAAACCTTTGGTCACCGGCAAAGAAGCCGAATATTTAAGCAGGGTCATTAAAAACGGCAAATTCTCCGGGGACGGGGAGTTCACACAAAAATGCAGTGAAATCCTTCAACAGGAAACCGGCTGTTTGAAAGCCATCATGACCCCATCCTGCACCGCCGCCCTGGAAATGGCCGGTCTCTTGTGCAATCTCAAGGCCGGGGATGAAATCATCATGCCTTCCTTCGCATTTGTCACCACGGCCAGTGCGTTTGCCCAGCGCGGCGTGGACATCGTATGGTGCGATATCCGGGAGGACACCAAAAACATCGATGAAAAAAAAATCGAACCCTTGATTACCGGCCGGACTAAAGCGCTGGTGATTCTCCATTATGCAGGCGTGGCCTGCGAGATGGAAGCCATCAGGGAAATTTGCCGAAAACACCGTCTCATCCTGGTAGAGGATGCGGCGCAGGCCATCGGCTGTCGGTATCGCGGCGTTCCTTTAGGGAAATTCGGGGACCTGGCAACCCTCAGTTTCCATGAAACCAAGAACATCCAGTGCGGCGAAGGCGGGGCGCTGCTGGTGAATAACTCCAAAATGGTGGAACGGGCACAGATTTTGCGGGATAAAGGTACGAATCGCATCCATTTCAACCGCGGCGCCGTGGACAAATACACCTGGGTGGACCTCGGTTCCAGTTTCCTGATGTCCGAATTGCAGGCGGCGTTCCTTTACCCGCAGATCCTGGAACTGGCAGAGATCGATCGAAATCGCCTGGAAACCTACGGTCTTTATTACCGGTTGTTGGCCGACGTATTGCCGCCGGCAAGATTGCCCATTATCCCTCCCGGCATAACACACAATGGGCATATGTTTTACATTTTATCGGAAAGCCATCAACAGCGGAAAAAATTAATCGAATTCCTGGATAAAAACGGCGTTATGGCCGTTTTCCATTATGTTCCCCTGCACCGGGCCCCTTTCTGGAAAGGGAAGTATGATCATATTTCTCTCCCGGTAACCGACCGGGTAAGTGAAAGCCTGCTGCGCTTACCGCTGTTTTACAATATGGACCCGGGTGAAGTGGGATATATTACCGAAAAAATAAGCCTTTTTTTCCATACAAGTTATCAAAAGGAATTTTTCCGCATGTCCCCTTCCGCATTATCCGAAACCGACCGGTTAATGAAAGCAATCGACGAGTCTTATTAAAAAGTTAGTTTTTCAATCGAATTTCTTCAGAATAAAGTTCCCAGGTTTCTTCATCATCATTATCTACCAGGTAATAAAACCGCTCATTCGTGAAAGTAAATAGATTGTAAGATGCTTTAGGAAGAAAGACTTCCGCCCGGATATTACCTTTCAAATCCAGGATTACATATTCTTCAAGGTCATTTTTGCGATTATATGTTTTAATATAAACATTGCCTTCAATCACAAAAAAGTCCTGCATTGCCGGGTAATATCCAGGGAACAGGCTATTATAATCTTTTACGTATTTATTAAAAGCAGCCCACTGTGCATCTTTCCATGGGCGTCGTTTAAATTGCTCAATCAAAATCTCTTTGTCTTCTTTCGAGATTGAGAGCTTCTTGTATGGTTCATTGACCGATGACAACTTGTTGCCTTTACAGTCGAAAATTTCATAGTAAAATCCTTCCTCTCCTCTTGCCAGGAAAATTTTATCGTCATAACATGCAGTGATTACGATGTTATCGACTAATTTGAAATTGGAGATTACTTTGCCCAGGTCAGTTGGGGGAGCCTTTTTTTTCTTATAAAGATTTTTCACTACTTTAAAATTGTGATCCAGGATATTGATCTCATCATAAAGTTGGTTGGAAATGTAGGAATGATAACTCATCACAAAATTATCCCCAATGGTTTTTAAATCACTGAACGGCGTTTGAGATTTTTTTTCGAATATTATGTTTCCGCCTGGCTCACTCAATACGCATTTAATTATATCATTAAGAAATATCCGGCCGGAAGGAAGAATTTGTATCCTGGGAGATATAATGAATTCCACTGGCCCTTCCCCATATTTCCCGATCCTTCTTTGCAAAGCGAAAGTATCTGCAGAATAAATTTTCACGCCGTAATCGTCCGATATATAGATAAAACGTTGGTCTGCGCGAAGCATAAACGGTTTGAGTAAATCGGGAATCGAAGCGAGTTTTTTCGCATGGATAAAAGTTGCTGAAGTCGCGACCAAAAGAATCATAAGCAGCGGTATTCTTTTCATTTCCGATCTATAGAAAAAGAGGATACAGTATTTTTTTTGTTCTGTCAAGGAAAAAATAAATCTACCCTTTCCGGGCGATGCAAGGCGATTTCCGTCCAACCCTAAAAAGGGGAATTATTTGAATGTCCCATAATCACTCCCCAGGGCAAAATTAACCAAACTGGAGGAGCAAAGGGTTTTTCAGCGGCGCGAGGTGTCCGCGCATGTGCTCGCATGAATTTTTCAGATGATTCCAGAGATTTTTCATCTGCACGGAAAGATTTTTCAGTGGCGCGAGGGTTCCGTGCATGTGCGCGAAGGAATTTTCCAGATGATTTTAGAGATTTTTCATCTGCGCGGAAAGATTTTTCAGATGATTTTACAAATTTTTCATCTGATTCAAGAGTTGTTTCAGGTGATTCGGGTTTTGATTCAGGTGATTCAAGAGTTGTTTCAGGTGATTCGGGTTTTGATTCAGGTGATTCAAGAGTTGATTCAGGTGATTCGGGTTTTGTTTCAGGTGATTCAAGTTTTGTTTCAGGTGATTTTTCTTTTGTTTCACCTGGTTTTAAAGATGTTTCATGTGATTTCACAGTTGTTTTTAGTGCGCGGAAAAGCCATTCAGGTGCACTAGAAGTTATTTTTGGGGCATATCGTCAAGGTTTAAAATATAAAAACTATAAAACAGCGCATTAGGAGGAAAAAATGCAAACATCAAGCGATGCAGCAACCAATTCTGCGAAAACCGTAACCGAGTCAAAGAAAACCAGGACGCGGCCAAATACGTTTGCTCAAACAATCAAACTGTCCAACAACATGGTCGCAGGGATAAACGATAATATTCAAACCTTATCTACCAATGGCGTTAACGATGCCACCGTCGAGACTATCAATACACTGGTAGGACAGGCCAAGACCATTGAAAATGACCAGGAGATTCTCAAAGGCAAGTTAAAAGAGAAAACCCTGGAGCTGGACGATAAGGTTGCCGAATTAAAAGACGTTCTCAGTAAGACCAGGTTGATTATAAAGGCGGTGCTACCCCAGAAACGTTGGGTGGCTTTCGGGATTTCCGCTACCAAATAGCCCGCTTAGAAATTCGCCGGGACAACAGGATAGGCAGTTAGAAAGACGCGAAATGATTTTTTCTTTATCTCATGTCTATCCTGTTCATCCGGCAGTGTAAGGGTGATAGACTATAAGGAGAACGGCCAGGGGAGAGGACCTTTTTTTCGCGTATTTAGTGTGTTTCGCGGGCTTGCAATAATCTCAACGATATGGCATAATTGCATTCTCTTAGGGTCTCAGTAAAACAGGAGACTGTTAATTATTAGCACCCCCTTTTCATCAGCCTGCCTCGCAGAATTCCCGGGAACCTGGAACCGGGACGGCGGCAGCTTCCTTAAAACAAAACCAATGGCAAATAGGAAGTTTGGAGGATTCGTAAAATGGACAAATTTATTAAAATTGCCCACATTATTCACCCGGTGATAGTAGCCCCCACCAGCGACCTGGTAATCGCCCAGCCCATTACCTTTGAAACCATGCACACGGCGCAAGAATTCACCGGGAACCGGGCCGATGTCAATGTCCAATTATATGCGGTTCAATACTTCGATGAAGAACGTATCCCGCTGCCGGGAAGTTTTACCCGGACGCACGATTTAACCCGTTCCGTGAGCGACGTCGGCGCTTTTCATATTAATAGAAAACTGGCCTTGATTAAAGATATCCTGGACATTTTATATGAATCCTGCGACGCCGATTATTTGATCTATACCAATGTGGATATCGCCCTGCAACCGTATTTCTACCAGGTCACCGCGGATATTATCCGGCAGGGGCACGACGCCTTTATCATCAACCGCAGAACTATCCCCGGCCATTACCGATCTATCCGGGAAATTCCCCTGATGTTCGCGGAAATCGGTGAAAAACACCCCGGCTGGGACTGTTTTATTTTTAAACGCGATGTTTATCCGCAATTTATGCTGGGAAACGCCTGCATCGGGACCGATTGGATCGGCCGGATAATATTGTCCAACATGGTGCCCCTGGCGACGCGGTTTAAAGTATTCACCGACATGCAAATGACCTTTCATATTGGGGATGACCGCGTATGGAAAACCGATGAATTTTCAGATTACGCCGAACATAATAAAGAAGAATGCCGCAAAACCCTGGAGGAATTCGATAAAAAGTACGGCCCTTTCGATCGAAATGGACTCCCCGGTAGGTTCTTAACTAAATTTACATGAAAACTTTTGCCACGAAAATAGCCGCGAAGAACGCGAAGGACCGCGAAGACAAAAACTTGTATCTTGGTGTTCCTTGGTGTCTTGTACTGGCGTGCCTTGGTGGCTGTTTCAAGGAAACATAGGAATGAAAGAAATTGAGATTTTAGATCGAACAATATTTGTGGGCGACCCACCCCGCAGCGGAACCACCTTTGCCGCCAAAAGTTTAAACCTTCACCCTGACATCGTCGCCGCCATCGACGATCATGTCTACGAATGCTGGGGACTTTATTACTACCGGGACAGGGTCGGCCTTGTCCATGAACTTCGGACACGGGAGCTAACCCCGGAACAAGTAAAGGAATCTTTAAAAAGTCACCTGATCGTGGATAACCGGTTGATGGGCGCGGCGCCGTCTATCAAAACAGCCGGCTGTCCCCAGTTGGCAAAAATCGATTCCCCTTTTCCCGGTTCGGCGCGCTCGGTGCTGGATACTGACCTGGGCCGCCACGCCATCCCATTGGACCAGTTCTCCAGCGATTGGCGGTTGTGTTTGAAATCGCCGGAAATTTCCTTTGTACTGCCCCAACTGGCCGGTCATTTCCCGGGTTCCAGGTTTGTCCTGGTCTATCGGCCCGTCAGTGAAATTGCCGAATCCATGTACCGGCTTGGAAACAGGGTAATACAATTCCCCGTGTTCCACAAACGGTGGCTGAAGGAAAAGGATGGGGCCGGGAAGCTGATCCCGCCCCCCGGCGTTCCCGCCGAATGGAACAGGTTGTGGCAAAAGGCTTCGGATTTCCAGCGCTGCGTTATTTATGCCGCCGCTTATATTCGCGGAATGCTGGAAGGCGTTAGCCAACTTACCCCGGACCGTTATCTCATTTATAACCATGCCCATTTGCGGAATTCTCCCGATGAAATTTACCAACGATTGTCTGCATTTCTCAACGTCGACGCCTCCGGGTTTCAACCCGCGGTAACACAATTAAATACCGGTATTCCAGCCATCCACCGGAAACTGGCGAAAGAATACTCCAAAATCGAAGCAAAACTGGGCCTAAAACCGATGATGAAGCAAATCGAAACCCTCAATTCGTGTCAATTCGTGTAATTCGTGGGCCAACATAAATAAACCAATGATTATTTATTTCGATACCGTTAAACGAAAACGCCCGGTTAAAGAAGGCGGAGAACTGGTTAAACTGGACTGGGCCGCGAGGAAAGTTCTTAAAACCGTTCCCATATTCCCCTTCGACCCGGACATCAAGGATGATCCCAACCCCAGGGGAAACAGCCGGGGCGGAAAAGGAATTCTTATCTCAGGGAATGAGCTTTTCGTGGGGACTTACCATTCCATCCTGGTCTTCGACCTGGATTTGAATCTCAAACGGAAAATCTCCAATAACCTTTTTGTCAATATCCATGAGATGTGTTTCGCCGACGAGAATATCTGGGTATCCTCTACCGCCATAGATTGCGCGGTGCTTGTCGCGCCGGACGGGCAAACCGTCAAATCCTGGTGGCCCCGGGAAGAGAAACTGCTCCAACAAAGGTACGTTCTATCTCCCATGGACATCGATAAAACCGTGGATAACCGGTTACTCCATATCCATGCCGAACTTTCCACCAAAGCGCACCACACCCATCTCAACAGCGTGGTAAAATCCGGGCCCAACACCTATGTCTTGCTGAACAAGCTGGGCATAGTCGTCCAGATGGAGCCCGTATTAAAAATTGTCCTTGAAGATGCGGCAATCCGGGGGGCGCACAGCCCGAAGATTTCCGCTGCCGGGGACCGGCTTTTATTATGCAGCAGCATTCGAAAGTGCATCGTGGTTTATGACCTGGAAAACGGCAAACCGGTGAAACAGATCGATTTATTGGATTTCCCCGGGATAGCAAAATTATACAATGCACATCCGGACCAGCCGTTTAACCAATCCATCTTCATCAGGGGACTGGAGATTATCGATGACGACCGTATCCTGGTGGGAATTTCCCCGGCGGCAATCCTTGAAATCGATATCCGACAAAACCGGCTGCTGGATTTTTTCCAATACAGTGCCGAAGTGGGCGATGCCGTTCACGGACTGGCACATAAAATGTAATGATGAATGATGAATGATGAATGATGAAGGGAAAATCCGAAATTCGAAATCCGAAATCCGAAACAAATCCAAAATTCAAATAAAAAAAATGTTTCAAACAAAAAAAAACCACGAATGACCCGAATTATCACGAATTTCCGTAGGGGCGAACCCATGTGTTCGCCCGATTCGTGTTTCATACATTTTTATTTCTTGTTTTTCGCGTGTTTCGCGTGTTTCGCGGGCGGTTGTTTTTGTTTTGGTCATTTGTATTTTGATCATTTGAATTTGTTTCGAATTTCGTGCTTCGTGCTTCGGATTTATTTTTACATATGAAAAAAATAATAAAGATCGTTTCGTTTAATATCGCATTATTAGTGGTCTTACTGGTCGTCCTGGAAATATCCCTGCGCCTGGCCGGGGTGGACACTATCGTGGATATGGGGAAAAAGACCCCGAATTGGAAAAGATATTATCAGGGCATCTGTCGAAAAATAGCGACAAAGAAATTTAAGTTTTATAATAGGTTTTATACTGACAGTGAGGGTATATTTAAAGCCGTCCCTGAACATTCTAGTTATACAATGAATAAATCGATCAACCGTGATGGGTTCCGGGGGAACCCCTTCGAATACGTGGATACTCCCCGGGCTAAAATATTGTTGATCGGCGATTCCTTTACCTGGGGCAGCACCGCCCGGCCCCTTACCAATTGTTTTGCGGATTTGCTGCAACAGGCCGGTTATTATGTTTACAACGGCGGCATTCCCGGCGTCGATCCCCAACAATATGCTTTGATCGCCAAAAAATACACACCCATCTTGAAACCCGATGTGGTGGCCTTATGCCTGTACCTGGGAAACGATATAAGAAGCCAGCCATTATTAATGCAACCCAATAAAAACCTCTATTATCCTACAAATTTCGGTAATTTACGGGGGTACGACGATAACGGAATTTTTTTTAAAGACGCCCAGGAGGCGTTCCGGTATTTAAAAAATAAGAAATGCGGGCGCTGCACCGACCCATGGAGCTATTTTCTCTTCAAAACCGTTGTAGGAAAGGGGGTATATGACATTCTCAACCATCGTCGGAACGTTAAGTACGATCCGTCACGGCAATGGGTAACAAAAGCCCTGGCAGAAATACGGGAAACCTGCCGGGCAAACGGTTCCCGCTTGATGATCTTCATCATCCCCTTTCCCAACCGGAATACCCAGAAGAACAAAACCATAGAAAAAAGCCTCGCTCTATTTAAACAATTTCAATATTATTACCCTGGAGATTTCCAAAATATCGATTACAGGCCCCCCCCTGATTGCCATTTTAACAACAGCGGTCATAGAAAATACGCCGATTTCATTCTTGGAGTGTTAAAACAGAACGGATACGATAAGGAGATAAAACCATGACGCTGCACCGGCATCCCATTTTTATCGCCGGTTATCCACGGATAATCATTTCCAACAGGGACCTATGAAAAAAATAATAAGGATCGTTTCGTTTAATATTGCGTTATTGGCCGTCTTATTGGTCATCCTGGAAATAATTTTAAGATTGGCCGGGATGGACCCCATCTTTGAAATGGAAAGAAAAACCCCGGGCTGGCAAAGTAGATACAAACATCTCTGTGGGAAACTGTCCACGCAGAAGATGGAGTCTCAGAACTCATTTTATACCGACAGCGAGGGCATATTCAAAGCCAACCCCGAATATTATGCGAATTCAAATAATAAACAACCGGATAATATATCGATCAACCATAATGGGTTCCGGGGCAACCCCTTCGAATACGTGAACACCCCCTGGGCTAAAATATTACTGATCGGCGATTCCTTTACCTGGGGCAGCACCGCCCAACCCATTACCAACTGTTTTGCCGATTTATTGCAGCAGGCCGGTTATTATGTTTACAACGGCGGCATTCCCGGCGTCGATCCCCAGCAATATGCTTTGATGGCCAAAAAATACACGTCCCTATTGAAACCCGATGTGGTGGCCGTATGCCTGTACCTGGGAAACGACGTCAGCAACAGGCCTTTATTAATACAACCCGATAAAAACCTCCATTATGCAACTAATTTCGGTTTGTTATTGGGGTACGACGATAATGGAAATTTCTTTAAAGACGCCCATGAGGCGTTCCAATATTTCCAAAATAGAAAATGCGGTCAGTGCGCCGACCCATGGAGCTATTTTCTCTACAAAACAGTGGTGGGAAAGGCCATATATAAAATTCTCAATCACCGCCGGTCCGTCAAATACGCCCCATCACGGCAATGGGTAACAAAAGCCCTGGCGGAAATACAGGAAACCTGCCGGTTAAACGGTTCCCGGTTCATGATCTTTATCATTCCTTTTGTGGACCGGGATACCCAGCAGAACAAAACCATCGAAAAAAACAGCCATCTCTTTAAAGAGTATCGATATTATTACCCCGGAGATTTCCCAAAAAACCTTTACCAGGCACCCCCGGATAAACATTTTAACAACACGGGTCATCGCAAATTCGCCGATTTCATTATCAAGGTGTTAAAACAAAACGGATACGAAGGATACAGCGCGAAACCCAGGGAGATGAAATGATGAAACTGCCCCAGGACCCCATTTTTATCGTCGGTTATCCGCGCTCCGGCACCACGCTGCTGCAGCGTTTATTGGCAACGCAGCCGGGAATTTTTTCTTTCCCCGAAACCCATTACTTTTGCGTCATCGAAAAACAATTAAAATACGATCAGACCGGGAATATCTTACCCTCCTGCCTGGACAAGGTGTTTGAAAAAATCCTGGAGAAAATGGAGCTCCGCTTTTCCCCGGAGCAGGAAGGTATCATCCGGCATTCGGTGGAAGAAAAGACGCTGACGTCCAAGGATTTTTTCGAGATGATCGTGACGCGATTACTTTTGGAGCTGAACCCGACTATCGAGCAAATGACATCCTTCCGCTGGTTGGAAAAGACGCCCAATCATGCCCATTTCCTGGAACATATCATGCAATTATACCCGCGGGCGCAGGCGCTTCATATCCTACGCCATCCCGTGCCCGCCATCTTTTCCAGGAAACTCAAATTCCCCTTCAACCAGGAAACTCCTCTTACCGAATTGGCGCGCCGCTGGAACCGCATGCTGGAGGATGTCCAACAATTTAAAACAAAGTTTCCTGCTCATATTCTTACCCTGCGTTACGAAGACCTGCTGATCCAACTGGAAAATGAATATAAAAATATAACCGCATTCCTGGGTATCCCGTTTGATTTGAATACCCTTCCACAATTAAACGAGCAAAAGGGAAATCCTATCGCGGGTTTCATATTGCCTTCGGAAACATGGAAATTGGAAGACGCCCGGCGCAATATGACCAATACCAACGATGCTTACAAGTCCAAATTCAGTGGACAGGATGTCGCTGACATCGAGGCCATCGTCGGGGAAAATATGAAGAAATATGGTTATGAACCTTATGCCTTACAGGAATTCTAATATTAAAAATTTTGGGCGTCCAGTGAATTTTGTAGGGGCGTTACCGGCGGCCCCCGTGTCTGCCCATAATTAATATGAAAAACTACGACAGCCGCGAACCGCTTATTTCTCTTCATATCCCCAAGTGCGCCGGCCAGAGTTTCCGGCACGTTCTAGAACAGTTTTTCCCGGGCCGGTTATTTTTCCATTATTACCAGCAGCGTAATGCCCTCCCGGAAAAACATCCCCTGGAACCCGGTATTTGTATCCATGGACATTTCAACCGCGGTAAAGGATTCGGGGTCATGGACTATTATCCCGAAGTCAATCAATTTATTACCGTACTGCGGGCCCCGTTGGAAGCGGCTGTTTCCAATTACTTCTACTGGAAAACCAAAGCCCGCGCCAACCAGTTAAAAAATGGCATTATTACCGAAGGTGGGGAGCATGATTACCGGGACATCGATGATTTCTTTTGCAAGCGGTCCCGGTCCAATATGTTGGATTTCATGCCCAGGGACATGAACCGGGAGAATTACAAAGAAATCATAGAGACGCAATTCGTATGGATCGGGTTAGTCGAAAATCTCCAGCAGGATATTGATGGGTTGGCCGGGTTGTTGGGTTTGCCGCCTGTGCAAGTTAACCGGGTGAATAGTTCCGCCCGTGATGAAAACCTTTCCCCCCATATTCGTGAAGCCTTTATAACCGAAAACCAATTGGAATTTGAAATCTATCATTATCAAAAGTTTTGGGAGGTGTCGGAACCCTTTTTCAAAAGGGTTCTGACCCACCGGAGGTAATATTGACGTCTGATTTCCTATATTTCACACGTTTTCCCATTACTCACGATAAAGGTGGAGGCGCCCGGCGAATGGCGCAAATCCTGGAACTTATCCAGAAAGTCCGGCCCGGGTTGGAAGTTGTTAGCTCTTCCGGCGTCGATTGGATACCCAAAAAGGAAAGGAAGAAATTTAAAAAACGAATCAAGGAAAAAAAGTTTCATCCTTTCTTCCTTACCCCTTCCGCCGTAAAGAAATGGGTTCCCGATCATCAGCGCTTTGTTTACAGGAACCTCCAATATGCCAAAAGGTGGGCCCGCTGCATTGAAGAGCAAACGAATCGTTGCGACCTGGTGATTATGGATGACCCCATCTATTTCGCTCCCCTTTTTAAGACTTTAATTAAGAAAAATATCCCCGTTGTGGCGGCCTGCCAGAATATCGAAAGCCTGGCCCCGGGCCAGGTAGAAAGGAAATGGGCAAAAAAGTTATTCCGGGAAGAACTGGAAATACTATCCCAATGCCGTCTCGTCATTACCATATCAAGAGAAGAGGACGTATTCTTGAAAAATCTCGGTGTCCCGACCCGGTATCTTCCTTATTACCCGGTGGAACCGATACGTAAACGCCTCCTGGAAATCCGTGAGAAGCGGGAGCATACTCCCAAAGACGGCATATTGATGGTTGGCAATTGGAAAAATATGCCTACGCGCGAGGGTATGAATGACGCCGCTCGTTATTGGCAGCAAAATCACCTGGAACGACTGGCCGGGAAACTTATTGTCGGGGGATTCCACGGTGAAAAGTACCTGGAATGTGGGGCCGTTCCTGGGGTGTTGGAATTTCACGGTACCCTTAGCAATGAGGCCCTTGATGAATTATTATGCAGTGTCAAAGCATGTTTATGTTACCAGCCCAGCGGCGCCGGGGCATTGACGCGTATCTGTGAAATGTTGATTGCCGGGGCGCCTGTCCTGGCCGGTTCTCATGCCGCGCGTTCTTATTATAATATCCCTGGGGTGATAGAGTTCCCCGCGTTGGAAGACCTGGCAGAGGGTCTCCGGAAATTAGACGGCGCGCCCGCCGCCCATATCCCGGTCCCGCTGCTCCCTGAAACCGCATCATTAATTGCCGACATACAAGAGATATTCAATGAGTAAGGTCATATATTTCTCACGTTTACTGCCCCAGGAGGACAAAGGCGGCGGCAGCCGGCGGTTGTTGCAAATCCATGAATTTCTGAAGAGAATCCATCCCCAGGTAGAATTAGTTCATCCCTGGCGGAGCGACTTAATACCCGTTGAAAAAATGAAACAAATAAACACCCGGAGCCGGGAAAAATCCTCTCATTTGTCCCTTTTACCGGGGATGTTTATAAATAAATGGAGTAATGAGCACCGGGGCATGATTTACCGGTTTCTCGAGTATTGCCGGGTATGGCTTCGCGCCGTTCCGGACCTGGAAAAACTAGACCTGGCGGTTATGGATGATCCCATCTATTTTCTCCCCCTCTTTAAGAAATTAATACGCCGTCGTATCCCGGTTATTGCCGTTTGCCATAACATTGAAAGTGTTGTGCCCGGGCAGGTAAAGAAAGACCGGGCCAGGGAGTTATTGGAAAAGGAGTTGGAATTATTATCCCAATGCCGTCTCGTGATTACCATTTCAAGGGAGGAGGATGTCATTTTAAGAAATTTCGGAATAACCAGCCGGTACATGCCCTATTACCCGGTGGAGTCGATAAAAAAACGACTGTTGGCTATCCGGGAAAAGCGGCGGTTTACTTCTAAGGAAGATATATTGATGGTAGGGACATCCAAGAATTTGCCCACGCGGGAGGGGATGATTCGGGCCGCGTCGTATTGGAATGAGAAGCGCCTGGATAAAGCGGCCGGGAAATTGATAATCGGGGGATTTTTTAGTGAGGAATGTTTGCCGTCGGTTCCGGGGGGTAGTGGTGTAGAATATCGTGGAACTTTTTCCAATGAGGGCCTTGATGGCGTGATGGAAAAAGTAAAAGCCTGTTTATGTTACCAGGAAAGTGGGGCCGGGGCGTTGACTCGCATCTGTGAAATGTTGACAGCCGGGGTCCCGGTCCTGGCCAATACCCATGCCGCGCGTTCGTATTACAATATGAAGGGGGTATTTGAGTTCCGGGAGTTGGACGAATTGGAAGAGGTATTGAAACAGATCGGCGCCTGCGACGGTGAGATACCATTGCCCCCTGTCCCGGATATTTCTTCCCTGGACGCGGAGATAAAAAAGATACTTCATTAGACCCCCATGATCTCAATGGCTCATATTATTAACCCGGTTGTGGTCGATAATACCGGCGACCTTTTCACTGCCCAACCCATTACCTTTGAAACCATGCACATGGCGCGGAAATTCACTGGGAATCGGGTAAACGTCGAATTATATGCGGTTCAATATTTCGACGAAGAACGCATCCCTTTGCCCGGGAGTTTTAGCCGTACGTGTGATTTAACCCGCTCCGTACCCGATGTCGGCGTTTTTTTAAAAAAGAAGAAATTAGCGATAATTAAAGACATCCTGGACATACTGTATGAAGCCAGCAGCGCGGAATACATGATTTACACCAACGTGGATATCGCTTTGCAGCCGTACTTTTACCAAACGGTTTCCCACATTATCCAACAGGGGTATGACGCTTTTATTATCAATCGCAGGACTATCCAAGGTAAATACAAAACTTTGGAAGAGATTCCCCAAATGTTAGCGGAAGTTGGCGAAAAACACAAAGGCTGGGATTGTTTCATTTTTCATCGCTCCCTTTATTCCCAATTCCGATTGGGAACCGCTTGTATCGGCTCCGGTTGGATCGGCAGAGTTATGATAACCAATATGGCCTGTTTCGCGAAACGATTCAACGTTTTTGAAGACCTTCATCTTACTTTTCATATCGGCAATGAAAAAGCATGGCAAGACCCGCAATGGGATGATTACCTGGAACATAATAAAAACGAATGCCGACGGATACTCATGAAATTCGATCGAAAATACGGCCCTTTTGACCGCAGTCAACTACCCGGACGCTTCTTCCTACAACTGGAGAAATGAAAATGGCAATCCCAATCAATTTGAGGTATAATATTTGAAAGGCAAAAGCAAATGAAACAGAGTGAATCACCTTGCGAAATTATTGCACATGCATTAGGCGCGCTTTTTACATGCTCAAAAGTAAAAAATTATGTACGAATTCGTACGCCTTTTCTTTACCCGGACGGCGATGTCATCGATTTATTTTACCTGGAACAGGATGGAGTTTCTACCGTAACCGATTTAGGCGAAACACTGCGCTGGTTGAAAATGCAAAGCCTGTCCATAAAACGGTCTCCCAAACAGTTAAAATTGATCGAAGATATATGTTTGAACCACGGGATTGAGTTTTATAAAGGGATGCTGTCGGCGCGTATCAAAGAAGGAGATGACCTGGCAAAAACAATCATGCGTGTCTCACAAGGCGCCCTACTCATTGCACAAAACTCTCAATAAAAAAAAGATGCTATCCATCGCCCATATCATTAACCCGGTTATCGCCGATAGCACCAGCGACCTGGTGGTCGCCCAACCCATCACTTTCGAAACCATGCGCATCGCAAGGGAGTTTGCCTATGATGCCGTGAACATCGATTTATATGCCATTCAATTTTATAATGAACCTCGCGTCCCCCTCCCCGACATCTTTCAAAGAACCCCGGGCCTCACCCGCTCGGTTGCCGATATCAAAACCTTTAAACAAAGAAAAAACCTCCCCCTCATCAAAGATATCCTGGATACACTGTATGAATCCAGTCAAGCCGATTATCTCATTTACACCAATGTCGATATTGCCTTGCAGCCATATTTTTATAAGGCTGTTGACATGTTTATCGGGCAAGGGTATGACGCCTTTGTGATCGATCGCAGAACCATTACCGATAAATATACCTCAATCGACCAAATACCGCTCATGTACGCGGAAATCGGCGAACCCCATAAAGGCTATGATTGCTTTATCATTAAACGCGAACTCTACCCGAAATTCAAATTAGGAACCATCTGCATCGGGACCGCCTGGGTCGGCCGGGCGCTCCTGGCCAACATGGCGACTTACGCCGCCCGGTTCAAAGAATTCCGAAATGAACACCTAACCTTCCACATCGGCGATTCATGCACCTGGCGAAATGAAACTTTCAATGATTATTTCCAGGAAAACTGGAATGAATACCTTACCATTTTCCAGCAATTGGAAATGGAATGCGGCCAGTTTGAATCCATGGTACGTTCCTATTTGCTGGACAGCGGCGACAAACGAAACATCCCCGATTTCGACAAATATTGTATAACAAAAAGGACTGTTCAGCCCATATGTGAGGTTAAAAAAAGATAATTATAAATGATAAATGATAAACGATAAATGATAAACGATGGCGCCCTACGGGCAAAAAAAATTTAACGATATCGTCCGCAGGACACAGTTTCCCGTTTATAATTAATAATTTATCGTTTATCGTTTATAATTTAAACAGTTTAGGCCACAGCCGGAACTGTTGCATGTTTACTTTCAGAAAAGAGAGGTAATACATGAATGAAAAACGCCCCGGTATCGATCGCCGGGATTTCATGAAACGAATTTTATACGGCAGCATGGGCGGGGCAGCGGCATTAAAAACATCATATGACTATAAAAAATTAAAATGATTGGAGGAATAATGAAAAGAAACTTGATTTTTTTGGCAACAGTTGTTTTCATGTTTTTGTTGGTATCGTTTTGGATTGCAGCGGCAGAGACCAGGAATAACCCTATAGCGGTCTCACCTGGCAGCGAAACAGAGGCGGTTACTGTCTGGCAAAACTGTCCGACCTTCAGTTGGTCAGCAGCCGATAAAGCGGCATCTTACCAGATTGCGGTTTTTGAATCGCTGGATGGAAGAATAGCGCCCTATGAAGCTATGGCGGTTCTGTTTTCGCCGGTGATAAGCAAACAAATTATCGGACCCGCATTATCTTATACACTTTCATCGGAAGAACGTCTTAAAACCGGCAGTGTGTATGCATGGTTTGTACAGGCTCTCGACGTCTCCGGCAATGCAATCGGATCGTGGTCGAGCGGTAGGATTTTCCAGGTGGAACAAGAAATCCGGTTTATCGGTATTGAAGAAAAACTTGGAGAAATATTGAAATCATACGGCGTTAGTGATGAGACCGCCGCCAATGTCCTCGATGATTTGAAATCAGGGGTAAAGGAAGTTGTTGTACCGGGTATTACGCCGGGTATAAGCGGTATTCTAGGTACGGAAGGCGTATCCAATACCTTCTACGGGAACACCGCCGGGGCTTCCATAACAACCGGGGTAGAAAATACCTTTATCGGGGCTGACGCGGGAGCCCACACCACATCCGGGAACGGGAATACCTTTCTTGGCTATGAGGCAGGGCACCTTAATTCCACCGGGTATTATAACATCTGCCTGGGATATGGCGCCGGATTCATGAACGAAACCGGATATCTAAACCTTTTCATCGGGAAGAATGCCGGTGGGAAAAATGACACCGGGAATAATAATGTCTTTATTGGCCATGAGTCAGGATGGGACAATGATTCCGGGAGCAATAACACCTTTGTCGGTAATAATGCCGGTGATTCCAATTCCACCGGGTATGACAACACCATTATCGGATATTACGCCGGGGCCGGCAATACTACGGGATACGCCAACACCTTTATTGGAAGGGAGGCTGGGAAGAGCATTACCACCGGTAGTCTTAACACTTTTATCGGCAAAGGCGCCGGTAACTCTAACACTACGGGCTGGAGTAACGTTTTCCTGGGGTGGAAGGCGGGAGCTAACGAGACCGGTTCTTATAAGCTCTACATCGCAAATACCAGCACCAGTACACCGCTGATATATGGTGAGTTTGACAACAGTATAATCAAAATAAATGGTAGCCTAGGAATTGGTGTAAATCCTTCTTACCCGCTGCACATGTCAAGCGGCGCTTATTGCTCTACCGGTGGAACATGGACCAATGCCTCCAGCAGGGCCTTAAAGGAAAACATCGAAAACCTCAGCGCCGATGAAGCAGTAGATGCTTTAATAAAATTGAACCCGGTGAAATACAATTATAAGGTCGATAAAACAGATAAACACGTGGGCTTCATCGCGGAAGATGTCCCGGAATTGGTCGCCGCCGCCGATAGGAAAGGTTTAAGTCCGATGGATGTCACGGCGGTTTTAACGAAAGTAGTCCAGGATCAGCAAAACTTGATCCGTGAGCAGCAAAGAATAAACAAGGAACAACAAAAGATCATCTCCGATCTACAGGAACGAATGGCAAAAGTCGAGAAAAACTGATCAATTCGGCTCTAAGGCGTAATATAGATTCGTATGGCTGCCGGGTATAATAGGTCTTATCCCCGGCAGCGGGAGGCTTAACAGGAATGAAGCGCAGGGAATTTATAAAACGTGTGGTTATCGGTGGGGCCGGAACCGCGGCGGCGGCTTCCGCTCTCTATGTTTTACCCAGAGAAAAAACACGAAAAAAGAAAAATTATAATGTCCTATTGATCATATCCGACGATTTAAGACCGCAGTTGGGTTGTTATGGGGAAACCCAAATGGTCACCCCCCACATCGACCGCATGGCTTCGCAAGGAATGGTGTTCGAACGTTCCTACTGCCAGCAGGCCCTTTGCGCCCCTTCCAGGGCCAGTTTACTCACCGGCCTGCGGCCCGATTCCAGCGGGATTTATGATTTAAATAATCCCGTCCGGGACAAACTCCCCAAACATATCACGTTACCCGGCTATTTCAAACAAAACAGGTATGAAACCATTTCCCTGGGGAAAATCTTTCATCACTGGCGAGATTCTCCCGGCGCATGGAGTAAGGTTCCGTTATGGATAAAAGGGCCGGAATATGCCACCGAAGAAGGACTCCGGTTAATCGATGAGAATCGAAAACTAAACCCCAGTCTGAAATGGCCCTTCGGCGCCCCTTTCGAAATAGCCGATGTTCCCGATAATGCCTACAAGGACGGCAAATTGACCGATCATGCCCTCCAGGAACTGCAGCGCTTAAAGACAAAACAATTTTTTCTATGCGTCGGGTATGTCAAACCCCATTTGCCTTTCACGGCGCCGAAAAAATACTGGGACCTGTACGATCCGGGGAAAATAAAATTACCCGCCAATCCTTTTCCCCCGGCCAACGCCCCTTCTTATTCTTTATTAGATTCCCAGGAACTGCGGTCTTTCCTGGGAATTCCTAAAGAAAAGGGCAGCCCCGTCCCGGACGATATGGCGCGGCGTTTAATCCACGGTTATTATGCCTGTGTTTCCTTTTTAGACGCCCAGGTGGGCCGATTGATGCAGGAACTGGAGACGCTTCATTTAAAAGAAAACACCATCGTTATGCTCTGGGGCGACAACGGTTGGAAACTGGGAACCCACGGCAGTTGGTGTAAACATTCCAATTTTGAAGACGATACCCGCGTCCCCCTGATCGTAAGCGTCCCCGGCATGAAAACCGCCGGTAAACATACCAACGCCCTGGTAGAATCCGTGGATATCTACCCTACCCTATGCCAATTATGCGGGCTGGATTTACCCCACCAATCCATGGAAGGAACCGGTTTTGCCCCGCTGCTGGAAAAGCCCGATCGCCAATGGAAAACGGCTGCTTTCAGTCAATATCCCAGGGGATACCTGGATAAAATCGATTCCCTTGTCATGGGTTACGCCATGCGGACAAAGCAATACCGCTATGTGGAATGGCGGAAATTTAAAACAGGGCAACTCCTGGAACGAGAACTCTACGATCATGACGCCGACCCGGGCGAAAACGTCAATGTCATTGCCGACCCACGGTATGCAGCGGCAATCAAAGAACTTGAACAGGTAATGAAACGCGGCTGGAAAAACGCGCGCCCTTAGCTGGAATAAATCCGAAGCACGAAATTCGAAATTCGAAACAAATTCAAATGACCAAATTTTGAAGGCAAATCACAAATTACAAACCACAAATTACAAACAAATTTCAAAAAACCAATGAACAAGAAAACAAACAAAAAACTTCTGTGTATTCCGTGTGTTCTGTGGGCTTTTTTTTGTTTTGAACTTTTGAATTTTGGATTTGTTTCGGATTTCGAATTTCGAATTTCGGATTTTAAACCTTCGCGTGTCTTCGCGTTCTTCGCGGCTACCTTTCGTGTGTTTCGCGTGTTTCGCGGGCAAGAGAAATAATGCAGTCAAATAAACCCTTTTCACTTCTGATTAAACCAGCCTCCGCGGATTGTAACCAGGATTGCACCTACTGCTTCTACTTAAACCGTTCAAAACCACATCCCGGGCAGCGCCGCCGCATGACTTCAAAAGTTCTTAGACGGATCGTTTCCAGTTACCTGGAAACCCAACAGCCCCAGTATGTTTTCACCTGGCAGGGAGGCGAGCCCACCTTAATGGGTATCGATTTTTACCAACAAGCCGTAAAACTCCAACAGGAATACGCAGCCCCCGGCTCAATAGTCGCCAATGGTCTCCAGACCAATGCCCTACTCATCGATGCTAAATTTGCCCAATTCTTTGCCCGTAATCATTTCTTATTGGGCGTTAGCCTGGATGGCCCGGCATATATCCATGACCGCTATCGAAAATACAAAAATGGAAACGGCTCTTATCAAGACGTTATCAAAGGAATCAATTGCCTGGTAAAACATGAAGTGGAATTCAATATTTTAACCCTGGTCACACAAGCCAATGTTAAAAAAGCCAAAGAAGTATACCAATTCTTATGTGAAAAAGGTTTTTATTACCATCAATATGTCGAGTGTGTGGAATTCGACGCCGAGGGCCGGCCCCTTCCCTACTCCATTACCGGTGAAGAATGGGGAAATTTTCTCTGCGAAATCTTCGACCAATGGATAAAATCCGATATCTACCGCGTATCCATTCGCCTATTCGACGCCGTACTGGCTTATCTTGTGCAAAATCAATATACCGTTTGCAGTATGGGACCCGCTTGCGGGCAATATTTCGTTGTCGAACATAACGGCGATATATTCCCATGTGATTTTTATGTCAGGGACCAACTCAAACTGGGCAATATCGAAAAAGATAGTTGGCGCGATCTCCAGGCGTCGCCTGTCTTTGTAAATTTCGCGGCGCAAAAAAGCAAATGGCATGACCAATGCAATCAATGTGAATATCAACAGTTTTGCTGGGGGGATTGCCTCAAAAATAGGCTTTATACCCCAAACAATCCCGGGCAATTAAGCCGGTTATGCAGCGGCTGGAAAATATTTTATCAGCACGCCCTCCCCGGGTTCCGGGCCATTGCCGACAAAATCCGCCGGGACCAGTGTATAAACCTCTTGGTGTTCCTTGGTGTCTTGGTGCCTTGGTGGCTATTTTCATTACAGTGAAGATGAGGTAAGAAATGAAATTTAAAATGATTCATCATGTCGATCAAGAAACCATCGCCGAGATGTATAATCACTATGCCCCGGTTTTTATATTGTCTACCGGCCGGGCCGGGTCCAAGTTCCTGCCGGGGCTGCTGAACCTATCCCCTAATATCGCGGCCTATCATGAACCCCGGCCTACCCTCGAATACTTTTCCGATTACGCCTACCACCACCAACAGGAAGCAGCAATACTCGCCAAAATGATCGATGCGTCGCGGATGGAGTCCATATTAGAGGATTATATTAAAGACAAAATATATGTCGAGTCCAACCAGTGCCTGACATTTTTTGCGCCGGCGCTGGCACAATTGTATAAGAAATCCAGGTTTGTGCATATCGTTCGGCATCCCGGGGATTTCGTACGCAGCGCCGTGCGGAAAGGGTGGCACAAAAACGACACCATCTGGGAATCCGGCCGGCTTAAAATGGCCAATGAGAAGCAGTGGGCTGAGATGGACCAGATCGAACGGCTGGCCTGGTTGTGGAATGCCACCAACCAATTTATCGAAGATTTCAAACAAACCATAGAAAAGGAAAGGACCACATTTATTAAACTGGAAGACCTATCCACCGACGCCGGCGTCGTGAAAGAACTACTCCGTTTTATTGGGGGGAAAGAGATAGCGGGCGATGTCATTGAGAAGATGCAAAACACAAAAGTGAATGAACTCTATATCGGGCCGGATGAACCGCCTAATATGAAAAAAATCGCCGATTTCCCACCGTTTGAAGAATGGAACCATGACTTAAAAGAGAGATTGAAAAGGCATACACAAGCATTGGCGGGTTCGTATGGTTACCGAGTATAATGAAAGAAAAAATTAAAAATGAAAAACGCAAAACGCAAAATGAAAAATGGAAGTTGTGTCCTGAGGACAGGTCGTTAAACGCCTACGGCGTTTAAAAAATTGCCCGAAGGGCTCCTTTTCCATTTTAACTTTTTCATTTTTCATTTTTAATTTTTAATTGTTTGGTTTTAATTTGCCTTTCCCCATGTTCCCCTTTCAGGCAAAGAGGTTTCTGTCAGGGCATCCGGTTCATAAAATCCATGAGAGTCACAACTGAATCCCTGTCATTTAACGAAATCTCCTTGTAAGCAATCAAACTCTCCACAACTTTCACATTTCTCTCCTTGTTTTTCATTACGCTTTCCAGGCTATTACACACTTGCTCCCCGAGCGTAAATGTTCCATCCTCACCTTTCATCATTCTATTCATAATATTCATATTTATCTCCATATCATTCCTTATCCGCTCCACGTTTGTCACCGCCCTCTCCTTGTTATTCACCACTCTCTCCAAGTTTATCACACTTTTATCCATGCTTGTCATTGCTTTCTCCTCATCCGTCATTGCGCTTTCCAGGATAATCATTGCTCTTTCCGAGCTTATCATTGCGCTCTCCAGGATAATCATTGCGCTTTCCGAGTTTATCATTGCGCTTTCCGTCTCCGTCATTGCGCTCTCCACCTCCGTCACTGAAATTTCCATGGCAGTCACTAAATTTTCCTTTTCAATAACAAAATCCTGGTAAATTCCCGGCGAATGAGTTATAATAAAGTATTCAAATATCTATCTTACCAGGAGTAAAAATATGGAAATGAATAGAAAACGAATATTACAGGAAGCCGGGGATAAGTTGACGCAATTGCGGAAGAAGTTCAATTATTCCCGGGACCAGATGGCCGGTCATTTCGGTGTATCACGGGGTGGGTATTATAAGAACGAGGTCGGTTTCTCGCTTCCCGCGTTACCGACTTTGTACCGCATGGCGATGGAGAATAACATATCCATGGATTGGTTTCTTTTCAGCAGAGGGCCCATGTATTACGATGAGAAAGAGAAGGCCAGGGAAATAGAGGAACTGAAAAAGCAACTGGAACTGGAAAAGGAAAAGCAACTGGAGAAAGAGCCGGGCAATGAAAAGGAAAAGAAAACGCCCCGGGCGGCTGTGGATATGAAGCCGGAAATAAAGGAGTTGGTCGAGCACATGGAAGCTGTCCCGTTGTTGTATCATGAGATACTGGCCTATTTCCAGCGTTTCAAAATAGACAACAAGGCGGTGGTGGAAAGCGGCATGCATGATGCAGCGGAAAAATAGTAATAGCCGCCAAAGTCCCCGCGGAAGTAGTTTTTTTCGCCGGTCCTGTTTTTTATTACTTTTTTTCTTTTACAAATACTTCTTTGCCGCTGAAAACAATGGCCAGTTTTTTGATATCGGCAATACCCCTTTCCCTGAGCTCGGTCTCGTATTTCTTATCTTCGATTTGCTTTAAAGCGGATTCTACAGCGGATTCCACGGTTTCGCCTTCCTCTGTATCGATGGCTTTAAATTCGATTACATAACCGACTTTACGTGGATCGCGGGGAATAATCGAAATATCATACCTGCCGTAACCGGATTCCCGGTTGGATTTGATTTCATGGGTGCTGGAAATCCATACCAACAAACCTGCCACCAATGCATGATATACTTTTTCCGGCTCGCCGCCGAAATCATGATAACTAAATACAGCGGTAACGATCTTACGGAGAAATTTGCCAAAAAGGTCGACATCCCCTTCCACTAAAGCCTTGAGCATGATCTCCAATTTTTCGTTTTCGATTTTGCCGGTGAAATAGCGGTCGATAATGCCGGTATAAGTTCGCCTTACTTCTATATTGGGAATCGACAGGGAATAATATACTTTACCGGCGGCTTCGTCGCTTCTACGGGTGGATTGGCGCAAATATCCGCCCATCAGGAGGAAACTCCAGATAAGATTATCCCGGGTAAGCACATCTTTTAAGACGATATTTTCCTCGATGGCTTTTTCAACGCTTTCACCCTGGATCAAGTGTTCCAGCTCTTTCTTGAGTTCTTTTCCTCCTTTTGTTAATAAGGTTTCCACGATCTGGTTGTCGGAAGTATTGATCCAGTAGGGTTCCGGTTCTTTTCTTTCGCTGGCGAGAAAGTTGATGATGGACCAGGGATTATAAATCGTTTCTTTCCCGAAGGTATAACCGTTATACCATTCCCGGACACGGTCATACATGTGGAAAACGTTAAAGTACTTGAGCATTTTTTCGATTTCTTTTTCCGTGAACCCGAATTTATCGTCGAATTCTTCCGCCAGCAGGGTAAAAACTCCCAGGTTATTAAGGCCGGAAAAAATCGATTCTTTGGCAATACGCATAATACCGGTTAGAACGCTTTTTTCCAGGTATTGACCGGTATCTTTCAGGCCGCCGCTCAGGAAATTGCGCATGAAGCTGATGATTTCGTCATAATAGTTATAATTAAAACCCGCATGAACCGGGGCGTCGTATTCATCGATCAAAATGACTACCCCTTTGCCGTAATAGCGGTTTAAGAATACCAGCAATTTTCCCAGGCTGTTCTCGTAATCGCCTTTGTTTCCTTCCAGGTTCATAATACTTTTAAAATAAGCCACCTCCTGTGCTTTCAATATCTTTGCATCAAGGAGGTAATCATGTCTTAAATATTCATCCTGGATAAGTTGTTTTATCTTGTAAAGGCAGGAGTCCCAATCGGGTACTTTAATATCTTTAAAAGTCAAAAATATAACCGGGTATTTGCCCATTTTTTCCAGGTATTTCTCGCCCGCGTTTTGGATAGCCAGGGATTCGAACAGGTTTTTAGCGGTATTGTCCGATCCGGGGTGTTTAATTCCCATGGTTTCCGGGCAGCAGTCGTAAAAATATTTCAGCATGGAGATGTTGAGGGTTTTGCCGAAGCGCCTGGGCCGGGGAATGAGTAAAATCAAATCGCCCCGGTCGATAATTTCTTTGATCAAGAGGGTTTTATCGACGTAGTAGTAGTTGCCTGTGATTATTTTTTTAAAGTCGGATTCACCGACGGCGAGATTTTTCATAACCGTGTTCATTATCGTTCACCACCGGGGTAAGTATATCACATCGGGCAATGATATGCAATTTGTCCCTTTTTCTCTCCCGAATGGGGCCCTTTTCATTAACAATTAGCCATTAACAATTAACAATTGACAATTAATCCTGGTTATCTCCCTTTAATGGTTAAAGAAAGCCAGGTCGATTGGGTCCTGAAAATAGGGTTCTATAAAATCCGCGTAAATCTTTTCGACAACGCCCACGCCCACCCGGTAGGGGGAAAGGGGGACAGGCGAGAAGGGCGAGAAGGGACAGGCGAGAATGTCACTAAGTTAAGCCTACATGGTTGAATATTGTTCCTTTTCAAAATCATCAAGTGATTAAATTAGCAAAATGAACCCGATGATATTGGCAAGATGTTCTCCAAAAGGTATTACGCAAGGCGAAATTTGGTAGGGAACTGGCATCGCCTGTTCCTTCAATGCCAATTTGGGAACAGGCAATGCCAATTCGCGACACACTACAATTTTAATATCAAGACATTCATGGCTTCTCGGATAGCCTCCGAATGGGACAATATTCCATTAGCCTGAAAAGCCT
>Ga0315278_10000510_pt1 | contig 34359 bp, 27 predicted proteins | sample YL17G06_0_MG_FD_203880 | JGI IMG/M metagenome (GOLD analysis project Ga0315278, IMG submission 203880) | Sediment microbial communities from Yellowstone Lake, YNP, Wyoming, USA - YL17G06_0 | ecosystem: Environmental > Aquatic > Freshwater > Lake > Sediment | place: USA: Wyoming | collected... | reverse complement strand
TTTGAAATTGAGTTCTTTGTGGGCATATTCGGCAAGCTCTGTTATGGCGGCGTAATTGACGCCTTTGACCATACCTTTTATCTGTGCGTGTTCAACAATCATCGCTTCGAGCGGAGAATTGCCCGTTCTTTCACCGACGCCGAATATGGAACTATTGGCGGCGCAGCAGCCGTAAAGCCAGGCGGTAGCGGCGTTGACCTGCACTTTATGGAGGTCGTTATGGCCGTGCCATTCGAGCCATTCGGAAGGAACGCCGACCTGCCGGAGGCCGTGAATGAGTTTGGGGACACTTCGCGGCAAAGCCGTTTCGGGCCAGGGCAGGCCGAAACCAAGCGTATCGCACAATCGAATCTTGACGGGTTTATTATATTGCTTTGCCAGCTTCATAAGCTCGGCTGCAAAGGGCAGAATAAAACCATCATAATCGGCGCGCGTAACGTCTTCAAGATGACATCGCGGAATGACGCCATTATCGAGAGCGGCTTTTACAATATCAAGGTAGGCAACCAATGCCTGTGCGCGGGTCTTTCGCAGCTTGAGGAATATATGGTAATCGCTTGCGGAAGTAAGGATGCCTGTTTCCGCAAGTCCCATCTGCGAGACCAATTTGAAGTCGGCGGCGACCGCTCTTATCCAGCCTGTTATCTCAGGAAACTTATAGCCGCGGGCTTTGCATAACTCGACGGCTTTTCTGTCACGGTCTGAATAGAGGAAAAATTCGCACTGACGAATGAGGCCTGTCCCGCCGTCAATTTCGTGCAGCAAATCGTATATCCGCAGGACCTGTTCGGGCTTATACGGGGGGCGTGCCTGCTGGCCATCGCGAAAGGTTGTGTCGGTTACCCAGATTTCATTGGGAATTTCATAATCAACTTTTTTGTGGTCGAATATGACTTTTGGAAATTCTGTATAGGGAAAAGTTTCCCTGTAAAGGTTGGGTTCCGCCACATCAGCGAGCTTAGGAATGTTCTGTGTCATAATCAGCTCCGGTTTACAATTTTCATACGCAACGTGTTACGATTTATGTAATTACGTCCAGTGGCCAAGATGGGAGTCGAACCCATACGCCCTTGCGGGCAGGGGATTTTAAGTCCCCAGCGTCTGCCATTCCGCCACTCGGCCAGATATAAGAGCAGAGGCCGACATCATAGCCTTATTTGTGATTCGAGAATAAGATAACGTATTTTACAAAATTTTGCAAACCGTTTATTCGTTCAGAATCTTCTCGACGGCTGCATAGGCATTTTAAGTTGATAATACCGCACATAATTTATAATATTACGTAGTCAACCTGTGAAAGGGATAGTTTATGAGCGAACCATACCTTGTGCGCAAAGACCCGCTACGGCTGTATATGGAACGGCAGGGGCAAATGGTTGTCGATGCGACCATATTCTCATCGGAAGCGATTGCGTTAGAAGCGGAAGCGGTGAGGCAGTTATATGATGCGGCGTGTCTTCCTTCGGCCAAAAAAGTTTTGGCGACGGCGGACATACACGTTGGGTTCGGCGTGCCAATCGGATGCGTGATGGGACTTGAGGGGGCTATAATGCCCGCAGCGGTGGGGTATGATATAAACTGCGGGATGCGACTTCTTCGGACGCCCTTTTTCAAAGGGGACATCAACGTCGATAAGATAGCAGAGTCGATTGCGCGCGACGTTCCGTTAGGAGAAGGGATGAGCAATCTGGGATTAGACAAAGGCGGTCTTGAAATGGTTGTTCAGGAAGGGGTCGGCTCGATACCTGCGCTTGTCAAAAGAACCAGTCATCGAGTGTGGGAAAGTTTCGAGCCGGGAGAATTAGCGGAGGACATTAAAAGGATAGAGGAAAACGGGTGTATGGCGGCAGATATGGGCGCTGTGCCGCCGTTAGCGATACAAAAAGGCTCTGCTCAAATAGGGACATTAGGCGGGGGAAATCATTTTATCGAAATCCAATACATACAGAAAATCGGCGACCAGTCATTGGCGGCGGCATTCGGTCTTTCCGAGAACCAGATAGTCGTAATGATACATTCAGGGTCGAGGCGATTCGGGTATGAGGTTGCGGATTATTATATGGACATAGCGGCGAAGCAGCCTGAAATGGCAGAGCGAAGAAAGATGCTGTCATATCTGCACACCGACAGTTCGTTGGGGAAGAGATACGTTTCTGCGATGGGAGCGGCGGCTAATTTTGCGTTTGTAAACCGGCAGATTATGGCGATGCTTGTGCGAAGATGCTTCGGCAGGATGTTCGGGGCAATAGAGCTGCCTTTGGTTTATGATGTTACGCATAATATAGCGAAATTAGAGGAGCATTCCGGGGGCAAAATCTGGGTTCATCGGAAAGGCGCAACGCGAGCGTTCGGGGGTAAGCGTATGGGAGGCACAGTTTTTGAACGGATGGGTCAGCCGATAATAACACCCGGGTCGATGGGGACGGCAAGCTATCTGCTTGTGGGAACGGGAAACTCCGGGGAATCGCTATGCTCCGTCAATCATGGTGCTGGCAGGGTGATGAGCCGAACGGCTGCGCTGGGAAGAAGCCGCAGGCACGGGGGCAGGTTCGTCGGGCCTGCGATGATTAGCGATGAAGAGTTCAAACGAAGTATGGAAGGTATAAGGCTTATAGCGGCAGACAAACGGAAGGTAAAAGAAGAGGCACCGGCGGCCTATAAAGACATCGATGAAGTGGTCCGGATAGTTGTGGAGTGCGGGTGGGCGAAAACGGTTGCAAGAATGGAGCCGTTAGCGGTCCTGAAGGGTTAAAAAACAGGCTTAAAATGTGGGCAAGCTGCAAAATTCGACAAAAACAGTCAGTAAAGCATTGGCATTTATCTTCCGATACTTTATGCTAATACAGTAAGGCAAAAAACTAATGATAACTTTGCAGGAAGATTGAAATGACCACTAAAAGACACATTTTTTCGGTAGTTTTATCAGGCATAATAATTTTAAGTATTGTCTATACAGCGTCGCTTCTTGGGGCTGATGGGTCGGTGAAAACTGCTGTTGCGGCATCGGAACCTCAAAAAGCCGAACCTGCGAAAACAGGACCGAACGTTTCCTTCCACAGGAAATGTGAGAGCATTTTGAATCGGACGTTTATCAATGACAAAGGGATGGTCGATTACAAGGCGCTTAAACGAAAAAGGCAGGAGCTTCAGGCAGCGCTGAATGAGTTTGCGTCGCTTGACCCGAATGAATACAAATTGTGGTCTAAAGAGGACAAAATTGCATTGTGGGTCAACGCATACAATATAGAACTGCTGAAGATAATAGTCGACAATTATCCTATCAAGGCGACGCGGATACACTTAGTATTCTGGCCTCCGACGAGCATAAGACACATCAAAGGGATATGGACGGACTATAAATTCGTCGTGATGGGCGAGCAGTTTACCCTCTCGGAAGTCGAGCAGCGATTTTTCCAAAAAGAGTTTGATGAGCCGAGGGTGTTTCTGGCAATATCACAGGCAAGCATATCCGGCCCGCCATTGCGCAATGAGCCGTATTGCGGGAGCAAACTTTACGAGCAGTTAGACGAGCAGGTGAGGAAATTTCTGTCGAGTCCTTCAGCATTCAGCATAGACGGTGAAAATCAGGAGGTATATTTATCGGCAATATTCCAATCGAGCTGGCAGGGTAATAAGTTCATAAATAAATACGGCACCGATAAAAGGTTTAAGGGCCAGCCGGCAGACGTTCGTGCAGTTCTAAGCTTTATTACCAATTACATTCCGAAAGAAACGGCATCCTACCTCGAAGTAAAAAATTATTCCGTTGAATACATAACTTACGACTGGAAACTTAACGAATAACCCTCCGAAAGAACGGTCCAGAAGCAACAGAGAGAATCATACGGTATCGGTCCCTTTTTAAATTTGACGGAAACGGGCTTTTTTTCTATAATGTTTCCTTCGTTTTTCAGGCAAAATTTATACATAAAGGTCAAGAAGGACATAATGAAAATGGTTAAAAAATCAACCGGCGGCAAATGCAAATGCGACAACGAGAGATTTCTGTTCACAAGTGAATCGGTAACAATGGGACATCCGGACAAGGTATGCGACCATATATCCGATGCGATACTCGATGCGATGCTGGCACAGGACAGCCGAAGCAGAGTAGCGTGCGAGACATTGGTAACGACAGGATTGGTTATAGTTGCAGGCGAAATCACAACGAAAGCGATTGTTGATATTCCGACCGTTGTGCGCGACACCATCAAGAAAATCGGTTATGACGACCCGGCAATGGGTTTCGATTCGGAAAGCTGTGCGGTGCTTGTTACTATTAAGCAGCAAAGCCCTGATATTTCGCAGGGAGTAACGGAAGGCAAGGGGCTGCACAAAGAGCAGGGCGCCGGCGACCAAGGACTGATGTTCGGATATGCGTGCAGAGAGACGCGAGAGCTTATGCCTATGCCGATACAGCTTGCGCACGCGATAACAAACCGTCTGACGAAAATGAGACAGACTGGAAAACTGCCGTGGCTGCGTCCGGACGGGAAAAGCCAGGTTACAGTGGAATATGAAAACGGGAGGCCTAAACGCATTCACACGGTCGTTGTGTCTACACAGCATTCGCCGTCAATACCATACAAGAGTCTGCGAAAGCAGGTGATTGAAAAGATTATTCTGCCGATACTGCCGAGGAAACTGGTCGACAGGGACATAGTATACCACGTTAACCCGACGGGACGGTTTGTGGTAGGCGGGCCGAAAGGCGACAGCGGGGTAACGGGCAGAAAAATTATCGTCGATACATACGGCGGAATGGGCAGACACGGCGGCGGATGCTTTAGCGGCAAAGACCCGACAAAGGTCGACAGGACGGCAAGTTATATGGCGAGATATATCGCAAAGAACATTGTTGCGGCGAAATTAGCGGACGTGTGCGAGGTGCAGTTGTCTTATGCCATCGGGGTAGCGGAGCCGATTTCGGTTCTGGTAGAGACGTGCGGAACTTCGAAAATAAGCGAGGAGAAATTAAGCGAGATAGTAAGGGAAGTTTTCCCGCTGACACCGAAGAGGATGATTACGCATTTGAAACTTGCGCGGCCGATTTATGCAGAGACGTCTTATGGCGGACATTTTGGAAGAAATCTGCCGAACTTTACGTGGGAAAAGACGGATATGGCGGGCAAACTCCGCAAAGCGGCGGGATTAAAATAACACCTGATACAAAGGACAAAACAAAAGCCCGGCTTTCATCGGGCTTTTTTATTTTGGCGGGGTTTGCTCTGCCCTACATTCTATTTCCATTAACGTTTTCCTAACAGAGATTGAATTGTTGTTTTGAGATTTTCAAGCTTTGTTTCGATGATGTTCCAGACGGTAGCGGGATTCAGGCTGTCGTAGTCGTGGACGAGGATAGTATCATTTGAAAAAACTGCAAAAACCTAATTTAGAAGATTTAACGGGGAAGACCTGTAACATATTCCCCGAACGTCCTTGCCCTGCTTGACTGAAAACTTGTACACATTCGGTCAAAAAATTTCCAATATTCATTGGCATCGGGAGGGACATTAGTATCGCCTGCGAATTCGATAAGTTTTGCTGCCTCATCAGCAGATAATTGCTGATTGCCAAAAAAAGGTGAGATTTCTTTAAGCATATCGAGAATGGCTTTATTCTTTATCCCGCCTTGTTTTCTATAAGTGGCATTGGTCTGCAACAGTATCATTTGTGCAATTTGAGGTGATTTAAGGCCCCCTGCTTCTTGCAATAGGGTTATTTGCTTAGCCCAATATTGTTCACGATTAAAAATACCAGTTGCTGCCCCTAATGATTGCCCCATCTCTAAAAGAGGCAGGGATTTTTCGTATATTTCCCGTTGATATTTATCGATTCTTTCGATTCGTTTATTTTCAAAATACAGATACCCCGCCACCAAAATGGCAATACCAATGAGTATTTTTGCCAAAATTTTCATGTCCGTTTATCCAACTCTTTTTTTGCCGCTTATTCTATGTAAGCCATTCACTATCCGCTAATTTTGCGGTTTGTATATCAAAAGTTTCAATCTTCCGGGGATTTTGCCGGTGTATCTGGCGACCAAATCGGGGTTTTTCTCTTCGACAAAATCGCAGAAATAAATTGTGCCGTCGGGGCCTGTTGTCGCACCGCCGCTTGGGGCTGCGTTGAGGTGGTCAATTACTTTTTCGCCGCTATCGGTGAATATTCTGCCGAGACACTCTTTTTTGCCGGTCTTGAGGTCGTAGGTAATTAAATAAGGCTGGCCTGCCCAATCAAAGAAGTCGACGCCCTCATTGCAGGCGTCGGAGTCCATCGAGCCGACAGGCATATAATAGATTTTGCGGTCTTTTCCGAGGGTAAAACTCAAAGTGGCGTAATGCGCTTTTTTTATTTTCTCGGAGCTCTGTGGCGGCAAGAGTCTATCGAGGGTTTTAATTTCACCTTCTTTGCCTGCTTTGGGGTCAAATTCAAAAAGTATGGCGGTTACACCTTCAAGGCCGTAGATTTTTTTGGTTTCGTCGTCCCATACGCCCACCCTCAAAAGTCTGCTGTATATCGAATGGGTCATCGGGTAGACTTCCACATCCGAAGGGATTCTGAGGGTAAGGTCGAGCAGCCTGCCGGACTTCGAGTCATATTTGAAAATTCTGTCGGGGATGAAGCTGCCATAAACGTTTCCCTCGTCGTCGCAGATAAGCGTTCTGGCGACCGAACTGGCGTCGTAGGCGACCCTGCCCAAATCGGTTGTTTTGCCGGCAGAAATATCATAGAGCATAAGATGTCCTGTTTCGCTGGTGCCGAAAAGCAGATTTCGTTTTTTATCAATGGTCATACCATAAATGCCGCCGAAGGGGTCGATTGGGCCGAGGTCTTCGAGCTTGTCTGTTTTCGGAATATATTTGCACCAGTGTCCGCCTTTCCAAGACATCGGGTCAACGGTTTCAGGTCCCGACCTCATATTGCCTGTGGAAAAATAGATATTGCCATCTTTATCTTCGCAGAACTTGGAATGGATTTTCGATTGCGTTCTTATTCCTTTGCCGGACTCACCAAGAAATTTGACAGTGTCGGCAATGTGCCTGATTTGGCCTTTAGCCGGGTCGTAAACATAGAAATGGCCGTGCCCGCCGCCTTCGGTGTTTAGGCCGATATAAATTTTTCCGTCGGAGGCGGCATTCATCCCTGCCCAGAAGCCGTCCTCCTTGTAATTGCCGGGAAAATCAACGGCTTTCATAACTACTTTTCTGTCGCAGGGATTCTCTGCGAAGATGGGGCTGCACAGGAGAGACATTACCGTTAAGACAAAAATGTTTTGCGGTTTCATAGCAATCCTCATATTTGAAATAATTTTTATTTAAGGGCAATATATGAAAAGATGGGACATTCTTTCGGATTCACCGATATAAATTACGCCGTCATTGGCGGCGAGCATAGCATCCAGCTGCAATCCTACCCAAATATAATAAGGCTCTCTGACAACTTTTAGGACGCCGAGGTTTGCAAATTCTGCCTCGGGAATGTTATAGCTGAAAATCGGGCAATGGTCGGTTCTTTCGCCTGCGGCGCCGTATAACAAACCGCCTTTGCCCAGTGCCAGACCTCTTATTCTCGACTGTGCATAAGGTTTTCCGAGATTTGCGACTTTCATTTTTTCCGGCTCGAACCTGAATAAGTAACCTTCTGAAGTTCCGCCGTAAATCACACCGTTTTCATCCTTCGTGAAGACTTCGACAACGCTGTGATAAATCGCCGGAATCTTTACCGGCAGATTTTCGATTTTGGCTTTTTTTGGGTCGTATCTGAAAATAGCGCCGTCATCGGCAGAGCCGTAAACGAAGCCGTTGTTGTCGCAGACCAAAGCCCGTGATATGCCCCTTAGGCTGCGGTTGTCAGGTCCGCAGAAGACTTTCTCTTTGTAAGTTTCGCCAACGTCGGTAAATTTCCCCGTGTCCATTTTGTAAACGAAGAAATGACCGTTGGGATAGGTTATTCCGTAGATTTCCTTAAGCTCGTTATTGATGGTCATAGCATAAATGCCGTTATGCGGGACGGGGACGCCTTTATCTTCGGCCTGGCAAAGCTCCTGCGGGTCAATCCATTCTCTTTTTTCTTTGGAGGGGTCGAATTTATATAGATGTCCGCCTTCGTATTTGGAATATCTTTTTTCGATGTCGGACCAAAGAGCTTTAATGATACCGCTGTTTCCGGGCTGAGGCTCTGAAATGGGATACTGGTCGAGTTCGTTAAGGGCGGTGCCGAAATATATTGAGCCGTCGGCTGCGACAACGAGACTGTGATGAATACTCTGATGGCCGTCGATTTTACCGAGGTTTTTGACCCTGTTCAATAAGGGCGAAAAGACAAACAAATGGCAGGCGCGGCCGGTAGTGCCGCCGTATATTTTGCCGTCGAGGCCTTCGGCGAGAGAAGTAACGGCGCTCTCGTCGGAAGGAATCAAATCAGCGGCCTCACAGCCTAAATCTCTCAAATCAAGATGCTGACCGCCGGGTATGAAGCCCTGTTTAAGGTTCAACCTGTCAACGGCGATGTTCGCCGCAAAAAGTTTATTTGCGCCGAGGAAGACAAAGAATATACAAATTGCCGCCGAAAAGTTTTTTACTTTGTCAGCTTTCATAACGCCTCCCAAACTTTTTTGTTTCGTATTTTAATGTTTAAAATGCCTTTTGCCGGTAAAGACCATAGCAATGGCGTGTTTGTCAGCGCAGGCGATAACTTCATCGTCTTTTTTTGAGCCGCCGGGCTGAACGACGGCAGCGATGCCCGCCGCAGCGGCGTTTTCAACATTATCGGGGAATGGGAAAAAGGCATCGGAAGCCATTGCGCTGCCCTTTGCTTCGCTGCCTGCCCGCTTTATCGCAATCTGTCCTGAGTCAACGCGGTTCATCTGTCCTGCGCCGACACCGAGAACTTTTTTGTCCTTGACCAGCACAATGGTATTACTCTTGGTGTGCTTTGCAACGAGCCAGGCAATCCGCAAATCCTCAAGCTGCTTTTTTGTGGGCTTTGCCTTTGTCGGGTAGGTAAGCGCATCCGGCTCCCAGCCGACCAAATCTCTTTTTTGCAAAAGCAGTCCGCCAATGACACAACGGACATCATATTCGCTGCGGTCGATTTTTGCCCTGTCTATGGGGCCTGTTTCCAACAATCTGACTCTGCTTCCCCATTCTTTGAGGGTTCTGATAATCTGAAGGGCATCGGGTTCAAATTTTGGTGCGATGATTACTTCGGCGAAGAAGCCTCCTGCGCCTTTTGCCTTTCCGAATCGGCTGTAAGATTCCATAATTATTCTTGCAAGGTCGGCGTCAACGGGTCTATTTAAGGCGACAATACCGCCGAAGGCGCTAGTTACATCGCACAGGTAAGCCTTTCGATAAGCTTCTCGAATGTCCCCATCGACGGCACAGCCGCAGGGATTGAGGTGCTTGACGATGATAGCGGCTGGTTCGTCAAATTCTTTGGCTAATTCAAAGGCGGCGTTGGTATCTAAAAGATTATTGAAGCTGATTTCTGTGCCGCCTTCTAATAATTTTGCGCTGCTGATAGATGTTTCTCCTATTGAGGGCAGTTTGTAGAAAGCGCCTGATTGGTGGGGATTTTCGCCGTAGCGAAGGGGCATTTCTTTTTTGACGGCGATAGATAATTTTTCCGGATATTCTATGTTTGCTTTACCGTTTAGATATTTTGCGATAGCGGCATCATAGGAGGCGGTCAGGGAAAAGGCTGCCCTTGCAAAATCGCTTCGTAGTTCCTCGCTGACGGAGCCGTTATTTTTTTGCATTTGCTCAATGACAAGGGGATACTGCTGCGGGTTTGTTACAATGGTAACGAACTTGTGATTTTTCGCAGCGGAGCGAACCATACTTGGCCCGCCGATGTCGATGTTTTCAATGGCGTCCTCGAAGGTGCAGCCTGCCTTTGCGATGGTCTGCTCGAAGGGATAAAGGTTTACGCAGACCAAATCAATCGGCTCGATGTTATGTTTTTTCATAGCAGCTATATGTTCGGGTTTATCTCGCAGTCCGAGCAGTCCGCCGTGAATTTTCGGGTGAAGTGTTTTTACTCTGCCGTCCATCATTTCGGGAAAACCTGTAACCGATTCGATGCCGACGACGTTTAAGCCTGCATCGCTGAGTGTTTTTGCGGTGCCGCCGGTGCTGATTATTTTGACGGACATTTTTGAAAGCGATTTAGCGAAATCAACCACTCCGGTTTTGTCGGAGACGCTAATCAGCGCCGTTTTTATTTTTACGTCCATCCAGAATCCTTTCCCGGAAAAATTCCAAATGTTTCGGTGTTATTCAATAGGTTTAAGGCAGGCGATACGACCGATGCCGTCGGCGATGTAAATTTTCGAGTTCGTTACATTGGCAGCGTTTTTCAAGGCGTTTCCAAGTTTCACCGAATAAAGTTTTTTCGCATTTTTACCGTTCATTGCAACAAGTTCGCCGCCGGCGGTAATAAGGTAACTTTTACCTTTTGCCTCAGCGAGCAAATCGACGGCGTCGTTTAGCTCCCAGAGTTTTTGGCCGCTATTTTTATCTATCGCCGTTACTCCCTTGCCGCGGGCATACTGGTATACGGTCTCTGAGGTTACGCGAGGACCATTTTCGAGCATTGCGCCTGTCTGGTATTTCCAGATGAGATTTCCGGTAAGTATGTCGAGTTTATAGACGTTAGTATCTTTGCTCGCAACGAACAGCGAATTTGCATTTTTTATCATCGGGTCAGCAATACTATCCAGAGCGTCAAACTGCCAGAGTTTTTCGGGGCTGTTCGGCCTGATGCTGATTATATTTCCCGCAGCAGCGGCGAAAGTTACGTAATTTTCGTCAGCGATTACAGAGGTAATCTTTGAAACGTTTGCCGCCACAGTCTCGAAGGCAAGCACCTTATCTTCTGCACGCAAGGCACGCAGGCGATTTTCGATTGTTGCAACGTAGAAATAAGAACTGTTTCTGGCAGGAGGACAGGTTATGCCGAAATCGAGGCGTTTTTTGCCGATTTCCACACCTGTGGCAGCATTTATCTGGAGGAGATCGTTTCCTGCGATGGAAAAAAGCTCATCCTTATAAAGTTCAAGTCCTACAATGGGAAGACCGGCCTGAGCAAGTGGTTTGCTGAATATTACTGTGCCTGTATCGCCATTGAGACAGACGATATAATTGCGGCTCGATAGGGCGTAAATATTGCCGCCAATAATCGTTAACTGCCGGAGGTTTTCAGTTGGCACGAGCGGCAATTCGGTCTGCCAGAGGATTTTGAGGTCGGTGTCCTTCAAAAGCTGAGGCGAGACAAGCCCCCTCGATATGCCTTCATTAAGAGGCTCTGCTGGGGAATTTACCGCCATACAAAAGACCAAAGAGAACAACAATAAGGCCGGTGTGCATTTAGAGATTTTTGACATTTTTTTACCCTCACAATTCCGTGAAATAAAAATTTATATTTTCATCACCCGAATCGGACCATCATTGCCCCTGTTTTACGGTAAATCAACGTAGTCCGTCAGATTAACATTATGTTCGGCCTCGAACGCCGACAATTGCTCGATACGCTCGATGTCATCCTGTATCCTGTTGGCCAGCTTGAATATATAAGGCTTTCCTGTAAGGCGGTTTCTGAGGTCGTCGAGCATCGGCTCCCACGAACCGCTATACAGTTGTGCCTTGAGAACAATCAGCATCCGCTGCTCTTCCGTCAGGTTTTTAATAAAATCGCTGACAGTTTTATCGGCAGCACCGGAATTGCTTTTGCTGCTGTCTGTATTCGGCTCAGCCATTCGCAATAACCTCACTTAGGCAAAGCCTAATGCGAAAAACAGAAAATTGCAACAACATTTTTACTTGACGCGGGGATATTAAAAAGTATAGATTTTTCTTATGTCTTGCCAGGAATCATTAGAACAGCCCTTAAAAGAAGAGAGCAGCGGCGTTTCAAATCGTTTTCCAACGTGGGCGATTTTGCTGTTGATTATGGTTCTGGCGGCATCTTTGCGGCTGTACAAACTGGGGCAGATATCGCCGCCGGGCATGAATCAGGATGAGGCGGTTAACGCCTGGAATGCCTGGTGTCTGCTGAAGACCGGCAAAGACCAGGCGGGTGTTTCGTGGCCTATTTTTTACCTGCGGACTCTCGGCAGCAACAATACGCCTTTATATATTTATTCAATGATACCGTTTTTTGCGGTGGGCGGATTTTCAATCTGGACAGCCCGGCTGGTCTCGGCTTTTTTCGGCATTTTATGCATACCTGTCATTTATTACATCGGGTATCGTTTATTTGACCGTCGTGTCGGGCTTATGGCGGCACTATTGCTGGCACTAAATCCGTGGCACCTTCATTTGAGCCGGTGGGCGATAGAATCCGGTATTTGTCCGCTGCTCGGGCTTATTCCTTTGGCGATGCTGCTGTGGTGCAATATGCCGATAAGCGACGAAAGCCGTGTCCCCAGACCTTTGGCAGCTCTTTTAGCCGGCGCTGCCATAGGGATTAGCTGTTACGGCTACTGGGCAGCGAGGATTTTCATACCTGCATTTCTCGGGCTGGCGGTTCTAATCAGTATACCTGCGTTGTGGCGAAGCCTTAAGACCCGCAAGGGTATAATGTCTATTGCCGCATTCAATATCGGTTTTTTTGCATTTTTCGGCCCGCTGGCGTGGCAGCACATATTCCATCCTGAAGGGATTGGCCGGCGAACTCAATTTCAGAAACTTTGGGAGGAATCAACACCGTTTTTGGTGAAGGTGCTGGCCGTAGTTATGCGATATATCGGTCATTTTAGTCCCGACTTTTTGTTTATACGAGGCGACATCTTTGCGATACAGGCGCCGGCCGTTGGGGGCGAATTTCACTGGTATTCGTGTCTGCTGATGATAGCAGGGCTGGTAGTATTACTGTGGAAGCTGCGCTCATCGCGTTCTGCCCGCATTATTCTTGTTTTTGTTTTTGCATATCCCTTAAGCGACTGCTTCGGGCGTGCTATGAGTTCGCATTCTTTGCGAAGCTCGCCGGGGATGTGCAGCCTGATTTTATTAGCTGCGGTCGGGGCCGTCAGCGCCGCTGACTGGCTGCGGAAACGGAATCAAAAGCTATTCTCGACTGCCATAGTGATTTTTATTTTTGCGGTCATCAGCCTGAATGTGCGGTATCTCATCCATTACTTCGGCGAATATAACCGGCGGTCAGAAATATATCATCAGTATCATACCGATTTGGTTGAAGCATGCCGATGGCTCAAGCCCCGCCTCGATAAATATGACGCTATTTTCTGCACGGCGGAAAATATGAATATGCCCTACATCATTACCCTTGTGTCGCTGGATTATGACCCGGAGCGGTGGTTGAACGAGCCGCGTGATTTCGTCAACGTTCCGGGGAGGGAATTTGATTATTACACCCGCTACGGGAAGATGTATTTTATGTATGGTCAGTCCATTGAGGCGGCGCTGAATGCACTGCCGGCCAATCCTCGTGTTCTTGTGATTGTCCGGCCGGGTGAGCTTGACCTAAAAAATCCAATCCACCAGATATACAGTCCCGATGGGAAGGCATCGTTGTGGATTTACCAACTGTAATCGCTTCGTCGTCTGCGTTTGTATGCGTTATTATTTCCTTGACTCAAATGTAACCGCAGAGGTAAATTTTATTTATGGTTCGCAAGAAACATTCAGAGCAACCTGTGAACTGCTCCGGTTCGGGACAAACTTTTTCAAAAAGTCATACTAAGTTTCCTTTTTGGTGCCGGCCATTACTGCTGCTGGTTATTATTTTGTTGTTGGCGGCATCTCTGCGGCTGTTCAAATTAGGCCAAATCTCACCGCCGGGACTGAATCAGGACGAAGCCCAAAATGGCTGGACGGCTTGGTGTCTTCTTAAAACCGGCAAAGACGTTTCTGGAGCTTCCTGGCCTGTTTTTTATACTCACGGCCTCGGTGATAACAGTCCCACGCTTTACATCTATCTGCTGATGCCGTTTCAGCTCATCGGGGGGATGAATATATTTACTACCCGTCTGCCGGCAGCGGTCGGTGGCATATTTGCAGTCTGGCTGATTTATTTCATCGGTAAACGGCTGTTCAACACCGAAACCGGACTCGCGGCCGCAGCCCTGCTGGCGTTGAATCCGTGGCATCTTCAGCTCAGCAGGTGGGGACACGAAGCCAATATTGCTCCCCTGCTTGGCCTGTTGCCGCTGGCATTTATGCTGTGGGCAGGTATGCCGGTCAGCGACGAAAAAACCGACTCTGCAAAATCGTTCATCGCTGCACTGGGGGGTGCTTTGAGCGGGATATGCTGTTACGGCTATCAAGCGCTGCGACTATTTATTCCAGCTTTTCTTCTCGTAATCATCCTGCTTATGCTGCTCAACCGTCGCCAAAAGCTGAATTCACGTAAAAGTATTTTTGCAGTCGGTTCTTTTTTAATTACCTTTGCTGTTTTTTTTGTTCCTTTAGCATGGCAGCATATATTCCACCCTGAAGTAATTTCCCGCCGAACATTAACCCAGAAACTCTGGGACACATCTGCCCCGTTTTCAGAAAAGGTCCAGGCCGTACTGATGCGGTATATCAACCATTTCAGTCCCGATTTTTTGTTCGTACGCGGCGACATTTACGACACGCAGTCGCTTCCGGGCGTCGGCGAATTCCACTGGTATATGCTGCCGCTGATGGCTGTTGGTATAATAGCACTGGCCTATCAATTTAAGAGGTCATATAGTACCCGTATCCTGTCAGCTTTTATACTTATTTATCCTGTCAGCGATTGTTTTGGGCAGGCAATTAGTTCGCACGCACTGCGCAGCGCTCCGGGCTCGTGCAGTCTAATTTTGCTGGCTGCCGTTGGTGCGGTCGCAAGCGGTAAATGGCTATTCAAAAAGAATCGTAAACTGGCTGTGAGCGTAGTCATAGTCTTTTTCGCGGCAGTAACTATCCTAAACGCACGTTTTTTCTACCGCTTTTACGGTGAATATAACAAACAACCTGCGGTTTATCAGAGGTTTTTTGTCGACCTTGTGGAAGCCTGCAGATGGCTTAGTCCCCGGTTCGACCGGTACGATGCAATTTTCTGTACCACCGAAGGCCTGAATATACCTTACATTGTTACCCTCGTGGCGTTGGGTTACGACCCAAACCAGTGGTTCAGCGAACCGCGTAAGTGGTTCACCGAAGATGTATTTGAATGTTATACCCGCTACGGGAAGATGTATTTTATGTATGGTCAGCCCATTGAGCCGGTTTTGAATGAGCTTCCGCCCAATCCGCATGTCCTCGTGATAGTTCGGCCTGGCCAGTTAAATTTGAAAAATCCGGTGTATCAAATATATGACCCTAATGGCGAACCGATTTTATGGCTGTGCGAACCCTGAGAAGGGGAGCAGGTTTCATTTTTGCTTGACTGGTATTTTGCCAAAAAGTAAACTACGGTTATGATTTGGCATAACGAAACTGGGAATATCCCCCTGCAGAACGACACAAAAACCCCTTTTTATCATAATACAAGATTTATTTTGTTTCTTATTTTAGTGGTCGCCTCGCTTTTCAGATTAGTCAAATTAGGTCAAATCTCGCCGCCGGGGTTGAATCAGGACGAGGCAGCCGCCGCGTGGAACGCATACTGCCTGCTTAAGACCGGTAAAGACCAGGTTGGCGATTCGTGGCCGATTTTCTGGATGCACGGGCTGGGCGGCAAGCCGACGACGCTGCACGTTTATGCACTATTGCCGTTCCAGTTTATTGGAGGGATGAACATACTAACTACACGTCTGCCGGCAGCGGTCGGCGGGATTTTCACGGTATTTTTGATTTATTTCGCAGGCAAACGGCTGTTTGATAAACAGATTGCGCTGTTGGCTGCGGGCTTATTGGCGATAGACCCGTGGCAAATTCAGCAAAGCCGCTGGGGACAAGATGCGGCGCTGTGTGCATTGTGGGGTATAGCGCCGTTAGCGGCGATGTTATGGGCCAATTTACCCGTAAGCGACGACGAAAACGCTGTCCCCCGGCCGGTCTATGCCGCTTTGGCGGGAGTTATAACCGGGATTGTATGTTACGGTTATCACGCCGTCAGGCTGTTTGTGCCGGCGTTTCTGGTTTTGACCTTTCTGGTAACGCTGCCGGGGTGGTGGCGTATTTTGAAGACGCGCAAAGGCCTTTTGGCTGTTGCGGCGTTTGGCATCACTTTCGCGGCGACGTTTGGCCCGCTGGTGTGGCAGCAGATTTTTCACTCTGAAAGAATGGCCCGTCCTGACCAGTATCAAAGAATGGTTTTCGCCCTGCCTTTGCCGGCGGCGTTAAAGGAAATTGGCGACCATTATATTGCGCACTTCGGCCTTGATTTTTTGTTTATCCACGGCGACCACAATGTAATACAATCACCGCCCGGCATAGGTCTGTTCCATTGGTATATGCTGCCGCTGATGATTTCAGGCTTAATTTTTCTGATTTACCGGTTCAGGCATTCCTTTGCTGCCCGTATTCTGCTTGTTTGCATTCTTATTTACCCTGTGGGCGATTGCTTTAATCAGGATGGCAGTCCGCACGCGCTTCGCAGCCTGCCGAGCTTATGTGGTCTGGTTTTATTGGCAGCCGTCGGCACAGTTGTGGGCTTCAGGTGGCTACAGAAGCAAAACCGCAACCTTGCGACAGCTCTCGTTGCCATATTTGTAATTGCGGCTGTGGTTCTAAACATACGCTACTTCTATCACTTTTACGGTGAATATAATCGCCGACCCGAAATTTATCACGGCTATCACGCCGATTTGGTAGAGGCCGGCAAATGGCTGCGTCCCCGATTTAATGATTTCGACGCTGTTTTCTGGACGACCGAAGGGACCAATATGCCATACATTATTACGCTGGTGGTTTTGGGTTATGACCCTGAACAATGGCTGCGTGAGCCACGAGAAGGTTTCCGTATGGTAGGTTATGATGATTTTTACAGCCGTTATGGCAAGATGCACTTTATGTATGGCCAATCATTAGAACCTGCAATGAACGCCCTGCCGCCCAATCCCCGTGTTCTTGTAATTGTTCGGCCGGGCGAACTTGGCCTGAAAAACCCAATCCACCAGATATATCGTCCTGACGGAACAGCAACATTGTGGATGTGCCAGCCGTAAATAAATGCTCGGCGCCTCGGCTTTACAGCCGCTTATTTTCTTGACGCAAATATGCCCGCAGAGGTAAATTTCCTTTATGGTTTGCAAAGAACATTTCGAACAGACCTCTGCAACAAGCTGCTTTAATTCCCTTTGTCTGCGATGGCCGACAATGGTTTTGTTGTTCATTTTGTTGTTGGCTGCGTTTTTGAGATTAGTTAAGCAGGGTCAGTCGCCGCCGGGCTTGAACCAGGATGAGGCCGTTGAAGCCTGGAACGCATATTGTCTGCTCAAAACAGGCAAAGACCAGGTCGGCGTTTCCTGGCCGATTTTTTATATGAGAGGGCTGGGCTGCAATTATCCAACCCTTTTTGTTTATTTGTTGATGCCATTTCAGCTTATAGGCGGAATGAATATATTCACCACTCGTCTGCCGGCAGCGGTCGGCGGCATATTTACCGTCTGGTTAATCTATTTTGTCGGCAGGCGGCTGTTCGGCGAGAAGACCGGTCTTTTGGCGGCATTTTTTACGGCATTGAATCCGTGGCATCTTCAGCAAAGCCGTTGGGGACACGAGGCGTCAATATGCCCCCTGCTTGGTTTGGTTCCTCTGGCGATGCTGCTGTGGGCGGGTATACCTGCGGATAATGATGAAAGCCATCCGCCAAAACCGCTCAGAGCTGCAATTGCCGGGGCTGTTACGGCAATTAGCTGCTACGGTTACCTTGCGATAAGATTATTTGTGCCGATTTTTCTTCTGCTTTTTGTCCTGTTCACGCTGCCCGAGTGGCGGCGAAGCCTCAAAAGCCGTAAAGGTGTGCTGGCTGTTATTATGTTTTTTGTTGCGTTCGCTCTTGTCTTCGGGCCGCTGGTCTGGCAGCACATTTTTTATCCTGAAGGCATTGGTCGACACATCCAGTATAAACAGCAGTGGTTCGGCACAGAGTCCTTTTCCGCTGCGATTAAAAGTATCACCGACCGTTACGCCCAGCATTTTGGGTTTGATTTTCTGTTCATTCGCGGCGACCCCTGCATTTATCAAACCCCGCCCAATAACGGTCTGTTTCACTGGTATATGCCTGTGATTATGATTTTAGGATGGATGATTCTGTTCAGAGATTTTTCGTCTCGCTCTGCGAGAATGCTTTTTGCCTTCGTTCTCTCGTATCCTGTGGGCGACTGTTTCGGATGGGAGCTTACCATACACGCACTTCGCAGCTCACCAGGCTTATGCAGTCTGGTTCTGTTGGCTTCCGTCGGCGCAGTTGAAACGGGTATGTGGCTGTGGCATAAAAGCAGGATAATATTCATAACGGCTGCTATAGCTTTTTTTGCCGCGGTCGTCGGTTTGAACGCTCGATACTTTTATAATTTCTACTACAAATTCAACCGCCGAACGGAAATATATCTCGCCTACAATGCTGATTTGGTCGAGGCCTGCCGGTGGCTCAAACCGCGTCTTGATGAATTTGATGCTGTCTTCTGCACTACACAAGGTTTGAATATGCCCTACATAGTTACCCTCGTGGTGATGGACTACGACCCTAAACGCTGGTTCAAGGAGGGATTTGATGTTACCGAGGAGGGTGAATGGGATAATTATACCCGTTATGGAAAGATGTATTTTATGTACAACCAGTCAGTTCTGTCGGCGCTGAAAAAGCTGTCTCGGAATACCCGTGTTCTTTTTATCGTCCGTCCGGGCGAGCTCGGCTTAAAGAACCCAATCCACCAGATATATTGTCCTGACGGGACAGCGACATTGTGGATATGCCAGCCATAATTAACCGTCCGGGCGTAAATTTTTTGCCGGAATGCGGAACAAATTCTCACGATAAAAGTTTCAATACGATTCTAAATACCTTATAATGTTGCTTTTATCATAGATTTTTGCGGAAAATATGGAGAAAAAGCAACAAATAGATACTGAACTTTTGGCTCGTTTTGCGGCCGGCGATGAGTCTGCATTTCGTGAAATCGTAACCCTCTATAAGGACAGCCTCTATACATTTTTGAGACAATTCATAAGACAACAGGATGTTCTCGAAGACGTCTTTCAGGATACCTTTCTGCAATTATTTACCAGCAGGGAAAGTTTTGACACAAGCAGACCTTTGAGACCATGGCTGTTTACGATAGCTGCCAACAAAGCAAAGGACGCACTTCGCAAACAGCACCGGACGGCAGCAGTTTCCATCGGCGGGATTGCCGACGCCGAAGAAATGTCGTTTGATGAGGCACTGGACATTCTAACTTCCGACAACAGAATGCCTTACGAGAAGTTAGAAACTAACGAAACTGCCAGAAGGGTCAGGCAGGTTATATCGAATATGCCGGAAAATCTGCGGCAAATATTAATTTTAGGGTATTTTGAGAAATTTTCCTACAAACAAATGGCTGAGATATTGAGTATACCTATTGGAACTGTCAAAAGCAGACTTCATTCAGCCGTCGGTCGTTTTTCGAGTGACTGGAAGGCTTTGATAAGGAACACAGAAGACAAATGACTCCGTTAAACGAACAACAAAAACAACTCATATTCGATTATTGTATGGGTTTAACATCCACAGAAGAAGCTGCCGAAGCGCAACGCTTAATATCCTGCGGCGGGGAAGCTGCTGAAATCCATTCAAGGCTCAAGGCCGCCATTGCACCGCTTGACAGCCTTGAGCAGGAAGTCTGTCCTGATGATTTAGCCGAAAACACGGTTTATCGTCTGAATAATCTGGCACGTGCAAGTCAGGTTCGCCTCGAACAACTGCTCGCCGCCGAACAAATCCGACGAGCCTCTTTCAAAACCGGTATGTGGCGCAATATCAGCCAGAGACTGACAATGGCGGCGGCGTTTATGATTGTCGGCGGAATAATGTTTACATCGCTGAACCTCATATCTAAATTCGCCCGGCAGAAATCCTGGCAGCAGATGTGTCAGATGCAACTGGCTAATATCTGGCAGGGCATAAGCAGCTACAGTTCCGACAATAACGGTCAACTGCCTGCAGTAGCAACGGCGGCAGGTGAGCCGTGGTGGAAAATAGGTTACCAGGGGAAAGAAAATTATTCCAATACGCGTCCGGTCTGGCTGCTTGTGAAAGGCGGCTACATTAATCCTTCCTATTTTGTATGTCCCGGCGTCGTAAACGGCAAAAAGATTCAGTTTGACCTGTCAGGGGTAAAAAATTGTTCCAACGATTTTCCCGACAGAAAATACGTAACATACAGTTTTCGAGTAATGCAGAATAAAGTCCCGAGTGAAAATATGTTCGGCGGGAGAATTCTGATGTCGGATTTGAATCCGCTTTTTGAAAAACTGCCTGACCACACCGGCCAGCTAATCCTGCGGCCTACCGGCAATCTCCTGACCATCAACAGCATCGGCCACAATCGCGGCGGACAAAATATTCTGTTTGGGGACGGAAGCGTTAATTTCGTAAAAGTGCGCCGCATCGGTATCGACAACGATGATATATTCACGCTTTGGAACACCCCTGTCTACAAAGGCTGTGAAGTGCCGAGTTGTGAGGCGGACGTCTTCCTCGCTCCATAGTCCCCGGCGAATTCCCAAAACCAGAGTTATCCGTCTGCAATAATAAATCCCCGATTGATACTAAAAAACCTTGACACGGTGAAATGCAACTCATAAATTATAACATAATATCCGGTTCGGTGGTTCCCAAAGCGAAAGGGACATATAAAGCTAAACGTTGTTTCGTGAAAGGAAACAAAAATGGCAAAGAAAAAGAAAGCAAAGAAAAGAGCGAAGAGGGGAAACTGGACTACAAAAGAAACGAACCTGCTGAAGAAACTGTTCCCGAGGACGGCTACTTCCAAAATAGCCAAGAAACTTGGCCGTTCGACCGACACGGTGAAGAAAAAAGCGTCCAGAATGGGTCTTTGCAAGGCGAAAAGCTACCTGAAATCCATCGGCAGAGCATAGGCCTAAGAAATTATCTTCGGAAAGCAATGTGATTTTTCGCAGGGGAGAGCAGTATGGCTGCACCCTGCGAGGAGGATGTTGTTTCTACAATCCGAAAGGGGGAAACTGTTTGCGGAGGTAAAATTCTTGACTTTCGGTCCTTCAGGCGTTACCCTTGCAGACGGTTTAAGAGAAATATTTTTGTATTTTTAATGAGGAGACCGAATTGCGGGTTCTCTCTGGAATACAACCTTCAGGCAGACTGCATATAGGCAACTATTTCGGTGCGATGCGCCAGCATATTCAGCTTCAGGCTGAACACGAATGCTTCTATTTTATCGCCGATTATCACGCCCTTACGAGCAACCCTTCGCCGCAGGAGGTTTATCAATACAGTCTTGACGTTACGATGGATTATATTGCACTGGGTCTGGATAATCAGAAGACTGTTTTTTGGAGGCAGTCCGATGTCCCTGAGGTTACGGAGCTGACGTGGATATTGTCGTGCATAACGCCGATGGGACTTTTGCAGCGATGCACAAGCTATAAGGACAAGGTGGCGCAGGGTATGAGCCCCAACCAGGGTCTGTTCGCATATCCCGTTTTGCAGGCGGCAGACATTCTGATTTATAAAAGCGATTTGGTGCCTGTCGGCGCCGACCAGAAACAGCACATTGAGGTTACCCGCGATATCGCCATCCGGTTTAACAATGCTTACGGCAAAGTTTTTACCGTGCCGAAGGAATACATTGTCGAATCCGTAGCGGTGGTGCCGGGTATTGACGGTCGAAAGATGAGCAAGAGCTACGGCAATACAATCGAGATATTTGAGCCGGCGGAAGACGTCAGAAAAAAGATTATGCGAATTGTTACGGATTCTACGCCGGTAGAGAAACCGAAAGACCCGGATAAATGTAATGTTTTTGCACTTCTGAAACTGTTTGCTTCACCGGCTGAACTTACGGAGTGGGAAAAGAGGTATCGCAGCGGCGGAATGGGCTACAGTGAAGCCAAGAAGCGTCTTGCTGAGCTGGCAATAGAATATTTCGGACCTTTCAGAAAAAAAAGGGCTGAGCTTGAAAAGAATCCGGATTATGTCAAAAAGATGCTTGCCGACGGCGCCCACCGGGCAAAGGCTGTGGCCTTGAAGACGCTCGCCGAGGTGCGAAGGGCCGTTGGGCTGGACCCGACAAATGCCTGACAAACTTGTTACCATTGCGCAGTTTCCAGACAGCTTCGAGGCGCATTTGGCGCAGATGAGTCTGGAAGCAGAAGGAATCAGGTCTGTGATTGTCGGCGAGAATTTAATGACCAGTTTTCCCCAGATAGGGCATTTTAGAATTGAGATACAGGTTTTAAGCAAAGATGCCGGCAAGGCGATAGAAATTCTTGAATCCGATGAAAAACAGGAGGAGTAATTGTCCGATTATCGCGTAAATATCGACATATTCGCAGGGCCTCTGGACCTGCTGCTTTATCTTGTCCGCAAGGAAGAAGTGGATGTTTATGACATCCCCATCGCTAAAATCACCGACCAGTACCTTCATTATATAGAGCTGCTCGAAAAGCTCGATGTGGATTTAGCGGGCGATTTTCTGGTGATGGCAGCGACACTGATGCAGATAAAATCGGCGATGCTTCTGCCGGCGAGCGAAACCGGTCAGACTGAAGCCGGCGAGCCGGCAGACCCCCGTGCGGAACTTATCCGCCAGCTTCTCGAATACAAGCAATTCAAAGATGCAGCAAACCTGCTGAGCATCGCCGCCGATGAGCAGGGAGAGCGGTTCCCGCGGCCTGAGACAATTATTAAAGAACTAAAACCCTGCGGCGAACCCGAAGTTGACCTCGAACAGGTGAATATCTGGGACCTGCTCGAAGCCTTCGATAATATATGCAAGGCCGTTGGTGCAAATTTCGACATAAGTCATATCAAAGACGACACGCCGATAGATTTATATCAGATAGAAATACTGCACAGGCTGCAGACGGAAGGGCCGAGGAGTTTCGCTCAAATTTTTGAAGGAAAAGCAAACCGTATCGTGATGGTCGGGCTGTTTCTGGCAATTCTTGAACTGATTCGGGACAGATTAGTCTGGGCAGAGCAGGTCGATACATCAGGGGCAATATTTCTGCGGTCACTGACGGAAGAGCCAGCCGAGCAGGCGGTCAGGAAAACACTTGTTGCGGTGGCTGATGGGCCAAATAACGAGCAGAAGCCCGAAGTTCAACAGCTGCCTATAGCGATAGTTGAACTGCCGCCGAAGAGCGGGCCGGCGGTCCCGATTGACGAGACAGACAAAAAGGAACCTGCCGGTAATTCTCAGGGGCAAATTAGTGTTTGACAGGCCTGCCGTCCGCAGATAAAATAAATATGGTTTGTTTGCAGGGATTTTAGAAAGGACAGGGCAATGGCTGATAACGTTATTGAGCTTACCGACGCCGATTTTGACGAGGTTGTTCATAGTTCCGATATGCCCGTGCTGATAGATTTCTGGGCGCCGTGGTGCGGTCCGTGCCGGATGATGGCGCCGATTATCGAGGAAGTTGGAAACGAATACTCAGGCAAGGCCAAGGTCTGCAAGCTTAATACCGACGATGCCCGTGACAGCGCTATAGAATTCGGCATAAACGCCATACCTACTCTTATCCTGTTCAAAGACGGTCAGGTCAAAAAGAAGTGGGTAGGCTTAACCAGCAAAAAAAATATCATCACTGCCATAGACGAGTTGCTCTGATAACCTCCGGGAGCCTTTTTTGCTTTTATTTGCGGCTCTGCATTATGCCCTTATCGGCACTTTAAGAGATAAAGCCTTTTTTCGGCGGGAAATTTATGGGCAAAAATACGCCTGACATTATGGATGTTCTGAAGCGATACCCGGCAGAGAGGAGCAGTCTCATACCCCTTCTGCAGGACATACAGCAGCGACTGGGGTATCTGTCGGAAGAGGCCGTCAATGAGGTGGAAGAATATACCGGTATATCGGCCAATGAGATATACGGTGTGGCGACGTTCTATACTCAGTTCCGTTTTGAGCCGCCGGGCAAACATACCATCTGCGTCTGCCAGGGGACGGCCTGCCACGTGCGAGGCGGACAGATTATACTGCGGGAAGTCGAACAACAACTTGCAATAAAGACGGGACAAACAACGCCGGACAGAAAGTTCAGTCTTGAACGCGTGGCCTGCTTAGGCTGCTGCGCATTGGCGCCTGTGGTAACTGTTGACAGCAAGGTCTATTCAGCGATGACGGCGAAAAAGATTCCGGCGCTTCTGCGGCAATACGGCGATGGAAACAAAATTAGTAGTTAGTAGAACAGGGAATTTATATGAATCCGCTGCAAAAGGCATATAGCGAGGCCAAGGACCAGTGGCAAAAACTGCAGGACAGCAGTGCGGCGGTGTTCTATGTCGGAGCGGCCACCTGCGGCAGGGCGGCAGGAGCTGCGGAAATTCTCGAACGGCTGCGAGGCGAAATAAAAGCCAAAAATATAGACGCCGGTGTTATCGAGGTGGGCTGCCTTGGGCCTTGTTCGTTAGAGCCGCTGATAATCGTTCAGAAAAAAGGTTCGCCGAAGGTCTGTTACGGACAGGTCGACCCTGAGAAGGCCGTGCGCATTTTAGAAGAACACATTGTCGGCGGCAGGCCTTGTGCGGAATGGGCGCTGGGGAAAATAGGTGAGGGACAATTAGACGGCATAAAAGATTTGTATGAGCATCCGATTCTGCGGCGGCAGGTGCGAAATATCCTGCGAAACTGCGGATTGATAGACCCTGAGAATGTATATCACTATCTTGCTAATAACGGCTACCGCGGCTTTCTGCGTGCGCTGGAAACGGGGCCGGAAAAGGTGCTGGAGGAAGTAAAAAAGGCAGGCCTTCGCGGACGGGGCGGAGCAGGATTTCCAACGTGGCGTAAATGGCAAACGTGCAGGGATGCGCCCGGCGAAATTAAATACCTGATATGCAATGCCGATGAGGGTGACCCAGGTGCGTTTATGAACCGCTCACTTATAGAAAGCGACCCGCACTCGGTGCTGGAAGGTATGCTTATAGCCGCACTTGCCATCGGCGCATCGCAAGGCTATGTCTACTGCCGGGCGGAGTATCCGCTGGCGCTGCAGCGACTTGATGTTGCAATCGGGCAGATGCGGCAGTTGGGATTGCTCGGTGAGAATATTTTAGGCAGCGGTTTTTCGTTTGACCTGACTGTAAAAAAAGGGGCAGGCGCTTTCGTCTGTGGGGAAGAGACGGCGTTGATTGCCTCGATTGAGGGCAGGCGGGGAATGCCAAAGCCAAGACCACCGTTCCCTGCTGTGAGCGGATTGTGGGACAAGCCCACGATTATTCAGAACGTCGAGACTCTTGCCAATCTGCCGATGATAATTGTAAACGGGGCAGAGTGGTTTTCCAAATACGGCAGTAAAACAAGCAAAGGGACAAAGACGTTTGCGCTGGCGGGCAAAATCAAAAAGACTGGGCTGATTGAAGTGCCGCTGGGCATCACTCTGAAAGACGTGATTTACGAGGTCGGCGGAGGCATCGCCGGCGACAAGATGCTTAAAGCGGTGCAGACGGGCGGGCCATCGGGCGGATGTATTCCTGCTGAAAAAATGGATTTGCCTGTTGATTACGAATCGCTTACCGAGGCCGGCAGCATTATGGGCTCCGGCGGGATGATTGTCCTCGACGAGGACAGTTGTATGGTCGACATCGCAAGGTATTTTCTGTCGTTTACGCAGGAAGAGTCGTGCGGCAAATGTGTCCCCTGTCGCGTGGGGACACGGGCAATGCTGAGCATCCTTGAGCGCATATCGGCTGGCGAAGGGACAATGTCCGACGTCGGCAAACTCGAAAAAATTGCGAAGACCGTCAAGGACGGCTCACTGTGCGGCTTAGGCCAGACGGCGCCAAATCCTGTGCTGACGACCCTGCGTTACTTCCGCAAGGAATATGAGGAACATATCGAGAAAAAACAATGCAGCGCATTTGTTTGCAGCAAACTGATTAACTATCACATCGATAAAGACAGGTGCAGCGGCTGCGGCGCCTGTGCGAAAATCTGTCCAGTCATGGCCATCAGCGGCGAAAAGAAAAAGCCGCATATTATCGACCAGAAAATATGTATTAAGTGCGGGGCGTGCCTGAACGTATGTCCCGAAATATATGCCGCTGTTTACCGCAAAAGCGGCGAACTAACAAGGTATGAAAAACGTAAAGAAAGAATAGGGAAACGAGCCGAATAAAAGGGTGATGTTACGTGAAATTAACCATAGACAGCAAAATTGTAACCACTAAAGAAGGGGAAACGCTGCTTGAATGCGCTTTGCGGCACGATATTCAGATTCCCCATCTTTGCAATCATCCGTGTCTGCCGGCGTTCGGCGCCTGCCGGATGTGCGTGGTTGAAGTGGAAGGGATGCGGGGGTATCCGACTTCCTGCACAACGCCCGTAGCCGAAGGAATGGCCGTTAAGACAAACACGAATACTCTTCAGGAGCTTCGCAGAAATATTCTCGGACTGATGATGCTGGAGCATCCGAGCGCCTGCCTGGTATGCAGCAAGCGTGAACTGTGCGAAGAATATCGTCCCAATGCGGACAAAGCAGGCAGAACGACAGGCTGTCATACCTGCAATAATAAAGAATTCTGCGAAGTGCGAATTTTGGCGGAGGATTTGGGGCTGTCGGAACTGGCAGTTGCACCGTTTTATCATAACAGACCGATAGAGCGGTCTGAGCCGTTCATAGACAGAGACCTTAATTTGTGCATTCTTTGCGGCAGGTGCGTGCGCATCTGCAAACATCAGCACGGGACGGCGGTAATAGATTTTGTCGGCCGCAGCAGCAGAACGCAAATCGGGCAGGCCTTCGAGAGGTCGCTGCGTGAAGCAAATTGCCGGTTCTGCGGCTCGTGCATAGACGTCTGTCCTACGGGCAGCCTGGCCGAGCGATACGCAAAATGGTTCGGCAGACCCGACAGCTTTACGCAAACAACCTGCACATTCTGCGATGCGGCCTGCGCACTGGAATTAGGGACAAAAGAGGGAAGATTAGTTACGGCAAAAGCCGTCAATGAAAATGTCCCCGTCTGCGTGCTGGGGCGGTTTGCAGCGGCGGAATTTGTTAACGGAACGGAGCGGCTGAAAACGCCTTACCTGCGCAAAAATAAGATTCTGCGAGAAGTTGAATGGGACGAGGCGATTAAAACAGCGGCAGAAAAACTAAAAGCGTTTAGCGGCGGGGAATTTGCTTTTGTCTGCGATTCTACAGCCACACTCGAAGATAGATACATATTCAAAAAATTCGCAAATGAGGTGATGAAATCGGCGAGTTACATTGAGCTTGGCGCCGACCGCAAAGGCGTTTCGCACACAACTTTGCCGAAAGGCGTAAAAGCAGTGTTGGCCACGGGCGATTTTTTTGATTCAGCAAAGGGACTCGAATTATTGATTGTTCAGGATTGTTACCCGACCGATATAAGTAAACAGGCGGATGTTGTGCTGCCGGCAGCAGTATTTGCGGAAGTTGAGGGGACTATTCCGGATAGTCGGGGACAAAAAAGACCTTTGCACAAGGTGTGCAGTCCGCCCGGCGGAGCTAAGGCCGACTGGCAGATTATCTGCGAGCTTGCCCGTGCGATGGGAGCGAAAGATTTTGCATACAAATCGGCAGGTGAAATCTCGCAGGAAATGGGAATATCCGAAGCAGCCTTGCGGATTGAACGGGAGGGCGCACCTGAAGCGGCAAAAGACCCGAAATTACGCCGGACGCATTTCAGGGGACATCGTATCGACACAAAAGCTGCCGGTCTGCGGGAACTGCCTCTGGATGGTGAAAAAACTGCGGAAAAAACAATCTCCGAAGACAGCGGGACATTCCAGATTCTGGAAAAACGAGAGATTGTGCCTAATATACACGAAGTCATTATAAATGCGCCGGAAGTTGCGAAGAAGGCTCTGCCGGGGCAGTTTGTGATTGTGATGGTAGATGAAAAATCGGAGCGTGTGCCGTATACGTTGTGCGACTGGGACGCCGCCAAAGGGACCATTACGCTGGTGGTGCTGGAGGTGGGACAATCGAGCAGGAAACTTGTTTTGCTCAAGGCAGGGGACAGGCTGGCCCACGTTGCAGGGCCGTTGGGCGTGCCGGTAGAGGTGAAAAATTATGGGACAGTCGCACTGACGGCTGGATGCTACGGAATCGGGGCGATTGTGCCGATTGCCAAGGCGATGAAAGAGGCGGGCAACCGTATGATAGTTATTACCGAGGCCCGCAGTCATTACCTGAGCTATTACGGAAATAAACTAAGCAGTTTTGCGGATGAATTTATCGAATCGACGATTGACGGCTCAAACGGCATAAAGGGACACGCAGTCGACGTGCTGGCGGAGAAACTGAAGAAGGGCGAAAAGATAGATTGCGTCGTAGCGATAGGATGTCCCTTTATGATGATGCTGACGGGACGCGAAACCAAGCCGTATAATGTAAAAACGCTTGCGGCACTGAACCCGATTATGCTGGACGGCACGGGGATGTGCGGAGCGTGCCGGTTGACGGTAGGCGGAAAGATGAAATTTGCCTGCGTCGACGGACCGTTCTTCGATGCGCACCTTGTCGACTGGGACGAGGTGCGGGACAGGCGCATCGCCTACAGCGCAGCAGAAATACATTCTGTTGCGCGCACCGAGCCGGTAACGCCGGGCAATGATGAACATAAATGTATGAAGATATAACAAATGGCCAAAGAAAAGATTAACAGACAACCGATGCCTGAACAGGCGCCGCAGGACAGGGCCCGAAACTTCGAGGAAGTGCCGTTCGGCTACAGCGAAGAAACGGCCTTATTGGAGGCAAGCCGCTGCCTTAACTGCAAAAATCCGCGCTGCGTGGCGGGGTGTCCCGTCAATATAAATATACCTGCATTTATTACGCTGATAAAAGAAGGCAAATTCATCGAAGCGGCAATGAAAGTCAGGGAGCAAAACGCCCTGCCTGCGGTCTGCGGAAGGGTATGTCCACAGGAAGAACAGTGCGAGAAACTGTGCGTTCTGGGGATAAAAGGCGAGCCGGTGGCGATAGGCAGATTAGAGCGGTTTGTTGCAGATTACCTGCGCAACAACGGCCAGATGCCGATGCCAGAAATTGCGGCAAAAACCGGCAAAAAAGTTGCTGTTGTCGGCTCAGGGCCTGCGGGACTTACCGTTGCAGGAGACCTTATAAAGCTCGGACACGAGGTAACAGTTTTCGAGGCGCTTCAGCAGGCGGGCGGGGTGCTGACTTACGGCATACCGGAATTTCGTCTGCCGAAGGCGATTGTGCAGGCCGAAGTGGATTATCTCAAGAAACTCGGCGTCAAATTCGTGATGGATTTTGTGGTCGGTCGAAACAGCACCATAAGTGAGCTTATTAACAAAGAAGGCTTCGATGCTGTTTTCATCGGCAGCGGAGCGGGACTGCCATCGTTTATGAATGTCCCCGGCGAAAACCTCGTGGGCGTTTATTCGGCTAACGAATACCTGACCCGCTCTAATTTAATGAAGGCGTATCTGTTTCCGAAGTATGACACGCCTCCGATAAAGCGCGAAAAAGTTGCGGTAGTAGGCGGCGGCAACGTGGCTATGGACTCTGCGCGGACGGCCCTTCGGATGGGAGCAGATGTAACAATCGTTTATCGCCGGGCGCGCGAGCAGATGCCGGCCAGAGCGGAGGAAATTCATCACGCCGAACAGGAAGGCGTAAAGCTAAAACTGCTGAATAATCCCACCCGCATTATAGGCGACGAGCGGCACCGGGTTGTGGCGATGGAGTGTATCAGGATGGAGCTTGGCGAGCCGGACGATTCGGGGAGGCGGAAACCTGTTCCTGTGAAGGGTTCGGAATTTATTATGGAACTTGATACGGTTGTTGTAGCAATCGGCAATAGTCCCAATCCGCTGATACCGCAGACAATGCCGGAACTGAAGACCACGAAATGGGGCACGATTGTCGTTGATGAAAAGACTATGCAGACCTCTGTGCCGGGTGTTTATGCAGGCGGAGATATAGTATCTGGCGCAGCAACGGTCATCCTTGCAATGGGCCAGGGCAGAATCGCCGCCAGTTCCATAGACGAATACCTCAAGTCTAAAAAAACGGCATAATTTGACAATCTTTTATAGTTATAGTACCATTCCTGCCCTTATAATAATATGAGAATTGGTGTCGATGAATATCTTACAAGCTGAAACAATTAAAAAGCAAAAAAAGATTTGCGGTGCGAGTTTAATGGAAATCGGGCCTTTTAAGGCGCTGCGGTTCGATGAAAAGGTAGTCGGCAATGCGGGCGACTGCATTGCACCGCCTTACGATATCATTGATTCTGCCCAGCAAGAAAGGCTCTATAAAAAAAGTGAATACAATATCGTGCGAATCACCAAAGGCAAAACCGCACCCTCCGACAATGAAAACAATAATCAATACTCAAGGGCAGCAGAGAATTTTAAGACTTGGATAGAAAAGGGCGTTCTGAAACAGGATTTAAGCGAGAGCATTTACGCCTACGTTCAGGATTTCGAGGTTGGCGGCATCCAATTGAGGCGATTTAGTTTCATAGCATTAGCGAAACTCGAAGAGTTCGGCAGGATAGTTCAGCCGCACGAAAAGACCTTAGATGAGCCGAAAATCGACCGGCTCAAACTGTTGCGGGCGACCGCTGCAAATTTCGGCCTGGTCTTTATGCTCTACGAGGACAAAAAGAAAATCGCAGACAAAATTATCGAAAAGATTACGACACAGAAACCTCTTATAGATTTTACCGATGAGCAAAACGTCAGGCACCGGGTTTTTGCAATAACGGACAAAAAAGACATCGAAACGATTGCAAAGATGATGCAGAAGAAAAGCTGTATCATCGCCGACGGCCATCACCGTTATGAAACAGGGCTGACCTACTACAAGGAAACGAAAAATCCGGCGGCGGCCTACCAGATGACGGCCTTTGCTAATATATGCGACAAGGGGCTGGTATGCTTAGCTACGCACAGGCTCATCGGCGGCCTTGCAAATTTCGATTTCAAAAAATTAATCGCAGAAATGAAACAAAATTTTGAGATTACGCAATACCGCTTTGATTCGGCGGCAAATAAGGCAAAAGCCAGAGAAAAAATGCTTGCCGAGATGAAAAATGAACATAACAGCGGGGAAAACGCTTTTGGAATCTACGGCAGGGACGGTGCGTTTTATATGGCGGTATTGAAAAACAAGAAAGCTATGGATTCGACGGTGCCTGATATGAGTAAGGCCTGGAGGCTGCTCGATGTTTCCATAATGCAGAAACTTGTTTTCGAGAAGATACTCGGTATAGATGAAAAATCGGTGGCAGGCGAGAACAATATCGAGTATGTAAAAGATATGCCGGATGCTATTGATGAATCAATCGCCAAGGTCGACAGGGGCGAGGTTCAGGCGGCCTTTTTTATGAACCCGGTAACGAGGGAGCAGTTGAAAAAAGTTACGGAGGCCGGCGAGCGAATGCCCCAGAAGTCGACATATTTTTATCCGAAAGTTTTCACGGGTCTTACAATCAATAAATTTTAATTTTTTAACAGGAGAAGGTGTATGGCAGACTGGAAAAACCCGCCGAGACTGTTTATTCCCGGGCCGGTAAAGGTCAATGATGACGTTCTTCAACAGCTTGCCCGTCCGACATTGGCACATCGTGCCAAGGAATACAGCCAGTTACACGGCGAGACAGTTGAGATGCTCAAAAAGATTCTTTTCACAAATCAGAATATTTTTCTGTTCACGTCATCCGGCTCAGGCGGCTGGGAGGCTTCGATTCGCAATTGTGTCGGGCCCGATGAGACCGTGCTTTGCACAATGTGCGGTGCGTTCAGCGATAAGTGGGCGGACGTCGCAAAAAAGTGCGGCAAAAACGTCGATGAGCTGAAGGTAGAATGGGGAAAACCCACTCTGCCGGAAGTGATTGATAAAAAGTTGTCTACGGGCAAATATGCGGCTGTAACTTTGGTTTACAGCGAGACAAGCACCGGCCTGATGAACCCGGTTTATGAAATAAGCGAAATGCTGAAGAAAAAATACCCCGATATTCTGGTCTTTGTGGACTGCGTCAGCGCTATGGTCGGGCTGCCGCTGCATTTTGACCAGCTTGGGTGGGACGTTGCGTTCGCATCCGTGCAGAAATGTTTTGCGATACCGCCGGGACTTGCTGTGGTTGCGGTCAGCAACAGGGCGCTGGCAAAAAGTAAGACTGTGCCGGGGCGAGGTTATTACTTTGATTTCCAGTCCTTTGCGAAATCGGCGGAAAAAAGCCAGACGCCCACGACGCCGGCAATTCCGCACATTATGGCGCTAAATTATCAGTGCGAAAAATTGGTTGCTGAGGGTATGGAGAATGTCTGGAAACGGCATAAAGAGATGGGTGATTTTACGAGAAGCTGGGCGAAGAAAAAATTCGACGTGTTCTGCGAAGAAAAATATGCATCGAATACTCTTACAACCGTCAGGAATACGAGAAACATTAACGTCGGCGATGTAATCAAGGCCGTGCAGCAGAAACACAATACCGCCTTCGGCAACGGCTACGGCGAATTGAAGGACAAGACCTTCCGCATTGCCCATATGGGCGATATTACGCTCGATGAGGTAAAGGAGCTTTGCGGCTGGATAGATGATGAAGTCAAATAGCCCTGCTGGCGGCTGGAAAATATATTTACGGCTGACTATTGCATTTTTTTTGATAAAACATTAAAATACTCACCTTCGTAAGCAAATATACCGGTTTTCAACGGTCTTGAGTATGTATCGCTCGGTCCAATCCATATTGAGAGGCGTTGCGGACTGGTTACGTAAAAATTTACAGGAGCGTTAGTTATGAGTTGTAATCTGGCAATAGCAGGAGTAACAGGAGCGGTCGGTCAGGAATTTCTCAAGACCATCGAGGAGAGAAATTTCCCGTTCACTTCCATAAAAATGCTCGCAAGCGGGCGCTCCAAAGGCAAAAAAATCAGGTTCAAAAACAAGGAATATATCGTTGAGGAGATGACCAAAGACAGCTTCAACGGCATCGACATCGCTCTTTTCAGCGCAGGAGCGTCCCGCAGCAGGGAATTTGCGCCGGCGGCGGTAAAAGCAGGCGCAGTCGTGGTCGATAATTCCTCAGCCTTCAGAATGGACCCCGATGTCCCGCTGGTGATACCTGAGATAAATCCGCAGCAGATTAAAAACCACAAAGGCATAATCGCCAATCCGAACTGCTCGACGATAATTGCGATTGTGCCGGTCTGGCCTTTGCATAAGGCAAACCCTGTCAAAAGAATGGTCGTCAGCACTTATCAGGCGGCCAGCGGGGCAGGTCAGCAGGCGATGCTTGAGCTGGAACATCAGTCGCGTGAGATACTCGAAGGCAAAAAGCCGACCTGTAAGGTATTTCCATACCAGATAGCGTTTAATATTTTCAGCCATAACTCCGCAATGGGTTCCAACGGCTACAACGAAGAAGAGATAAAAATGGTCAAGGAAACACGGAAAATATTCGACTGCCCGGAAATTGCAATTACCTGCACGTGTATCCGCATACCCGTGTTCAGGGCGCACTGCGAAAGCATCAACCTCGAATTCAAAAACCCGATTACGCAGGAGCAGGTTACAGACCTGTTAAGCACTGCGCCCGGTGTTTCGCTGATAGACGACCGCAGGAACAACCGTTTCCCGATGCCTATCGACGCCAGCGGCAAGGACGATGTTTTCGTCGGCAGAATCAGGCAGGATGAATCCATACCTGATAATCGCGGCATAAATATCTGGGTCGCAGGCGACCAGTTACGAAAAGGCGCTGCACTCAACGCTGTTCAAATTGCGGAGAAATTGCTATAACTGCCGAAATGGCTGTCCGCAACATAAAACTGACCATCAGCTACGATGGCGTAAACTACAGCGGCTGGCAGAACCAGCCGGGCAAAAAAACCATCGAGGGCGAACTTCAGCGGGCAGTCAGCGAGTTGACCGGCACACTTACCAAAGTAAACGGCGCAAGCAGGACCGATGCCGGCGTAAGCGCACTTGGGCAGGTCGCAAATTTCATTATCAATTCGCCGATACCGGCAGAAAATTTCGTCAAGGCAATCAATCACCGCCTGCCGAAAGACATTGTTGTTACCGAAGCTATTGAAGTCAACTCGGATTTCGATGCATCCGGCTCAGCAAAGAGCAAACTTTACCGTTACACAATTTTTGCCGGCAAAAACCGCAATGTTCTCAAGACCCGCAACTGCTGGCACAGGCCGGGCAAATTGGATATTGCAGCGATGGATACTGCTGCGCAGATATTGGTCGGCACTTATGATTTTAAGTCATTTGCTGCTGC